>Ga0255763_1000152_pt1 | contig 73104 bp, 37 predicted proteins | sample 041ome_2_FD_179963 | JGI IMG/M metagenome (GOLD analysis project Ga0255763, IMG submission 179963) | Coastal salt marsh microbial communities from the Groves Creek Marsh, Skidaway Island, Georgia - 041406US metaG (version 2) | ecosystem: Environmental > Aquatic > Marine > Intertidal zone > Salt...
GAGAGCGAAACAAACAAAAAAGGAAAAATAAATAAGCACGACGGCTCTCGCGACACACTCTGGATGGACTTGAACGAGGAGAAGGACAGAGAGAGAGAGAGAGAGAGAGGCCGAAGGGATGCTCTCTGCCCCCATCTCCTTTCAAAAAAAAAACAAAAAAAAACTTTCGCACCGCCTGTTTCACGCAACATTCGAACTTCTCTTCTCGCTTTTCTCTTATCGTCGAGAGGACGAAAATCGAAAAAAACTCTCTCTCTCTCATTCTTCAGAACGCATCATCCTCACAAAAAAAGCACCAAGGCGCTCGCGCTTCTTCTCTGTGAAAGAATTTTGTTGTCTCGAGGGAGCGACGAACGAACGCAGAAAGAGAGAGAGAGTCAGAGAGAGAGAGAGAGTCAGAGAGAGAGAGTCGAGAGGAATACGAGCGAGAGAAGAAGAAGAGAAAGAAGAGACTTTGCCTTTTTTTTAATTTTCATCTCTCCGATCCTTAACTCAGTAAAGGGGGGGTTTTGAAAGGAAAAACAAGAAAAAAAATAGCGCGATCTCGGGTTATTACTATCGTTACCAAAAATGCCTTTGCGATTAGACATCAAACGTAAACTGGTCCAACGCTCTGATCGCGTCAAAGGCGTGGATTTGCACCCGGTGGAGCCGTGGATTCTCGCGAACTTGTACTCCGGGAACGTGTTTATTTGGAATCACGCGACGAATAGTTTAGTGAAGAGCTTCGACGTGACGGAGTTACCGGTGCGGACGGCGAAGTGGTGCTTGCGCAAGCAATGGATCGTGTGCGGTTCGGATGATATGTTCATTCGAGTGTATAACTACAACACGTCGGAGCTTATTAAGGCGTTCGAGGCGCACACGGATTACATTCGGTCGGTGTGCGTGCACCCTACGCAACCGTTCGTGTTGTCGTGTTCGGACGATATGTTGATCAAGTTGTGGTCGTGGGAGAAAGATTGGGATTGCGTGCAGATTTTTGAAGGGCACTCGCACTACGTCATGCAAGCGTGCTTTAACCCGAAGGATACGAACACGTTCGCGTCGGCGAGTTTGGATCGAACCATCAAGGTGTGGTCAATTGGCCAACCGACGCCGAACTTCACGTTGGAAGGCCACGAGAAGGGCGTGAACTGCGTGGATTATTTTACCGGCGGGGATAGACCATATTTGATTTCGGGAGCAGACGATAAGTTGGTGAAGATTTGGGATTATCAAACGAAAACGTGCGTGCAAACGTTGGACGGGCACTCCCACAACGTCAGCGCGGTTGCGTTTCACCCGGAGTTGCCGATCATCATCACCGGTAGCGAAGACGGGACGTTGAGAATTTGGCACCAAACGACGTACAGATTGGAAAACACCTTAAATTACGGCTTAGAACGCGTATGGGCGATTGGTGTTATTAAAGGTTCCAATGCGGTCTCTGTCGGTTACGACGAAGGGACTGTTATGTTCAAGATTGGTAGAGAAGACCCAGTGGCCAGCATGGACGCGAGCGGTAAAATAGTGTACGCCAAGCACAACGAAGTGCAAACGGTCAACGTGAAAGCGTTGCCGCAAGACTACGAAATTGCGGACGGAGAAAGATTACCGTTAGCTGCGAAGGACTTTGGTTCGTGCGATTTGTATCCGCAATCGATTGAGCACAACCCGAATGGGAGGTTTATCACCGCGTGCGGCGACGGGGAGTATATCATTTACACCGCGTTGGCGTGGAGAAACAAAGCGTTTGGTTCGGCTTTAGAGTTTGGTTGGTCCGCGGATGCGAGCGAATACGCCATTCGCGAGTCGCCGAGTAAAATTAAAATCTTCAAGAACTTCAAAGAAAAGTTGGAGTTTCGCCCGCACTTTGCGGCTGAAGGTTTGCACGGCGGCGCTTTGTTGGGTTTGAGATCGACTGATTTCATTTGCTTTTACGATTGGGAACAAGCAAACGTTATTCAACGCATCGATGCGACGGTAAGAGATGTGAAATGGTCTGAGTCTGGGGAAATGTGCTGCATCATCTCCGAGAACAGCTTCTACATTTTGAGGTACGACCCGGAAGTGGTTGCCGCGGCGTTTGAAAGTGGCGAGTTCGACGAAGGCGAAGGTGTCGAGGACTCTTTCGAGCTCTTGGCGGAAATTTCGGAGAACGTCATGACGGGCATTTGGGTCGGCGATTGCTTCGTCTACAATAACACGGATATGCGCTTGAACTACGTCATTGGCGGTGAAGTTACGACGTTGTTCCACATGGATCGACCAATGTACTTGTTGGGGTACTTGGCTGCGCAAAGTCGATTGTACTTGATCGACAAAGAGTTTCAAGTCGTCACGTACACGATGCTTTTGAGCGTCATCGAGTTTAAAACGTTAGTTTTGCGAGGTGAATTAGAAGCCGCCGAGGAGTTGTTGACGTCTATTCCGAAAGAACACCACAACTCGGTCGCTCGATTCTTGGAGGCTAGAGGTTTGGTTTCGGATGCCTTGAGGGTGGCGACTGATCCAGACTTTAAGTTTGAACTCGCGGTACAGCTTGGCGAGCTGGGGATCGCGAAAGAAATCATTGAATCATACACCGATGATGTCGGCGAAAGCAAGTGGAAACAGCTCGGTGAGCTCGCGATGTCTACCGGCGAACTCGACTTAGCCGCGGCCTGCTTGGACCGCTCTGGCGATTTAAGCGGCCAACTCTTGTTGGCATCCGCGGCGGCAAACCCGAAGCAATTGATGCAACTCGCCGAAGTTGCCAAAGAAAAAGGCAAGAACAACGTCGCGTTCGTGTGCTTGTTTTCGTTGGGCGATATCGACGCGTGTTTGGACTTGCTCGTGGAAACTGGGAGAGTACCCGAAGCGGCTTTCATGGCGCGAACGTACGCGCCGTCTAGAGTATCGGAAATCGTTCAGTTGTGGAAATCAGATTTAGGGAAGATTAACAAGAAAGCCGCCGAGGCGTTAGCCGACCCGGCAGAGTTCGCAAACTTGTTTCCAAACTTTGACGAAGCTTTAGTGATGGAAGAAGACGCCAAAAAGGCTAAAATGTCCGGCAAGAGACAGTCGGCTTCGGCGTACGGGGGTGAGCAAGAGTTAGCGAAACAGGTGGAAAAATCGGCGACCATAGCAGAAGAACAAGAAGAACAAAAACAAACCGAAACGAAAGAAGAAGAACAGGAAGAAGAACCAGTGAAAGCGCCTCCTACGCCGAAATCGCCGCCGAAATCGCCAAAGAAAGAGGCGAAAAAAGCGACGCCGCCGGCCAGTCCGAAGGCGCCTCCTTCGCCGAAGAAAGAAGAAGAGAAACCGAAGGAGATCCCAGCGCCGAAAATCCCCGCCCCGAAATCTCCGAAGAAAGCGACGCCACCGGCGAGCCCGAAGGCTGCACCGGTGCCACCGCCTCCCGCACCAGCGGCTGCGGATGATTTCGTCGACGCGAAGGAGGAGGACGAAGAAGAAGACGCCGACGAGTGGATCGACGAACCAACCGCTTAAAAATTAAACTATTATTTCATTTGTTTTTTCTTATATAAAAGAGAGAAAGAGAGAGAGAGAGACAGAAAAGGAACGAGAGAGATTGTGGAGCGAGAAGAGAGTGAACGAGAAAATACGTATAGTCTTTTTTATATTACACACATCCAATATATATATATATATAATTATATAAATATTACTCACTTACGTCTTCTCGTTTGCGCGCGCGCTCTCGCTTTCAGTAGTAGTCTCTGTTGAAAGAGAATTAAAGCTTTTTCTCTCGCAAAATCTTCTCGCACAAAAAAAAAGAGAAAAAAAACTCCACAACGCGCGCCCATCCATTTGTATTTGTCGAACGAACACCCGCGCCGCGCAAAAGCATTAAAAGTTTTCATCGCCGCGTCTGTCTGCATCTGAGGAGAGAGAGAGTACGAGCAAAGACAATACTTACGCGCGTTTATCGTTGGATTCTTCCTCGCGCTGCTCGATGATGACGAACAGCGCGAACGAAGATGCACCGCTGCTCGTTAATGATGCCGCGGATGCGAAGTCGCAGCGCGCCGCGACCGGGGGCTGCGCCTCCTCTTCTTCTTCGTCGTCGTCGTCGATGAAGAAAATCGTTGGACTGACCGGCGTCGCGTCGATGATGGTGTTTTTTGGCGTCGCCGGGTATAAATCCGGGAACGATGGGTTCGACGTGATTCACGCCGCGAAGTCGCAGCGACGTGATGCAAAAATGCAAAATGGTCGAATCGCGACGACGACTTCCCAGCGAGGAGGAGGACGTCGCGGCACGTCTTTAGGAGAAATCCCGCTGACGGCACAATCGTACGACGCCATCAAAGATATGGTGATTAAAGACGAGGAAAAGTCAAAATTAGTCGCGAAATCGAAGAAGCATGGGTCGACTTCTTCGTACGTTTCCGATCCGTTACTCACGTTGCTCTCGAAGGACGGCGCCGACGCTAAGAGTTTTCCGAGTTTAGTCCCGCAGTTTGATGAGAATGATTTCGCGTTCGCGGATGGCTCGTGGAAGCACCGACCTGCGAAAGAGCACAACGGGAAGTTCACGATGTGTTTAGCCGGTGGTAAGGACTCATGGGACGGGACGTACACGGGTAACTTGAATACGCTATACGAACCCGGTTTGTGCATAGGAGAAGTCAGAGAGGAGTTATCGCCCGAATGCGACGTGAGGTTGTTCAACCAAGGCTCGTTCTTATGGACCGCGGATTTTAAAACCGAACACGCGGAAGGCGAAGACCCGCACTTTTTACCGCCGAAAAAGGATCACTCTAAACAGGTTGATTTTTACTACGCACACGAATCTGCCGATCATTATGGTTACGAATTGAAAGATGCGGAGAGTTTGAAGAAGATGCAATACATCGCGGCGTTTCATCCAACCGCAACTGGGTTGTGGTATCCGTTTGGTCCGTCTATTTCCGCGTTGTTAACCGATTACGAGTTGTGGAAGTTACCGAAAGAAGCGCGAGTGCCAGCCATCGCCTGGTGGGCCAAAGATTGCGCTGAAGATAGATCGGCTATCTTAAAACACATCGCCACGCGATTTCCAGTCATGTCCATGGGTGGATGCGAACATAACATGGACGCCTTAAACGACCCCGGACGTGACGGGAACCACATGGAGCAAGACTTGATCAAATCTCAATTCATGTTTTACTTCGCCTTGGAAAACGGCGTCCAGTGTCCAAACTACATGACGGAGAAGCTTTGGGACAGTTTAACTCGAGGTTCGATCCCGATCTACATCGGTTGGGACGGCATAGAGAATTTCATTCCGTCTAAAGAGTCCGTCATCGACTTGCGCGATTTCAACTCCGTGGATGAACTTGCCGCCAAGTTGGAACAATACACAACGGACGAAGAGTTGTACCAAAAAGCACACGAATGGCGGACGAAAAACCCGAAAACCTGGCCAGAAGGCTTCCGCAATCTCATCCGCCACGTTTCCTCGGATTTAAAAGCCGGAATGTGTAACACGTTGCGCCAAGGCTTACCCGGAAGAGGACACGCCAAGGACCAAGAATCGGAAACGTGCGACCACAACCCGACGGTGATGGGCGAACCCGTGCAACGCATCACAAACAACTATCGACAAGCCGGCATTAAATCTTGGCAAGAATTCTTGAGCAGAGATTGTAACGAAGACGAGTGCGCTTGGTACAAGTTGAGCGCGTTAGCTGCGGCGGACTGATTATTGATGAGTGAGTGATTACGAGTAGAGAGACCACATTTTTTTCACAACACGAGTATACGTAAAACTTTGTTCTATCCACACATTTGTAACGACTTGTTCTGCGATGCTTCCTCATCCGCGCGTATTTTCCACCTTCTCCGCGTCTTCTTCTTCCTCCTCCTTGAAAGTACTAACGATACGATGCGGCAACAAATCCACGAACAAATCGAACAATAAGCGAAGAAAACCACCCCAGCATAAAGGTTTAGACGCGCACATTTTTAAGAACACGAGAATTGAAGCGACGGCGAAATCATCGATTCCAAAATTGTTACAGAACCGCGACGCGTCCGTCGCGCTGTGCTTTACCTACCTCGGCGACGCCGTTTGGGAATTGTTCGCTAGGCAACACTTAGTTTTGCGCAGATGCGATAAATCCGAGAGGGAAAATCCAGCAAACGGAGCAGCAAGCAGAAGTGGTGGTGCCTCGGTGAAAACGTTGAGGCCACAGAGAGCGGCCCAAGACGGATGGTGTTCGGCGGTGGCGATGCACTCGCACTTGGAGAAACTTCTCTCGTTAGAACGAGGAACATTTTTAACGGAAGAAGAATTGGCGATTTTAAAGTGGGGAGCGGATTACGGACACGAATCGAGAGCGAGACACAGCGGGTTGGAACATCGAGACGCTTCCGCGTTGGAAGCGTTGGTGGCATATTTGTATTTGTTTGATGGCGAGAGATTGATGGAGGTTTTAGAGGCGTTAGGGATGACTTTTATGGATGCAAGTGGGCTAGAGGTGTTGAGTGGAAGTAAGAGAATCGAGGCTGTAGAGAGTGCTTTGGAGAGGTTTGAAGGCGGTGCTGCCCAAGACGAAAATGAAAACGAAGGCAAAGACGAAGAAGACTCGAACGCAAAAACAATAAGCGCTTTGCAACTAGAAAACGAAACTTTAAAGAAAGAAATCGAAGAGTTGAAGCAAAAAGCGCTGATAGCCCAACGCGCTGCTCGATTAAAACGCTAGAACAGAACGCGCGCTCGTATAGTTATGATTTAGATCTTAGGCTACAAATTTCTCATTTTTATTACGAATGTCGAGATAGTATTACGTGGTATAAATTTACTCCTTCGATGGTTGATCCTCCGCTAAATTCATGATGTTGATTTTCTCAATCGTTCCACCTAAGGCGTCGCCACCGTCCCCGCTATCTTCTTTGAATTGGCTCTTCTTCGCGTCGCTGGCTTTTGGACTCGTCGCCGCCGCATACGTACTGCTCGCTTGCGCGTTGATCCACTCGTTTTGCTTCTTAACCGTTTCCGGTATGTACCCATCCCCAAGCTGATTCGTGACTGTTCCGTCCGTGAAACCATTGTGTCTTCCAGGCACCACATCCTCGCTCGGCACCAAAAAGTCCGGGATATCCTCATCCTTCAATACTTTCTGCAACGCCTCGTATTGCAACTTTGGATCCGAAAACACCTTTACCTTGTGTTGCGTGTGTACCGCCAAAAATGGTTTCACCGCCGCGTACAAGTAATCGAACGCCGTGGGCGCGTTCAAAACGTAAATCGCCTTACTCAGCTCCGGATAGTTATGCGATGCGGTCGAGTTCACAATCTTGAACACGTATAAACACTTCATCGCGCTCAAGCCGACGTCTTTCAAATCCAACAAAACAACTTGCTTGTCCACCATCTGTGATTTCGTATCTTGGTTCACCGCGCAGAAATCTTCTTTAATCTCCTCCTTCGTTTTACCTTCCACTAACTTCTTCACGTTTTCCGTCGCCTCTGGAATGATCGACTGCATCAAATGCTCCCCTCTTATGAGCGTCGAATACACGTGCACCTCATCCGGAACCTCCAATGCTAAACTCGAATCTCCTTTGCCAATCCTCAACAAATACACCGGATACCCTTGCTTCGTGTAGCAGTGAAACGGCGTGTTCGGTAATATCTTCCTCGCCAACTCTAACAAATCCCAACGAGGTGGTGCTTTCAAAATGTTTTCCACGCCTTTCACGTCGCCGATTTGCACCGAAGCTCTAAACTCGATCGCTTTGCGCATCATCAACTCCGCCGCTTCCACGTTATACCGCCGCGCGACTAAAAATCGCCGGCACGTGGCCTCAACGTCCCCCATCGGGCACATTTTCAAAGGAATTTCCGTGTTTGTCCTCTTCAAGTTTTCTAAAACCTCTCTGACTCGCTCCTGCCAATCCGGCGGGTGCGGGTACTCGTGGAACAGTTTCGTGGGGTCGACGCGTTCATCTTCGCCGTCGTCGCCGGCAGAACTCGACCCCATGGCCCAAGACGCCGCGGAAGACGCCGCGTTCGATAAAGAGCTGAACATGTTTGTCGTTCTTTCACCTTCTATCGGGCCGCTGTTCGCTCGCGATCTTCTTTCTTTTCTCTCTCTCTCTCTCTCTCTATTCTATTATCTTTCTCTTCTCACCCACAGGAAGCTGTTTTATCCCCAAATTAACAAACTTCTCTCTCTCTCTCTCTCTCTCTCTCTCTCTCTCTCTCTCTCTCTCTCTCTTCCGCGCGTCGTTGTCTCGTTTAAACGAGGGGTAACGCAAAGAAAAGAAGATGAAAATTTTGTTTGCCGGACGCGGGCTTCTTTCTTCTTTCCTTCTCTCTCTTTCTCTCTCCCTTCCGGTCAGTCGCGAATCGAGCGAGAGTCCAGATGGGATATTCTTACGTTACGCCTTGTCTTTCTTTTTGTGGCGTTTCTAGGACTGAGACCCTAAACCCTTTTGATTTTTTGTGCAAAACAACTCGCACTTTCAATTCCTTCTTTCGCGCGCGCGCACGTTTTGTGTGTATTCAGTTTCACACGAAAGGAAAACATCGTCATGCCGCCGAAGAAGAAAGCGACGACGACGACGACATCGACGACGCAAAGGAAGGCGACGAGAGGAAAATCACCGTCTCCGACCGCGCTGGGAGGAGAAGAAGAAGAAAAAGAAGAAAAGAAAACGACAGCGGCGAAGAGGAAATCGACAACGACTCGAGGAAAATCGCAGACGCCGATTGAAGAGGAAGAAGAAGAAGAGAAGAAGGAAAAGAAAAAGAAGAACGCGGACGAGAACGATAATAATGGCGTTGTGAAGAGTCAAAGTGTCGTCCTCATGGAGGAAGCGAAGAGAAATTTAGTCCTCGAGTCTGGTAATAAAGTTTCGTTGAGGCCTATATTGGGAGGCATTCGAGACGACGAGGAAGAGTCGACGACTGAACCGCTGTGTTATTTATTGCAAATTGATCAGACGAACGTCCTTTTGGACTGTGGATGGGACGATCGGTTCGATCAGACGGAATACGTGAAAGAGTTGGAGAAAATTGCGCCAACTTTGGATTGCGTGTTGATCTCGCACTGCACACAACGACACGTCGGCGCGGTACCTTTGCTCTTCTCGGAACGAGTAAAGTGCAACCCAAACTGTAAAATTTACGCGTCAATACCGACGCATAAGTTAGGACAGATGTTGTGTTACGACATAGCGCTCGGATATTCCGAGTTTCGAGGTGAATTCGGAGAAGATGTTGGGTATAGTTTAGACGACGTGGATTTGGCGTTTAGTAAGTTCGTTCCGGTGAAGTATCAGCAACATTCAAGAGTGAGCGTTAGGAGAGAAAGCGCGGGTGGAGATGGCGGTGAGGGTAGCGCAGGTAATATTAATAATAGGAATAGTGGTAGTTCTACCAATAGCGATATCGTCGTCGAAGCTATCAACGCCGGTCACACGCTAGGTGGTTCGTGTTGGCGCATATCAAAAGATGCTGAGGATATCGTCTACGCGGTCGATTACAACATGCGAAAAGAACGACATTTAGCCGGGACAAATTTAGCAGAAACTGTGCACAGACCGTCGATATTGATCACAGATTGTCGAAATGTAGATAGAAAAGCGCCAGAATCGAGGTTGCAGGTGAGAGATTTGCCGTTAGTCGATTGCGTCTTAAAGCACGCGCGCATGGAAGGGAACGTGGTAATTTGTTGCGACGCGGTTGGGAGGACGTTGGAATTGGCTCTGTTATTGGAAGAGACTTGGAGAAACCAAAATTTAGGAAGCTATCAATTAGTTTTATTCAATAATGTCGCCGCTAACGCGTTGGAGTTTGCGCGATCTCATCTAGAATGGATGAACGAAGACGTTGGTTTGAAATTCGATAGCACGCGACAGAATGTTTTCGATGTGAAAAGATTGTTTCCGTGTCACTCGTACGAAGATTTCGAGAGATTACCCCCCGGTCCAAAAGTTGTTCTCGCCTCGCTGGCGTCCCTGGAAGCTGGATTTGCGAGGAAGTTGTTCGTAGAATGGGCCTCAGACGCGAAGAATTGTTTCATTTGGCCTGACGAAATCGGACGACAAGTTGGATTGGCTAAAGAGGTTGTCGAAAAGTGCAGTAAAGGAGACGCGAAGACGACTTCGTCAAAGACGAAGAAGAAGGACGCGATAATAAAAGTTCAATTAGCGAGGCGAGAAGCATTGTCTGGGAAAGAACTGGAAGCTTGGGAACAAGAACAAGAGAAGAAACGAATCGAGGCAGAAAAGAGGAAAGAAGAAGAAGCGAAGCGACTCGCAGAAGAAGGGGAGAAGAAACGTCTGTTGGATGAAGAAATGGACGTGGACGCAGCGACACTCTCGCAACCAGTTGACGATGAAGATATTTACGATGAAAAGAAGTCGGGTGTTGGAGAGGAAGAAGAAAGAGCTGAACGTTTGGTACCGCCGCCTCAAGTGAATCAGGAAACTGGTATCGCGCTACGAGAGAAGCAAATGGTATTTGAGCGACGCGAGTGTATCGTCGACGGGTTCACTCCGGAAAGCCTCGAGTATCTCGTCTTTCCGGACGAAACTATAGGGCACTCTTCGTCATCCGATCCCTCAGATATGAGCGCGAAAACTGAGTACGGCGAAGCCATTGATGCGGAAGCGTTCTTCAGAGTCGCGAACGAGTTAAGACCGGAAATGACGAGAGATCAGTCATTCGAAAGTGCCGGAGACGTTGATAAACTTGTTGACGTTAACATTGACGCAACATTAGGAATAACCGCAAACTTAACTGACAAGCAACCGGATATGGATATTGACGCGACCTTGAGTGAAGAGGACAAAGCTCTGGAACGACCGGTAGAAATACCTACGAAAGTCGTCAAGGAAACGAAGGAAATCGTCGTGAAAGCGGCGATTGAATCAAACTTTGATTACGATGGATTAGCCGATGGCCGCTCAGTTAAAGCAATAATCCCGCGTTTAGAACCACGGCGAGTAATTCTCGTGAACGGCACCGTGAAAGATGCGGAGAAGCTCTCATCGCACTTATACAATGATTCTGAACACTTTCTGAAGAGCGCGAAGATAGACTACCCCAAGAATAATGAAACGTTAGACGCGTCGTCCGTACATCCAACGTACAAGGTTCGACTTTCTGAAGCAGTTTTATCATCCGCGCGTTTGCGACAGGTGAGCGGTTACGCCGTCGGTTGGATCGACGGCGTCATTGGGCCAATCCCTGAAGACGGTTCGGCACCTGAATTGCTCCCGGTACCAGTGAATGCTCTGAAATTAACTGTATCGAAAACAGTAAAGGACGAATCTTTACTCGCGGGGAAAGTCACCGAGGAAACATTGGTCAAGAAAGAGACAACTTCAGCCGCCACTGCTGCGATGGTTGAAGACAACGAAGAGAATGAAGGCACTGAAATGAACATTGTGGCTAAACATCACCGCCGCTCGGCATTTGTCGGCGACGTTCGTCTTTCCGAATTTAGAAGATATTTGCAGCGAATGGGCGTACCCGCCGAGTTTGGAGAGGGCGGCGCCTTAGTATGCGCGAATGGGCAAGTCATCGTGCGTCGAAGAGCTGAAGATGATGAGTTGATTGTGGAAGGATCAATCTCCGACGCGTATTTCAACGTCAGAGATGCTTTGTATGCCCAGTACCAAATTCTTTAAAAGTAATATTTTACATTGTACCAGTATATTGATATGAGACGGACAATGCCTGCGAGCGTTTCATTTTTTTACATTGACTCTCTCTTCCAACTTTTTCACCGATTTCCTAAGCACAGACACATCTTTGGCCACTCGTGAAGAATCAGTATTCAATTCTTTAAGAGAGTCCATTTGTTTCTCCAATTCACCTCGTGCTCGCGCAGATTCTGAAGCCTCCGCGACGTCTCTGGAGATTTTTGTAAACATCTTGTGCATGTCGTGCAGATACCTGTACGCCATTTTCATCGTCTCGTCCGTTTTTGCGGCTTTGAAGATAGCATCCTCGACGACTGCGTATATCTTGCGTAAACTTTCCGCGCTTTCAGCCACCTGCAGCTCCGCCGCTTTTGCGTCGCGAACAATTTTGGAAATTTCCAAATCTTGTTTCTTTATGTTCTTCACGATGGTTGTGACTTTTTGAACTAAACTCGGACGATTGACGCCTTTTGGTGCACGCTCCAACGCCCGCAACAACTGATCGCGCTCTTCCGCTTTTTGCCGAGCTAGTTTGATCTGTTCCTTTGCCTCCTCTTTCCATCTCTGAATCTCTTCGAGTTGCTCTTTAGCTCGCATTCGTTCCGCTTCGGCTTTCGCGTTTCTCTTCTCGATTTCGCGTTCGAGTGGGAGGCGAGCGTCGTCCCACTCTTTTTGTAAATCTTGTCTCCTGCTTTCATCTTCTTGGACGAGTTTCTCCATTTCCTCTCTCGCTTTTTCCGGCGATTGCTTCGCTGCGTTTGGACCGACGACCATATCCGTCGCCATTTTTCGAATTAAATATTCCTCCTCCAAATCAGGGAACTTGGCTCGTTCTTCCTTCTCCAATCGAGCGTATTCGAGCATTTCTGACAACGCTTTCTCGCATCTTAACACGTACGCTTCCATCGTCATACGGGTCGTTTCCACGTCGGTTTGTAAATCTTCTAAATCTTTTTCTCGCGCTTCAGCTCGTTGTTCGAGCGTTTGGTTCGCGAAATCCTCTCGATTCTTTTTCGCTTCCGCGGCGGATTTGATTTTATCCCCTAAACGTCGCATTGCTTCGGTTTCTTCTTGATAAACGTTTCCTAAACTCCTATTGTTCCTACTGCTATCATTTAACGCGAGTTTATCTCCGCCAGCAACCTTCAGCGCGGCGGCAACCAACCCTCCGGCGCCTTTCGACGCCAACACGTTGACCGCGAACCCCTCATCGTCAGCGGGTCCCTCCGGCCACAATCCATTCTCTTTCGTCCAAGCCATATCTTTATTCGTCGTCAAACTGAACCCTTCTCTGTCTCTCATTCGTTGTTTACTCGCAACGATTCTCGCGTGCGCGTTCACGATCTCTCGCATCATCCTTCTCTTTCTTCTATCGCTGCTTGATGAGCTACTAGCAACCCCCGAACTCGCCGCCGCGTTTGCCACTCGCACCGCTCGCTCCAACGCAGAAAGCGACGATCCATTCTTCTTCGACGACGAAGCAGAAGAACCACTTCCTTCGAAGACATCAGCGTTCTTTTCTCCCTCTGGTATCATCTCGCACAAAAGCGACACGATCTCTCTCGCGTGTTGCTCCGACGGGTACAAAAAGTGACTGAAACCAATCCTCTTTGAAGAAGGCGTCGTTCCTTTCGTCGCTTCATCCAAAACCGCGTTCAACGCTCTCGCGTAAGTCGTCGCCGCGCGAAATCTCCCGCTCGGATTGCTCTCCGGCGGGAACTCTTTCGGTAATCGTTCCAGCAAACGGTCGCGATTTTTAAATCGGAGAAACCACGCGCGGCACAAACGCGCGAGCGCGTCGTCGTTTTCGCTGCTTTTTTTGACGAAGTCGTTACTCCTCGTCACTGCTGGGGAAGAAGCGAACAAATCGGGCAAGGAGGTCACGTTGTCGTCGAATTGGACGCCGGCGCGACGCAAGGATAGGAGGGAGAGAGAGATTGGCGAGTCGCGGACGACGTCATCGTCACCGTCCATCACTTTTTTTTAAAGGGATGGAGCTGCTTTCTCTCTCTCTGTCTCTCTTTCGTCTTCAATCGGCTGGTTTGCAAACATTTAGGGTGTTGAAAAAAGACAACACCCAAAAGTCCGGGAAGAGTTTTCACAACACAACAAAAACATAGCAAAGCGCGCGCGGTATTTCCTCTCGCGGCGATTAAAACACGCGAAAAAAGAAGCGCGATGCGCCGCCTCTGCTAGCGCAAGAGAAGAATAAAGAAAGGAAGAAATGAAGCCCGACGATGCGGAAGAAACGCTGTTGGTATCTTCCGAGTACGGGGCGCTGGAGGCATCTTCTCCTCTCGAGACGGAGAAGAACGGCAAAGAAGACGGAGAAGCGAAGGGAGGAAAGAAGAAGTCTTCGTTCTTCCAATCGAACGAGGACGAACACCCGGCCATCTTCTGGGATAACTTTTCCACCGCCATGTGGCTGATTACGGATATTTTATGGACCGAAAACAACTCTTTGGCGGTGTGCATAGCTCCGTTCGTGGTGGTTGGATACGCCAAATCGTTCTTTGCGTTTGAAGGGGACTGGGGGAGGTACGCGATTGATTTGGCGAGGACGATGGCGCTGTGTTTTTGGATTTTAGCGAACACGGTGTGGCTCTTTCAAGAGCTCACGGAGGAGCGCAAAGAGACCGGGATAGACGCGACGTTTATGTTACCGTACGACGCTGCAGTTATTTTGACTTTGTTGGCGATGACGATGGTGATTGAACCGGGGATATTCCTTTATTACCGCTCACTAGGGATCAACTGCTTCGAAATGAGCACAGTTTTGAAGCCTATAGGGAACATGGGAATTACGTTTTGGGCGGCAAAAGATTTCGCGTGGTACTTAGCGGATGAAGAGATGTTGAAAGAGGAATATAGATGGATACCGAAAGTAGTTTGGGTGATAGCGGATGGGTCGATCATGTATCAGCTGTTTCCGCTCTTTTATGAAGCATTGAAAGGATGGGGATTATTTTCGTGCTTTACAAACTACGCTTCGTACAAACAAAAACACGCGACGTTTGTGAGAAGAACAGCGCACGTGATTGATGAGCTCGCCATGTCGTCGTGGGCTTTATCCATGACGCTTTGGTCCTTCGGTGAAATTTACATGCCTGACGACACGTTTGCCCAAAATTTAACCAAAAAGCCCGCCGAAGGGAATTTGAGGTGGTGGTGTGGACACATTTTGATTGTCGGTGGGTTTCCATTTTTCGTGAAAACGATGATGGAAGTCTTCATGGAGGTGAGTCTCACGGCCAAAAAAACCCGAACGAAAATCAAAACGGTTGCCCTGGACACGTAACAAACAGATATTGAACTTTAGATGTTTAGAATATAGTATTGATTTTTTGTATTGCAAGTTGCATGTATTGCTTTGATTTATTTGAATGCTATGCCTGCTACAGATCTCGCTCATATGTGCTAAATTTCATTTATGCTATTTTGTCGAGGCAGCCATCAGTTTTGCCTCGCACAGGTCCGTTTCCGCAACCACACCTTTCTTTTTCATCATCTCAATCCAATTTGCCCTTTCGCTCGGCGAGAAACCCTCCTTCCACGCAATCCCATCGAGCCAGAATTTTTTGTCGTATGGAATCGATCGAATACCTCGCAAAAATACGCTTTTTGCATACTCTGTGTTGTGAGCTTCGGATTTAAAATACGTTTGCCACAGTAAAGGGCACCGCTCGACCGATTCGTGAGAGCGGATGGCTCTTTCAAAAATTTTTCGCCTTGCCTTGTCGTCGTCGCCGGACGCCCTGACTTGAGCGAGCCAAATTTGCGTCAAGAAAGGAGGTGTTGGAAGTTGCGATGTTATTACGAGCGCACTGTTACTACTCTCCGCGGTGATGTCACGTCTTGCGTCGTCATTTCTCGCTTCTTCGCGAGTGCGGGAGAAACAAAGTTCTCGAGTGAGTCCAAGCGCAAGTTTCAGCTTCAACTTCGACTCGAATGTCTCCGCTTTGAACATAGAATTTACGGCCAAATGCGAAGACGGCACGTCGTGAAACAGAGCGTTCACGATTTCTTTGTATCCGTCCGAAACTATTTCTTTATTTTCTCTGGATCCCGACAAACATGGAATAACATTGTGTAATAATTCCGAACAAGTCTTCTCCAAGGCAAAGTTTGAAAGGTTGCGCAAATCTCGAAAAATGTCAATCTTTGGTTGCTCCTCCGAAAATGACGCACAAAAAAGGCGCAACATAATCGCACACACACGCAAATCAGATTTAAACTCGAGCACATTTTCGTGCTGATTTTTGACGCTTTCTCCGGCTTGTGTGGAACTACTTTCATCCATGAGGACTTTGATCGCATCTTGCGCAAGCGAGCGCAAGTTTTCTGCGCTTGCATTCTCAGGAACACTTTCAAAATGTCCGCCATTGGAACACACGACATGCATACGCTCTAGAGCGAGTATGTATCGCGCGATGTTTAGATTGTTTGGCGAATCGTGTCGTAAAAGGTACAACGCGCTTTCTTTCACGAGTTTACATAAACCGCGAACGGTTTCTTGAGTATCTCCATCGTGAATTCGCGAAGCGTTTTGGATTGACATCTCGACGATTTTTTGAGCCGGGTCGACAAATTTCTTCTTCTTTTTCTTATCTCCTTCTTTCATCTTTGCACGTCGAGTCAAATAGGCACACTCGGCGTAAAGATGTAAATTATTTCTATACTCTGGTCCGCTGAGCAATGACTTTACCCACGCGAGCGCAACCTCGGGTCCATTCAATTTTAGTTCGAGTTTCGCCGCGGCGCATGCGAAAGGGGCCATACACGCCAGCGACGAGGACGTGGCTAAAACCCGCACACTTCGAAATACATCCTCTCGAAGAACGAAGGGAAACAAGCATTCCTCTTCATCCTGTTTGTCTCCAAAAACTTTTTCGTTTCGCAAGAGACGAGCAATACCATCGTCTGGATTACCAATCAACCCGCCAAAGAGGGAGTGCAATCCGAAGAGAGCGAAACACTGCTCAATAAACTGCGTGTTTATGTCGGAAAGATTGCTATCGTGAAACATATTACACAGACCGGCGCTGATAGATCCGAAATCTTCTTCGTCCCCGACCTTGACGTCGTTATTCATATCTTTTCGTTTATTTTTCATTTTTGCACTTTCTGCTCGCGACCATTCATCAAGTATCTTTTCGTCCACATCTGCACTGACGGTAGAATCAAACTCGGCTGCGAACTCAGCCGCTAAAGCGTCCTCGTCAATATCATCATCAGAGGACAAAGAGGAGGAGTCACCGCTATCACATTCTTTTGTTCCAAGATCTCCTACAACTCTTCTCTCCTTTAAGCTCGTTTTTTCTACAGAAGATTCCGGCAGTGAAGATTTTCCAACTTTTTTCTCCTCCTTCTCCTCTTCCTCTTCCTCCACCTTAACTTTCGTTTCCTCCTTATCATCGTTCGCCGTAGACTCATTCTCATCCATCCACCAACTCTTAATATCCTCATCGTTCTTTACGCTATCTAACAGACGAGGTTTCCTACTTTTCCAAAACTTTTCAAACTCACGTAGAAGTCGCGCACTATCTTCAAGATAGTCTCGAGGTATACCAAAACCGCGAAATTCAAGGTGCGCTTGAACTCTTCGGAACGCTTTCTTCGCTCTTCCTGATTTCGCTTCAAATTGCACGAGCTCTAAGATCATGTTCCCAATATCTTTGCTCAGACTTTGGCGACGGAAACTGCTGGGTGACTTTTTCAGGGAGCATAATTTTCGGAATTCTTTCGCCAACGTTCGCAACGCATCTTCGTATGCTTGCACAACATCTTCACAATTGAACTCTGCAAACGACGTCGCGTGTTTCACAAACTCGACATAATTGTACCACAAAACGACCGAAGTTGGTAACTTCCTCAGCGTTGAAACCCACCTCTCTTTCGTCCTGTCTTTCGATTCGCACTCCTGTGAACATTTCAATAGGCATGCGTGCAATCTCTCGTCGTTTGGATTCCACTCCAAGGCCCGCTCGCAAATGGCAATCGTTTTCTCCTTAATGCGTTCGCGCTCGGAACGTTTTTTACTTCTCGCCAAAAAGTTGTCTTGGTGATTGACAAACGCAATCCATCTGTCCACATTTCGAGGTTCCCTTCGAGTCAACACGTTGTGTATTTTGGTCAACTCGCGGAGTTGTTCGATTTCATTGGTGGTACTTTTAAGGAGAACGTCCACGGACTCAAGCAAGGCTTTATCGTTGAGTTTATAAATGTCCTCGATCGTGCCTTTCGTGGCACCAAATACCGTCTGCGTGAGCTTTTGCATCATTTTACTTTCATCATCAACAATATTTCCATTCCAACCTGAGATGTTGTGGATATTATTATCGTCAGTATCGTCGCGAAGCAACGGGATGAATATTTCGCCGTTTTCCTTCTCTAACTTTTCTAGCGTCGTCGTTGTCGTCACTACTTTCGCTCCAAACGCGTCTTTAATTCTTCCACCCGCACTAAATCCGAGACCATCATTCACGTTCAAAGTATCCTCTCGTTTAAACTTCACCTTTTCATTCGCCGCCGGTTGTCCAAACGCCAAGTTCCCGCTATCCGGTCGCGTATCCGAGAAAAACGCCGCTCCTCCTTCAAGCACGACGTCTTCGATCTTATTATCATCACTACCATCGCCCCGCGTCATGTACGATCGATCGTCGAACGCCCTCTCATCTCTCGCCATCTCTCGACCGTACTTTTCTTCCATCGCGGCTATCTTCTCCGCGTCCGAAAGTTTCTTGCTTTTCTTTTTCTTCTTCTTTTTCTTCTTCTTTTCTTCGTTTCGTTTTCGTTTCTTTTGCTCTTCTCTTTCGTCCGAAGAAGAAGAAGAAGAAGATGATGATGACGACGTATCTGTCCCGCCTGACACCGAGGGCGTTTTTGAAACGCCGGCTCCTTCACATTCACCTCCTCCTCCTCCTCCTCCTCCTCCTCCTCTCTCTGACGTCGTCGTCGTCGTCGTCGTCTGCTGCTGCTGCTGCTGCTGCTGCTGCTGTTGCTTCTTGAACGAGGAAAACTTCTTCATTTCTGTTATACGCTTTTTTTTCCAATCGGTCGGGGAGAGGTCTCTCTCTCTCGCTCGCTCGCTCTACTTGTTCTTTCGCTTCGTGACCACCACCATCGCCGACGTCGTCGTCGTCGTCGTCGTTTTGTCGCGGCCGCGGTGGGTGACTGAAGAGAAAAGTTCTTGTTCTTTTCTTCTGTCTCTATCTCGTTGTTGTTGTTGTCGTCGCTCTTTTTCTTCCGCCGAGTTCGTTTCTTTGCGTGTGGGAAGAGAGAGACAAACAAAAAAAAATACGAAAACCCTAAACACTTTTTTTTTCGATACTCTTTTGGGACGCCGCGCCCCCTTCCTTCTTCACAACACAACACACAACGCATCATCATCATCATGCGACCAATCGTGAACAACATCGTCGAAACGTCCGCGTCGTCGTCTTCCTCGTCTTCTTCACATTATTTGCGGCCGGTTTTGGGGAAACCAGACGCGCCCGTCCTCGTAAAGTCTGCCCTCGCGGAGAAGTATTCAAACAATCGCGCGGGGAAATTTTCGTCGTCGTCGTCCGCTGCCCACATCATCGACAACAACAAGACGAAATCGGTCTCGTTCGCGGAAACCGACGCGCTCTTAGGCGGCGGCGTTGGTGGCATCGGAAACAGAGACTCGTCGATGGCTTTCGGTGGAGTATTTTTTTCCAACTCGAGAACGATGTACGCGATAGCTTTAGCTTGCGCGGCTCTGGTGGCCATGCCGTTGGCGTACATCGCCGGTTTCAATTCCGCCACCTCGACGCTGTTGTACAAATTTGGCGTCGCTCCGGTGCCGAGCGTGAGCGTGATTGGCGAGTATTACCACGCCGCGTTGACAGGGATGTTTCCAGATGGAATTCCGCAATGGCCGTTAGATATTAACTTAATGATCATAACCAGACACCAAAACAAAGACGATTACAGGGGGTTCCACGCGATTAAAGCGGTATTTCCACGAGCTGAGCAGACGTGGGGAGTGGATCCGCTGATGTGGCCGAAATACATCGACGAGGCAGAGCACGCGGTATCAGACATAAGGAGGATTAACGCGAGAAATTTTGCGGATGGTAACAAGTTAACCGCGAGTAAAGACCGATATTGGGACGAGAGAAGATCTCCGCAGAGTTTAGTCGGAGTACCGTGGCTCGACGCGATTGACTTACGAGAGGAAGGAACCGGCGCGTTGAGTCAGGAAAGAATCGGTTTGTCGCATCACATCGGGTGTTTGTTCGCGCACATGAAAGCGTGGCAAAACATGAAGGATTTAGGAATGAATAAAGCTTGGATCATGGAATCTGACGGTTTGATGAAGATGCAAGAGTTTTCGAATATCCCACTTTGGGCGATGACCAGCGTCGCGCAAAACTTACCCAAAGACGCTGACTTCGTCTTGTTGCACAAAGGTATGGATAAATATTGCGGCGTTGATGGAAGTTTGTGCGCCATGCACTCGACGTTTGAGGCGAAGAACTTGTTTGACCCATCGGATCGCGAGATGTTAGCCTTCCGCCACTGGCCCATTGAAGGTTCAGAGGCTGGTTTGCAAACGTATATCGTCAGCGAGCGCTTCGTCAATAAAATGCAAGAATTCTTAGCCGCGCACGGAAGCGACATGATCGACGCGTTTTTATACGGCAACTTATGCCAAAACGAGTACAAATCTCCCGAGGAAAGAAACAAATTGTGGGCGATGAATTACATGAGCATGCATGCGCAGAAAGCGCCGTACAGCTCCAGCGACGAGAGAGGTTTGAAAATCCTCAACTGCTACATAGTCACGCCAGCTTAGAAAAAGAGAGATGCAAAGAAGAAAGTATCAAATGACGGTATTTTTCTTGTTCCTGCGCTGGCGAGAAGCTGAGAATGACGTGAAAAGAGAGAGAGAGAGAGAGAGAGAGAGAGAGAGAAGGCACGTGCTTTCGGGAGAGCGCTTTCCGTTCCTGTATATTTTTGTATTTTGTTCTGTTTATGAAGCAATAGCTACAACAACAACAACCGTTTTAAAACTTAGGCAGTGCACGTTCACGAGCGTGCGCGCATTATTTAGAAAGAAAGAGATTGATATTTAAAAACCTATTTACTACGCTCGACGGGGCCGTCGCGGGGAACGAAATACGCACACATTTTTTTGCTTATTTACACGAGCGGGGATTCTCACCACTCGTTGCTTCACTTTTTAAGCACACATCGCATCAAAAAAAAAATGAGTAGCGACAGGGTACGAATATATATAATCCGTCTCTCTCTCTCTCTCTCTCTTCCGCGCTCGCGATACCGTCTTTCCTCGACCGATACGTGACGATGTTTTTTTTATCCTCTTCGGTATCGTCGTATTTTTGCGCGCGCGTGCGCCCGGGAGAAGAAAATCTCCGCAGAGAGGAAGAAGAGATAAAAAAAGACCCCCTTCCACGCTCGGGCGTCAGATATCGCGTCGCTTCCTTCACTCTTAGTTTGGGACCTCTCGAATCGCGCGATTAATGACCAACTCTTCTCTCTCTCTCTCTCTTCTTCTTCTTCTGTTCTTTTTTGCGACGATAAAACAGGACGATAAATCGCAAGAGTTGCGCGAAAAGCTCGTCAACTCTGATTCTGGTTCCAACTTATCATCCGGTGCTCCTGGAAGCATGGACGATTGGGGCCGCAAATCGGTGGTTACGTTGGCGCTGACGGTGTTGACGTCATCTCAAGGTTTGTTAATAGCGGCGTCGAAAGCGAACGGAGTGAAATACGATTACGCGGTGACGAGTGCGAATTGCACGGTAGAAACGACGAAGATGTTGATGTCTTTGTTGGCTTTGGTGAAGATTTGGAGAACGGTTGGCGTGAACGACGACAACCGAATCAGTACGAGTTGGTCGGAGTTGTGGGTGTATCCGATTCCGGCGGCGTTGTATTTAGTGAAAAACTTGTTGCAGTACTACGTATTCTTATACGTGGATGCTCCTTCGTATCAGATTTTGAAGAACTTGAACATCATATCGACTGGGATTTTGTATAGAATCTTTTTGAAGAAGATTTTAAGCGGCGTGCAGTGGTCGGCGTTGATTTTGTTGGCTTTGGGGTGCACGATTGCCCAGTTGACGAGTGGTAGCGATCAGGTGTTGTCGACGCCATTCATGGGGTTGGTGATGGCGATCATAATGGCTGTTCTGTCTGGAGCGGCGGGGGTGTATACGGAGTTGATCATGAAGAAGCAGCCGAAGAGAAACGTAAACGCGCAGAACGTGTACTTATACTTATTCGGGGTCATCTTTAACATGGTGGCGATCTTCTTGTACGATTACGACGCGGTGTTTGGACGTGGTTATTTTTACGGGTACAATGCAATTGTCTGTACGATGATTTTGAATCATTCGTTGAGCGGTATTGCGGTGTCGTTGGTAATGAAGTACGCGGACAATATCGTCAAGGTGTATTCGACATCGGTGGCAATGATTTTGACGACGTTGGTGTCTATTCCGTTGTTTGGGTTTCAGTTGACGTTGCCGTTTGTATTGGGGACGAGCGTTGTGTCGGTGGCAGTGTACTTGCATTATCAATCGAAAGACCAGCCGCAGCCGCCGGGGGCTTTAACAAAGTAAGTTGGAATTTTTTTATACCCTCTCTCGAAAATCTCTTTTCGCCATCGATCAAATATCGAAGAGAGAACGAACGAGATAGTTGTTATTACTACTATATAAATTACATTAAACGTTATCATCATCGATTCGACGCTCACTACAGCTACTACCACCATTACTACTACTTCTTCTTCCCAGACTTCGTTGTCGTCGTCGCTCCTTTCTTCTTTTTTTTCATTTTTTTCTTCCTGTTCTTTTTCAACCGAAACGCCTTTTGGATCACCCTCGCCGCTCTCGCGCGATTCAATCCATTCGCAATGGCATCGTTTCGCTCCTGTTCCTCCTCTTCCTCGCGATTATTCTCGAACTTTACCTCGTATAATTCTTTCTCCACGTCCCTGAGCGTTTGGTCAATCGCTTCCTCCTCCATTCTCTTTGCTCTCCTTTCCTCTTGCGCTCGGCCAATCTCTCGATCGTACTCCGAAATAGCTTCTTCCAGCTGTTTTGCAGCTTCTTCGCGCGCTACCCGAGCTCGTCTCTCTTTCACCGCAAATTCTTCCCGTCTCTCCTCCTTCGTCATCGAGAACTCAACATCTCCGTCATCGTCGCCCCCGATTTGCATCTCCCGAAGAGCATTCATCAATCGCGCCGCTTCCGTGGCGAAGTCTGCCTCTCGTTTCTTTTCTTCGTCTTCGCGCGTCTTTTTTAGTTGACCTTTTGTCGCTTTCATAAGAGCAACGGTTTCGTTGAAAGCCTTCCGAGCGGAAAGAAGATTATTCGAGGCGCGCGTGTAGTCGCTCTCGTTTACTTCATCGATGCGTGCGCGCTCGTGAGCATCGTTCTCGCGCTCGGGATTTGCAAGTTCGGAAGTGATCTTACACATCTCTTTTTATAAAGCGAGTATTTTTTACTTTGCAGGGGCGCACGCTAAAATATACAAATGACAAATGTAGAATTCTATTTTTAGTAATACGTCGTCCGAGTTCGGTGATGCGGTCGCCACGTCGCATCGTCTCGCCTCGCCTCGCCGTATTCCCACAACCACCAATCCACAGTCACTGCGGTGCATTTATCGCCGACACTCGCGGAATACTTTTCATTGAGTTTATCCCGAATGCGTTCGACCGCTTCTATGGTCGCGCATCGAATCTCCACTTCTAACTCGCACCCGATGACTAAGTTAAGTTTTTTATCCACTCGTTTGTATAAGTATTCAGAATGGTAGTCTAAAATATTGCTCTCTCTCAAAACGACCGGCACTCGGTAATCTGCAAACGTTGTAAGCTTGTTGATATCCGTAAATTCACCGGCGCCTGAATTTTTCAGCGCGCCGTACACGTCCGCCACGAAAATCTGAGCTCTCTTCAAGAACCATATTTCGTTCGCAAAGAATTGCCCCTCTCGACACTCGCCAGTGTGTCTACTCATATCTGTGAACCCAACTGGAAAAGTTTGCACGACTAAATCTACTAACTTTGCCGCCGATTTCTTCGCCGCTTTGACGAGTTCAATCGCTTCTCCGTTATAACTCTTCGCCAACCCTTCGCCAATCTCTCGCAACCTACTCGCGCGCACCTCCTCAAAAGGCAACTCCCGGGGCCACTCTAACATCTCTCTCAACTTTTCCCCAGTCATTTTCTTCAAGTTTTCCGCGCTTAAAATCTCAATCCCTTCTCGTTCGACGCATCTTTTCAACCCGCCGGCGACGTGCTCGTACTCTAAACCGACCGGGTGCTCCTCAGTCAATCGATCGTGGTCCGGCCAAAAACAAAAGTTAATCGCGTCCAACACCAACAAATACTGAATTGTATCTCTCTCTTCTTTACCGACGAAGTGAATGGACCCATCGAACCGATTGAACCCGGTTTTCGTGGTCATCCCCGCGAACTGGTGTCCCGGGACGCTGTTCACCAAAGCTTCGATGGCGGCATCGTTTATTCTCACGTGGTTAGACTTTTCACACGCGATCATTCTCGTGCTCGAACGCACTTTTTCGCACAGATTCTCCAGAACTAAGAGCGTCGTGGACGAGCCCGGCGGAGGTGGGCAGGTTTTCTCTTCTTCCTCCGTCATTGATTTGTTCTCGCGGTTTGTCGTGAAAAGTCAGTTAGGGGTTTGTTGTTACTTATGTTAGGTGTGGGTTTTCTTCTCGTGTGTGACATTCACACCCTAAACATATAAAACGCTTTTCGTTTGAGACACATGTTTGACTACTCGTATTTTTAGCACGCGCCAAGCTGCGCTCCGCGCGGGTTCATCTTCCTCCTTCGATGACGAGAAACGAGACGAGTGGCGCCGAGAGCGACGACACCTCCAAAAACAGATCGGTGGTGGTGCATTTGCGCGTGAGACCACCTTCGACGTCGTTTTCGTCGTCGTCGTCGACGACGAGTTTTTGTGAGAGCGGTGGAAAGAGATACGGAGAAGGGTGCGTGCTCGTGACGAACGAAGGCCCCAGGGGATCGGTTTTGGTGAAATGTCGCGACAGCCGGATGTCATCCTCGTCGTCTTTAGCGTTGGGAGGAGGAGGAGGAGTTGGATCGCAACACGCTTCGTTTCAGTTCACGGGAAACGTTTTGCGAAAAGCAACGAACGACGAGGTGTTTGACGCGGTGGCGAAAGAGGCGGTTGAAGCCGCCACGGATGGGTTCAACGCGACGATTTTGGCGTACGGGCAAACCGGCAGCGGAAAAACGTATACGATGGGAAGTGGAGATGGGAGTTATGAGAATCGAGGGATCATACCGCGAGCGTTGACGATGGTCTTTGAGAAATTAAAGGTTGGGCAAAGCGGCGGCAAGAAGGACGCGGTGACGACTTCGAAGACACAGAGTGAAGACAACCATCGGGTAGCTGTTGATGGAAAGACGGAGAAGAAACCCGAGGCGAAAGTTTCCGTGAGTTTTGTTGAGATATACAACGAGAATCTTAACGATTTGCTGAATACGAACGAGAATCCTAACCACTCGCCGACGTGCGTAATTTCCGATGCAGGTCCCGATTCAGGCGTTTTTGTCAGAGGATTGACGACGAAAGAGGTATCTTGTGAAGACGAAGCGTTGGCGTTGTGGTTTGAAGGCGACGCCCAGCGTGCAATTGGATCGCACGCGATGAACGATCGATCTTCGCGTTCGCACGCAGTGTTTACGTTGAACATTGAAACCAAGAGTTTTAGGAAGACCGAAACGTCTTCTTCGTCTTCGGCGACACTGCATCGATCGAAGATACATCTGGTCGATCTTGCCGGTTCGGAAAGGTTAAGGAAGACGAAATCGGCAGGTACTGTGATGCGCGAAGCTACGTTCATAAATAAGTCTCTCTCGGTACTCGAGAGAGTGATTATTTCTCTTGGTGAACGCAACCATTCGAATCGCATGGGCCATGTGCCGTATCGGAGCTCAAAACTGACCCACTTACTTCGCGATGCACTTGGAGGAAATTGTAAAACAGTCATGGTTGCGCACGTTTCAAGCGATTATCAGCATGCAGAAGAAACGCTTACGACGTGCCAACTCGCAAAAAGGATGATGCGAGTGGAAAATAACGCAAAATTAAACGAATGCGTGGAAACGCCGAGCGAAAAACTGACGCGCTTAGAGCGAGAGATAAAGAAGTTGCGAGCAGAATTGAAGTTGCTCAAGAGCAACGCCGCGGCGAGTAAGAAGAACGATAAAAGTGAAAACTATGAGCTAGATCATGAAAAGGAAGAAGGAGGAAATGCAACGGATACTGCGCAACCATCGTTGGTCCAAGAGGAGGAAGAAGAAGAAGGTTTAGAAATATGCTGCGCGCCCGATGCCGCAAGCGAGGACGACAATACTTCAATATCATCGCTCGGGTCGCATGAAACAGCGCGTTTAAACGATAAAAACGAAGAAGCCCGCGCGTACGACGAATTCAAACAAACAAATGGTAGGGAGAAAGTGAAGGAGCTATCGAATGCGAAAGCAGCTTTGCGAGCGTGTAAACACCGCGTCAGGGCGCTTTCCGAAAGAGTGAACGAAATTAAGCGAGAGATGGATGCGACCGAGAAGGAATACGAACGTAGACGAATAGAACGCTCACAGACTGAAACAAAAAACAGAGCGTCGTCTTCAGGTTGCGATAGTAAAAGAAGATCGTCCGAATCCGAAGATGAAAATGAAGACCCAAACGTCATTGTAAATCGCATCGTTGACGAAGTTGTTAGCGCAACCGAGGAAGTCGCTCTCTGTCAAGATAGCAAAACGAAAATATCTGTAGAGGAATACGACAAGAACGAAGAAAGTGAGAAAGAGAACGACATTGAAAATGAAAAAAGAGAAGGAGACGAAGAAGAAAGTCTCCATCTACTCCTCCGTCCGCTCAAGGCTTCTTACCGCCTTGCGTTCGACCAGCTTCTCTCCGCTCGAGACAACCTCAATGCGGCTGAACTCGTCGTCGGCAATTTGAGCGCTAAGTTGCACGACAGTTTCGTCTCGTTCTGGAAGAATTCGTTGTCGTTGCAAAAGAACAGAGAAGAGTTTATTAACGAGACGAGTCCTGTTTCTGCCGCTGTCCCTCTTTCGCCGTCGACGACGTCTTCGTCTTTGCTCGTGTATAAGCGTTTGACTGAACAGTGGTCGACAACTGTTTAAATCTTTAAAAAGGAATTTCAACCCTAAACTTCGAGCGAAGTTTTCCTCATCACAAGAGGAATGCTCTAGATTTCAAAAAGGACAGGAGAGAGATAAATAGAAAAGCTTTCGCGCGAAGAGGAGTTGCTGCGACGGTGATTACGGAGAAGCGTTAGTTCTTTTTCATCTCGTCCTATCTATTTGTCGTTGTTGTCGTCATTGTTGATTGCTGTAATACGTTTGATTCTGTACACAAACAAAAAGCGAGTGTTGGGGAAAAATTCAAATAAATCAAGGAGGAGAGCTTCGACACAAACGACGACGTCCGAGAGAGAGAGAGAGAGACGAACGAGAGGAGGCGCGACACAAACAGCAATAACATCATGGAGGAAACGAACCGTCACGCGTCCATGTCGACGAACGTCCAGGGTTCGGACATCGTTTTCAACACGTTCGTCGAGTTTCTCAACTCGGATTTCCCAGTTTTAAATCACGAGACAAATCAAGTGGAATCCAAGAAAATTTACGTTGAACAACTGTACGATATGCAGGAAGTGAACAGCACGACCATGCACGTGAACTTTCTCGATTTGAAAAACTTTGATCCGAACGTGGCGACTGAAGCGGTGGAGGCAAACTTTTACACGTACGAACCGTTTTTAAAACAAGCTGTGAAACATTTCTGTCGAGAACACGTTCCGGAGATGGTTCGATGGGGCGCCGCTGGCGGAGGCGGGAGAAGTAGTAATCAAGGCACGCAGGAGAAGGAGTTTTGGGTCTCGTTTTCTAATTTACCCGGGACGAAACGACTTAGAGATTTGAAAGCGGAACACGTCGGTCAATTGGCTTCGTTTAGCGGTGTGGTGACGAGGACGAGTGAAGTGAGGCCAGAGTTGATTATCGGAAAGTTTATGTGCGGCGAGTGTGGTGAGGTGATTCCTGACGTTGAGCAGCAGTGCCGCTACACAGAACCAAGCATTTGTCTGAAACAGACGTGTTCGAATAGAAAGAAGTTCGTGTTAATGAAAGAAGGGTGTACTTTCATCGATTGGCAGAGAGTTAGAGTGCAAGAGAACGCGGACGAGGTGCCGGCGGGGAGTTTGCCGAGATCTATGGATGTAATTTTGAGACACGAAGCCGTGGAGACAGCCAGGGCTGGGGATAAAGCGGTATTTACCGGGACGTTGACGGTGGTACCAGAGACAGCTCCTGCGAATATGGCCGGAGATAGGACGGAGTTGGGGAGCTCTGGGAAAGGGAGTGTGGCAGGAATGTCCACTGGCGTCGGCGGCTTGAGAGATTTTGGTGTGAGGGAATTGTTCTATCGAACCTGTTTCGTGGCACACTCCGTCGTCAACGTGGCTGGACCAACGGCTGGTGGAAACGAAAGTGTGTCCGTGAACACCGGAGTGAACATCAGAGGTGGAGACGACGAGAAGGAGGTAGTAAACTCGTTTACACAAGAACAGTTGAACGATATCGAACGCATGTCGAAAGACCCGAAAATTTATGAAAAACTTGTTCGTTCGATCGCCCCAACCGTGCACGGTCATCTTGATATTAAGAGAGCTATCGCGTTGATGTTGTTTGGCGGAGTGCACAAAATGACTAAACAAGGTGGGACGAATTTGAGAGGCGATATTAACGTTTTGGTCGTCGGTGATCCGTCGTGCGCAAAATCGCAATTTTTAAAATACGTCACCTCATTTCTCCCTCGCGCGGTGTATACGTCCGGTAAAGCGTCTTCGGCTGCCGGTTTGACCGCAACAGTTGGTAAAGATATGGAAACTGGGGAATATTGCATCGAGGCCGGAGCGCTTATGCTGGCGGACAATGGGATTTGTTGCATCGATGAGTTCGATAAGATGGAAGTGAAAGATCAAGTTGCTATTCACGAAGCTATGGAGCAACAAACGATTTCTATTTCCAAAGCTGGCATCAACGCAACGTTGAACGCTCGAACGAGTATTTTAGCCGCTGCGAACCCTTTGGGTGGTAGATATGATAAATCGAAAAAGTTAAAACACAACTTGGCACTGCCTGCACCGATTTTGTCTCGATTTGATTTAGTGCATGTTATGATCGATGAACCGGACGATTACAGGGACCACATGCTCGCGAGGCACATTGTGTCTTTGCATCGAATGAAAGAAAAAGCCATCGAAGTAGATTACACATTAGAGCAATTGCAAAGGTACATCAGATACTCAAGATGTATTAAACCTCAAATGACGCCAGAAGCACAGAGAGAAATCGTAGACGCTTACGTGAAGCTGCGAAAAGGTGACGCGCAGCCCGGGTCGACTACAAGTTATAGAATTACTGTGAGACAGCTGGAAGCGCTCGTTCGTTTATCTGAAGCGTTGGCGAGATTGTATTGTCGAGCGAAGATTTTACCCAAACACGTGCGCGAGGCGAGAAGATTGCTTTCAGAATCGATCATTGCGGTCGAAGCCAGGGACGTTACGTTGGAGGATGACGACGAGGATATTGACGAAGATGCGGATAAAGGTCCAATATTACCGAGTGCGATGAGAGCGTCGATTGCAAAGGAAGAGCGAATTCGCGAGAATGAACACGTAGAAGTCAGAAGACGCATTGAGGCGGGATTACCCGCAGAAACAAATAGGGAACGCGAGGAGCGGGAAGAGAGAGAAGAACTAGCGTGGCAGCAACGAAGCACCAACGATGATGATGTTGTTGTCAACAACGATGCCAATGGTGATGGTGTTAGTGAAGGTAATGCCGCTGCCGCCGCAGAAGGAGATGGTGCCGGTGTGGTCGCTAGTACGCAAATCGTCGCACAAGAAAACATTCCTCCTCAAACGGCTGGAAAGAAACCAAAGAAAAAAGCAACCGTTTCGTACGAAAAATATCAAAGCGTGAAGAACATGTTAATCACGCACATCCGTGAGAAGGAATTGGAAAATCCGGACGAAGATACTTTGGGCTTAAAACAAAGAGAAATCATCGAATGGTACATGGATGTGTTCGCCTCCAATGAGGACGCCACGGACACGGACGACCTCACAAAAGAGCTGAAGCTAGTAAAAATGATCATCAACAAAATGATCAACACAGAACAGACATTGATCGTCATTCAAGAAGCCCCCGTGCCAGCGGACGAAGAAGACGTGCACATGTTACCGTCGGCTGCAGGAGACGCCGGGGATGATGATGCTGAAGACACCGCGCTCGCGCTCCGAGCCACCGAGGAGCGAAAGAGAAGAAGAAAAAAACCGGACTTGATGGAGCGAATTTTGGGTTTGAATCCAAACTACTCGCACGAATGAAAGGAATCGTGCGCGAATTCAATCCCCTCGTGCGCGCGTCGAATTATTAGTTTGTTGTCATCATTGTGTATAGAATACTCCCATATTATTTTCCTTCTCTCGAATCTTGCACAGAATTCCCCTAATTTTTTCACATCAGCAAACTTCAGAAAAAGTTATTGAATTGGGGAGGCACACGCTCACTGGTTCACAAAGACTCCCTCACGCACGCACACGCGCATTCGGTCGATTTATTTCTCGTCCGATGGCGTCTATTTCAAGAGAGGATGAACACGAAGACCAAGACCTCACCGACGACCGCATGTACTCGCGTCTCGCCTCGCTCGAAGTCGATCGCTCCATCTTACTCGAAGCGTTTTTGACTTCCAATTGGGAAAACGAAGATGTGTTGCGATTGCCACCAAACGCACAAACGGTGAAAGACATTGATTTTGCGAAAGTTAATGTGCCAAAAATGATGCACGATTGTGAGAGCGGCGTGCCACACGATTTGAGCGAGTGTGGGAGCTCCTTTTACGGGAGTTTGCCAAAGGTGCCTTCTTTGAATTCTAAAAAGGTGTTGAAGAGCGAAGAAGAGGGGAAGGAAGAGATGGCAACAATGACACCAACGACGACGACGGCGACGACGAAACCACCACCACCTGAGAGAGACGCGGGTGTCGGTGATAGCAATTCAACCTCGTGCGGTCGAAATGGAACAAAACTGATGAATGGTATGGTTGTTGACGACGATAATGTAATCGAAAGAGAGGAAAATAACATCGACGATAGCACTGCTGAGAACATACAACAGTTGCGAGAAATGATACATAAAGAACACGAAAATAAATCAGGCGCAGAAGGTGAATGCAAGCTGGACGACTCGCCGTTGGTGAAGTCTATGCGAGAACTTGGGGTTGGGTCGCCCACCGCGACCACGTCATCGAGAGGAGGTGGAGAGGAGGCTGACGAAGGTGAATTTCAGCGAGAACAACAAGCGGGAGAAAGTCAAGAGCCAGAGCGGGCATCGACTTCGAGGACTTCGATAGATAAAAACAGCAGCAAAGAAAAGTTTGAAATTATGGAGTTGCTTTTGAAAACGGCGCTTGATGATATCGTCGAACCGACATTCTCGGCGTTTTCTGAGTCAGATTTTGCCGAACTCGCCCTGGAGGTATGGTTGTGTCGTACGCCGACATGGTCAGACGATGCCATATCGGAAGTCATTAAGGCGCTTGATATTGATGAAACGGTAGGAAAAACAATTGCAAACATTGCGACAAAATGTCAAGGGTACGCTCCAATGGAACCGGAACAGTCGGCGAGGACGCACCTGATGTCTATGAGTTTAGGTAATGTGCACCGCACGACAGATCTTCTGTGTCCAGAGATAGATTTTTTCACTTCTAGATCGATTGCAATTTGCGAAGTGTTGCGAGCGGCGAAGATTATAGAGGACGAGAACACCATGGACGGTAATATGAATCCATTTTTAGGCGCAGAAGGAGGAGGAAATGGACAAACTGACGATGGACAGAAGCCGGTATCAATGTCGCTAATGTTGCAGGAACTCACAAGATTCATTTCCGAGTCGAGAGCAGATGTACAGGCATTTTTCACTTCGCAGCAAGATTGCGACCAAATACTCGAAGCTATTGAGCACGCGCTCGATAACGTTGATAACGTATCTCACGGGGCTAAGATTTCATCAGCACATCCACCCTCTGTGGCTGCGCGAGCGTATTACCAACTCTTCAAAACCGCGCTCGATCCTGTTGAAGAAAGATCGCTTGCGTTCGATTACGAAGATACTCTGAACATCTTGAAGACTTCCGTTCGCGTTGGATTAGGTCCGTCTATCACGGAAGCTGCTCACAGCGCGTTGCTTGCGCTTTTCTTGACTAAAGTTGCCACCGTGACGAACGAAGATGATGATTTAGAAACGCTCGATGTGGACGAAGAGTTTGAAAAGCGCGCAAACATTTTGACTCGAGCTGGCACAGAAATAGAGCGCGCTCTCTTTTGCCGAACAGATGATTGCGATTATGTCGTAGTGTTTAAGAATGATGCAATAGCTGCGCCGACTTTGATGAAGTTGGTACGTTGGTGCGAAGCTGCAGTCAGTGATTACATCTTCGACGTATCTCCTCCCGCTGAATTCAAGGTGAATGAGCACCCGCTGAACACTTATGATGCTGAAGCTTTTGCTGCAATACTACGTCTGTATCGATACGTGATGATTGCGCTTGGAAAGAGCGACGATGATTTTGAACATGCCTTGAATAGGGCGAGCACGGCGAGTGCGAAGAAATGTTATGAACGTATTCGAATTCAAGCCATGGAAGATGAAGTCGCCTCGGAAAATGCAAACGAAACGTTGACCCATAATCCAGCGGCGGCAGCTGCTCGAGTGTTAGAAGTTGTCGCCTCGGAAGTTTCTAGAATAGCAGACGAGTATGCAGCATACATCGCACCTCGCATCAAATCGTGTTTTTTCCCGTCCGAGTATGAATCGTTCGATGCAAAATCAGAGATTCAGAAAAGGCAAGAACGCGCGGACGTGGTATTTCCCCGCGAGCTTGCAAAGTTATTCGTGGACGAGTTCACTTGGTGGTTAGAGTCCGATCCGCCTTTAACGACGGTAAGTTTGCGAGCTTTGTGGGCGAGTGGTGATGCACAAGCAGCTTTGAGTGTCTGCTGCGACGCAGACGCTTTAAGGAGACACCAAAGAACATCGAATGGTAATGCTGATGTAGCAATGATCAGAGCAACCGATGCTGATGCCGAACCAACCAGTAAGAAGGAATTGAGTGACCCATACGCGACTTTTCCTCAACTCAATGTGAAGGAAAAAGCCGCGCCGCTCATTTTTAAATGGATTGGCACCAAAATTGATGACGCAAACATCTTTGCTGTGCGAGCGGCGCAATCCGAAAAGTGGAACAATGACCGTAGGCAAAAGAATCAACCAGCTCCAAGCGCAGTTGAACTGCTCCGACTCGCCAACGAAACTTTGGAAGGATTTTGGGGGTTAGGTATTCCGTGCTCTGTCTCAGCGATTCGGGCGTTGACTGAAGGCATCGACGGCGCGTTTCAGAAGTACGCCAGTGAGCTCCTAAAAGACGTCGTGAAAAATTCAGACGAGCTACCAGAGAAGCCGCGCCTGACCAGATTTAAAAAAGATATCGTCGACAAGATGCAGCAAGATGCTTTAGAAAGTATCAAACTTCGCAAATGGGTGCCTGAAAATGCTCAGTCTTTAGATGCGATATCACACTCCTACTGCGCCAAATTATCGGCATTAGATTTCATCTTGGATGAGCTCGAGAACGGATCTATCGAACGTGATTTGCCAAACAGATGGATTCGAATGCAGCGTGATTGTGTTGCATTGACAAACGGACTTGTGGACGAAAACGATAACAACAACGGCGGAGAGGAAGGGCAAAAAGGAAACCATGAAGACGATTTTGAAGCCTCGAAATGGCTTGAAGACGTTTTCGCCTCTGCGCGCCAAACCCTGGCGTCGACTATTGAACACTTTGCAAATTTGCTCGCTGCCCGTATCGTGTTCACGAACATGAAAGAAATCTTTCATGACGGCGCCTATGTCACAAAAGATAAGAGTTTGTCTCGGTTATCTTTAGTCATTGTTCCAGCTTTAGACGATTACATGGGGTCGATAGTGTTTTCTGTAGGTCCGAGAGCTGCTGCGAGGTTGTTAGAAATTGTCGCCTCGGCCATGTTGCGCAAATTTTGCGAAATGTTTGTTCGAGTTACATTGGATGGAGGCCCAGGAAGAGCATTTGAAGTGGCTGATGCGAGAGCATATGTTTTAGCCGATTTGGAGAGTATTCGCGAAACGTTTGAGGCGAACGGCGACGGCTTGAAGGAAGAGGATGTGAGAACATTGATGAGAGAAGCTGAGCATATCGCTGCAACCATGGCCTCAGAAACCGAGCCGTTGATTAAAGCTATACAAAATAATGAAGGTGCAAATCCCACGCAACAGGAGATTATGTTTCGCGTGCTCTGCCATCGAGCAGAACACTCAGCGTCAAAGTTTTTAAAAACAAATGCCAAGTTGCCAAAAAAGTAGATAAGTTTATTTAGAGCGTTGCAGTGCATAAATATCTACGATACAGTAGTATCAGCGCGTTTTAAAGAGAATGCCAATTATCAGTAAAGCGCAATAGCTTCACCGGTACGTTGCTCGAGAATTATTTATGTGTTTTTATGATGTTGCATGACAAATGTTCTAAATTAAATTGTAAATTATCCGGTGACCATGGTTTGCTTGACTCCTTCCACCTCGATCGGTTTTGACAAAGCTTGGAAGCAGTTCAAGATCGGTTTCTCGCCTTTTGCAATATCCGCTTGGTTCCACCAATCCTTGTACGCACACATGTTCCCGGCGGTAAACGCATCCACCATGTCAGCCCCGTACGTCGCTATGAAATTATGTGCCTTTTTAATGAAGCTCTGCGTGATGACGTACGATTGCAACCCACTCAACGCGCTTGCTCGAGTGTTCATCTTATATATATCAATCTTTGCGTACGCTCCGTTTGGTCCATTCACCCCAACACTCTTATAGTGTGGCCCTTCAAACCCAGGTTCTCGCATGAAGTTTTGCAAGAACAATACGTCCGCCTCCTTTGGCATATTCTCTGTCAAGGTTTGCACAGCCCAAAACGGCACGTTCGTCATCTTATTCCCATCTGACTCCATAATCCACGCGATTGGCCAACCTTGGTCTTTCACCCACTGCCACTGATACAAATGCGCGTACAAGCATCCGACGTGGTGCGACAAACCTTTATCCAAGGAAAACTGGTCCAACGACCCGTCCGCTTTCCTCGTATCGATATGTTTCAACAATCCCATCAACTGGTAGAAATCTTTCACGTCCGACGCGAACACCGTTCCATCTTTCACTTTCTTATGGAACAATTTCCTTATGTCTTTCACGGCATACTCCGCGTTCGCGATATCTTTCGGCCATTTCTTTGCGTCGATGCCTTGCGAAATACTCACCGTCTCCGCCAAATCTTCGTAATTCACTCTCGTTTCCCCGGCTAAAGTTTCAATCGTTCGCCTCACTTTCCACAAATCCTCGTCGTTGTTTCTCAGCGCGATGAACACAACCGGGACGTCTAAAACCGGCTCGTACACTTCGTTCAACGGTTTGTAAGCTCCGTGGACGACGTGTGGGCCATCCTCTTTTTTTCCTAAAGTTGGCAAAGGCGTTCGTTCCGTATCAAAGTACGAGGACGAAGCCAATTTAGACGGATCGTGATGCACGTCCGCTCTGCTGAACACCTCGAAAGAGTTTTCGATCGCGCGTTCGATCTTTCGCACTGGATTCATCCCCAGTTGATGCGCAGAAGAAGACGAAGGGGAAACGAGCGCGTGTTTGCTCACCGCGGCGACTCCAATCGTGCTCAAAGCGAAGAGCACCGCGGAGGCGGCAAAGAGGGTGTATTTAGAGGACGAAGATGTGGAGGGTTGCTCGTACGATTCGTTCTCGTTGATTGGCGCGAGCAAGTGATCGCGCTCGTTCATGCGCGTGCCTAAGAGAGAGTCCATCGTTGCAGCCGATGTAAGCGCGCGCTTCTTGTAAAGATTTTGTTAGGCCGCGGCCCAACTACTCGATTTTTACGATTTAGGGACACAATTTGGAATGCTATGACAAAAGCGACGGTTTGTAGAAAGACGGGCGTGTGTACGAGTTATACGTTCATGACGTCGATTAAAACGTTTAATGAGTAAATGCGTGTTTAGTTTAATGTTTTCGCGATGACAGATGTCGTTCCTTTTGAACAACTCTTTCTTTCTTTCTCTCTCTTTCTCTTTCTTTTTCTCTTTATCCGTGATGGTGACTTTTCGAAGAAGAAGAAGACGAGTGCTTTTTGTTGTTGTCCTTGTGAGAAGAAGACTTTTCCTTCTTCTTATCGTGAACAATTTCGTTGTCGTTTTCGTCTTTTTCTACTTCGCCCAACTGACTGGGAGGCATTTTACGTCTCCCGATCAACGTCCCGGCGTCGTCTACGGTCATCATCGAGTCTTTCGGCTTCATCAAACCTTGACCCGGGATTTGCTTGAACTTTTTCTTCCAATCGCGTTCCTTCATCGGGATGTAGTTCGCGGAGTAATCTCCATTGGTAAACACGACGTGCTCTGTCGCCCAACTCATTCTGTAGTTATCCACGGTCGTTCTTCCCATTGGCGCCGTGTTGATGTTCCCGTTTTCATCCAAAGTGACCACTTTTCCGTGCACTTTTTTCGTCGACGCCATACCGCCGGATTTGCTCGTCTCCACCGGTTCCACGTGCTCGGGTAACTTGCTCCCGTCTGGAATATCAAAATCTAACTCTTCTTCTTTCTTCTTTTTACTAGTTTTTTTACTGTTGCTCTTTCCGAGTTGCGGAAGTTCTTGAACGCGCGCCTGGCCTAAACTCGCCGACATCATCGCTTGCACCTTCGGGTGCGTCGTCACCCAATTCGTCTTCTCGTGCGGCACGGACTCGGTGTTCACCAACCCATTCCTCCATTGTGATTTTTCGTACTTCTGGCCGTTGAAGTATACCTCGTTGCTTTTGCCTTGGTACGTTCTTCGATCGCTGTTCAGCGGGTAGGTGAAATGTCGTTGTTCTTCACCACCATTCGAGGAAGAAGTGGAAGGTATTGACGACACTCCCATCATCATCGCCCCCGTCGATCCTCCGCCCATAGCCGTCGCGGCGACACCAAACGCGGCTAAAGATACCGCGCATCCCATCGCGAACGAAGATATCGTTGTTGATTTACCAAAGACGACGCGCGACGACGACGAAGTCGACGGCGCATCGAAAGATTCGAGAATCAACCCGCGGCTCTCTTCCACGTCTTCGGGTTCCGGAATCGCGTCGTATTGCTTCGCCAACATCGCCACCCGACCCATGCGTCCCTTGTTTCTGATAAAGTCAAAAACACAAACTCTCGCGTCGCGTCTTTAAGAAAGAAGAACAAAGTGCGCGCGTGTGTTTCCACGCGTGCTTGTGTATGCAGGACGCGTGTTTTCTGAGGAGTTCCAACAAAGGAGGAAAAAAAGAAAAAAAAGAGAGGGTGAGTAGAAGAAAAGCGCGAGAGAGAAGGAGAAAGAGATGGGAGGGGGGAAAAGAGAGATTGAAAGACGCGCGAAGCGCTTTAAAACTCTTTCCCTCATGAAACGTTGATAGTGAATTACTAAAATATAAACAATCATAAATAACACAACGCTCTAAGTACTAGTGACGGCGATACCGGCGCTGACTTGCGCCTCCGATTCCATGCGAATATTCAAGTTGTGATAATACTCCGGATCCGCTATCGCTTTGTAGCAGTTCAAAATCGTCGGCGTCGGGTTTTGCGGATCGAACGGATGCGTGTACTTTTGCATGTCGTACATGTTCCAGGCGGTGTTTTTCGCTTCTTCGTTGTTGTAAGACGTCGTGCACAGCTTGTTCAAGATGTACCCGTCGATCATGTCCGCGCCGTGTAAAGCTAAAAAGTGATGGATTTTCTCTACAAACGTATCCGTGGCGATGTACGAAGCTAAACCAGCGTAGCCCTGTTGCGGATGGTAGTTCAGCTTATCGAAGGAGTAGGTTTTGTGCTCGCCAGATATTGGGTCTTTGATTTCTACGTTGCGTCGTTCTACACCGGCGGGTTCGTACGGGTACAACTGCAGCGTGACAAAGTCCGCGTCGCCGGGCATTTGCTTCGCAATGGAAGGAATAGTCTCCAAAGGCACTCTGGTTAAAGATAAACCGTCTGATTCTAAAATCAAAGCCTTTTTTAGACCTTGGTCTTTCATCTTTTGCCATTGATATAAATGCGCGTAGAGACAGCCGTAGTGGTGGGATAGTCCTTGCGATTCTGCGCGAAAATAACCATTTTGGTCTCGCTTGTCAAACTCGCCGACCCACGGAAGTGCGGCAACCGTGCGGCGTTCGGGGGGTAAGTCGGCGTATAACGGATCGTTTTGATGAATATTCCAAAACAAATGCGCGAAGCCGATCGCATATTTTGCTTCTTCCAAACTGGTTTGCGGCCAACCCTTCGGGTCCACCCCCGGGGACTTCTCAGCGTGAATCAACGGAATATCTTTTAAGCGCTCTCGCGTGCGCTCCCACATAGTCTTGTCCATATCTTCGCCATTTGCAAACCCCAAGTCTAAGCGTTTATCGAGTGTTATGACGAATGCGTGCAAATCAGTCGCGTCCGGGATCGGTTTTTGTTTTTGCGCTTCAGTTTGAGGGTACACAAACAGAGTCTTGCCGTTGTTCCAAAGTTCGTGCGCTTTCGGTTGCATGTATTCTCTCCCGTCGCCATCAATCAACTTGACGTTATCGTTCAAAATTTCCGGGATTTCATTGTTTTTCTGCGCTTCTTCCTCTTTGTGTCCAACACTTGCTTCTTGCGGTTGATGTTCTCTCACGTATTCCTGCTCTTTTACTTCCTTCTCTTTGATAGGAACTTGAGAAAGGTACACCACCGGTCGATCCTGTCCTTCTTCCTTGCGTTCTTGCTCAGCTTGGGGCGCCTCCTCTTCCACTTGCTCCTCGGCTGCCGACATTACAGCAGCTTCTGGTTGTTGTTGCTGCCCTTGTTCTTGATGTTCTCCTCCTTCTTTCTGCTCTTCATTTTCCACATTCATCTCTTTGGCAGCTTCAGCGACTACATCCTCCGCTTTCGGCATCTCCAGAACTTGTTGATCTGGAGCCGGCTGCTGTTGTTGTTGTCCTTGTCCTTGTCCTTGTCCTTGTTGTTGTTGTTGTTGCTGCTGAGGTTGCTGCTGCTGCTGAGGTTGCTGTTCGTTGTTGTTGTTACTGTTGGACGCTTCGGACGATGCCTCCATTTCTTTCTTGGCATCTTCTCCCAACTTAGACACCCACGACCGTTTCGGAATCGTTTTTCTTTCACCTTGTGCAGCATTTATTGATTTATCTCGCAAAGTCGAGGTCAATTCCGTGACGTCGGCGGACTTTGTGTTTTCCAATGTTGCCGCCAATGCGAAAGATTTCTCGTCGTCGAGATTCACACCAGCTTTCAAAAGCATTTTTCTCGCAGCCGCTAACATCTCTGGAGTGGGCTGTCCAAGAATACCTGCTGATCTACCATCAGTCGAAGCGCCTCTATTGGCCTCGTTCGCTAACAATAGCTTGGCGAATTCGATAGCTTTTGGCGACGGTTTATCATTGTCATCCTCTTCCTTTACTTCGTCTTTTCCTTCAACTTCTGTTTTGTCCTCACTTTTTTGCGCTTCTACTTCTTCTGTTTGCTGCGTCGCGGTGTGCTCCTCCTCCTTCTCCTCTTTCTCCTCCTTCACTTCTTTCTCCTCCTCCTCCTCCTCTTTCTCTTTCGCGGCTTCTTGTTCCGCCTCGGCTCGCAATTTTGCTTCTTCTTCGCTCTTTAAAAAGTTCTGCGCGACTTCGAGCAACGATTGCGGATGAGAAGGCTTGCTTTCGTCATCCTTTACTTCCTCTTTCTTTTCTTCAGTTTCACGGGCCCCGCCGATGGTATTCTCATCTTTAGTCGGCGACGAAGCAGAAGAAGACGTTTCTGAAGTTTCCGATGAACCACTGTCTTTTTGTTTCTTGTTCTCAACGATGTTCTTCTCTGCTCGGACCAGGGCGATCGTCTTCGCCGTCATATATTCCGCCTCTCGCTGTTTTTCAGCGTCCAACGGCGTCTCCTCGCCGTGCTTCTCTCTCAACAAGTTCGTCGCCGCTTCCAACAACGCCGACGATGGTTTCTCCACCTCCCCGAGTTCCGCTAAAAACTCCTTCGTCGCTCGCGACTGCTCTTCCTTCGTTTCCTTGGACGATTTCTTCTTCCAAGTTCTTCTCGGCATGGTACCTAATCCCGCAGACGCCGTCATCGACGGTTCCGATCCTCCCGTATTCGCCGTCGTCTCTCTCTTCTCTTCCAGTTCAAGCCTCTTAATCTCTCGCTTCGACGGAATCTTCGCCGCGTACTTACGTAACAACTCTCTCTCGTCCTCGCGCACGTACAAACCATCGTAAAAATGCGCGTCGTCATTTTCCTCTCTTCCGAGTAGCGGCGCCGCCGCCGGGAGAGAGAGAGTGGAAAAATCTGCGCCCAACTTGGCCAAAGAAGAAGGCGAGAAATCACCATCAACGCTTCGTGGTCTTCGGTGACCTCCTGCTTCTCCGACGCCCCCCGCAAAGGGAGAAGAAGAAGAAGAAGAAGTGATGGTCGCGATCATCCCGCAGCACCCGACGACTGCCGCCGCGACGACGACCGCTTTTCTCCGCCAGTGCTGCTGCTGCTGCTGCGACGAGTTTGATTCTCGATGAGAAGAGACCGCGGGGAAATTAAAAGACGCGTCGCCGTGCCCTCCTCGTTGCAGCAATCTCTCGCACTCTTCTTCTTCGCCTCTTCCTCGCGCGCTTTGATTATTATCATAAAGAGAATACGACCGCATCATCGCAATCTGTTCTTCGTGATCTCTCGACGTTGTTGTTGTTCTTGTTGTTCTTGTTGTTCTGTCGCGCGTGTTGTGCGTGTGCGCGCGCGCAGAGACTAGAGAGTTGTTGTTTCTTCCGGACCTTCCGCGCTGCATTTTTTCCAAAAACCCTAAACACTTCGCACACAAATCAAAACCCTAAACGTTTTGCGCGCACATTTTTTTGCGCGGGAAAAAAAACACGCCTTCAAAATCAGCGCGCGCGCAACGTCGTCGTCGTCGAGGTAAAGAGAGCGACAACATGACGAAAGCCACGACGACGGAAGAGGAGTCAAAGCCTCTTTTGCTCGTCTCCGAGAACAAAAATAACGCCGCTAAAAAGAAGAAGAGCGCCGCGCTGGTGTTGGCCGTCGTTGCCGCGCTTGGATTTTTAGCCACTTCTTCTTCTAATTCTTCCCGCGCCCTCTCGTCGTCATCCTCTGCGAAGATGATGACGATGATGGGCCTCAAAGCGCCGCCGAAAACGACGAGCGCAACAACAACGAACGTCGTCGTCGACGTCGACGTCGACGACGCGGAGGCGCACTTGGGAACGCTGGCGAAGAGAACGTGGGAGAGGAGCGGTGTTTCGGGCGCGTCGATGGTGATGCCCGACCAATCTCAATCTCCATCGTCGGAGGAACAAGAAACCGATTCCCGCGAGACAGAACAACAACAACAACAACAACAACAACAACAACAACAAGGAGCGACGAAGCCGCAAACGCTGCGAGCGAGAGTGTGGCAGAAGAGCTCAAACTTTGTCGAAGAGGAGGAAAAACAACAACAACAAGTGCGAGAGGAAGAACAACGCGTCGAGCGGAAGGAAGAAACGGCACAGCCGGAAGCGGTGCTTCCGGAGCAGAAACAAGCGGAAGAGGAGGAGCGCGCGCAACCGGCGAAGACAGAGGAACAAAAACGCGAAGAGGCGCAAGTCGTGGAAGCGGCGGAGACGACGGCGTCTTCCGATGCCGGCGTCGTCGCGAGTGCCGCGACTGAGAAAGTAGAAGAGAATCAACCGAAAGAAGTAGTGGAGGACGTGAAAGTGGAGAAAGGACCGGTGATTATCGAGTCGGCGAGAAAGGAAGAGGAAGTTAAAGAAGAGGAGAAACAACCGCTTCCGAAATGGCAAGTGAACATGCAAAACATTGCCAACAGCGCGAACGACGCGTTGAAGGCAAGTACCACTGCCGAAACATCCATCGCGGTCGAACAACAGCAACAACAAAGTCACGAAGAAATTAAAGAGAAAGAACAAGTTCAACGCGAACAGACTCAAGAGCAAAAAGTAGTAGAAGAGGACGAGAAAGAAAAGGAGAAACAAAGAATTGACGCAGAAATAGAAGAGCAACGAAGACAAATTGAAATCGAAAACGAACAAAAACGAAAGGAAGAAGAGATCGCCGCGGCGAAAGTAGCTGAACCGGAGATGGGCGAGGACGAAGCTGCGCATCCACAAGGTGTGATGGAGAACTTGTACGACATCGACAACGGAAGATACGAAGGTGAGGTTGTTCGAGTTCCGTTCGCGTTTTACGCCAACACGAAGTGGGCGGGTGCGGATTTCTGGAAGCACGATTGGGACACTCCAAACATGAGCGACGAACAAAAAGCGAAACCGGACCCGACGAAATTCATGCCAGTGTTTAAGACATATGGCGTCGACACCGCCGATGTCGTCGTCACCGCCCACGCGACTGACATCAAATCGACTGGATGGGTTATCATAGACTCTGCGAAGCGAAACGGTTTGCAAGTTGTCATCTCGGGCAACGGTACCGATTTTCACGGTTTCGCGGATAAAATGATGGGTTTGAAAGCAGCTTTGCATTCCATTAATGGTAATCCGATCGTCATCAACAGCGATGCCAACGATGTCATGCTTCAATGCTCCGGTCAAGAGTTCAAAAACCGATTCAATCAAGCGAATGCGGATTTTATTTTCGGCGGCGAAACGCAGTTATGGCCGGAAATCCATGCCTACTTTGATAAAACGGACGAAATCGCTTGGAAAGAGAAAATGTCCGATACCCTCGGCAAAATTGGCGCGGCTGGGCCACCAGCGCAGCTCACCGGCGAGCACCCGAACGTTTGGGCCAACGCCGGATCGTTCATGGCGAGAAAAAACGACATGTTGAAATACATCGAAGAAACCGAGCAACGAATGGCGAGACACCCGGGTGCGGAGCCGAGCGAGTGGGGGATGACGTGCCGCCCAGCGGGCGTCACCGACGAGGACTTTGCCGATGTCAACGGGTCCGGATGGGTTAACTGGTTCGACGATCAAGAGTGCTTAACTTCTTTCCAAATGCGACATTTAATGGAAAGATCTACGCGTCACAAATTAGACGCCGACGGGTCCATCTTATTTAGCGCCGGCGGCACGCCGATGGACCAAATCGGCAAAGACAACAAAAACATGGTCTTCCACAAACAAACCGGCAAAGCCTCGTGCTTGTGGCACTTCAACAACCCGCAGGCGAAGATTCGCTTGAAAGATTTCGCGAATGCCTTCCCGGATAAGTTTTTAACTCAGCACGGAAGAGAAGTGATGTTGAGCACCTCGGACGAACATCCGGGGAACAGAAACCCGGGATCGGGATCTTCGTCGACGGTGAGCGCGAGATCGAGCGCGCAAGTCGGGGCGATCTAAAGAGTAACCATTAATTATTGTTTAAAGAGAGAGAGAGAAAGAGAGTATTATTTAAAAGCATCGAGGACATATATATATGTGAGAGTTATTGGAACGTGTTGTGTAATAAATTGTTTAATCTATACATATCAGTACTAAACTGGACGTTGTTGAAGTGTTTCGCAGAGCTTGCGATTGTGTCTTTTTTGAAGAAAAGGAGTTCCAAATTTCCCACTCACACACTATTAAATATCACGCGACGAGAATGAGCAGTCACCGCGCGAACGCCGAAGCGGCGCCTCTGCTCGTCTCCTCCTCTTCGTCGCCGTCGTCTACTCGCGATGCGCGCGGGGCGGAAACGTCGTGTTCGTCCTCCGGGACAAAATCGTTCGCCAGATGCGCGGCAGCTTCGGCGTGTTTGATTTTGGGCGCGGGGGCAGTGTACGCGCACTCGCGCGTCGTCACTTCTTCCGTCGCCTTTGACGCCGCGGGGGGGCGAATGTCTTCTGGCTCTTTAAATTTGAACGCGCATCATCATCGCTCGATGGAACCAGAACGCATCAAATCCGTCTCGTTGCTCGGCTCGTTCGAAACCGGCTACGACTTGGACGCGAACAAATTCGACGGTGACTTGTGGCACGTCCCTTTTGATTTCTACAGAGACACGAAGTGGGCGTCGGCGAGGTTTTGGCGCCCAGGGTCGAATGCTGAATTAGACGGAGACGTGAGCGCGTTGAGTGAGGAAGAGAGAATGCACCCGGACGAAAAGAAGTACATGCCGGTGTTTAAATCGAAAGGCGTGGATACCGCGGGCGTGGTGGTGACGGCGCACGCGACGAATTTGAAGAGCAACGGTTGGGTGATTCTGGACTCGGCGAAGAAGAACGGATTGGAGATTGTCATCTCTGGGAACGGCACGACTTTTCACGGTTTCGCGGATAAGATGATGGGGTTAAAAGCGGCGTTGCATTCGATACCAGGTAACCCTATCATCGTCAACGCGGACGCGACGGATGTTTTGTTGCAGTGCGGGCCGGAGGAGTTTCAAAAGCGGTTCGAGCAAGCCGACGCGGATTTCATTTTCGGAGGCGAGACGCAATTATGGCCGGAGATTAGAAAGTACTTCGACATGGAAGACGAGCACCAGTTCAAAAAGGAGATGAGTCTTACGTTTGGTGAGATTGGTAAAGCAGCTGGGGATAACGTAGAGTTAACCGGCGAGCACCCGAACGTCTGGGCCAACGCCGGTTCCTTCATGGGACGAAAAGAAGATTTGATCAAATACATCGAAGCGACGGAGAATCGAATGATGCGACACAACGACTGGAAAGAAGAAGACGGTTTCGGGATGACGTGTAAACCCGCGGCAACGACGGACGAAGAATTCAACGCTGAATATCCAGGCATGCGTCAATTCGACGACCAAGAGTGTCTCACGGCGTTCCAAATGCAAAAACTCATCGAACGTTCCACGCGCCACAAGTTGGACGCAGACGGCTCCATCCTCTTCTCCGCCGGCGGCGCGCCAATGTCCCAGCTCGGCCAAGACGCCAACGGTATGGTATACAACAAACAAACCGGTAAAGCCTCGTGCTTGTGGCACTTCAACAACCCGCAGGCGAAGATCCGCTTGAAAGATTTCGCAAACGCCTTCCCGACGAAATTTTTAACCGAAGTTGGACGCGCCGCCATGTTGAGAACGCCCGACGAGCATCCCGGGAACAGAAACGGTGAAATTGGTCCCGCCCCCAGTGAATCTTCTTAAACGGGCGCTTTGTATTATAATAATAAGTGAGAAAGAGAGAAAGAGAGAGTCATTTGTTCGTGTTAGAAATGAAATGTTCACATTGTTTTAAACGTATTTAGCATACAAGATTTCGTCCATTTTCCCTCCAAAAAGCGCTCGTAAAATTTTTAAAAATCCACACTCGTCGTCAGAAACGCGCAACGCGTTTTGAAAAGACGTTTTCATTCTTTGAGAAAGAACGCACCACCCGCGCGAGCAATCCCGGCGGCAAAATGACGAGCAACGTCGAAGATACCATCGACCCGATCGAATTCATCGATAACCCGCGCAAAATAATCGCCGAGCGATTATTCAAAGCGTACGGTTTCAAAGACGACAAAGACGACGCACCGATCGACGGCGATTGGAAAGTGAGCAAAGTGCTGAAAAAGTGCGTCGCGGATGAATCTGCGAACGCGTTGATTCCGGAAATTAACCACTCGGACGGTAAAATTGGGATTGAGAGCATTCAGGAGGGGAAACTTTGCCGGTTTCGATGCGTGGTGCAAGATATGAGAGACCCGGAGTATTACGTGGGGTGTTTTACGAGCAAGAGGAGGAACGGTGGTGCCAACTCCTCGTCGTCGTCGGGGGAGTGGCAGACGACAAAGTTCGCGGAACACGGCGGCGACGAATTGTCGAGAATGGAGGAAGAGGAAGGAGGAGAGGAGAACGGAAACGATAGTTTTTTCAATTTCGAGAACCCGCAAAAGTCATCGAACGTTCGGATGTGGGAGAGGAAAGTGTTCTATTGCGTTCCGATACCGGGCGAGGCAAAGTGGGCGCAACAGAGAGATTGTCTGGTTGAAAGCGGAGCGAAAGACGGCGATGGAGTGGTAGATTTTACGAGCATTGGTGGCAATAACTACATCGCGAGCGATGCGAGAGGAATCGTGAAGAAGAGAACGCGCGAGGAGAGTAAAGAGGAGGAGAAAATCAAAGACGAGAAAGAGGCAAAGACGAAGGAAGAGAAGAACGCTCCGGCGAAATCCGAGGACACCATGGAAGCAACGCCGATAAACGGGTCGCAAAAAACGGAAGATTTTACCGGAGCAAATAACCCTAAGAATCGTAATAAGGGTATTGCGAGAGAGACGCTCGACGAGGCGAGAAATTTACCGTTACCGAACGACCAGCGAGGGCCGTGTATAGTTTGCGTGTACGACTCGCCGGAGGACGACATGGACGAAGAAGAAATGGACGCAATGGGCGATGAGAGCAACAAAGAAAACAATTCGAAAACATCAAATTCAGCATCGTCTATTAAGCCATCGTCCAAGAGGTCTTCTACGCAGTTGAAACTTAACGACGTCGTTGAGTTTTACGGCGTTTTGAGTCTCAATCCAGAACATGCGGCTGAAGCGTTTGGGAACATAGGATTGCACGATAGCGTCGAGGAGGACGGCGACGGTGCAACGACAGCGCAGCTTTCGAACGACGACTTTTATGGGCACGCAGAAAGAGCCGCGATGTTTCCAGCGAGCTCTATCGCGCCAAGATTTCACGCTTTTGGCTTTACAAAGTTGAAACTCGAAGATCTCGTTTCAAAGACGCCGGCAGAGCGATATCTTTTGAACGAGGAGGAGGCTTCTGCATCCTCGGTGCAACCGTTCGATGCCGAAAAAACAAATGCACTGTGCGAGAAGATGATCGATGTCTTCACGGAAGCGCTTGGTGGTGATAAAGTTGCCGCGAGTTACGCTTTATTCCTCGCATGCGCCAGGATACGTTTACGCACTGAAGAATTTCCGATTGGTTCATTGTGTGTCAACTTTTCGATAGATTGCGCACCCTCAAAAGACGAAGGTGAAAACACACGTGCGAACAACGCCAGTCTCGTTAACGCACTCGCGTTTGTGTTGCAAACGTTGACCCCTGCGACTGCGTGCTTGTCCGTGGACATTCCGTCGCTCAACGCACGATCTTGGGTGCCAAAAAAGGACTACGATCGTAATCGCTTACGCGCTGGACCTTTGCAGCTTGCAGATGGTACGGTTTGTGTCTTGGACGAAACGAAATTACAAAGCGGTATTCTCGCAGAAACCGGCGTGAAGAATGCCCGAGCCGTGAAAGATATCATTCAAGTGCAAAAAGCGGAATACGATTTCGATTATCATCAAATGTCCATGCCGACGGACATTAGCTTCGTGGCTGTTTCCGTAGGTAAATCGATTTTATTCAGCGAAGACACCGAAGGTTTAGTCGTTCCCTTGCGGCCAACGAAGAACGAATCCACGACAATGCTTTTAGATACACTCGATAAACAAACTTTGGATGATATGCGAACGCTCGTCGCGTATATCCGCAACGCGCCGCACATGGATATGTCCGAGTCGTGCGGCAAATCCATCGAAGCGGCTATGGTCCAAAAAAGACAAGAGGACCCAAAAGAAGCCACGCAAGCTAAAATGCACTCGTGGTTAACCATGTCCAGACTGCAAAGTTTGATCAAAGGAAGAAAAGAAATCACGGTGGAATCTTGGGAGGAAATTATGGAACTCGAGAGAACGGTGAAAAATCGACGACGTGTTCTGTAAAGTTTTTGCGTGTTGACGCGAATGAAAAAGTCCAGCACTTATATAGACTGAAAATTACGATAGCATCTTATCTTACGCGGCGCACTAGAGCTGAAACTACGTTCTTCATTGAGCCGTTCTTATAAATATTACTACAAATACAAAACTATTAATCTTAATCGCGCACGTGTGCTCTGCTACGTTCCCTTTCACTTCTTCTCCGACGTCTTCATCATCCGCGCTCGCCACCGCTCGAGTTCATCCTCGTCAAACTCCAACGTCCCATCCGCCTCTATTTTCGCGCGCATCATCGTCGCTCTCTCTTCCTGTTCCGCGGAAAAGTTCCCCACGTCGCTACCCTCTCTCTCGCTCTTCTCCTTGATGAAATCGCCGACGTCCCCTTTCTCTCCGAACCATCCGAGTCTATCCGCCACCACGTGTTTGCTCTCGCACCCAGGACAGGTCACGATGACCACGCCATAGTTATACGCGCGCTTGCTAAAGCCTTTCGTCGAGCGCGTCTCGCACTTATTGCACGTAAACACCATGTAGAGTTCTTTCTTCTTTTCCCCGGTCGCATTATCGTCCGACGACGAAGACGAAGACGAAGACGACGACGAGTTTCCTCGATTAAGAGGTGTTTGTTTTCCCCTACTCGTTGACGAAGAAAACGTTCCAACTGCTACTACTCTCGGACTAAAGCAGGAGGAAAAGGAAGAAGAGGAGGAGGAGGACAACGTGGACGCGCGCAGAACACCACCGTTGTTACAACCACCACCATCGCGAAGAAGAAGCGAAGAGACGGCTCGAAACCACGCTCTCGATGCCGCTCGTTTCATGTTCTTTTCTTTTTTGGACGGCGGAAAATGGAGAATTTCTAGGGGAGTTTTTCTCGACAATTCCACAAAACAAACCCCTCAACGACACACATATAATGGAAGCGTTACAGAAGCAACTGGAAGACTTCACGGACGAATTAGACAAGAGAACGTTCCGTCCGTTGCAGAAAAAAACCTTCCTGTGTTCGTCCAAGTGTTGCGACGACACGAAGCAATCGCAAGAACACTTTCAGCGATGCATTCAACAGTGCACGATGGAGATGCAACAGAAAGAAGCGACGGTGAACAACGAGTTGCAAGTGTTTCAGCAGAAGGTGCAACGGTGCGCGCAAGCGTGCAACGATAAAGCGCAAAGTTTTATAGAGAGTTCCGGGATGGAGACGGCGCAGAGGAAGGCGATGGAGTGCATCGATTTGTGCGCGAGTGATTACGGGAAAGAGTTGGCGGCGATTAGGAAGAGAGTGGCGTAAAGTCGAGGCGAACGAGGGGAATGGAATTACTATTGCTACTACTTCTGCTGCTCACTTTTAAAAATGTTGTAATTAGTACATAGCGGTCATCTAGGTCCTATTCTATTTATTTATATATCGCGCAATCTCTAATCTACTTTATCGTGATGTTGCTCATCTGAATACGCAGCGCGTCGGCACCTAAGGCGCGCTAAATACCTGCAAAACTCTCGCGCGAACCTTACGGTAAACGCGACGAGTAAAGGAAGCATGAGTGGCATCGCGAGCGCGAGTTCGTGTTCGGGAGGAAACGTGCCGTCTTCGCGGACGTTTATGGATGCACGACTTGTTTGAAACGCGAGCTTTCTGGCTTTGGCGACGAGTTCAAACACATTTCGTCGTTGATTCGGGTCCAATGCGACGGCGTCTCGGAGCATCGATAAGGACTCGTACGAACGAGAAGCCAAATAGGAAGCGTCTTTTGCGTCTATATCGCCAACGTTCATGGCCCCACGAAGGATCTGGACGGTTTCTAACATATCTGCGCGAACGCGAGTCGAACTTAAAGCGTCCACTTCCATCATCGAAAAGATGTTTGCGGCATCCGGCAAAGCGTACTTTGCGTAGTTTTCGTCTGATATTATGTCCAATCCGAGTAGCCTCGCTCGAACGTTGGCAAAGACGAATGGGAGAATGTCAGTAACACTTTCACCCTCCTCCCAAATGGTTATGCCGACGTTATCGCGCTTTGCGTACCAATTTTTTGGAAGAAGACCATCGTCGGTGTCCTTTTTTCTGTACACCACGAATTTACCACTTGGCATCGATGGCGTCAAGTCCACGTCCATTTTCCTCAAAGGTAACGCCCGCGTAAACATTTCTATCGCTAGTTGACCTTTTATCGTTGCATTTTGCACGTCTCGTGCCTTGTTTTCTTCGGTGCGGCTGTGGTACACGAACCGAGACTCTGCTTCGATTTTCAGAAATTGTTCGAGACGTTTCGAGAGACTGCGCACGAATGGCTCACGCACATCTTTTCTGAAGTTCCACGGAAATGTTCCCTTTCCTTCGTCGTCGTCAGGAATGACGAGTGCAAACGAGAGCGACATTGCAGAAGTGCCAAAGTGGCCATCAAACTTTGCGTCTTTTCGTGCGACTTTCCACGCGGACGAGTATAGTTTCTGAACCAATCCCCGAATTTTTGTCAACACAACGCCGCCTCCAGACCACTCCGAAGAGGTCCACTTCGCGTCTACAAATGCGTTTCGTTCGGTGCCAATATGGAGTTGAAAACTCTTGTCTTCACCGTCGAAATTCACTTTGCTGTCGTCGTCGAAAATGTACGTATAGATTTCATTCGGGTATGTCGCATAGTTCATTTTCATCTCGTTTTCCACGTGCGAATACATTATATTTTTTGCGCGTTCGTCGTGCTCATCTCCTCTCGACCTCGTGGATCTCGCATAAAATCTCGCGCGTCTAGCTAATTCACTTCTACCTTTATCGCACACCTCGAACACTGATGATGCTTCTGACTCTGCTCCGTTATCGTCACGCGTCGATGCCTCGAATGCATGGCGATCAATAACGTCCATGCACCCGCGAAACGTCACTTTCACAATCTCTTCAGCCTTTCTGCCTCTCTCCAAAATCACCCACTTCTGAAACCTCTCCCGAATAGCTCTCGCCACGTTCGTCTCTGTGGGGCCTCGTTTCTGCACGAAGTGCACGCGCACGACGACTTCCATATCCCCTTCTCTCTTTTCATCGATGATACTCTTCGCAATCGCATCCAACGCGGACACGCCGTCCTCCCCGTAATCACCACTACTCCTATTCCTCTCGCTAAGAAAATCACCCGGCACATCTCTCTTCTGACTTTGCCCAACCAAATCGGTGTTGTTCCTCAGAGCAAACATACGATCTCTTTGCGGTGACGCCAAGAACCACCAACACGCCGCTAAAATTGCCCCGAAGGAGACGAAAATGAAAGTCACGAGTAACCGTTTTGCCTTTGGTTCTTGCTCCAACGCCTTCGCGTGCAGCGCGAAGTTTGCCATTTCTATAAATTCCAACGATATTTTGGTACTTCTCTCGCTACTTCTTCCCTCATTTGCGTTTGTTTCTTCTCTCGCGTCGTCTTCACCATCTTTATCGTCGTCGTCTTTTTCGGTTGTTAAGTCTTCCAAAATCGAACGCGCATCGGCGACAAACTCGTCGCGATTCTTGTTCTTCTTCGCGCCGTTTGATCGCAGCAAGGCGCGAACAGATTTCACCGTTGGAACAGATTTCGCGGCATCTGAAATAGATTTCAAGATTCGCACGAAAAGGATCACGAAGAGGAGGACGAGATAGAGTCGCTCGTCGTCCTCCATTTTTTCTTCTCCTTTTTCTCTCTCTTTTCCGTTTTTTGTGAAGAAAGTATTACGTACTCGTAGGTGGTTCGCAAACAAAAGGCACGCGAAGACTAAAACTGTAAAAGTTTAAAAGTTTCAAGCTATTAATTGTGAATGAAAAGCGTGCTCTCTTCTATCGTTTTCAGCATCATCATCGATATGACAACTGGTAGATTCGCTATGTGTTTGGGTAGTAATTTAAAGCTTTGAGCGCCCGGCGCTACCTTTATTAAATCGAGGCCAGAGCAGCTCGTCGTACCCGGGCGGCTTGTGCGAAGCGTTGAACGGCGCTTTTTGTGCGGCAGCGAAAAGATTTTCGTAGACGTTCCCGTCGCGAGCGCCTAAGGTTGAGTTTAAGAAGTAATCGTGCAAACCCAAGGAGTCCGCTAAGGCTGCTGCGTCTGGGCGGAGTTCTTGGAGGAGCTGGGCGATTTCCGCTCGAACAAGTTGGCATTGCATGGCTTCAAGGTAGCCATCTTCGACCCAGTCGCCGAGTTCATCTTCGATGCCGCAGAGCGCGTGGAGCGTGGCGAGACGTTTCAGAACTGCTATGGTTTCCTTGCTTACGTTGAGCTTTTCGGCTTCGTGAATGCCGTCGAAAAAGTTTGCGAGGACGACTAAAGCGCAATGCGACTTGGCAACTTTGATCCAGCTCACCATGTCCAAACGCATGGCATCGTCCACGGAAAGGTTCCCGGCGCGGGAAGTTGCTTGTGAACACAGGCGCCAAGCTCGATGCTCATACGCACGCAGCAACGCGTCTTCGTCGCGAATGCCTACCTCGTGTCCGAGGGTGGAAGTAAACGTGTTGCCGCTTTCCGAAAGATATTTCATTTGGCCGACCAATTTGACCTCCGTGACTAATTTTGCTTGCAACGCGCGCATGGTTTTAAGCAAATAGCGCGATGTTTGTAAACACAACACATTGTTGTCGCCCTCATACGTAACATTTGGAGCATAACTCGCAAACGTGGTTCCAAAACCAGCATTCGCGAGGTATCCGTGTCCGCCGCATGTCAATCGACAACTCTCAATTGCGTCTTTCGTTTTCCACGAGCAAAAGGCTTTTAAACCCGAACTCGTCGCATGCAACTCTGGCAAGGCATCGAAGTCTTTCTCAGACGATCGAGAACGTTTCAGAAACTCAAAATACATTCTTCGCATGAAGTCGCTGGTGCAGTGAAACGCAAACGAAGAGGCGAGAATAGGGAACAGAGTCCGTTGCGAATGTTGATAATCCAACACTTGAGTCTCGACGTTCTTGTTTTTACTATCAGCGTTGGATTGACGTCTGACGAGATTATATCGCAACGCAATCGTCACGGCCTTTTTCATGTATAAAGCCGCGTTCATGACAATATCGGATCGAACAAATACCATAGTCCCGTATGCAGCTTTCTTGACTGGCGGAGGGACGTACGTCCCATCATCTAAAACTTTCGAATGACCCATAAGCATGGCGTCTTTCGGTATCCGCACGTGATCGAAGCGCAAAAAACCGTTATCGACCGCGTTATATCCCATTTTATCGCCGATATCTCCACATTGGACGCCCGGTAAAGGCAAATGGTCCTTTGTTGACCGAATCTGAACGACAAACGCGTGAATGCCCTTGTCCGAGAATGTCGGTTCTGAATTAGAAGATGAAGATAAAGATGAAGGAACAAATAACCTCGCCATGACAATAGCGTGCGTCGCCGTTTTCCCCAATCCTCCTGGCCACCATTTCGTCGCCGTCAACGTCGGCGAGTGCACGATGAATTCCTTCCTTCGAACGTCGTACGTACACGTCGTCTCCAATCCTCTGATAAACGTCCCGTGTCCCAACTCTGTTTGCGCGTACGTCCCAACAATTTCTAAATTCACGCACTTTGGTAACCAATACTTCTTCTGCTCGTCCGTTCCTTGTCCTTGGATCGTAGGTATGAACATACCCAGGTGTAAATCCAGCCCGCCCGGTTCATCGATGAACTCGCGTACGACGCGAGCTATAGCTATCAATTTGTTGTTGTTACTGCTATTCCCACTATTTCGGCTATCATGAGTATCACCACTGCTGCCACCGTTCGCACTTTTAATCTTCGCCAAAACCTCCCTCGCGACTCTCGGAATCTCCAAATACTTCTCCAGCGTCGTCCGATACAACTCCTCCCTTCTCAAAGAGTACTTCTCGCTCGTTTTGTTACCGAAAACTCTATCCTTCGCGAGCGTCTCCGCCACGAGTTTTCTCAGCTTCACGTTCTCTGTGCCCCCGGCTAACAAAACTTCCAACTCTCTCGATCTAAACGTCGCTCGCGAGCGCTCGAATTCCAAATCTTTCCGCGGGTCACGCGACGATTGTTGGATGAACGCAGACACCGGCGTTTGTAGTCGTCGGCTTTCGTAATCATCGTCGTCGTCGTGACGCGCTCCGTTCCGTGCACTCACACCGCTGCCCCCACCGGCGCTACTCCGCGCCATCAATGAGGACAGGAAATTGCTCATTCGATTTCGATTCCAGATCCCTCCCGCGCGGGTGTGGTCGCGTGAACTCTTTCCTCTCTTTATCGTTTGTCTGTGTTCTATTTCTTTTTTACTACTACTGTTATTTAGGGTTTCCAACCCTAACTCGGAAGAAAGAAAAAAAAGAGCCGCGTCTGCTCTTCTCCGTCAGCACAAAAAAAATCTGTTCCTGCCGCGCGCGCGAGCTGACGACTCTTCGCATCGAGAAGAGAAAGAGAAAGAGAAGTTGCCACACAATCGCACGTGATAAACGCATCTGGATACGGTGATAGAGAGAGAGAAAGAGAGAGAGCAATCGACTAGAAACGCGCAGGTCAAAGCACACCACAATTTCACACGCAAAATAAAAAAAGCATGGGAACGCAAAAGAAGCTGATGGAAACGTCCTCGTACGATAAGAGTCAAGTCTTCTGGGCGCTGTGCTATGGGATCGCGTATTTAATCTTCTCCGCGACGACGGTGATCTCTAACAAGCACTTGATCATGAACACGAACTTTCACTCGGCGATATTCGTGTCGAGTTTAGGCTCGTGGTTCGGATGGTTCGTTTCGTTGGGAATGGTGTGGTCGAAGCGGACGACTTTGGTGCACAATTTGAGTTTTCGAGAGTGGGCGACGTCGGTGTTACCGATTGGTCTGGCGACGGCGTTTTCACTCGCGGCGGCTAATTTGGCGTACTTTTACCTTTCGTTGGCGTTTATTCAGGTGTTGAAAGCGTTCGCACCGGTCATTACGTTTGGCGTTTTGATTGCTTTTGGGTTGGACAGGCACAACGCGAAAATTTTAGGCGCGCTGTGCGTCATAGTGTGCGGGTCGCTGATCGCGTGTTACGGGGAGATTCATTTTACCATGTTGGGATTGCTGTGCATGTTTGTTGCGGAAGTGAGCGAGGCGTTGAGGTCGGTCGGGATTCAGTTGCTGCTGGTCAATCGGAAGATGGGTTTGATTGAAGGAATGTACTACTTTTGTCCGGCGACGTTGTTGTTTTTGACCATCTTTACGGCCATTTTTGAAGGTCAAACGTTGTTTAACCGAGAGCACATGCAAGTCGTGCACGAGTATTGGTATTTGTTTTGTATTAGTGCCGGATTGGGTTTTCTGGTGACATTGAGTGGTTTAGGAGTGGTGCAAAACGCGGGGGCAACGTTGTTCAAAGCCATGTCCCAAATAAAAAACTTTTGCATTATTCTGTTCGCCGTCGTGGTGTACGGGGAGTCGTTGACATGGATGGAAATCGTGGGTTACGGGATTGCCATCGTTGGATTTGGATTGTTCAACGTGGCGAAGAATAGAGACATGGAGGAAGTTAGAAATGAGAAAGGGATGCGGGAGGCGACTTTAGGCAAAGAAGGGGACGATGGGAGCACGATGACGACGCCGCTGTTAGGCGATCCTTCTTCTAAAGATGGAGGAGGGACGATGAAGAAAAAGTCAAGCGGATCATTTCTTGGTAGGTTAGGTTCATTTTCGGGGAGTTTTAGCGGTAGCGGTGGTGAGAGCTAGTAGTAGTGATTTTTTTCTGTTCGCTCCAACGCGTTCGGATTTTGTAAAACTGCCTGAGGCGGTTGTGTAATAATACTGTGACGATCACCACTCAATTATCAATGATGATATTCATACGGTATAAATTAAAATGTACATCTGCGCGACAGCTCTTCGCTATTAAAAAATCTAAATGGTAATATACTTAATAAACTTTAAATCGGACAGGTGGGGAAGAACTCTATATCTTTCGCCATCAATCTTTCGCCGCCTAAGTTGGCGGAAACTTCGTCAGAGTTCAAGTATCGATGTTGTTTACTGTGACGACGTCTGGCAGATGCCAGACTCGCCGTCTCTTTGGCGGCAGCCTCTTCTGGCGACGACGAGGACGACGAGGACGACGACGACGAAGATGCAAAAAGATTTTCAACGGTTTCCAAACTCTTGCTCACCGCTTTCACCGCGGGATGTTCGTAGTTTATTTTCCCCAACGCAGCAGAGCTCTCATCCATTTGTGGCGGCATCAAATCATACCCATACGCTCTGAAATCGGGAGAGTATCCCAACTGAAACTTACCTAACGTTTCCGCGTCGATACTTCCGTCCGTCCAGCACCCCTTCACGCTTGGTTTTTGTAAATCCTTTCTCAATCCAACTCCGTTTCCTTCGTAATACGTAATCTTCGGCGAAAAGTAATGTTGCAAATACGCCAATAAGTTCGGCATCGTCTTTCCGTACGTTGAAGACTCTACGTTTACGTCGGTACACGTCCCACTTTCTTTCTGCACGCACGTTTCCAGAGGGAAAACAGTCTTAACTTTTCTCGCCAAAACGTATTGCGGCACGTGATGCGAATGCGCTAAAGGTATCGACGCGGTTGGAAAGTACTGCACGTTGCACTCCTGCATCCCATCCGGCGAGTAGTGACTTTCTAAATAGCACGCCAGCAGCGGATGTCCCGTGGCAAAACTGCTCACGTCTTTAATAAAGCTCGCAAACTCTCGACAAGTTTCCTCGCTGTAGCCAACGGCCATCTGATCGTACTTGTCCGGCGTGTACCTCGCCACCCCCCACAAAAATTCAGACTCCATTCTCGTGTATGGATTTCTCACCGTGGTGAAACCATTCTCCAAATACGTGGCCGGTGGCGTGTGCATGTCTTCCGATCCACCTCTCACCCACGGTTCGGATAACTCAAAAGGTCTCTTCCCGGCGGTATCGCCCGAGTTGCACGAACCAATCTTCCCGCCCGCTTGACCAACCATGGACTCCACGGACGTCCCTCCAGCCTTTGGAATGTGCACGAAAATCGGCAACTCCTCTCCCTCCTTCTTCGACTGTAAGTTCAAATCGTACTTGGACGTGTCTCTTGCGTACGTTTCCGGTGGATACGCGCCTAAACGCGCGCGGGAAAGCGACAGCGAAGACGACGACGACGACGCGCCAAAATCACCGGCAATCGCGAACGTCAAGCCCACGGCAGAAACGACCGCGACGATGCCCCTCGCCGCGGTCTTCAAATTCAAAGAAGACGACGACGTGCTCGTTCTGTTAGTCGTCGCGTTCTCATCGGCGAGCAGCAACGGCGCGCGTTCTTGACTCATCTTTTGTGTTTGTTCTCCGTGTGCTCTTTTTTTGTCGTTTTTTTTCCCCGCGGCAAAAAAAAGAGACGAGACTGTTGATGTGCGAGAGAGAGAGAGAGAGAGAGAGCTTTTCGTTGGGAACGCGAAAAAAAAAGGTGAATATAATCGCATCGATTTCAAACGCGGAAAGACAATGTGCTCTCGGGCATGCACACATACATAAACGTGTATATATTTACACAAAATCATGCTTCTCATCGAATCAGTATTTATATTCTTCCATGAGCTTCCTCCGTTTGGAGTCCATGCGCGCTTTTAACGAGCGCATGGTCAAACCGCCGCCGGAGCCGAAACCGTCGACGACGCCGTCGGCGCCTTTGAACTCGCCGCCTCTCTGTTCGCTCGTTCGAACGACGACGGAATGCGCGCCGGCTTCCGTGGCGGCTTTGCACGTGGAGTTACTCGCACCGACAAATATGACGTCAAATTCAACGTCGAAACCTCTCTGCTCGCTCGCCGTGCGGATGGCGGCTTTGGTCAGCGACGACCTTCGCGAAGTCGAAAACATGCTCGAATCTATCACGACATCGCTGTTGAAGTTTTGTCTTTGCAAGTCTCCACCGACTTCAGGTGCCATTAGTTCGCCTTTTTTCTTCTTCTTATCTCTCTCTACGCGTTTATACAATGCATCTTCGTAGTTGTCCTCACCGGCGAGCGTTTCGGGCGAGCCGGCGACGCTCACGCCCGCCGCACGCAGTTCGCCCATTTGCGTCAAACACGCGGATAAAACCCCTTCGCCTGGCGACGAGGCCGTTTCACCGACTAACAAAACTCTCACGTCCGGATTTGAGTGCGTCAAACACTCGTCCATAAACGCTAAGGCGCCTTGACGAAGCGGTAATCGGCCTTCTCGACACATTTCGCTAAACGTTTCGTCCTTTGTCTCCGCGACTTCCCTTATAAACTCCCGCCTTCTCATTTTCAACGCATCAGACGTCGGTTGCACGACTGGATTCAAATTTGCCTTCCCACCTTGTGGTCCCCCCATAAATGTATCTTTTTTCGCGTTTGGACCTTGTTGTCTCCTCACGTACGCCTCGTACGCGCTCTCCATGTCGTTCTCCTCCGCGACAACCTCGTCCCGTAAATCCGGGCGTGGGTATCCGTAGAAGTGAAAATAGCGCTCAATCATCCCTTCCGCGGTACCTCCACCCGAACGCAACAAACTCGCGTACTCTGCCGGCGTCCAATCCGCGCTCATGATGGACATTTTCTTAAACGCTTCGTTAAACGCAACTCTGTGCCCGTCGGTTTGGACGTCAATCATCACCCCGTCGCACTCGACGATGACGAGTAAAGGCCGGTCGAGATTATATTCATCCGAGTGAGGGGAGGAAGAAGAAGGCGCGTCGTCGTCGTCGTCGCCGTCGACGACCTTCTCCTTCTCTTCGCCGGCTGAGGCTCTGATCCGCGTTCCTCTCCTCTTTCTGTCTTTCTGTAAATCGACGAAAGCTCCGTTTCGTCGAACCGTCGTCGACTTGAACGAAGAAGAACAAGAGCAACCGCGCGTCGTCGTCGTCGTCGTCGTCGCGTGGGTAGCGATGGATGCGGCAAACATGTTCGATCAACGGTCTCCTACAAACGCGGCTGCGTTTAGGAGAGACAACGAGAGAGAGAAAAAAAATGAAGCACGTCGTGCGTGCGTGTGACAGTTGGTTGGAACACGTGGACGTGGATTTAAAGGCGAAGAGTACGCAAAACGTACTTAAGGGTATACTCTTTCAACTAATACCCTAAACTTATTGTGGTCTAAAAGCCTTACTTTTAAGTGCATACGTTTTACTCCATGCTTACGAAAATGGATTTCAAAAATTTTCTTTTTGTGGTTCTGCGTGTCTTACTTTTTTTTTGTGCGTTCCCCGCTCCTCCATCTCCTCTTCCGTCTCTCTCTCTCTCTCGCTCGCGCTCTCGAACGAACTCGAACGGCGCTTCTGTTCTTCCCTTCCATCTCTCTCGTCGGGTTTCGCCAAACTTTGGTGAAAGGGTAATCAAAGCGCGCGAGAGAAAGCGAAGAGGTGTGAACGAGAAAAACGGCCACACCAAAACCAAACGGAGAGGAGAGACGTCAGAGAGAGAGTAAGAGAGAGAAATATGGAGTACGAAGATTACGCCCCGGACTCGACCACCTCGGCGTTAAAATCGGCGAAAACGTACCGATACGTCGGGCATCGAATGGCAACGTACCAACAGTACGTCGTGTACGTCACCGAAGGCGTCATGAAGAACTGTTACAACCAAATCAGAGGGATAAAAGATTGGCGAACGGATGACGAGAACGGCGAGAGGAACGACTTATTGCCGCTCTCGAAAGGGAAGGCGAAGGATTTCTTTTACATCGCGAATTTGTACGGGAACATCGAGGATACGTTCAACAGGCCGATCTATTCGCCTCCGGAAGATTTTATCGACGTGGCTATTCGGGAACCGAATAATCGGAGAGGATATTTCGCGCGATTGGTCAACACGCCGGCGTCGAGGAGGTGTTTGAACTTGGGGAGTTACAATTACTTGGGTTTTGGAGGCGTGAATTCGTTTTGCACTCCGAGAGTGAAGAAAGTGGCGTTGGAAAATCCAGTGACGAGCGGGTCGTGCGCGGCAGAGTTGGGTAGGACTAAGCTGTTGACGGAGGTGGAGGAGTACACGGCGAGGTACGTCGGAAAAGAAGCGGCGATGGTGGTCGGTATGGGATTTGCAACGAACAGTACCGTGTTACCAGCGTTAGTTAGTAAAGGAGATTTGATTATTTCGGATAAGTTGAACCATAATTCAATCGTTGAAGGGGCGAGGTTATCTGGAGCGAAGATTATTCCTTTCGAACATAACTCCGCGGGGCACTTGGAACTTGTTTTGCAAGAGGCGACCAACGGCGCGTATAAGTTCGGGAAAATTGTCGTGGTCGTGGAAGGGATTTATTCCATGGAAGGCGAGCTGTGCAATTTGAAAGAAATCGTCGAGGTGTGTAAGTTGTACAAAGCGCACGTGTACTTGGACGAGGCGCACTCGATTGGGGCGATCGGGAAGACGGGTCGAGGGGTGACTGAGGAGCTCGGCGTAGATCCAAAGGATATTAGCATCATGATGGGGACGTATACGAAGTCGTTTGGCGCAGCTGGAGGGTACGTTGCCGGCGACAAAAAAGTAATTAATGCCATCCGAAGGTTTTCAATCGGCTATACCGACGCTACGGCAATGCCAGCGGCGGTGTGCGCGCAAGTTTTAGAATCGTTGCGAGTCATCGCCGGCGACGACGGGACTGATATTGGGAGAAAGAAATTGGAAAAGTTGAGAGAGAATTCGTTGTTCTTTCGTAACGGATTGAAGGAGTTAGGATTAGAAGTGCTCGGTCACCATCCGTCGCCGATTATGCCGGTGATGTTGTACCAACCTTACAAAATTGGCGATTTCAGTCGACTGGCGTTTAATAAAGGCTTGGCGGTGGTGGTGGTTGGCGCGCCGGCGACGCCGGTGACGTTGCCCAGAGTACGCTTTTGCATCTCCGCGGCGCACGAGACGAAAGATTTACAAAACGCTTTGGATGCAATCAGCGAAATCGCGGATACGTTGAGCTTGAAGTTCAAGTTACATCCGCCATCGAAACTGTTCGGCGACGGCGGGTGTTTGCAAGCGTTGGAGAGAAAAGCGGAAATTGCGTCAGAGAAAGCGAAGAAGTTAGCCTTGAGCCGACGCGAGGAGTGCGTGGAAAAGGTAAACAAGATGACTTTTGGCGACTTAGCGTCTGGATCGGTCTTGAGCGTGGAACTTAAACGAGAACTCGGAGATATCCACGCGACGGAGGGTGACGTACGACCTGGAACGGTGTTCAAAAAGACGATTTCAACGAGAGATATGCTTAATTTGACCAACGACGAAACAATGCGTTCGGCATGCGCTGAAACGGTCGGTCGGTACGGATTAGGCTCATGCTCGCCTCGCGGGTTTTACGGAACGTTTCGACCTCACGTCGATTTGGAAAATAAAATTGCCGAGTTTCTCAACGTCGGCGAAGCAGTGTTGTACTCGTTCGGCGCGTGCACAGCATCTTCCGCTATTCAATCATTGACGCACAGATCTGACGTCGCTGTCGTAGATCGTGCTGTTGGACCGGCTATTTTAGCCGGTTTACGTCTGGCAAAGTTGGAGGTTCGATGGTATGATCACGCCGATGCGGAGGATTGCGCGCGAGTGTTTGCCAAGATTGAAACCGAAGACGGGAACACGTCCGCAAGGTTGGCGAAACCGGTCCGAAGGCGATGGCTTATTACCGAAGCCGTCTTTGAAAAGACGGGGAAAATCGCGCCCTTGAAAGAGCTCGTAGCTTTGAAGAATTTTCACCACGCGCGAATGATTTTAGACGAATCGTATTCGTTCGGGACGATGGGCGAAACCGGGAGAGGTTTGACTGAGCACTATCGCATGCCAGCTACTGCGGTGGATGTGATTGTCGCGAGTTTGGAAAACGCGTGCGCCTCAGTCGGTGGTTTTGTTGCTGGTGACACCGGTGTCGTCGCGTATCAGCGACTGATGGGATCTGGATACGTATTTTCGGCGTCGTTGCCGCCGTACTTAGCTACGGCGTCTTTGCATGCCATTGAACGAATCATCGCCGAACCGGAAAGAGTAGAGAAATTGCAATCTGCAGCGCGAAGTTTACGCTCTGCTTTAGTCGCAGGGGATTGTCCCGGATTAACTACCGATGCCGATCTCGGATCACCGGTTGTCCCTATTCGTCTAGTCTCGGAAGGTGCGGCTGGGGACGAGTTCAAAATCATCAGAGATATCGCCGAGTACGCGCGATCAAAAACGAGTATAGGCGTCGTCGCGGCAAAGTATAACCCCGTCGTTTCTGCACCCGCCATGATACACACGTCCGCGACGAAAGCGTCGCTTCGATGTTTTGCTTCTTCCTCGTGGGATGAATCCGACATTGAATTCATTATCGAAAAACTCGGCGAAGCGGCGTTTAAGTGTTTACCTTCGCACGCGCTGAAATCGCCGACAAAACGAGACAGTAATCCGAACCGGTTTCGACAGTCTCCGCGAGGATCGTTTCGAGATAACGGAAATTACAGACTCTCTTTTGACAGTAATACCAACAGTAACGGACACCAGCGAAGACCATCGTCCTCACAGCTGGAAGTCGTGCGGAGGAAGATTGAACTTGACGAAGAAATTGCCGAAACGAAAGAGTGGAAAAACTTCTTCATCTCCGGAGACTACGAAGAAGAACCGGCGTCGTTGTCGGTACCCCTACTCGTCGTCTTATTGCATGCGCACAACTTGTTCCGTCGCTACATCATCGGTCAAATTAACGTCACGTCGCAATTGGTGCCAGCGTTGTTGCGTTCCATCGGCATGCACCCGACGGAGAACAAATCCGCCTTGGTTCGTTTATTCTATTTCGTTAGCACGTATTTAGGATCGCGATCGTTCTATGAATTGACGCTGCCTGTATTGGTTTGGGTATGCGCAGAGGAGAGTAAAAACGCGCGATTTTTAATGCTTTGGTATTGCTTGACATCTTCTTTCGGATGTTTGTGCAAAGGCGCGTTGGCGACGCAAAAGAGCACGATACGCAGTAACCGCGAAGTTTCCGCCTTGGGCGCTTTGCGCAACTCTGGATCTGTCCACGCGTGGCCTTCCGTCGCAGGCATGAATGCTTCGTTTATCCCGTTCTTCTTGTTACGTTGGAAACACGGTTCAGTATGGTTATGGGAGATGGAGAATCCGTACTCGGTTGTCGGTGATTACGCCATCGCTTTCGCGTTTTTGTTGCTCATCGTCGTCAGTAGATTAGCGAACGGCGATTCTCCCGCGAATGTCCAAGGTGGCGTCGTCTTGGGTGCAATTCTTCTCCGCGGCGCGTTACTGACGACGGAATGGACTCACAACGGTTTGTCGTCGACGTCTGTTCGCAACGCGCAAGGCTTTTCGCTAGTTGCGCTGGTGTTTGCGTTGATTGCGCTCGTGCCGGTACCTCTCAATAGCCGGGGTGGAATCTTACCTGCTGCGTCGATGTGTTATCGACGCATGTGGAGAACGCTATTTTACGCGTTGTTCTTCTACGCGGGGTGCGTTTGGAGACGTCCGCCGCCTATTTCTTCATCGCGGACAACATCAACCAAAGCGACGACGAAGATGACGACACTCCTCTCTCCGATCCTCCTCCTTTCGGAAGCGTCCAAGGATGGTAACTCCCTCGCGTTTCTTTGCATCGTCCTCTTCAAAGCCGCGCTCGGACACGCCATCCTCAAACTTTCCGTCGTTGCCATCTCCAACGTAGCGCAACTCTTCTGGGAATACGTCTTGAAAGTCTACATCCACTCAATCAAACCGAGGTTCCAAAAGCCGGGCGAAAAATCCGCCTCGGTTGGCACCGTCCACATGCGCTCTGCGGCCCTGCACTTTGTCGAGCTTACCGTAGACATTACATCGGCGTTGGTTTGCGCGCACGGCGTCCCGAGAATTTTCGATAAGCTTAGTGTATAAATTAAATAATAATAATAATAATAATATAATACTAATACTGCTATATTACATGATGTGATTAATATCGTCTCAAGTCTGGCGCGGTGCAGTGCGAGTACTGTTGTTTCCAGCCACGAGTTCGTTTTGGATTTTTTTTGCATCGGAGTGGATTAGTCGCTCCAGAAGAAATTCGCGCGCACACACGCACACACACGCAAGCGTTTCGAAACGAACCGGAGAAATCAATATGCCGACGTCATCCATCCGTGCATCGTTACCGATACAGTCTCTCAGCGCCAGTTCGACGCGACAGCGACGCGAATGGAAGCGTTGTCATGTTCGCGCGTCTTCCTCGTCCGATGACGTAGCCGACGCTTCAACCAACAACGGCGAAGAGAACCCCGCGGAGGACAAAGCGACGATGGGCGCGAAAGCGACCAGCGCGACAACTCAGCAACAGCCGTTATTTGACGCCCAAATTATGCAATTAAAATCAGACATTTATGCGCTCGCGGCGACCACCTCTCGGGGCGTCGAAGCAGACTCAATGCAGAAAGAGGCCATGCAAAAGAAAATTTCAGAGTTGAATCGATTGAATCCAACACCGATGCCGGCACGAAGTGAATTAATCAACGGTCAGTGGGAGTTGGTGTACACGGATACATACGCGTTCAGAGCGTCACCGTTCTTTTGGCAGCTCGGAAAGGCGTTGAATGAGAATGCGAATTTATTTTACGACGCGCACGCGCATCAAACGTCGTTGTTTGGAGGAGGTGTTGGCCGAGTAGTTCAAAATATTAACACGATTGATATGACTCTGACGAGCGATTGCATCGTCAAAGCTTCAGTAGGAATTCCATTCGTTGGAATCGCGCCGATTTTTAGTGGTTTTGGGTCTGTCATCTCGAAGGCGAATATCATCGGCGGAGGTGGGGAGGAGGCAAACGATAAGTTATATTGCGTGATGGAGAGCACAACGATTCGACAGGACGATACAGAGGTGATTCCGGCGTTGAATTTTTTGAATAACACCGTGGTTCCCGTCGGAGAGGTGTTTGAAAATATAATAGGAGGCGGGACGCCACTGCCGACGGTGGAGATGAAGGTTTCGTACTTAGACGAAGAGATGAGAGTGAGCAGTTTAGAGGACGGTTCAATTCTGTTGTTTAAAAGAGTCGTCGCTTAAAAAGAATGATAGACCACGTTGTGATGCTGTATACTAATACTAGCTACTAAATATTATTGTCTAACACTACATGTTTATGTGAACTAAGCGAATGCCTAAATCTTTATCGTTCTCTGAAAACTGATACCCACGCGCATAGAGCTTCGAGTACGCAACGAAGAGTTTACATCCACTCTGAACAACGCTTGGTGAATGAAATCGGAGTCCTGGAGCCGTAGTCGTGCCTCGAACGGCACCTATTTTTACCCATGTTTTGCCGTCGTCTGGAGATATTGCCAATAGCATGTTCGTAATGCATTTGATTGGTAAACGAACTTCTTTGCCGACGGCGTTCGTAATGGTTGATCGTTTGTGCGCGTTGTACGCCATCAAAAGCGGTCCTTTCTGATCACCGTCGAAATAGAGTCTCTGAACGAGCGTTTTCGATTCCGGTGCGTCAATTCCGATGGATGAAGGTTCAGACCACGTTTCCCCCTCATCCTCAGAGTTAGCGCCGTAAATTGCCCCCGCAGTTGTTTTAAAATACATCGAAAGCGTCTTCTCATCCGCACTTTGAAACAAACTACCATCCATTAAATCGGTCGTCTTTTGACCCACCGACCATCCTCCTCCACCGCTCGAATCGTCGTCTGGGTATGGCGCAGGCTCTAGATACCCCCTCGCCGTCCATGTTTCGCCATTATCTTCACTAACGAGTAATCCCGCCGAATGTTCCGCCGTGTTTGTCCATTTTTGACCGTGGCGATTGTTTCGCACGCGACAATGCGCCAACCTCGTCGGCCAAGCATATGTTGCCATCCCGGCGTGCTCCCGCCATATCGGCAATGCCCATGTTTTTCCATCGTTTAACACGACTAAGTTATTCGAAACCATTTTCGGTATTGTTTTATCCTCGTCTAAGCTATAGATTGTTTTCGGCATGGACCATTTGGAGTCCTCGGTAATTTTCAAATCCTCAGTGTAGGTCATCTTGATCGACCCACCAGGAGGCCATTGCGGCGGTTTCGTTGGCTTTATGCAATCACCTTCGGATTCGCTGTAGAAAACGTAAACTCTTCCGGTCGAATCAACGTGTATGACTGGGTTCCACTGTGCCCGTCGTCTCGGCACTTTCAATTTGAATGAGTTTGACCACGACTTGCCGTTGTGATCAGAAGTCGACACGCGAATGTGTTGCGACCGCTCGCCTTCCACCTCCGGCGAGGCGTGCCACATCGCCACGAATCCACCATTGGGTAATCGTGCCAAAGATGGCGCGTGGTGATACCTCAACGATTTATACACCTTATCTGCCGCGTTTTCTCTCTGACCAGTTTTCTTATTCAACTCGGCTGCTTTCAGCTGCGCCGCAGTGTTGTTTCCGTGCGTTTGGATCCACACTGCGCGTTTAATTTTCACCTGTTGGCCATCGCCATCTTCCACGTTCCAACTCTCACACTTTGGACCTCCGAAAGCGAACTTTGTTTGCGAAAAGTCAAAACTGCCGCCTTTAGATGGCGTCGGCTCGAACGTTTCCACCAACGCGTCTTCGGGATTCTCGCTATCTTCCGCCCAGTTTTCATTTTTCTTACTACCGCGACCTTCATTTTCGCCATCCTCATACTCTCCGTCATCCTCCTCGTCGCCGTCTTCGTCGTTCTCTCTTTCTTCTTCTCCTCTGCCGTCGTCATCGTCACCATTTCCTTCTCCGTGCGTTTTCAATCTCGCCCTTTGCGCTTGGCTCATACTTTTCATCGACTCGTTCTCCTTCGCATACTCCTTCTCTTGGCCTCTCTTTCGATTATCTCTCGCCGCTTTGCGTTTCTCGTACGCCCACTGTAGCTCTTTCTGCTTCTGCGTGAGAGGTCTCTTCGTCGTTGACGATGAGGACGACGATGATGTCTTTCCATCTCCCGCGAGAAGCGCTTCCCCTCCCTCTCCTTCTGCAAAAGTCTCGCTTCCTCCTCCTCCCAAAACCAAACTCCCCGCCGCTGCTTTGCTCGCCGCTTGGTGCAGCATCACGTACAAACGCGCGGCGGCAACAAACACGAGGAGGAGCGTAAATTTCCGCATCAATCTTGAAACGGATGACGCGTTCGTCGTCGTCGTCGTCGTGGCGTGCACTTTCATTTTCGCGATGGGAACGTTGTCGTTCTTGTTATTATTCGTGCTTCCTCGTTCCATCGCGTCGTCGACAAAGTCCTCCCCGGCGCAGCCGACGCTCGCTCGGCGTTGTTGCAACATTGCCGCCGCGCGATCTTTCTTTTCTCCTCTTCGTCTCTCGCTTTATCTCGTCGCAATCATCGTCGTCATATCACGTATTTATTATATCTTCACCGTATATATCGTCTCTCGCTCCCTCAAACGTGTGAGAAATACCAATCGTCAGGAGTGGAGGAAGGAGCGTCGAAGAAGAAGAATTCTCGCACAGAAAAAAGCTGCGCCAACGCGTAGAATAAAAAAGCTGCCAAACGAGAGAGAGTCGAGAGAAGAGTTCATCAGAGTTTTCCTCGTCTTCTTCTTTTGCCCCGTGTGCCTTTTTTTTTGCTTTTTTTCGATTCTCTCACATCAGACACTGCTCGTAGTGTGTCCGTAAGTGTCTTTTGGGGAACTTTTTTCACGCACGTGGCCCTCCCCACGCTTCACCCGCAAAAAGTTCTCTCGTTAATTTCTCTCTCCTTGTTCTCCGATCGTCACATTTATTCTCTCGCGATATAGTAGATATACACGCACGCACGCGTTTATATATCACTTAAGAAAATAAAAAACCAATCATCATGCAGGTGCGCTTTTAGAGCGATGGCAGCTTTATCTCTGCGTCTTTCTTTCTCTCTTTTTGTGTTAACATTTTGGATTGGGCCAACGAAAAAAGATAGATGATCGGCGTGCGATTACCTTTTTTTTTAGGGCGATTCTTAATTCTGTGTCCGTCGCGCGCGACGATTCTTTCTTTCTTTTTCATTCTCTCTCTCTCTCTCTCGTGTGTGTGTGGTCCGTCTGACTCATCTCTTTCTTTCGTTCTTTTTCGACCGCGTGAATCTTTCGCGCAACGCACACACAAACAAACAGGCTATTCAAAGTAACGTCGCGTTGAAATCCACTTTTCGCAATGGAACGCAACTCAAGTCTTCCTCGAAGAAGGTTGTCGCCAGTCGCAAGGCGGCGACTACTAAGGCGATGTTGTCCTCCTCCGCTGGCCCGGCCACGTTGGAAGGCTACGGCTCCTGCTCGTTCAAAGGTGCGGTCGCGGACAAGTACTTGAAAGAGCAAGGGTACGATGCGTCTTTGTTGAAGGACTTGTCCTGGCCGAAGGATGAGGCCAAGGCTAAAGCCGTCGCGGCGGCGTTGCTTTCCTGGGCGACAGACAACGGCGCGAAGCAATATTCGCACTGGTTCCAACCGATGGCGAGCGCCGGTGTTCGTCACGGTAACGCCGGTTGCTTGCAAATGGCTATGTTTGACTTTGACGAGGATGGAGTTCCGTACCCGTCCTTTTCTCACGAAAACTTGTTGCAAGGTGAAACCGATGGTTCCTCCTACCCGAACGGCGGCTTGAGAGCGACGCACACCGCGGGTGGCTATTTGTCCTTGGACCCGTTGTCTCCGATCTTTATTCGCGAGGACACCATGTTCATCCCGTCCTGCTTCGTCTCGTACAACGGTGACGCTTTGGACGAGAAGACGCCGTTGCACAGAGCCACGGAGGCGATGTCCAAACAAGGTAAGAGATTGTTGAAGTTGATGGGCTACAACCCGGAAGGCGATTTGATCAACAACATTGGTCTGGAGCAAGAGATTTTCTTGACGACGAGATCGGCGTACTACAACCGCCCGGATTTACAGTTCACTGGGAGAACGGTCATGGGCAAAGATGCCGCGAGAGGCCAAGAATTGTCGGACCACTACATGGCCCCGATCTCGCGCGCGACTGGTGCTTTTGAAACCATGAAGCAAATCCAAGCTGAATGCTACAAGATTGGCATTCCATTGAAGACGCGTCACAGAGAAGTTGCGCCGAACCAGTACGAGTTTGCGCCGATGTTTGGCAACGTCATCAACCAAATCGACCAAAACTTGATGGTCATGCAAATCATCGAAGAAGTCGCCTCTGAGAACGGTATGGCGGCCTTGTTGCACGAAAAGCCATTCCAAGGTATCAACGGTTCCGGTAAGCACAACAACTGGTCCATCGGTACGTCCACTGGCGTCAACTTGCTCAACCCGAAACAGTTGAACAAGGCGTCGGGCAATGCTGAAATCTTCCCGGTTATCATGGCTGCTTTGGTTTCTGCCATTGACAAGCACGGCGATTTGATGCGTTTGTCCATCGCCTCCCCTGGTAACGATTTCCGCTTGGGCGCTATGGAAGCGCCGCCGGCGGTTATGTCCACGTACTTGGGCCCGTCCTTGACGGAATACTTGGAACAAATCAAGAACGGTAAGATGTCTGAGTACGCTCCGGAAAAGAAGGCGTTGTCTTTTGGCGCCGCGAACGTCCCGGACATCACCGTCCCGGCGGAAGATCGTAACAGAACCTCGCCGTTCCCGTATGGTGGCGCGAGATTTGAGTTCAGAGCCGCCGGTTCCACACAAAACGTTTCTTTGATCAACACGTGCTTGGACTCCATGGCTGCGGAAGCGTTCATGATTGTTGCAGACCGCATCGAAGCCGGCGAAAAGCCGCTCGACATTGCTGCCGACCTCTTGAAGCAACACGAAAAGTGCATCTTCAACGGTAACGGTTACGACCCGAACTGGCCGGATGATGCCGTCAAGAGAGGCGTGTGGAGAATCGACTCTGGCGTCGACGCCATCGACCAATTGGACTCCGCGAAGAACGTCGCCATGTTCGAGAGCATCGGCGTGTTCTCCGAAAAGGAATTGCAAGCGAGAAAGTCCGTCTTGTTGGGTTACTACACCGGTGTCGTCGAGATGGAAGCGTTGACGATGATTGACATGATCAACAAACACGTCATTCCGTCTGTGAAGAAGTCGGATGTCGGCAACCCGAACAAGTTGAACGACGGTATTAAGCAAATCAAATCCGCGTTGAAGAAGATTCACAACGAAGAAAACGAAACGAAACAAGCCCAAATGGCAAGAACCTTGCGTCTGGAAACCATGGCGGATGTCCGTAAGGTTTGCGATGACTTCGAAGGCAAGGTCCCGGCCGAAAACTGGACTTTGGCCACGTATGACGAGTTGTTGTTCTTAGACACGTTTCCGGAAGGTGAGATGTGGTAATCGTCATACCTTAAATAAACCGAATGACAAGAGATCTAAAATAAGCTGACTGACGATAATACGCGCCGAAGATACACTACTAATATAACGAGATATTTTGAAACTTATTGATGATTCTATTTTAGAGCGACTTCTTTTTTAAATGAGCAATACTTTGTATATATTCAAACAACAATGATCATTCTACAAAATACTTCATTCTTCATACTTCTACTACTTGCGTCGCTATGTATACATCAGTCACCACTGCGCGTGCTATAAATATTTTTACTACTTTCATTTCTTTACCTCACCTGGGGGTGTCCATGGAGGAGGTAAAACACAGCCAACTCCCTCGTCGCAAAGATGTGTCGCCCTCTCAGGTTGTTTCTTCCCCAGTGGTCCTGCTCTTTCTCTAGATTCCCTAAAACCTGATTCGCGTCTATCTTTACCAGCACTCGATGTTGAATCTGTGAGCAAAATCTTAATGTGTTCTTCATCTGAAAGTCCTCCAAGGCCTTTCTTAGAGTTGTCGACGTTGCTTTGTTTCAACGCGTCCCCTAGTCTTCCTTGTAAAAATTGTCTCTCCGAGCGGTCAATATCATCTCTCGTTTGTATATCGTTGGTTGCTTTGGGGAAAAATGTTAAACCAGAAACCGCTTCTAAACTTTCCAGTGGAACTGCAAAGTTCGATAACGGTGTGTTTGGATCAATGTACGCGTTTGGTAACACGAACGCGGCAACCTTTGCAGATTTGGGAGGTACATTATAATCATCAACATCTCCAAGGAGAGAGATATTGTTTTCTGGATCGTTCCCGTGTTCATCGACGAGGATGACTTTAAAAAAATGCGTCGGAACGGCGACAAGTTCCGGCGCTTCGCCAATTAAAGGGTATCGCATCTCCCACTTGACTGCTTTTTTACGCTTCTCTTCGTCGGGATCAATCGGACGAGCTTTATTTTGCTGCTGCTGAATAGTCTTCGCTGGAGGCTGCTGAGAAGCGACGATAGCGCTCGTTGCCGAAATCTCGTGGTTTTGTTTCGTATCGTTTGTTGTGGTATTCTTTTCCTGGTGGTTCTGTTGTTGTTGAAGTGAGGCATCGTCTACAGCGATGGCCATTTTCGATTGTCGCGTCGTTTGTTGTTCCAAAGCAGAAGATGTTTTGTTCACATCTCTTCCTACTTGTTGTTCCGCCATGGGCGTTGGTAAAAATAACGGCCCAGTCACCACGAATACTTTCGCTTTCTTATGTTTCTCTTCTCTCGTCCAGTTACGAATAAAACTTTCAAATCTGGCCCAATAATCTCTATTGAATCCATTACCAACTTGCGGACTGACATTGGCCAAGGTAAAAGTTGCATCTTTCTCCTCTTGTTTCCTGACAAAGTTCCCCGCCGCTGCTAAGTGCCCGCGATCGAACCCAGAGTTTCGAAAATCGTTCAATTTAGCCCGAAACGTCTTCGGCACGCCTTCGTCTTCTGAAAACGGCGGAGATTTCTTCCTCGAAGCCGCGCCACTGTCGCTGTTCAAATCACCCGTTTCGTCGGGATACATCAAACTTTCCCTATCCATAACCTCTAACGTCCATCTGGGATTCCTTGTCCTCCCGTCGTACTGCGCCACGAACGCGTTCCCGAACAACCTCGCGCCGATACTTTCCGTAACGTCTCTCGGCAAACCATATCTCGCGCACGGATGTCGTTTCCACGTCTCGTCTCTTTTATCACCCAATAGCGCGGAAGAGGCAGAAGACGACGAGATGCCGTTAAAATCGGAATCGTTCGAATACTCTAAATAGTCGTCCACCTGGTGCAACTCGGAGACGAACAAGGAGGCAAAGCCACCGACGAAGGCGCCTAAAGTCACCCCGGCGATAAAGGTTGGTATTTTACCGCTACCGCCGCTCGATGAATAGGAAGACGAGGACGACGAGAAACTCGAAAACGCGTTGAATTTTGAAGACGAAGCGTTCACGCTTCCTCCTCGTCGTCCCGCCAGCGCTGCGTTGTTGTTGTTGTGGCTTCCATTTTTGTTGGGGAAAAAAGATCTTCGGTTGAAGGTGTTGCCGTTGTTGTTCGCGAAGATGTTCGCTCCTACGCCGCGGGAGAAGAAAGACCCAGACGATGAAGATGGCCCTCCGCCGAAGAGGGACATTTTGGAAACGATCGTTCGCGTTTTTCGAATCGTTTTGAAGCGTTTGATCTGCGTTTGTTTTCACTCTCGAGTATGACGACGACGTTTCGAAAATTTACACCCTTTGTAAGATATGTTCGATTTTGTGTGAAGTCATATGAAAAAACATTCGTATTAATATATAATTAAAAAGGACTACATCTCACTCACTCTGTGTGTGTGTGTTTCAAAACACGTTACCCCTGCGCGGCTCTGGCCGCTTCCTCCGCCGCTTGCGCTCTCCGCTTCTTCGCCTCCTCCTCTGCCGCTTTTTCGTCTTCGATTTTCTTGATCACCGCGTCTACGATATCTTCCTCCAACGTATCCACGCCGTCTACGCCTTTCCTCACGACGGCAATTTCTACGTGTTTAGATCCAGGTTCGCACACCTCCAAAAGCGCTTTCACACATAACTCGATGCACTCGTCGCCACTTTTCTCCTCGTAGTTCTTTTCTAACCACTCTCGGACCGGTTTGCTCGATCGACCGATGGCGTTGGCTTTCCACGCCGTGTAAGTTCCGCTCGGGTCGGTGTGCCACAATTCCGCTTTACCTTCCGGAGAAAATCCGCAAATCAAGGTCGACAAACCAAACGGACGAACCCCACCGCTTTGAGTGTATTTTTGTTGCACCCCACCGACGTACCTCGCCATGTGTTCCACACTCGCCGAATCTTCCAAAGTTAACCTATGCGATTGCGCTTCCACACGCGCGCGGTTAATGAGCACCCTAGCGTCCGCCGTTAACCCGGCAAAAGCGACCGCGATGTGATCGTCGATCATCTGAATCTTACGCATCGTTCGAGGGTCCTGTAACTTCGCGACCATTTTCTTTTCAACGCCGATGACGACGACGTCCGAGCCTCGCACCGCAACCGCTAGAGTACCTTTACGAACCGCTTCCATCGCGTATTCAACTTGGAACAAGTGGCCGTCCGGGGAGAAGACCGTGATGGCGCTGTCGTACGCCATTTCTATGCAATATATATATATATAGCTAATGCGTTACTACGTGGTTACGAAATGTGCCTCTTTTCTTTCTCTCTCTCTCTCTCTGAAGCGTTTACTCTCTCTCTCTCTCTCTTTCGATCGCAAACTCTTCCCTTTAACGAGATCTCTCTCTCTCTTTCTTTTTCCCGAGCGTGGCCAAAACACGCGCGCTTCTTTCTTTTTCTTTCGCGTGTGTGTGTGTGTACGTCTCACGCACGCGCAATTGGACGTATTTCCTGAACTGCCTCGCGCAACTTCTC
>Ga0255763_1000166_pt1 | contig 70030 bp, 43 predicted proteins | sample 041ome_2_FD_179963 | JGI IMG/M metagenome (GOLD analysis project Ga0255763, IMG submission 179963) | Coastal salt marsh microbial communities from the Groves Creek Marsh, Skidaway Island, Georgia - 041406US metaG (version 2) | ecosystem: Environmental > Aquatic > Marine > Intertidal zone > Salt...
CTCGACGGACTTCCGCTCAGACGTTTGCGCGAGTGGGGGCGGGAAGACGAGAATCACGTCAGAGAACAAAAAAGAGTCTCGTTGGAAGAAAGGTTTGCGTAGCCTTTGAAACGTCCAGACATCAATATCATCCATACCGATCGAGTGACAACGTTGTTTGATCGAAGAAATCAAAAAAACGATGAAAAAACGAAGAGTGTAAATTTGTATTAGGTGTTCAGTTAAGTAGGGTTGATTAGGGGTTGAAAATTTCTATACTTTCTGCGAGATTACCCAATCTTCTATGCCTAACTTCGCCACGAATCCTAAGTGTTCTTTTGCTTCGCAAGTCGAAGCTAATGTACCTATCAAGTCGTTTTTCCTCTCGGCAACATGAATCCTTTTCTTTTCGTCTGGTTGTATTAACTCCGCTATTTCGTTTATCGTCTTCAATTTTCCACTTCCCACGTTAAACACGCGCCCGTTTTGTTCAGTCGAGGACTGCGCTGCTAATACGAAAGCTCGTGCGACGTCATCTACGTGCACAAAATCTCTAAAATGGTTCCCGCTACCCTCGATCTTCAAGTCTTCATTCGCTCTGAACTGCTTTAAAAACTTACCAGTCACGACGCCATCCAAACCTTCGCTAGGTTCGTTTGGACCAAAGACCATAAACAAACGCAGGATTATAGTCGGAACATGATAGCTCTCCGAGTATAGCTTCACGACGGTTTCTCCCATGGCTTTCGTTGTAGCATATGGAGAAGTTGATGCGGTTTTCTGTTGCAATACGTTATATTTGGAGTTTTCCTGGAAAGGAAGATTCCTTAAGCTGTTTCCGTAAAACGTTGACGATCCCGCGTATATGAATTTTTGAACACCTTTGAAACTTTTTCGTGCTTTATCATTTTGGTGACCATTCATCCCCAGATGTTGCTTTTTCTTAGAGTTGGTGGGTCCATTGTAACTATCAGATACGGCTCGAGTCTGTACAATTGCTTTCAAAACATTCTCTGTCGCTAGAACGTTCTGCTCTATCGAAAACTGAACGAAATCCACGCCTTTTTTCAGCGATGGCAAAACTTTTGATTGAGCGGCGAGATGAAAGACAACAACAGGTTCATGCTCTTCAATGGTTTTATACACAGTATCGTAGTCGCGGCAATCACCGCGAACAAGCGCAGCTTTTTTAGAGAGGAAACTTTCTTTACCCGTCGACATGTTGTCTAAGACTACGACATCGTATCCGACGCGAAGTAACTCTTTAACAAGTCGGGAACCAATGAATCCTGCTCCGCCGGTGACGAGAGCCTTCGTTTTCGCCACCGGTTTCGGTTCCTTCTCGTAGTGCTCGTGCGTGTATTCACACGCGTCTTTTACTCGCTCTGCTGTCTCTCTCAGAGATTCCTCCCCATTCTCGATGTAATCATCCATGCCATTAGAATCAAATAATCGGAAATATTCTGGTTGTCCTTCTTTCATCCCGTTGCTTTTGCTTTTGAAATCAACAACTTGTTGACCAACCCCACCATTGCGCAAGACCTCTTGAAAGTTCATCGATTCTCGAACGATGAGCGAAGCTACCGTCAAAAGCGATAACGTTATCGCAAGTTTAGTCACGCGACCGTGACCAGACGGGATTGGTTTGAGAATGTACTTATCGTCCGCGCTGTTGCCACTACCTGCGGCGGTATAGATATCGCCTTTGCTCAGGCTTTGCCGCATTTTTCTTTACCTAAATATTTATCTTCAACTGCATCAATTAACTGGGAGCATTGTTTTGCGTGAAAAGCATGACGAGGAGTACTGCACGCGTCTCTATTTCTCTCTCTCTGTGTGTCTTTCTTTATATATTTATCCTAATGTTTCGATCGATTTGTATTCGAAGTCGAAACTGTTCCGTGCGTAAAGTAGCGTGGGAAGAAAAAAGTTGTGTTGTTTTTGCATCCTCCACATCAACGCCATAAAAAAATACAAATTGCGAATGAAGAGGAGAAAGTAAAAACGATGAGAGAGGAAGAGAAAGGAGAAGGAAAGTGGGAAGTCGATATCGTAGATACGCCTTTAGATTTGAACGAGTGCATGGAAAGAGTCTCGGACGATCGCGCCGGAGCGATAGCGAGCTTTGTCGGTGTGACCCGAAACACGTTCAACGGAAAAAGCGTCTCAAAATTAGAGTACGAGTGTTATACCCCTATGGCTTTGAAGAAACTCAACGAGTTGTGCGCGATGGCGTTCACGAAATGGAACGGTAACGATGAGAACAAACAGATTAACGATGGATGTAGCCAACATAGCAAAGCAGCAACAAACGCAATTCAATCATCGAGTTGCGAGGATGAGGAAAAAATGCACGACGAAAGCGAGACAGTTACGGGAAAAGGTGTTGGCGACGATAATATGAGCAATAAGAATCAAGCTCATGATGGTCTCTTAAAAATAGCAATCAAACATCGGACTGGAACGGTTCTTGTTGGTGAACCGAGCGTTATAATAACGGTTTCATCAGCGCATCGCGAAGCTTCCTTGGACGCGGTCAAATGGTTAATAGACGAACTCAAAGCGACGGTGCCAATTTGGAAAAAGGAATTCTTTGAGGATGGCGAAGTATGGAAAGAAAACAGCGATCAACGCTTGAAACCCTCGCAGAGGGGGTATGCCAAAGTATCCACTTGAGTATTATCTGCTATTATTAATACAACTATGGGCACAACTCGCAAACTATCCATTCATTTTTTTCATCGTTGTCATCGCTACTTGCGCGGGTCTCTTCCTCGCTCTTTCGTTGCCGGCTATACAAATATCGTTTATTTCCTTTCAGCTTTAGATGATCGATGCGGCTTACATCTACGGTGACGAGACAAAAGTTTTCAAGCACTTTTTCTTTCGGCCACATGTTTTCGTATTCGTCCTCGTCTTCTATCAGTCTGTCGACATCGTAAACTTCCTCGTGCTCCGGCAGACGCGGTTGCCCTGGTTGTGGCCATGCAAACTGTCCTCTCGCGCCTGGCCGCATTTTTTTCCATGAAATTGAACGGTCTTTGATGTCGATCTCATCGGTCGATTCGTTCGTGATGACGTGAGCAAATCCACGCAGTCTGAACTGTTCCCTACTCTTAGGGAAATACCAGCATATTTCGCACTTGTTGTTGACAGCAAAATCACCTACTTTCTGAGAACGCTTATCGGTCACGAACGTGACTTTCGTCGGGTCTCGGTCAAGAAAACCTCTAAACACAACCGTACGGATTGCTGGGAAGCCACCATCATCATCGTCTTGATCGTTCGTCGATGCATTTGCTCGCGTCGTCGCGACTTGGATATATTTTGCATTTGGAAGCGACTTGTTTGCGTCCAACGCTTTCTTCAAAGCAGCGCGCCACACCTGCGAGGTACACTTCGTCGCCGCAGTTGAAGCGCTCAAAGCTGCGTTATGCGCCATATCCGTTGATGTGGACTGCCCTCGTTCCTTTCGTTGATACTTTATGTATACTACTCGGACTCGGTGCGTCGGCGCGTGTTCTTTTTCTCTCGTCTTTTTGGCACCCGGTCTCTTTATTCTGTTTTTCTCGCGCGTGCTAAAACATGATAGCCGGCCGGCTACGATATATGTGCTTTCACACAAAAAAAGAAACAACTCTTCATTGCACGAGACGTTTATTTATCTTCTCGAAACAACGTCGTTCTCCCTCACACGAAGGGCGGTCGGCGCATCCATCTCCACGCAAACAACAGAGCTCGCGAGCAGTGACGAAAAAGAGTAGTTCACGCGCGTTCATCATGTGCATCGCAGCGACGACGGCACCAACGGCGAGGCGTCGAACATCGCTGTTATACGAGCAACACAAATCGAGAGCGAAATTTAGGTGGAACGTTGTCAAGTTTCTGTTCGCTCTACTCGCAATTTGGTACGTCAAGTGGACGACAGGGAGGGTATTTGAAGGAACAGACAGATCGTACGGAGGAGCGAGCGATGTCGCATCGTCTTCGCACCGGAGAAAAAACCATCCAGTATCTCTCCTAAAAGCAAACTCAGATTATACAAGCACTAGTGATGATTACTCGAATACGCAAGCAGAATACGACGACTCGACTAGCGAAGACCAGCAACAACAACATAGAACACAAAATCAACAGAAAAGCTCGGGCGTCCCGGACGCATTACCTGTTACACGAACTATTCCGAGACCTATATGCGGCGCGCACAATCAACCTTGCGCGCATGGAACGTGCAACGACGACGAAACTATGTGCACGTGCTCAAAGATATACGTAGGCGATTTGTGCGATAGTCCAATCAAATTGTCCGGAAAGAAACTTGGAGGCTCGCTATTGCAAAGCTGGAACTTGCCTTACTCCGGCCCAATCATCATGTCGAAGTATAACTTGGGCAAGCACATGAACACGAGAAAAACGGGCGTTTTGCAATTGGATTTACCAAACGAAGTTCCTAGATTTTTAGGCCCGATTGGCCCGCCTTTGCTTAAAATATTACCAAGCGATGATATATTTCGAGGAAATAGGCTCTTCTTTCCAACTTGCGCGGTAATTGGCAACTCTGGCTCTATGAAATCGCGCGTAAATAGAAACCGCGCGGCAGAGATTGATGCTCATACCGTCGTCATACGATTCAACGACGCAAAGACAGACTCGAATTTTGGCGATATTGTTGGAAGGAAAACGTCAATCCGTGTTGTAAATGCAAAGCATTTTGGGTTTCGCGAGACGGATGATGAGTTCGTCGTGCAACAAATGCGTTCTCCGCAAGCGTTCCGGTCGTTCATGGGCGAACACAGAAGGAATCCTGGAACCCCTTTGTATGCTTTGCATCCCGATTTCGCGTCGTACGTAATAAAATCGTTCCCAAAGATTCAAACGAGTGTTGGTTTTCAAGGAATTTTGATGGCAATGATGTCTTGTGGAACAGTAAACGTGTACGGTTTTTCTCTCGGACCGAATGAAGGCTTTTCGCAATCGTATTATAGACCAGATTCGGACGAAGACCTTGACGCCGACGATGACAGCAGTAGAAATGCAGAAGTTCAAATGCTTCGTAAACGGGAGCAAACGGAATGGAAGGCTTTGAGCGCGATGAACGGGGCGGGGCTGATTACATTCCGCGATAAATGCGTAGAGAATTGTCACGTGAGTCGATCGCGCTGCGGTCAATGCATGAAAAAACAAGAAAAGGTGATCACCGGTGAAGTGGACGATGACGACGACGACGTCGAGAATAGTAGTAGCAATGATGATGTAGAAGCGGAAGAAGAAGGAGCGTAAATCGATCGATGTAATTTTCAAATTTGCATAATGATTATACTATTTCCACGGTTTTAAAATCGGAAGCAATATTACTAGAAGCACAATCATCATCAGTATTGTGAATACACACGCCCACTTGCGCGTGTTTTTTTGGTACTCACGAGCACTCACCAACGCTACTTGGCCTTGCTTCACGTACTCGGTCGACTTTGACACTTGTTCCTGAATGTCATCTATCATTTCTCCTTGCGCATCTACAAGAACGCTCATGTCTAAAAAGATCTGATGTAAATCTAACAGCTTCCGCTCTAACTCGCGCACAGCTTTGTGACGCTCTTGAATCTCTTCAACGGTATCGAGTATCAAACCTCTGCCTTGATCTAAAATCGCTTGTTTAAACATTTGCTCATCGGCGCCGTTTTCAATCATCGATTCGAGTTTCTCTTCCTCTATTTGTTCACCAGTCAACGCAAAGAATCGCCTCTCGATGACTTCTTTGTGTTCCGTGCGTAACTTCTCTCGAAGGACTTGAAACTCGGCCATCTGTTCCTTCAATTTCGTTTTCAAAGCATTCGAAACAGTTTCTCTGGTTTGTTTCTCGCTCCCATCCGCGCTTATCTTTTTCTCTCGCAGCAACCTTTTCAAATCTTCGTCCATGTTTTGCACGCGGAGTTTCGCTTCCCGCGCTAACGTTTTCGCCTTCTCCGAGCATCTGTTCATTTCGTCCTTTATTTGTGCCATCTCTGAAGATTTTAACGCGGACTTTCCGCGTTCGTGGAGTTGATGCAAGTTCACAAGCTGTTTTCGTATATCCGCAAGAAGGCCCTTAATCAATGTTGCATCCTTCAGGAAAAGTTCCATCGTCGTTGGAGACGATGTCGTCGATGTCTCTGATGAAACACCCCTTTCAACATCAACAAAATTTTCTTCGTTGCCTTTTGCTAAAAAACGATTCGTTTGTTTGTTGTTCGTTTGTTGAGCTCTGTCATCGGATCCTGACTTTTTAATCTCTCCGAGCAAATCGTTCATGATTATTTTCGCAAACGTGCGAAGAACTTCTATAGGGATTGATTTGTTCTTGTTACAAGTTTTGTTGTGGAGCGCAAAGTTTTTGAAAGAAGCAGCAGAAGAAAAAGCATCAAATAAGTACACCACAAATCACACCTGAATTCAAAAATATCAAATTTCGAACAAGTACCAATGAAACGATGAAAGAACGTAAATGAGCTCCTGTGCAGTGTGTTTCGACATCGCGTCGGGTAAATGTGTCGCATTATCCGAGTGCGGCCACGTATTTCATCCTTCGTGCATAACTAAATGGTTTGATATAAAAAAGAAAAGCAGTCGTGATGGATTCTGCATTCCAACAGCACCTTGCGTCGTTTGCAGAGTTGCCTTTGACATAAGCGCGGCGATTCCGGTATATTTAGATGTTCCGTCATCTGCACTTAAAGCAACTGGGACGACAACGACGAGGGTCGATACTCTTGCAAAAAAGAGGAAGAAGAAGAAGACGAAATTCGAGAAGAAGGAAAGAACGAGAAGAAGAGCTGAAGAAGATGCTTTTGAGGATGTTGTCGTATTGGTTAGCGATACGAGTGATGGAGAAGAGAGTGACGATGACATCAGTGCTGAAGATGTCGATGAGGAGCAACGCGAGTTAGAAAACGAAAACGCAGAACTTCGTCGGCTTTTATTTGAAGAGAAGCGAAAAACGCGCGAAGCGGAAGATGCCGTTGTTTTGAATAGGTGTAACAGCGACGCATTCGCGCAGAGTAAGCTTCAACTAGAATCACTGCACGCGGAGTATATGCAAGTACAAGAAGAGAGTCGAGTTGCAAAGGCGCGTGAAAAAATCGCGATGGACAAGGCGAAAGCTTTTGAATCGCGGGTCACGAAAGCCGAGTCAGACGTAAAAACGCTTCGAAGCGAAATCGCGGCGTTGAAGCACCAAAGAAAGGTAGAGATGGACGTCTTTTCGGATAACGATGCGCTGAACAGTAGTCGCTTTTTTGAAGAGGAGCAAATTGCTCGATTAATGGATCAGAAGGATAAACGAATGGCGCTCGAATCGCTGGTTCGTTCTCTACGGATGAAAACGAAATGTTTCGTGGCGCTTCAAGACGAATACAACAAAGTTGTTAAAAGGGCGAGGTTTGCTGAAAAATCACTTCGAGATTTAGAAATGAAATACGCGAAGCGTAAAGCGAGAGAAAAGCAATCGAAAGAGGAGTTGCGAATTTTTATGTTGCAAAGCGAAGTAGCAGAGAACACCTCGAAGAGAAAACTTGATATAAAAGAGAACATTGACATTGTTGTTGGCGATAACGACGTCGATAATAACGACGACGACGACGACGACGACGATGATGATGACCTCCTGATTATCGAAGACAATGGGGAGAGCAAGAGCGTTTTTCGCGATGCTTCGAATAGCAAAGGGAGAAAAGCAACGCTAACGCGCGCGAGCGGAAACGTAAAGGGTAGCTTTAAAAGAAAGAACAATGATAACGGAGGTTCTTTTATTCGAAACGGCGACGACGGCCGAGGCGGAAGAGCGACGATTTTGAAAACATCAACTGGGGAGCTGTATGAGCGGAAGCCCAACAACAAAGCACGTCCAGCAAGTCGAGGTGAAATGATGTTGCAGAAGAATCTCTCCACTTTCGTGCAAAAGCGACATCAGGTTAAACAGAACAGCAGTACATAGCTTAGATTGCTCTAGTTTTTCTTCAGTTGCTTACTTTTTTCCGCAGAGGCTGTCACGGCTTCAATTACTGCGGAACGAAATCTGTTCTTTTCGAGTTGGCGCATGGCCGATATCGTCGTTCCTCCAGGTGAACACACTCTATCCTTTAACTCTCCAGGATGTACTTGCGTTTCGAGGCAAAGCTTTCCTGCGCCGATTACGGTCTGACAGGCGAGTTTCATCGCAACATTTCGAGAGAGACCATTCAAAACGGCCCCATCTGCCAAAGCTTCGATGAACGCAAACACGTACGCTGGCCCAGAGCCGGAAACACCGACGACGGCGTGCATCTGGCTTTCTTCTACGATGACCGATAAGCCAAGATTTGAAAATAACGATGAAACCATCTTCACCGTGGCGAAACTCGCCGTCTTGCCTCCACTGCACGCGATCGCACCTTCTCTTACAAAACACGGCGTGTTGGGCATCACTCTGACTACCGAAGGTGTCGGAAGTAGGTCGTTGTTGTTATCATTCGTATCATTTTTGTTGTCATTGCTTTCATTGAACCCAGAATCGTAAAAAACTTCTTCGCCTTCGAGTTGTGCCGCCGCTATGATCTTATCGCTCTGGTATTCGTAGTCGTCGTCATCGTCGTCGCCGTCATTTCCACCGTCGTCGTCATTGTTGTCGTAAGATGTATTGCTATTGCTATCTCTATCTTTCTTTCGTCCGCCAAGGTTAAACAGACCTTGAGACTTTGTGCTTCCGTTGCTCCCATCGCTTCGGCTTCCGTGTTCCCTCGATTTCGTATTGGTTCCAATATTTAAATGTTTTTCAATGTCAGATGTTTTAATGCCCGCGGCAACGGAGACGAACACGTGCCATGGTTTTACCCTCGGTTTGATCTCATCCAATATGCTCAACATTTTATTCGGTTTGACGCACAAGAATATAATATCGGACTCGTCCAACACAGCCGACGCGTTTGAGACGATATTCTCGATGCCCAACTCTTCTTTAAACAGAGACGCACGACCATTACTTGTTTGATTCTTTCCTCCATAGCACGCGATGAATTCGCTCTTTACGACTTTGGCGTCCAAAAAGCCTCTCGCCATCGCTTCGGCCATAGCGCCACACCCGATGAACCCAAAACGCAGCGGTTTTTGGTTTTGGAGGACGCGAGCCGACTTGTTCGCATCTCTTTCTATGAAAGAACGATGGCTGTCACTTGCTCCACTACCACCATCACCACCACCAGCAGCAGCATTAGATGTCATGTTTATAACTGCGGCGTGCCGTTGTCGTCCTCCTTTCACACGCGTCGTTCCTCTTCCGCACGCGTTATTTCTTCTCTGAGAGTTCGTTAGAATTAGGTAGGAGGAGGTTTGTAGAGCACGTTTTCCGCTCAACAGCCTCTGGCTGCTTGGATGGAGAGAAGACGTTAAAAACGGCGATGCGACGCATTTGATAGACGAGGGAGCGATGGGTATCATTCGTGCAAAGCTCGTATTAAGGAATTGCGGCGCGTTAAGTAGTGTCGCTGATGGTGATTGGATACAAAAGAAGTTTTGAATAATGAATAAAAATGTGCATCAGGTTTTCGTTTTCCTGTTTTGCTTTTCGTAGAGCGAGAAAATAAAAAGTTCTCCAAAACAACAACAAACACAAGAAAGAGGAGAAGGGACGGGAAATCTTCTTCTCCGCGCAGAGGAGAGCCTTTTTTTATCTCGTTTCGCCTTCTCGCATGCGCGTCCTTCTCGACCGGATTTAATAATATTCGCTAAAAACGGAGGAAGAAGAAGAAGAAGAAGAAGAAGAATGAATGTGCTCGTTTCCGGTGGGTCCGGGTACCTCGGGCAGTTTCTCATCGAGCGTCTGTTGACGTTGAAGGAAATAAACGCGGTGCACTACACGTGTTCGTCGGAAAGTTCAAAACTCCCGGATAATATACACGAGCAACACAAGCTAAGATTAGTTTGCCACGCGTGTGACTTTGAAACTGGTGCAGGCGTGGAAGAATGCGTCGAGAAAGCGTCCAAGGGAGAGTATCTCGAAGGCGATAAAAACTTAAAACTTGTCGTCAACTGCACGGCGCTTTCGCAACCGAAACAGTGCGAAGAAAACGAGGAAAGAGCACGTAAAATAAATGCCCCGACGTATTTATGTGAAGCTCTCGTGAAGAAATATGGAAAGGGAAGTGAGAAGAGAGTTCCTTTACTCGTCCACATGAGCACAGATCAAGTGTTCTGCGGTTCGTACTCGAACACTCGAGAAGACGATGCGCGAGAAAAGGCGTTTGAACCGATAAATGCATACGGTCGTTCAAAAAAGTATGCGGAAACGTACTTACTCGAAAACTATGACCAAAACGCGCTCATTATATTACGCTCTTCGGTAATCACGGGACCTCAGCCGCCTTATCGACGCGTCGAACGGCCTTTGTTTCTAGATTTCATCGCGAGAACTTGTCCTCCAAACACGCGTAGTCAAAGCCGAGAAGGAGAAGAGAATGAAGAAGTAAAAGATGAAAACGCGGTGGAGTTTTGGACGGATGAATATAGAAATCCAGTATCTCGTATTGATTTGACCGAGGCTATCGTGTACTGCTTTGAAATTTTCGTAGGGTTACGCCGAAAACGCGATGTTTCTACCTTTTTGTTCGAGGAAGGAGGGGGTGGGTCGAAAAGTGCTCCCATTTATCACGCCGGAGGACCGGAACGTTTGAGTCGTTACGACATGGTCACCGTATTTTGCAACACCATGAGAGCGAGCAAGAAACGCGCTAAACCTGCAGAAAAGAGTAAAACCACGTCTTCTAGCGCGGCTGCCGCGGTTAAAACTCCGGCTGATATTAGCATGGACAGCACAAAATTTATGACAGTTTTACGTAACGGCGTCAAACTGAAATCCTTCCAGGAACAGGTTTTAGATTCGACGACGGTGTATTTAAGCGCAGTTCTAGGAAAGTCGCGATGAACTGAATTAACGGGTGATTCACCGGAGAAAAGCTATGGCGCGTTGTAATTATGTATGTTTGAGAATATGTTGTACCACTGGTAACCTTCACATTTAGAAAAAAAAACTTGTTCGCTAAAAACTTAAAGCTCATCTTTCGGCGCTTCCTCTTCTTCCGCCGCTGGAGCCTCTTCAGGCAAAGGCTCTTCGGCTTCGGCAACTTCTTCTTCTTCGTCGGGGAACTCGATTTCATCCAAGAGCGGTGCATCTTTTTCAATGCCCATCTTGTCCTTGAGCAAATCAAAGACGCGAGACGCCATGGATTTGGTGTCGTCGATGACAAATCCAGATTCGATGAGCGCAGTTTCAAACATGACAACGGCCAAGTTCTTGGAGGATTCATCCTCGGCATCAGCGTCGTACTTTTCCTTGAGGGCACCAACCAACGGGTGCTTGTAGTTGATTTCCAAGGTCTTCTTCCCCTTCATGTACTGCGCTCTTGAGTCGTCCGATAACGCTTGCGCTCTCATGATACGCTCCATGTTGGCAGACCAGCCGTACTTGCTGGTGACAACGACGCATGGCGTCGTGGATAATCTGTTTGAGATCTTCACGTTCTCAATCGAATCCGGGTATGAAGTCAAAAGAGCTTCTTTCCACCATTTCGTGAACGGCTTGAAGTGCTCCTTCGTCTTTTTGAACTGCTTCTTCTCGTCTTCATCCGCGTCCCCAAATTTCATGTCTTCCTTGGAAGCGTTGGAAAATTTGAACTCATCGAATTCCGTCAAGTTTTGCATCGTGTACTCGTCAATCGGATCGGTGAAGTAAATAACTTCAAATCCTTTCAATAAGAGCTTTTCGAGAAACGGCGATTTCTCCAAGGCCTCTTGGGATTCGCCGGCGACGTAATAAATGCTCTTTTGTCCTTCCTTCATTCTCTCGACATACTGTTCCAAAGAGACCAATTTGTCTGGAGATTGAGAGGTGTAAAAGCGGAGCAACTTTGCCAATCGCGTTCTGTTCGAGGCATCTTCGATGATGCCCAATTTGATGGCTTTGCCGAACGATTTCCAAAACTTTTCGTACTTTTCATTCGCGACAACCTTGGCCTCTTCGTCTTCGCTTTCGTTATCGTCATCCTCGGAGTCGTTGCCTTCTTCGGCGAGTTTGCGAATCATGTCCAACGCTTTTCTCACGAGCTTTTTCTTGATTGTTTTCAAAGAAGTGTGTTGTTGCAAAGTTTCTCGAGAAACATTCAACGGAAGCGTATCGGAATCAACAATCCCTTTAATGAAAGAGAGATACTTCGGTAAAAGCTCATCGAATTCATCAGAGATGAATACTCTTCTCACGTACAGCTTCAGCGCGGAAGCTTTTCCATAGTAGTTGTCGTACATATCCGACGGAGCGTTTTCCGGAATGAAGAGAATAGCTTTAAACTCAACATCGCCTTCGGCTTTGAAATGGGAGTACGTCAACGGATCGCTCTTGTCTTTCGACAAAGCCTTGTAAAACTTAGAATATTCTTCCGGTTCGATTTCGGAGGAAGATCTGAGCCAGATAGCTTTCGAGTCGTTGAGTAAGACCCAGTCCCAGACGGTTTTCGTCACCGTTTTCGTTTTGGGTTTGTCGTCGTCCTCGTCTTCCTCGTCGTCGTCCTCGTCGTCGTCCTCATCCTCATCCTCATCGTCGTCCTCATCCTCATCCTTCTCTTCGTCGGACTTTTCTTCATCGTCGTCTTCGACCGGAACTTCTTCGGTCTCTTCCTTAGACTCCCACATGTAAATCGGGAAGTTGATAAATTCAGAGTATTTTTCGACCAAGTCCTTCAACTTGCTCTCTTCCAAATACTCTTGCGCTTCCTCTTTGAGGTAAATCTTAATCTCCGTGCCTCTACCGAGCGCCTCACCTTCGGTATCTTCAGAAATGGCAAAGTTACCGTCGGCTTTAGATTGCCAGATCCATTGCGTATCGTCGCTGTTCGACTTGGTGCGCACTTCCACAAAGTCAGCGACCAAGTACACAGAGTAGAAACCGACGCCAAACTGACCGATGAGAGACATGTCGCCGCCCTTTTGCATTTGCTCGAGGAATGCAGACGTACCAGATTTAGCAATAGTACCCAAGTTGTCCTTGATTTCTTGCTTGGACATCCCAACCCCTTTATCGCGGATGGAAATAAGCTTTTGGTCTTTGTCGATTTTGATGCGAATATCGAGCTGAGCGGCGTCTCCTTCGCCCAATTGCGACGCATCGGTCAAGGACAAGAAACGAATCTTGTCCAAAGCATCGGATCCGTTCGAGATCAATTCTCTCAAGAAGATGTCTTTGTTCGAGTACAAAGAGTTGATGATGATGTCCATCAAGCGCGAAACCTCGGCTTGAAACTCGTTGACTTCAGCACCCGCCTTGAAAGTCGGAAGTTGGAACTCTTCCGATGACGACGATGCCGCTGCCTCATCGGCCGCCGCTGCTTCTACGAATAACGAAGAAGAGGAAGCAGAGAGCGCGTTATTATCGTTCCCAAAGTCTGCGGTTGAAGTGAAAAAAAAGAGACACACAAATGCAGGTTAGTCGACGACTTTTCGCGAAGAAGATGACCGTGCACGCGATACGATACACACTAATCCACTTAAATGTTTTCTGATCGAAACACGAGCCGCTGATGGGTGGGAGAAGAAACAAATTTCCGACACGAAACCCACGCGGCCGCGAGAGAATACGTCTGTGAGAAAATAAAACTACGACAGCTCTTACGCACTCGAAGGGACAGAGAAACCGGCAAATAAGCCGATGAGTAACCCCAACAGAAGGAATTTCGTAAACTTCATCGTTCTCACCCGCGCGCGAGATACACAGAACGAGCAGAAAGAAAGAAAGAAAGAAAGAAACTTCTTCTTCGTGCGCGTTTCGAAAATGAGGCGGTGAAAACGGAAGGTGGGAAGTTTTTTTTTTCGAGAGAAAGAAGGCGTCACCCTCAGCCAATCAGATTTTTGGAAATCGATCTCTTTCGGTAAACTCGTGTAAAAACAGCAGCAGCAGCAGCAGAAGAGATGATGTGTAAACGCGCGAAAAAACAAACAAAAAAAACACGTTATTATTCAACAACTTCGACGCTTCTTCCTTTCCTCCTCCTCCTCCTCCTCCTCCTGCTTTATATCTTCTTCTTCTTCTAAACTTCGCCATTTTACAAACACCTCATCCGTTCTGAATCTTTGCGTACACGTCGTCTGTTCTAAAGGAACGCCTACGCTTCCGTTCGCTAAATATTCAATCAAGCCGGTGTACGCGATCATGGCGCCGTTGTCGATGCAATATCGTTCGTCCGTTGCATATAATTTTCCTCCCCGCTCTTTAGCCATGGTATCCATCATCTCCTGGAGACGAAGATTACACCCGACGCCTCCCACAATTAGCACGTCGTTTGCATCGCAATGCGCCATGGCTCTTTCCGTGACTTCGATCAACATCGCAAACACAGTTTCCTGAAATGACATCGCCAAGTCGGCTTTCGTGACCGTATCATCACTACTACTATTATTATTTTTATTACTTTTCATCGCGGCTACTTTTTCTTCCGCGTTGGTTAGAATTCCACCAACGTTTATGTCCATACCTTTACAATTGTACGGAAATTCAACGAAAGTTTTACCTTGTTTTGCGAGTTGTTCGATGTTGTATCCTGGCGCCGGGTCGTTCGAAAGCTCCAAACACCTCGCGAATCTATCCAATGCGTTTCCTACAGCTATGTCTATTGTTTCTCCGAAAATTCTGTACCTGTTATCGTTATACGCTATGACTTGCGTGTTTCCGCCGCTCGCGTATAAAACGACTGGATTTCTAGCTTTAGTTACTAATCTTCCCATTTCGATGTGCGCTATGCAGTGGTTCACCGTTTGTATTGGTTTCTTCCAAATTTGACTGAGCGTTCGAACGACTAACGCGACGACGATGAGGCACGCCCCCATCCCGGGTCCTTTGGTGAAACAAATGACATCAATTTCCTCGCCCAAATCTTTCAATTTCGAGCACTTCTTTGAAGAGCGACGATATTCGTTGTTGTTGTTGTTGTTATCGTCATCGAACGCTTCTCTTAAAGCGTCTTCGGTTAAATCTAAGAGCACTTTTTTGTGGTGGTTGGCGGTTTCGCGCGGAAGAAAACCGCTGCCTGTTGGCGCGCAATACGTGCGCCGCTTGTTGCTCAAAATCGTTCCATCGCTGGTCACGATGCCGACGCCTATTTTATTCGCCGACCCTTCAAATCCAATGGCGATCGTTCCCTTCTTCTTCTTCTTCTCCTTCTTCGCGGACGACAACATCTCAGCTGAATCAGAGTGAAGTTGTCACGTTGAGCTTTTTTGAGAGAGAGAGTTTGTTTTTTTTACAACACAACATCTTAACAATTTTACACACGCGCGCGTAAAGTTTCGGAAACAGAGAGAGAGAAAGAGAAAGAGAGAGAGAGAGAGAGAGAAGAGAGTAAAAAAGAAAGACACATGAGGTCGTTTGCTGCATCTTTTTCGTTATCATCATCATCATCATCGTTGTCGTCGATAAAGAAGAAGAAGACGAAAACAAACAACAACGCGGTTGGAGTGAGAGCATCGTCAAAAAAAAATGAAGGATTTCTTCCTGGTACCATGCTAAGCGCGGAGCAAATACTCGAAGTGCCCATCGATAGAAGAGCATTCAAACCAACCAGCGAAGAGTGTCCTTTCTGTGTCAACGCTATTGTGAAAGAAAATGGAAGCAAATGCATAGGTGTCTGTCGTAACCCTCAGAACGTTCCTGGCCCTTTGTTTTTTCCACACCAAATGCAAACGTGCAGAGATGCGGTTCAAGTTCAGCTAGAATCGATGAAAGACAAGAATAATCCTAGAACCGATCACGGCGTGCAAGTTATGTGGGAGTTCAGCGTAGAATCGGGAAACATGGACCGCTCGAGATATTTTGGTTTCTCGTCGGACATGTATCACTTTGATCATTTTCTGGGCAAGTGCTTGGTAAACTTTGACGCCTTCGTATTCAACACCAAACACGAGATACTAGACGAGACTTTAATGAATGACGGCCGAACACTAGTCAGAGTCATCGTCACAGACAAAGTTGGCCGCGATAGTTTTTGGGCTTTTATCATGGTAAAGCGGACTTTTAGTAAGTATGAAGGATGCTGGCAAAGCTTGAGAATTTTGCCGTGCGATGAGAAATGGGATTGCAAATATTTAAACGTGCATACAGGCGAGCCTAAGATGCCCGGGATTTGAATTTCCTTTTCAGCCCAGCCCGGCTTTTGAAATGCGCGCGTAGGTTCATTTTAGTTCTGCAATAGGTAACATAGATATGTATATTTATAATACAAACAACGCAAACGACTAGTTGACGGCGGCGGTTTTGACACCTCGGGTACCGTCTACCTTTATTTTAATATCGGCAGACGCGACGGAGGAAGCGTTGTTGTTGTTGTTGTTGTTGTTGTTGATTTTTTTTACACTCTTTCCCGAAGTCACGCCGAGAATAATTTCCTTCAGCTCGTCACCGGTCAAGCTTTCGCGGTCCAGGAGCGATTTCGCAATCGCGTGCAGCTCCTTCTCGTGCGTTCGTAAAAGCGTCTTGGCACGCACATACGCGCTTTCGAGCATTTCTTTCACCTCTTCCTCTATCTTTTGTCTCGTCTCAGAGGATAAACCGCCTTGATTATACTCTTGACTTGCTAAACCAATAGTTTGAGAAAAACCGTACTTCGTGATCATCTCTCTCGCCAATCGCGTCGCTTGTTGCAAGTCTGAAGAGGCACCGGTGGTAATTTCATCCTTCCCAAAGATCAATTCTTCCGCGACTCGTCCGCCCATGGTGACGTCGAGCATCGCCAACAACTGTTTTCGAGTGAGATTCAACTCGTCTTTATCTGGAAGTTGCATTACCATACCTAAAGCGTGGCCTCTCGGAACAATGGTTGCTTTATGCACGGGTCTCGCACCTTGCGTTCTCAAGGCGACTAAAGCGTGACCACCTTCGTGGTAAGCGGTAAGCTTTCTATTTTCTTCCGTAATGACTGCGGATTTGCGCTCCGCGCCCATGAGAATACGATCTTTTGCGTGGTCGAGATGGCTATTTTTCACTTCCGTCTCGTCATCTAAAGCTGCCTTCAACGCCGCAATGTTCACAAGGTTTGCTAAATCAGCTCCAGAAAAACCCGGCGTTCCTCTCGCAACGATTTCAAAGTCTACATCCTTCGCGAGCTTTACATTTTTCGAGTGCACTTGTAAAATTTGTTTGCGACCTTCGACGTCCGGGTTCGGCACCGCGACAGTTCTATCGAAACGTCCGGGTCGAACGAGCGCTTTATCCAACGCCTCGGGCGTGTTTGTCGCAGCAAGCACGACAATACCTTGAACATCGGACGAATTAAATCCATCCATTTCCGTTAAGAGTTGGTTTAAAGTCATGCGAGTGTTTTGTGCATCTTTCGGAGAACGCTGTGAACCAACGGCGTCGATTTCGTCGATGAAAACAATACACGGTGCTTGTTTCTTTGCCGCTTTGAATAGTTCTCGCACGCGTCGAGCGCCGACGCCAACGAACATCTCTTCGAATTCGGAACCAGAAACGTAAAAGAACGGCACGTCTGCTTCGCCTGCGACGGCTTTAGCGAGCAAAGTCTTGCCTGTCCCCGGCGGTCCGACCAAAAGCAAACCTTTCGGAAGCTTCCCTCCCAAGCGAGTAAATTTCTTCGGATCTCTCAAATAGTGTACAATTTCTTTCAGCTCATTCTTTGCCTCGTCTACGCCTTTCACGTCCGAGAACGTGGTCTTTTTTCTCCTTCGTATTTTACCTCCTTTACCGTCGCTCTCTTCGACATACTCGTCCTGGTTTTGAGGTTTTGGTTGATCTGAGTTTCCCAGAAGCGATCTTCCAACCGGTCCTCCTTTATCTTCGATGAGTGCTCCTACTCCAGACAAGACGACAAAAGCTAGACCTAACGTGCGAATTGTTCGCCAAACTTGCGCTGGAAACGTTGGTTCCAAATGCTGCACGAATATTGGCGACTTTGGCGTCCCTAGCACTTCACCGCCAGAGGATGACGATCCTCGCAACGCGTTTGTCGCGGCGGCTCCCGCGGTGGCACCCAAAGAAGTATTTCCTCCTCCTGCATTATTTGCAGCAGCTGTCGCGTCATTGATAGCTTTTGAAAATCCTTGTAAAGTTGGGAAATGCCACCCTCCACTCCCACTAGCGCCGTAATTGTTCTTTGCCATCATCGAGGCGTTTGAGGCTGCTGCGCCGGCGTTGGCGGCGAAGCCACCAACACCGCCCGCTCCTCCAAAAGCAGACGCTGCTGCCGAGTGTTGCTGCATCATTTGCCCCCGCTGCAGAGTTTCCAGCATCGCTGACTCGTTCAATCGATTCGTCGCTACTAGTGCCTTGAGATATTCACTCAGATTCTTCTCGTTTTGTTGGTTGACTTGGTTCGTTTCGAACAACTCAATCACTTTGTTGCTTTTATTCTGCTTGTTCAAAAGTTTGAGCTGCTGAAACTCAAGAGAGGAGGAGGAGGAAGAAGAAGAAGAAGAAGAAGACGAAGAAAAAGAAGACGAGGAGGACCCAAAGAATCTCTTGCTGATGTTGTTGATGTTGTTTTTGTTGTTTTTCTTGTGGCTGATGCTGCTATTCGAGACTGACTCGGAAAGACTCTTCGTCACCTTCTTGGTCGTCGTCGTCGTCGTCTTTTGTCGCAAAAAAATCGTGCACGCATCTCGCGCGAGTTTCGCGGAACCATTCCTTCTAGAAAGAGACATGTCGCGGCGTTCTCGTTCTTCTTCTCGTTCTTCTCGTTCTTCTCCCCAGCGAGACGAGCTCGAATGGTTACTCTTGTATTTAACAGAAGTCAGAGAGCGTGCGCGCGCACACACAGAATTAAAGTAAAATTATGGAGGATAGAGAAAGGCAAAAGGCAACCTCTCTCTCTTCTGTTTTTTCGATTTTCTTCCTGCGTGCGTGAGAGAGGAAGGAGAGAGAGAGAGAGAAGGAGAAGAGAGAGAGAGAGTTATTTTTTCAGCTTCACAACACAAAAGAGAGAGAAGAGGGAGCCAAACGTTCGACGACACCGACGACGGAGATTGATATTGCTTACGGGGATATTTCATCGACGAATTGTTGCCGCGATGCCCTCTCGAAACGGTGGTAGTGCGCGCACGCCACCCGGCGGGTCCACGTCTTCGTCGTTAAAAACGAAGAAACAATTGCAGCAACAAGAGAGACGAAAACGTTTTCCCGCCGCCGCCGCTGCCGGGTTGACGCTCGACCCGCTCCTCGTGCCTCGCTTACAAGCGTACGCGGAGGGTAATACGACTCTTCTCAGAGACGTTGACGGTGCGGTTGAACATTTATGTCGAAGCTTTCGAGAGTACAAAAGGAAACCGAAAGGAGTGTTTCGGAAAACTGTAGAACGGGCGATTGGCGTTGTCCTTGCGCACGAAGAGAGAAGTAATAATAATAAAAGCAACAAAAGGAAAAATATGCAAGAAGAAGGAGATGATGATGATGATGATGATGATGACGACGACGACGATGACGACGACGACGACGACGATGACGACGACGATGAAAACGATTGGAGTGAAGAAGAGAACGATGATTATGAAGAAGACCGAGAGGGAGATCTAGACGTAATGAACAGAGCGTTACAGAGCACGTACGCTACGGCTTCAAAAGGCAAAGAAGCTCCCCATCAAGGTGGTAGCAAAAAGCATGGCGTTTCCGGGATTGAGAAAGGTTCAACGCCAAGTGCTTTTGCGTCAGAAGAAAAAGTAAAAGCGGCTGCAATGAGAGCTTTGGCGAAAGCAGAAATTAATCCTATGGAAGGCAGACTCGCACAAAACGGAACCGATATTCAGACTGACGCAGACGAAGACGAAGAAGGAGAACCTACTTTAGCAGAAAAGGCGCAAATCGCAGGACATGAAAGAGCTGTCCATGCAGTTATGAGAGCGAATCAGAGAAACATCAATAAAAATGGAGATATGAACAACAGCGTGAGAGGAACGAAGGTGAAAGATCGACAGCTTCGTTTAACATCAAGCGGGTCAAAGAAAGGTGATAAGAAACGTTCGAAACGTAAGCGACGACGCGAAGCTGAAGAAGAACAGGCAATCGCAGATTTGAAGAAAAGAATTAAAGCGGATACGAATTATGATTTCCACGGTGATGGTGATCGTGAGAACAACTCGGAGAACTTCTTTTCTCAAGCGACGAAACCGCGAAACGTTTCTCTCTCAGATTTAGGTGGCGTTGAAGAGGCTTTATCCGCAATCGATGAACTCATACTGCGCCCTCTGAAACACCCTGAGTTATACGACTGGCTCGGTGTGCCGCCTCCAAGAGGTGTTTTACTGCATGGACCACCAGGATGTGGTAAAACAACCGTCGCGCACGCCGTGGCAAACGCAGCGATAGAAAATAACACAAACAGTGTCACTTTCTTTTCCATAGCAGCAACGGAGATTGTTTCTGGGGTTTCTGGTGATTCTGAAAAGAAAATTAGACAACTTTTTCGTGCGGCGAAAGCTGCCGCACCTAGCATTGTTTTCATAGATGAAATCGATGCAATTTGCCCAAAACGAGAAAGTGCACAAAGAGAGATGGAACGTAGAATAGTAGCTCAATTTTTAGCATCCATCGATGACTTAAACGCAAACGACGATGATGATGATGATGATGAAGGTGAAGGAGAAGAAGAAGAGGAAGAAGATGAGGAGGAAGATGGAATAGACGGAGAGGGGAAAAACGTAGAAAATAAGAGCATCAACGAAATCAACGATAACGCAAACAACCAAATTGATTTGGGGGAAATGAAAGAAGCCACTAAAAATGTGGAAGAACCAAAAAAACAAGAAATCAAAAGAGTGTCGCAAAAAAAAGAGATACAGAAGCGATTGAGACGCAAACGACACGTCGTTGTTATTGGCGCTACGAATCGCGCGGATTCTCTCGACGCGGCTTTGCGCAGATCGGGTAGATTTGATCGTGAAATTGCGCTCGGCGTCCCAGATGAACAAGCCCGGGTAAAGATTTTGAAATGTCACTTAAAAAATCTTCGTCTGAGCGAAGACGTCGACGAGAATGACATTGCGAAGAAAACGCCTGGCTACGTTGGAGCAGATTTAGCTGCTCTCGTAAACGAAGCAGCGACTTTAGCCGTTTCTCGCGTCTTTGAGAACGCAAAGACAAACGGCTGTGATACAATTTTGACTGAACGGCGATTGAAAGACTCCAAGCCACTCACGACGAATGAACTCGAATCTGTTTCTGTGACAAACTCTGATTTTGTCAATGCGTTACTGGTTATTCAACCGTCTGCAAAAAGGGAAGGGTTTACGACGACGCCTTCGGTCACGTGGTCGGATGTCGGCGCACTCACGGATGTCCGCGAGGAATTGAAATTTTCAATTGTCGAGCCAATAAATAGACCGCACGTATTTCAATATTTGGGTCAAAAAATATCGACAGGGTGTTTATTGTACGGGCCCCCAGGTTGTGGTAAAACACTCGTCGCTCAAGCCGTGGCGAACGAAGCGAATGCAAATTTCATATCCATCAAAGGTCCAGAGCTTTTGAACAAGTATGTTGGTGAGTCTGAACGCGCGGTCAGATCTTTGTTTGCGCGCGCGAGAGCGGCGGCACCGTGCGTACTCTTCTTCGATGAACTCGATTCTTTGGCGCCACGAAGAAGTGGCGGTGGCGAAGGCGGTAGCGATGCCGCAGTTCGAGTGGTTAATCAGTTGCTTACGGAAATGGACGGCATGGAATCGAGAAAAGCAACTTTTGTAATAGCGGCAACAAACAGACCAGATATGATTGACCCGGCAATGTTGCGACCAGGCAGGTTAGATAAGCTTTTATACGTTCCTTTACCGGATAAAAGCGCGCGTGAGGATATTTTGAAAGCGCTGATACGGAAAATTCCAATCTTTTCCTCGAAAGTGTCGGATAAATTTGATTCAGATGCGGCGAAAAAGTTGATTAAAGATGTCAGCGAGTTCAAAAAGCTCGACGGATTCTCCGGAGCTGATTTAGCCTCCTTGGTTCGCGAAGCGTGCGTGTGTGCTATTCGTGAGAATTTGAAAGTTTCGCCAAAGTCAAAAGAAGGGGAAATTTTGCCGCATCTGTGCCTTTCGCACTTTGAAATGGCGATAGAAAAAGTTTACCCATCGGTGAGTGCGAAAGATCGAGAAGGGTACCTCAAGTTACGCGATAGCTTGCGCGGCGTTGCGGGTGCTTTGAGAACGCCAAAAGAAGACAGATCTCCGAATGTGGAGAATGAGGGAGAGTAGGACGACGAATAAGTACATAGAAAGGTTGTAATGGCGATTATAGTCGCTTTGCTTGTAATATATTAGCTACATTTGTTTTATCAATCTAAGTCGAACATTTCGTTTCAGCATATAAATCTGTGTAACCACGACGTAGGTGGTAATAAAAAAGTGTTGGTATAGCGGAAAAACAACTCGGAAACGTTCCAAAAACAGTTTTCTTTTTCTTCTCTGAGACGTATATCACTACTCTGACTCTCATCTTTCCGACATTTTTGGATAAAACCAATCGCTTCATGATACGATTGCAACTTATTCAATCTCTTTTCCCCTGGAATCAAAGGAGGCCGATGGCCGGGATGCTCAAGCGGCCAGATGGAATTCATTCTTAATCGATAAAATAAGAACCGGTGCGGTTTTGGTAAGAATACTAAACTGAGACTGTGCACTTCTTTCAAATACCAGTGAGTGAGCTGCTCTAAGTTCATTCGAGCAGGCAAATCTTCTTTTTCGTTACATAATCCGTCATACATTCCCATCAAAATATTCATCCCTGATGCACCCCCAAGTGCGAAGCGGTCGTTAATCCCGTTTGCGCGCTTTGCACGGCTGAACGAATTTTCATCACTACCTAATCCCCAGTGGACTGAATATACGGTATTCAATTCATAATTTTGCGCATTGGGGCTCAGACTTTCTGGATGCGGTAATTTATCGATGTACACTGTGTCAGGACGTGCTAGAACCATCCAATCAAACTCAAACTGATTTTTCTTTTCGTATTTTATTCTTATTTCATTCGCAAGTTTACGATAATACAACTGCGACAGGAGCTCTGCCGTGTATATTCCGTTTTTAGAATTCAATCCTTGACCTCCTCCATGAAACCATCTTCCACTTTTTGCGAGCTTTGTATAACATGAGTGCGGGATAACGTGGAGCTCATTAGTTGAGGTCAGGATGGGATCAGTCTTTTCATCTTCTATTCGATCCTTTGCATTCTCCGCAACTAATGGTCTATCGATTGATACGATTTCACCCACCGTGATTCTATTTTTCGTTCTTGCTTGTATGGTTGAAAATACTTCTGCATATGTATGTGAAAAAGAGTCTCGCTCTGCTACAACAAAGATTACGATTTTCTCGTACAAGTTAGCATCAATGAGAGGTTGAAAGATATTTTCCATGATAGAGCACCACGTGCGATTTAAGGTACGAGCTTGACCTGTGAAATATATCGCAACATTTCTCTGTTTATTTAAATCTTCTTTTTGTAGAAGTATCGTCGGTGAGGATGGTAAGCTCGTCGCAGGAACACGTTTTTCCTCTGAGAAAAGTTGCAATTTTTCCTCGCGAATTTTTCTTCTTCCAAAAGTGTTTCTTCTGCTGCTTAAAAAAAGGTGGGGTCCAACGGTAAAGAATAGCAGTACGAACGCGAGGGCAATCTTCCATTTTTTCTGTCTTTTTTTAAACATTCACGCCAATCACATGCATGTTTCTTTACTACTTGAGTGGGCTTTCGTGGTTCTCGTCATCTTGAGTCCATGAGTAGTTTTTTTTCTGTTTTGTGTGAAGCTTTTCGTCACCTTTTCGTCACTGAACTCTCCGCAAATATAAGAGAACTACTCGTACCTATTTAATTCTGCTCATCGTTCAAAATACAAATATCAACGCTGCTTTCTTGATGACTCCGTCGGCAACTCTGTCTGCGATTTCCTCTCGCATCGTTCCGTTCTGTTCTTCGTTCTCCTCGAGCGAAAATAACCGAACTCACAGGAAAAGATCCGTAACGACTTTCGAAGTAAATGCTGCTGCTGCTGCTGCTGCTCCTCCTCCTCCTCCTCCTCCTTTTGACCACAAAAACGACGAGAACAATGCCCCAGTTGAAAGCGACAACAGAGGTGAAAATGAATCCACGGGACGTCGCGCGTTGATTTTAGGGACGTCTGCTGCTACTTTTGCGCTTTTAAATGCGCAACCAGCCACGGCGAAATTGCAAGGGAAGACGGGAGGGATACCAATTGAGAATTTCCGTGACCTTCCTGGAACAAATCCTCCCATTAAATATTACGACATAAAAGGTGGAGGTAGCGACAGTGCAGTGCCTTTTCCGAAAGGTACGAGAGTGGCAGTTCACTATGATCTTAAATTTCGTTCGTTGACGATAGCTTCTTCGCGAGTTGGAGCCGGCGTGACGGGCGGGAACCCGTACGGATTCAATGTTGGTACTCCCGCTGCTTCTCCAGGCGGTCCGTTCATACCAGCTTTCAACTACGGGATCCAAGGAATGGGGGTTGGAACTGTTCGACGAATGCTCGTCCCTGCCGAGTATGCGTACGGTAACAATCAAGTGCAAGAGATTCCTCCGAATTCTGAAGTGACGTTAGACTTGGAACTTTTGAGTATAGCTAAAACTGGTTTGAGCAAGTAATCATGTTTAATTTATTGAATAACAACAACAACAACAACAACAACAACAACAAAAATTGAGTAACATTATCTAGAGAGAATGTCTTGAACGAGGTCGTCGCCAAGCTTTTTGTCTCTTTGGAAATTACGCATGTGTAAAATTGATACGCATCCTTCTTTCGCGACGTTGTTTCCTTTATACTTTTTTGGTTCTCGCAACTCCAAACCAAAGTTCTTCTTCCCCTCATTTTCATCTCCAATCATCTCCAAAGTTTCTGTCAATGCCGCTAAAGAATTCATCTTCATGTAAGGACATGAAGCGCATCCGCCGTCTATTCCGCACCCTTCACCGGATGCCGGTCCCGGGATGATGGACAGACTAGACATAGCCTCGCTTACTGTTTTACCCGAAGAGCTGCTATTGACTTGCGTGATGGAATCTACAGAAACTGGGAACACGATTTCACACTCGACGCTGGAATCATTCTTCTCGAGTTCTTCTGTAACAGCTCTCACGATTGATGTGACCATGCCAGTTTCAGTACCGAGCACAAATTTCATGCGTTCCGGAACGTACTCTTCTCCATCTTCCTCCAGCGCGCTAGTGCTATTGTTGTCCTTGGGTGTCGAAGAGGAGGAAAAGAGTTCTTTGCTCTTGCGCTCTTTCTCGATACCGCCTCGGATTTTGGCTAAAATGAAATCTAAAATATTTTGTGTCGATCCGACGACGCCCATATTTCGTTCGCGAGCTTCCATTGCTAGGGTGAACATCTCTCCCGGAACTTCGAAATGTGCCGCTTGATAAGCATCGGAATAACAGTCTCTCACGACTCGACACACTTCGCCACCAAACAAGTGATGCACCACGCATGCTCCGTCGCGGAAGTATTCCATGTTATCCAGTACTTTTTTCACTGACTTCTGGTCGTGCTCGGCGTGTAACTGTTTGATTTCTTCGTCCGACCACGTCGTTGATGCGCGCGTCAAAAGTTCGACCAAGTTACCGCCCATGTACGTATCTGGCCCGTAAAATATCTTCACGTCTGGAATTTGAGCAGCTGCTTGCAAAACCGTGTTGACGACGTTCGACGACGTGCACGCAATGGTTGGAAGTTTTGCGTTTGCGCTTGCCTTTGTGTCTAGTCCAGTATTGATGTAGATGACGTGCAGAGAATTTTTTGCCTCGCCGGCTTCTCGCAAATATTTTTCGTACGTTTCTGTTTGCGCAGCTTCCGCTAGAGAGCACCCGATAGCATCTGAGGACATGCGGTATACGTTCGCTTCAGGAAATCCGGCATCGTCAATGATAGCTCGAACATTCTCTGACATGAAATCTACACCCAAGACGCAGACGTTTTCGCACTTTTCGTCTCTCACCATTCGCACCGCCGCGTCCGCCATGACTAAAGAGTCAGAGATGAAGATTCTCGACGCGCACTCTGGATGTTTCGCTTTACACCGCATCAGCACTCCTTGGACTTCCGGGTCCATGTAAAAATGGGCGACGATTCCACACTTTTTCTCGATCAGTAACTTTGCCAACTTGTCCACCTGTTGGTCGTCTGGCGTCAAATATTTCGCCTGCGCTTCCGCGAACGACCCTTTTGGTTCGCAACCTGACTTTGTAACAATCAAGGAAGGGAAAGGATCGCTCTGGAAATCGTTCAGTAAACTTCTCGCCTGTCGTTTGATCGTTTCCAGCGCGTTTTTAAACCCATTTTGTCGAGAATCAATCGCGCTCGTTTGCACGGCGCTTTCCGAGACGCCTCGCAGAGTCGCAGCCACGATCGAATCCACATCGATTTCTTCGATTTGTTTCAGGGTGTACCCTTGAAACATTCTCGTCATGACGCCGAGGAAACCTCTCGTTATGGCCGAATCAGAGTACGATTGTAATTGCGCCAAGGATGCATTTTCGCTTCCTTCTTCTTGAGGTAGAAGAGACACTTTCACCCACGTTTGGGAAGCCGTGCACCCCATCACTCGGGTGTTTTGGTTTCTCTCCGCGAGTGGTAACTCGACGACGTCTATCTGCGACTGCAATAACTTCTTCGTGGCTTCTTTCTTCTCCTCTTTCGTCATGTTCGCGGAGCTACCAGAGGACGATGATTCAGAAGACGAGCTCGAAGCAGAGGAGAACGAGATGAGCGTCGCTCTCCTTCCTCTTCCTCGCTCTCTTCGGGACGTCTTCCCCGACGCCGTCGTCGTCATCGTCGTAAAAGTAGTAGTAGTAGTAGTTGTTGTTGTTGTTGTTGTTGTCGCCATCATCGTCTCATTCCGTCTGACGCTTCGACCGTTCTGCCCGCTCGATCTACTCTTTGAGGAGAATAGTTTGGACGCACCGCGCGCGCTGGTGCTCGAACAACAGCAACGCGCCGACGAGGAGGAGGAAGAAAAAGACATCTTTGTTTGAAGCGATTTTTTGTGTTTGTGTCTGTGCTTGCTTCCCTTTTTTTTTTAGAAACTTTCCTCGCTTCAGTCGGTCGGTGTTCACTCACAGGGTCGGCGGCGTTCGACGGAGAGAGGCGAGATATATCGCGCCCGTTGAAAAAAATCAAAAACAAAAATCAGCTCGTCATCTCGAATCACTTTTTATCCACATCGTCAGAGTTTTATCCCCCTTCTGATTGATAGTAACACGCGCACGTACGCGTGAGACGCGGAAAACTCGTTATGTTATCATCAATGACTACGTTAACGACGCTCGCGAGCAGCGCGGTCGCTCACGCGAGCCGAGTGATGTCCTCTTCCTCCACCTCTTCTTCCTCCTCCTCCCATTCGGTGACTTTTCTCCGCGCATCTTCTTCGTCTCCTTCCTCGAGAACGATAATTCGAGCGACGACGAGGAGAAGAAATAGCGATTGCAATGCTGGGATCAAGATCGCGACGAGGAGAAACAGAGTTATTGTGGGAGCATCATCATCTACAGAAGGAGAAGGAGCGGGGGTGGCGACGAAATCTTCCCCCGCGAAAGAGAAGGACCAACTCTTACAAGGTGAAGCGTCCGAATCGACGGCGTTACCGGAGAGTTTCTGCATCATCGAAGGCGCGAATACCATTTTAGATTTCTCCAAACTCCAAGTTGACGATATTCAACAAAATTTGGAGAGTCGACGACAAAAAGTGTTCTTGTTGATGGAAGAAATGCGACGACTGCGAGTGCAGTTGCGGATAAAGTCCACGGGGAGCGCGTACGAAGAAGAAAATATGGTGCAAAAGTCAGAGTTCCAGTCAGTCGTGCCGGGATTCCCAGTGTTGACGGAAGATTCAATTTCGGATTATAGAATCTATTGGGGTGCGACGGTGCTCTTCTTCTTATTGTTTGGCGGTTTGTTCGCGCCCATCGCAGAGGTGAAGCTCGGCGTCGGCGGTACCTCGTACGCAGACTTTATCGAATTTATTCACTTTCCGAAACAGTTGGCAGAAGTCGATCCGATCGTGGCGTCGTTTACCGGTGGTGCAGTTGGTGTCGTATCGGCTTTTTTCGCGATTGAAATTCGTAACGCTCAAGAACAAAAGAAAAAGGTGTGCATGTATTGCAAAGGGAGCGGGTATTTGACTTGCGCCGAGTGCGCGACGCCAAACACGTATAAACCAGGGAGATTGATCGATCCGAACACGGGATCTAAATGCGTGTGCAACGGATGCTTGGGAACGACAAAGGTGATGTGCACGACGTGCTTGTGCACTGGCATGGCTTTAGTAACAGAGCACGATCCGCGCATAGACCCATTCGATTAATCCGTCCTGGGCGCGCGCTTGCAGATGTGAAAAACAACAAAACAAAATTTTATGCGACATACCACTACAGACAGAATCAATCATTATTATTTCAATCAGGAACGCATATGAACCTACGCACATGCTACACGCACTAATTTTAACTATTTACCGCGCAATCTCCGTCTTCGCTTTTCATCTAATTGCTTTACCAACTCTTCCGAGGACAACAGCGAGGAGGCTTTGCCCATCATCAAGCTGCTGGAAGAACTTTTACCGCCTTTACCCGGCTCATCGTCCAAGGACGAGCTGAAAGATAAGTTTGGTCCCACCTTCGTCGACGATGATGACGACACCGACGCCGCCATTAGAGATTTGTCTTTTTCCATCACAGCTTTTGCGAAAATCTCGCAAAACTCTTTCGAGTCTTCTCTCGTTTCGATTTTTGTTCGCATCACCAAAGCCGGTCGTCGATCTTTCGTTCTTCCAACTACTCTGGCTGGATTTCCAGCAACCATACCGTTCGCTGGAACTGGTTTTAACACTAACGATCCTGCTGCTATCATCGCACCAGAACCAACTACAATATTCCCTAAAATAGTACTTCGTGCACCAATCAATACGTTATCTTGGATTTTTGGATGTCTGTCGCCGACTTCTTTTCCGGTACCGCCCAGAGTAACCCCTTGAAGAATGGAAACGTCATCACCTATAGTAGCCGTCTCGCCGACGACACAGCCCGTCGCATGGTCCATAAGAATCCCTCCTCCAAATTTTGCAGCCGGGTGCACGTCAACCCCTAACGCCTCCGAGATTCTCGATTGTAGCATGCTCGCGTACGTCTTTTGTCCTTTCTCCCACAAATAATGTTGAATCCTGTGCGCTTGAATCGCGTGAAAGCCTTTAAATAACAGCAACGCTTGGACGTATGAATTACAGGCGGGATCTCTCGAGCGCACCGCGACTAAATCTCTGCGAACGTTATTCCTCAACTGTTCGCTATCTTCCGCCAATAAGACTTTATTGAAAATCTCAATCAGTTGCGTGGATAACAACGTCTTTGTGCACAATCGATTGGCGAGCGCAAAACTCAAACTTTTCTCCAAGCAATCGTGAGATAAAATAGAGCAAAAGTAGAAGGAACTCAGCATTGGTTCTTTCGCCGCTTCCGTTTCAGCTTCCTTTCTAATGTCGTTCCAAAAATCTTCCCTGGACATCTCGTTTGATAAGTCCTCGCTGTTTGGCCGTTTCGGTGCGCGTATCGCAGACTTTGTCATTGAGTATGACAGCGATGATGATGATCTAGATCTAGATTCAGATCCATATGCCTTTACTTTTCCATCTTCTGCGGCTAATCGCTCTTTCTCTTCTACATTTTTAGATACCGGAGCAACGGCGGAAGAAAATAGTTTTTCTATTTTGTCTTCCTCGTCGTCGAGTTCGGCGCATAACTCTTCGCCCCACTCTTTGTCGTCGTCGTCCCAATCGCTCACGAGATATCTCGGGTGCGATTCCGCCCATAAATTTGGTTCCGGCCACTCTTGTCGTTGTTGTTGTTGTTGTTTAGAGGTTGTCGCGTTATCGTCCTTCTTTGGGGCGGCAGCGACGACGATTGAAGACCGCACTCGTTCTTTCTCTTTTCTCGTTGACGCGAAATTACTAAAAGTGATGAGAGAAGGACGAGAAGGAAATCCCTTCCCTCTTTCTCTTCGCGTCGAGAAAGAAGACGCGAGAGACTTCGATCTCGAGCAGTCGTCGTTGATGCTAAAGCTGCTGCTACCGATGTTGTTGTTGTTGTTGTTGTTGTTGTTGTAATAGCAGCGGCAGCAGAACGCGAGGTTGCTGTTCATGTTTCTTGTTGTTGTTGTTGTTGTTGTTGTTGTTGTTCTTCGTTGTTCCTCTATTTCTCTCTGACGCGGTTGGTGGCAAAAAGCAAAAAGCAAAATGAACAGCAGCACTTTCGTCGCGTCCGCTTTGTGTGAAGACGCAAAAAAAAAAGACGACACACGGAAAGAATATCCATACCTACCGCGCGCGCGTCAAAAAAGTATTTTAAAACACGCATCGCGATGTCTTCCTCCGTTCACAACGTCGGAAGACTTCTGCGCAGAAACAGCAGCGCTGGCGCGTTCACGCGTTCGCTCTCTTCTTCTTCTTCTTCTTCTTTTTCTTTTTCTTTTTCTTCTTCAACGTCGTTGTCGTCGTCGTCGTCAACCCCAACGAAAACAACAACATCGAAGAGTGAAAAAGACGAGGAAAGTAGTTTTCTCGAGAATCTTATTCGAGAATCGAACGCTTCGTTTCCAAACTTGGAAGGAAAAGTCGTATCTGGAATAGTGACTAAGATTGATTCTAGAAATGGATTCATCGACGTGGACGTTGGGTTCAAAATGCCATCGAGTTTTGTAAAAGAGGAGTTACCGGAGGATGTAAAATTGGGTGATCGAGTGCCTTTACGAGTAAAACGTTTACAAAACCCTTTCGGGGAGATGGACGTGGACTCGGTCTCGGTCGACCAGTACAGAAAACACCAGTTAGCGTGGGATGCGATTGCTAGAAAAAGAGAGAACCGAGAGTTAGTCACCGGGAGAGTCCTGAACGCCGTCAATGGTGGTTTTGCGGTTGGCGTTTCCGGACACGTCGGTTTTTTACCGAAGAACTTGGCGAGAGACGCAAAAGGAAGACGGTTGGGGCACGACCGCGACGCCACGCCTCCAATAGGTGAAGCCATGCAGTTTCGAGTATTGTCCATGACTGAAGCCGGTGGGGCGAGAAATTTTGTCGTGAGTGGACCAGAGATTGAGACTAAAAGACAGAGCAATTTTACGAGTAACTATAATCAAAACAGAGCGAGACCTGCAACTAGTACAGGTAAAGTTCGAACGTGGGATGGGACGAAATGATAAGCTTGAGATGAGTAAAGCATTAGTAGCAAGAGTAGAAATAGTAATAATAGCACAGATAGCAGTTTTTAGCGTTACAAATGGTAATAAATTACATATTCAGAGTCTCTTCTTTTCATGCGTTTTCTTCTTCCTTCGCATGCAACTCGTACGTTTCCGAGAGTCGTCTTTGTTTATTCAAAGGCATCGCCGAGCGTCTTTTCTCGATTTCAGTGAAATTTAAATCCGCGTACACAACACCTGCCTTTTCCCCTAATTCTTTATCGTTTAATTTTTCCCCAAACGGACCGTATACTGAGCTATCGCCGTGTGCTTGGTATGACGCGCCTTCTACCCTGGATGGCGAACACGTCGCGACAAACATCTGATTGTCCACGGCTCGACATCTTTGCAACAACGCCCAATGTAACGGACCTGTGACTGTATTGAAAGCTCCTGGATATATCATTCCAACGCATCCTTCGAGTGCGCACGCGCGCGCGTACTCAGGAAATCTCAGATCAAAGCATATTCCGACACCAAACTTTCCAAACTCCTTGGTATTTGCAATGGTCACGGCGTCGCCCGCCGTGAGCGTCTTTGATTCAAAAAAAGTGATTCCATCCGGTATATCTACGTCGAATAAATGGAGTTTATGATGCGTTGCAATGAGTGTGCCATCGCTATCAAACACAAAGCACGTATTGAATAGCTTACCATCCTTCCTTGTCGGTATTGATCCTCCAAACAGAACGACTTTTTTCTCCTTGGCTATTTTCCGCATTGCCTCGAACGAAGGCGACGCTGATGTTGAATCTCTTCCTTCTTCCTCAGTTCCGTAACTGCCTCGTCGATCTATCACTACCTCTTCCGCGAACGGAGCGAAAAACTCGTTTCCGTATGGACAGTTCCACATTTCAGGTAAGACTACGATATCCACCACCTTCGGTTCTCCTTCTCCAGCCAACGGTTTGTCTCCTGTTGACGAAATCGCTTCTTCGACCCTCGCGAGCATGTTTTTAATGTTCTCCTCCTTGGACGACGTCGAGGCCAGTTGCACGAGCGCTATTCTCGGGTTCGTCTTTTTTATGTTCATCATCGCGACATCTGCACTGGAGGAAGATGTGAAAGTAGTTTTAGCAGACATGCTTTGTCGTTGGTGGTGGCTAGAAAAACTAGTTTCGTTTGACGACGACGAAACAACGAAAATTCCTGCGGCTCTTGTACGTATTCTTCTTCGTATTCTTCGGAAAGGAGGAAGATCGATGTTGTTGTTGTTATTATTATTAGTGTTAGGTGAAGGAGTAGTATTAGAAGAAGAAGAAGAAGAAGAAGAAGGAAGTATGAACGGAGTACGAGTGTTGTGAGGAACAAGGGAAGTAAGACAAGCAGTCATTTATTGTGGCGAGGTGTGAAGAAGAAAAAAACATCATTATATGTTAGAAGAGAACCTTTTTCTCTGTGAGATTAAAACTTTAGTGCATGCGTACCTACGAGAACGCAACTCACTCCCTTCTCACACTCTGTGTATTTCATTTTCTTTTCTCCCTCTCTCTCCTCTTCCTCTCTACTAATCAACAAGACCACTTGATCCTTTCTTCTTACACGCTCTCGCGTGAAGATTTGTGAAAGCGCGTTGTGTACGTGTCGTCGAAATTTTCAGCCTCCTCTTTCTCTCTCTCTCTCCTCTTTTCCTTTAACTGCGCGTGCGCAATTAAATTACGAGCCGTGCACCTTGATAAACTCCTTCTTCGAGATTTTCTCGTCGATCAAAAACTGAGCCACATTTTTGCGTTGGTCTCCTTGAAGCTGGATGATATCCCCGAGTTCCGAGTCTTCCACAATCGTTCCGTTGCAGTTGAACTTCTTCTTGCACTCTTTCAAGATGATCTTCTTGTTGATTTTGGGATTAATCCCTTGTAACGTCGTTAAGGATTTTCTCCCATTTCGTTGTTGCGTGCGGATGTGAATGTATTTGTCTTGAACCGAATCCGCGTTGATCTTCTCGGTTTTTTCTTTTTTCTTCTTCTTGAGTTCCGAGTCTTCTTGATCGACTTGATTCAACAAGTCGGCTTGATTCGCGAATGGGTCGATACCTGTTTTATTATGTTTCAAACAAAGGAGAGAATACAACGAGTTAGTACACGAACGCATGCACGAGACGGCGTCTTCTTCTTTTTCCCTCCGATGGGAGAAGAAGAAGAAGAAGAAGAAGAAGAAGAAGAAGAAGAAGAAAAATGAATGCGTACCGAGCTCTTCCATAAAAAAACGGAAAGGTGAAAGTTTTGAAGAGGTGTTGCGGGTGACTGCGGTGCGGGTGTGTGAGTGTTAATGCGCTTGTTTGCGAAGACTTTTAATGTGTTTCTCGCTCTCTCTCTGCGTTTGCGGAAAGAAAGAAGGTGCTCTATAAAAGAAAGTGTTGTTGTGAAGAAATCGAAAGAGAGACGAAAGAAGAGAGAGACCCTCGTTTTGAGCTCAGAGCTCTCTCTCTGTTTTTTTTCCGTTTTCCTTTTTTTTTCTCTCTCGAGTTCTTCTTCGGTTCTCGCTCTCTCTCTCTTTTCTCTTCTCTCCTCTCAAAAAACGAGTCAGACACAAACACACTTACACATTAAAACATGGCCGCGGAAGATGCGTCGGTAAAATCGACGACATCTTGGCACGATCGACCGATTGTTAAATCGAATCCCATCGTATTCTTCGATATCTCCATCGGGGGCACTGAAGTTGGACGAATCAAAATGGAACTGTTTGCAGACGTCGTGCCGAAGACGGCGGAGAACTTTCGACAGTTTTGCACCGGGGAAACCGTAGATTCGAGAACGAAGGAACCGTTGGGGTATAAGAACGTCCCATTTCACAGAATAATCAAAGATTTTATGGTACAAGGAGGTGACTTTGTTAAAGGAGACGGCACAGGATGTAAGTCAATTTACGGCAGTAAATTTAAGGATGAAAACTTCATCGCTAAACATACCGGACCGGGATTGTTGTCGATGGCAAACGCCGGAAAGGACGGAAATGGATGTCAGTTCTTTATCACATGCGCAAAGTGTGAATGGTTAGATGATAAGCACGTAGTTTTTGGAAGAGTTATCGGTGATGGCATGTTAACATTGCGTAAGATGGAAGCGGTTCCAGTCTCAGGTGGCGCAAACACGCCGAAACTAGCGGTTGTAATCTCACAATGCGGAGAAATGTGAGCCATGTAGTCACGGTATTCTCATGTATATATGTATGTGGAGTATTTAGAATAGCTCGATTAAAGTAATAATAATGTAATAATAATAATAATAATAATAATAATAATAGTAAAGGAATTGATTGAGGATGCACAACACCATTTGTGGTCTTCTTAAAGGAGCTGCCTCGAATATATTTACGCGACGGTAAAACTGTCCACTTTTTCATCTTAGACTTTATTCACAGTAGAAGCAACAACTTCTACTCCAGATGACGACGACAGCGACGACGACGAGATATTCGAAGTTCTAAAAGTCTGGACGTTTGAGTATCTTCTCCAAGAAAGTTGCTCGAGTTTGTATTCGATGAGCGTCCCGTTTCCGTCGTTTTCATAATCTTTTGGTCTCCAACCATACTGAACCTTAACGATTTTAGCACCCGCGCCAACGTGCAAGAATAGACCACGGTCGTTATATCCGCCTTCCTTCGACATTACATGTTGTTCGTACGTGGGAATCCTGAGAGAGGCTTTGAGATATCCCGAGATACTCGCTTGCGTTTGCTCAGATTCCTCCTCAATTTTCTTGATGGCTTTTTGTTGCATTTCGCGGAAGCCTCTCGTTCGAGTTACGGCGCATACTGTTTTCACCATGGGAACTCTTTCTGCAAAGTGAAGTACGAAATCTCTGAGCTGCATGCCAACGTCGCCACCGTTTTCGAGCGAGTAGCGTTGATCGGCAAAAACATCCAAAAGTTGTATCGTCTCGGATGAGAACGGCTCGACTCGAGCAGACTCTTTTGTCGCCCAACAGTTTCTCTTAGACACGTCTTCTGTGCTTTTGACAAACTGCGTATACATCATCCCTTTCAGCGAGGCATTGGCGTTTTCAAAATCTTCATCGTCCATATCAAATATCGCAAAGTTCATCACTCGATTATTCAACACGCGATCGCGAATTGTATCTTCAGATGTGCGCATCTCCGGACACGATACCCAAGCCTCGCGCTCAATCTCAACCAACTTATCGACGTTAGAGAGCGATAAAGTGTTGGTAACTTTGAAGTTTCTCTTTCGAAAGGTCGCAATGAAGAGAACGCTTGCATCAGAAGATGGTGAAAGTGGAGATGATGACACCCATTCGGCTGGTTCATCACAAAAATCGAACAAGGATACGTCGTATGTACCTCGCAAAGGATAAATTCCACACGAAGCGAGCTTGAGCAAAAGCAAGTGCGCAGAATTTTCGTGCTTTGCGATGGCATCGAAAAATACTCCACCACAGTTGACTCCATTTCTCTCGCCTCGAGAAGAAGACGCCAAGAATGTCGTGGTTGCAAATGTCTCCTCATCAGTGAGAGCAGCTTCCTCATTATCCATCTCGCGGCAGATTGCCGTCACCACAGCATCTAGCGAAAGTGAATTCATCGCATCGCTTCCCACTAGAATAACTTTTTGTCTCTTCACTCGAGCGATAATCGAAGTTTGTCGATGAATTTTGTCATCATCCGTTACACCGCGAACAGGCGACGACGGGAAAAAATATCGGGCTTTTGACCACTCGTCCAAGGCTTTCAAAAACGCCTGCCCGAGTCCCGGGGAAACGCCTAAACATGGAGTTATCACACTTGTTTCCGGCAGAACGGTCTTCAAACATATCTTTTTTGACGATGCAATTTCACTTTTTGCATCAAACATAGACGAAGATAATGCCTCGGACACGATATCGTGAACGAAAATATCTTCTTCGATTTTGCTTCTTCTTAGATTGTCATCGCCAGCCGAGGCGAAGAGCGCATCGTATAACGATGTGACGAGAGAAGCATTTGCTCTATCCGCAGAGCATGGTTTGAAACGCGCATATTCACTGGTATTTCTAGAGTTGCTCTTTACACCGTCGGATTCGCTTGAGCGCGTGAAGACTCCCAAATTTGCATTTGATGGTATCTTGAGATGTGGATCACGCTCGAGCATCGCACAGAGAGTGAAGGTTTTCATCGACGATGCGAAGACGTTTTCATCATCTCCGTCTCTCACTACAGTATTACTGCAAGAGATGACGTTCGCGTTCTCTGGAAGCATTTTTGGTACACATTGTAGGGAGAAGCAAACATCATTCCCCTCGTGTGCGTCTTTCTGCGCCGCCGCTCGTTGTAGAACGACCCGATGCACTCCATCAAGAAGAAGTCGAGAGAAGAAAGATATGGCGGCATTCGCTTCTCTGCCCGTGACCAGCAAAGCTTCGTTTGCGATGAAAAAACGATCGCACTTGGCTATACTGTGTACATGCGGATCAGATTCAGCAGCATTGATATCGTGGTCGTCATGAGAGAGGAATTTCACGCGAGCGACGGCAAGAAGATCCTCTGAGACTGGTCCAAAAATCTGTCGGATGAAACTCAGCTCGTCTTCCTCTTCTTTCTTTGCAATGTAAAGATACGCGAACTTTTCTTCCAGCGCATCCTTGCATGCCACTTCACAAACTTCGTCGGCAGTAGTATCATCCTGTTCTTTCTCGGCGACACCACAAGAGAGATATTTTTCTTCCTCTTCTTTTTCTCTTTTTGACAACAGCGGGCGGTGAAGGAGAGGAGGAGGACACACTGTCGCGCGTTTCAACAGGCCCATAGCTGCTGCGCACAATCTCTCGCATTTCCTTATGTCCTCCTCGGAAGTCGCTTCGCAGACTTGGTATAAGATTGGGACATTCTCTTCGTCGTCATTTTCGTCGTCGACTTTCGAAACGAGGACGCTTTTTTTCGCTCGAGGAAGCAGCGTTTCCCCTAAAACAATGCTCTCCTGATTTACCGCCAAAAACGGAATTTTTTCACCTCTGTTGAAAAAATTAACCTTCTGTTCTTCTTCTTCTTCCCCTGATTCAGAGAAAGAAGCTGAAGAAGATATGATGTTGAACGCATCATATGGATCGATCGATCGGTTATATTTTTCAAGTGTCGACCGCGGTGAATTTATGAGAAGATTCGAAGCCACCTTGATCGCTCGGCGCGATCGCTGTTGTTGATGTTGACGTTCTTCTTCGTCTTTTTCTTTGACTCGCATGTCTTTTTTTTCTCTGACGCACGAGCCAATTCCCCTTTTTATAAATCACCTAATAAAAAAAACTTCAACTTTGCAAGAAGACGAGCGCGAGTATTCTCGTGCACAAATAGGAACGAGATCACGCGCAAATGAGTCTAAAGAGCGCGCTTGTTTCTCTTCTACGTTTGCGTAAACAGTCGATAAAATCACAATCTGCGCGCGCGCGAAAGAGAGAGACTGAGATAAAATGAGATAATTGAGGACACTTTTTGAGAAAATATCTTTTGCGCTTTTTTTTGCTTTTCATGAAAACAAGCGTTACCAACTTTTTTATTAAAAACCCTAAATATTCGGGAGAGCTGATGAAGAGACGAAAGCTAAAAGGAGACGCAAACGCAAGGAGAGGCGGAGCGTGCCGAAATCATGGTTGACGCGAAAACGCACCGGCTTTATTTCAAGTCTAAGCTTGAGCTGGTGACCAACTGCGCGTGGACGAAGAGTAGTAATAGTAATAGTAAGACGAACGACGGTGCTGGCGAGAAGGCGTCGTCGATCGTGTTTTTAGATGCGCTGGAAGAGGAGATCGCGAACGAAAAGAAAGAGAGAGGAGGAGGAGAAGAAAGCGACGAGGACGTAAACGAGGAATTCGCGGAGAGAGTGGTGTACTCCCGATTGTCGTTTTCGCCCTCCTCGTCGTCGTCCGGAGGAGGAGGAGGAGGAGGAGGAGGTGAACAAAGGAGAAATGAACAACACCAACTGAATCAACAGTCAAAGTTCAAGTACCTGTTAGAAACGTTTCACAGAGCGGATGACGAGTTGCGAAAATCCACTCTCGCGCAGTTCGCGAACGAAAGCGACGCGAAAGAAAAGTTCGACATGTTGATGCAAGAGGTGAAGAAGTTGTGCGTTTCATACGGTGGATTGGTGTTGAATCCTGATGAGGAAATTCGAGGCACCCGAGAGGAGCCAGGTATGTTCCCGATATCAGAGTGGGAGGAAGAATACGGCGTGAATGAGTTTTCGTATCGATTATATACGGGAGAAATCAGTCAGATGTATTTGGATGCCTTTTGTAAAAAGTTTGGCGAAGAAGATCCCGACTTGCTGGACGCGATATTCTTGCACGAAAAGCAATGGACGTTTAGGAAAGAGAAGTCTCTACCGACGGAACCTTTTCTCTTGCACGGAATGTCCATTCTCGCGGATTTTGATCCATTTTTGAGGGCAATGTTTATGCTCGCTGCGAATCCAATTTCCGCGGCGAGATTGATAAAGCATCCGCTGTGGGTGCCCAAAAGTCGGAGTGCTCAAATCTTTCCTCCTCTACCACCTCACGTCATGATGATACAAAATTTTAACTCAAACGCGCGAACACCCGACGGATACGTGTTGGGCAAAGATTTTGAGGAATGTTCAATATTAGGCCCGCTGTTTGCCCTTTCGCCGATGTTCACGAGGGTTCCAGCGATGAATATGTTGAGCGGAATACGAGAACCAAGCGTATTTCCTGCATTGTTTCCTAGCGTTGATTTAGGATCGAAAGACTTGAAAGTGAGTGTGCGAGAAAGAGACAACGCGCACGCGACGATTTGGATGCACATGGCTCGCGTTTACGAAGGTTTGCACGCAATCTTGAAAACTTTGCTTAAACACGGCGGATCAACTCGGGATGGCGTTTTGAACTGGATCTTTGTGAACTTGCGCGTGAATAAGAAAAGAAGTCAACAAGAGCAACAATTATCTTGGTTTGAGAATTGCTCGGATGGCTACTTCGTAAACTTTTGCGAGACGATGTTACGTCTGAGTTTGCCATTTACGGACGTTCTTAACGGAACTGGAAAACATCTGCCCAAAATTAAAGCAGAATACACCCTTTCTAAATCGTGCGGCATAACGGACTACAAAGATTGCACGAGACTGGGCATGACCGAGAGCGAAGCTGAACAATGCTATAACAGCGGGGAGTTTGAGTTAAAAGAAATCGGCGATACTAGCGCGTCGTCGTGGGGCTTTGTCTGTGAATGTTTTTTCGCGACTCATCGCGCTATGCATCTGGGAATTATTGCGTGCATCAACGCGCAAGAAGAGAGGCAGCGGCACATTATACGTCGTTATGCGGAAAGAGTGAATGAATTGGAGGAGGAGTTACAATCTTTACCCGGGAACGATCCACGCAGACACGAGTTTGCTGTTCAACTCCGACAACTTACCCTGAAAAAAGATGGTTACATTCAACAGACAATGCTTTGTGATGCGACCTTGATGGATCCGAGAGTAGTGTCGGATAGTTTCGCATTCTATCGTCTAACATGCGTGTGGTTATTGAACGCAGCAAGAAATGGTGGAGGGGTTCAGACATCACCGGCAACGCCAGCAACGACGACGCAACTCCCAGACGAAGCCTCGAAAGCTTTCCGAGCGATACCAGAAGAAATTGTCGAGGACACACTAGACTACTTGGAGTACGTCATGTGCACGAAAAGTTCATCGCATTCGTTGATCGAGAACGAAATCTTGACTGAAGTCGTTGACTTTCTCGTCCTCTTCTCCGGCGCGTCAGAGCATATCAAAAATCCATATCTTCGATGTAAGTTTGTCTCAGTTATACACTCATTCTTGCCAGATTATTCTGGCTCAGACAAATTAGGCCGAGTGATGTTCGAAACGAACCCGAGCGCGTTTCAGTTTCTCATCCCGAACTTGCTCAAACTCTTCGCCGATGCCGAGCAAGCCGTTGGTCCTTACGAAAAATTCAACGTCCGTAAAGAAATCGGCGACATTTGCGAGTATCTTTGGGCAATCCCGGAGTACCGGAACGGTTGGAAGATTTTTTCAGAAACCAAGTGGCGCTTTTACGCGAAGTTCGTCGACATGCTCATCAACGATGCCGTGCATTCTCTCGGTGAGGCCATGGAAAAGCTTCCGCAAATTCGAGAAAGAGAAGCGTTGATGGCGGATGAAGCGCAGTGGAATCAGTTGACGGACGAACAACGCGAAGATCACGAGTCGCATTACGAACGCAGTGAACAAGAGCTGAGATCGGATTTGTTTTTCGCGAAGCAAAACATAGAAATGATGGCGTATACGAGTAAAGAGATCGCCGCGCCGTTCTTAAGGCCCGAGATTATCAAAAGAGTCGCGGACATGTTGAACTACTTCCTCAGTCATCTCGCCGGCCCGGAGAGACGAAAGTTGAAAGTGAAAAACCCTGAAAAGTATAAGTTCGATCCGAAAGAGTTACTCACAAAAATTGTCACCGTGTATCTCAACCTTTACAAAAATGAACGCATCATCAATGAAGGCGTGGATAGGATGGAAACAGACTCGGAAAAGACGTTAGCCGAGGCGATTTCGGAAGACGGACGCAGTTACAAAGACGAAGTGTTCACAATGGCCATCGAAGTTCTCTCCAAACATTTTCTTCTCTCGCCGACGGAAATTGAGATTTTCCAAAAGCTGCAACAAGCCGCAAAGAAAGCTGCAGACGATGCCGTCGATCTCGAAGCCGATTTGGGCGAGATTCCAGACGAATTTCAAGACCCTCTCATGTGCACTTTGATGAAAGATCCAGTCATCGTACCCATCACCAAAAACGTCTGCGACCGGGCCACCATCGAGCGCCACTTACTTTCTAACGAAACGTGTCCTTTTAGTCGTCAGCCTTTAAAAGTAGAGGATTTAAAAAGTGACGTTGAGTTGAAGAGAAGAATCGAGGAGTGGGTCATGGAGCAGAAGAAAAAGGCGAAGAAGTAAAAGTAGTTTATTTTTAAATAGCACCACACCGCACCCGCGCGTCTGCGCCGTGATTCTCGTTGTAAAAATAAAGAAGAGACAAAAAAGCGCTACTCGTACACAACAAAAAAAAACAGCGATACACAAGCGATAACAAAATAAATTTATGTTTCACGCGACCGCATCGACGATGAAGCCGTCGTCTCTGGTGCGCAGCAACATCAGTGCGTTTACGAATGCGAAAAAGAACGAAAGAGGAACATCATCATCCACGACGACGAAACGGAAAACGAAGAGAAGCGCGAAGAAAAGCGAGGACGCGACTACTGATGATTATTCCGCTCACGAAACCGATTTCGATGCGTTCGAGCGCGCGCTTTCTTCGCTCTCTTCCTCTTCATCGTCGAGCAGTGACACGAATTACGATAACTACGACAACAATGGCGTCGATAGTAATTGCATTCAAACGATGAAAACGAAGAAATTCAAAAAAGCAGTTTCCGCGCTGTGTGCTTCATTCGTTCTCTCGACCGAAGTTTTACTCCTTTCCTCCTCTGTTGCGTTTCCTCCGGAAGCGAACGCTTTGTTATCAAACCCAAACTCAGGTTTGCCGAGAACTCCAACCGCGGCGTTAAGACGAGCTACGCCAAGAGTGAACGCGGAGTCTTCAGATGTTCAGGATAATTTGGACGACGCGGCGTATCAGTTTCGCATCCCGCAACGCAAACCGTGGAACTCGATGTTGAACGAAATCAAGAAAGCGAAAGAGATTGCCAAGGAGAAAAGAGGTGAGATTTTCCAACCGATAGTGAAAGAAAATCAAGCCGGCGCGGAAGCTGAGATTGAAAACTTAGTCATCGCCTTGGACAGATTAATCTTAGCGTGCGAAAACCAAGACGTGGAGAATTTCGATAAGTGGATCGCCAAGGCGATAGAAGCGAATGGAAACATCATGATCAGCCAAGTGAACGACTTACCATTTTTGCTACCACAGAGATACCAAGAGTTACCAAGAATGACTGGACGCGCGGAATTAAAGTTTACGATTAAGCACGGCGACGGAAGTTCGTTTGGAAATTTGAGGGGCGAGCCTTTGAAAACTGTGGATCTCGAGATTACCTGCGACGGTTTCAACGCGCCGATAACGGCGGGAAATTTTGTCGACGCGGTTAAAAGAGGCGAATTCGATGGGAGCAAATTAAACTTATCCGAGACGGCTGTTATTTTTGGCAATGGCGATAATACAAGATCTATTCCTCTGGAGGTCAAGGCATCGAATGAGTTCGAGCCGCGATACCGATCGCCTTTAGATGTTGCCAGCGGTATCGATGCGTTACCGTCCATCCCTCTCTCAGTGAATGGGAGCGTCAGCGCCATGCGCTCAGCCACCGACGACGGCGCGTCCTCTTCCTCCCAGTTTTTCCTCTTTAATTTCGATCGCAGACAAGCCGGTTTAGGTGGCGTAGCGTTTGAAGAAGGTGAGTTTTCAACCTTTGGCTACGTCACGAAAGGATTAGACTACGTGAGAGACTTACGCAAGGGCGACGTGATTGTGAAAGCGTCAGTCACGGCGGGAGGCGACCGGTTGGTGAATCCGAGCGTCAGTAAAGCCGATCGAGTCGATGAAATAGAAGCGGCGGAAATAGCTGATAAAGAGTTGTTAAAAGCAGAGAAAGGCGTTTGAAACTTTGGAATGTTCCCGCGATAAAATGAAAAAAATATAAGTTTTGTGTTATAACTCGTACACGTACCCAGTAGTTTTCTTCGCCCTTTTCCCGATTCCCGTCGTCATCGACACTTCACACAAATGAAACAAAACACACAAAGCAACAGACACTGACAGAGAGATTCTCTCGTTTGGGTAAAAAAAACATTCCGCGTCAAGAAAATCGAAAAAAATTTAGAGCACAGATCAGGAAAAACTTACTTCTGTCTTTGCAATGAAACAAGTACACCACAAGTCACAAAAAAACGTCAGCCACGAAAATTCGTTTAATAGAAATAGGGAGAGAAAATGGTGGCGGTGATGATGATGCATGCATCGGCATCGGCATCGATAAAATGCCAAGCGAGGACAACTGCTGTTTATGACCGCGCTGACTTCCGCGTCGCGCGATCAAATCGCACAACCATTCGCGCTTTCGCAAAAGCGCCGGTGGCGTCGTTGAAAATCGTATCTAAAAACGCTACCGAAACGTTGGGAAGAAGAAATCTCCTTCGCACCACTCGTCGGCGGCGCACGAGCAGTACTAGTAGCATCAATAGTAGTAGTGGTAGTAGTAGTAGTCACAGTAATATTGTTTTCGTGTCCTCGTCGCTGGCGAACGAACAACCCCGAGCACACAGTAAAGGTGTGTTGGACACCGAGAAGATGAGTTCTTTTGCAGAAGGAAAAGAGTGGAACACGAACCTTCGAGCGACGTGCGAGGCGATCGTGAAAGTGAACGAAGCGGACGATATCACGCCCGAACTATCGTTGGCGAGTTACATGCGACTGCCGGTTGAGCAGTACGTGGACGTGCCGTTGCCGTTAGGCGCGAAGATGACGAAATATTTCGACGAGACCATTAAAGAAGACGAAGGCTTCTTCGAGCTCACCATCCCGGGGCTGAAGTTCTTCACGTTAGAGGTGAAACCAGTCGTGAGAGTGAAAGTGAGCGTTTTGACGACGGATAAAGAACAAAGGTTGGTGTGGAGTGGCAAGACAAAGGCGAACGATGTGAAAGCAGAGGAAGAAGAGAAGAGAAGAAAGAAAATGAATAAAATGTACCGACCGGAACGCGAAGACGCGGATATGAGAGGTCCGTGCGTTTTGATCGAAGTCGCGAGTTGTCGATTGGAAGGGAAGGAAGTTGAAAGTCTCGGCATAAACGAGATGTTTATCAATCGAGGGAGCACTGCGTTCCGCTGGAAGAGCAGAGGAGATGATTCGTGGGACCGCGGTGATTTGTTGCACTACGGTATTGGCTCGGCGGAACACGCCGATGACGTTTCGAGTAGTAGCAGTAAGAAAAAAGAGGAAGGAGAAGAAGAAGAAAAAGAAGAGGAAAAGAAATACGCGTACATCGAAGGGTGGACTGAAATCGGCGTCGGGGTCGATCCGCCAGGACCGTTTAAAAAGTTTCCGCGAAGCGTGACGCAAAGCGTAGGTGACGCCGTTCTTGGGTTCACGCTGAGGGAAATCGAGAAAGCTTTCTTACGTGGGTTAGCGAGAGACTACGAGCGGTGGTCCTCGGATGCAGAGTATAGACACCAACGAGCGACGGCTTTCGAAAACGTCGGCGCTTGGACGAATAAAGAGGAAGTGATAGATTTAGCGGCAGAGTAAAGTGTATATAAAAATAATGATAAGAATTTCTGTACAGTGGCCGATGAAAAGGAAAGTTTCGCCCAGTTTTATATTTGATGTACATATTTTTAATCAATCCATACTCACTTTCGTCCGGAGCTTACCGACGCCAAACTTGGAGACGCCGCCGCGATAGAACGAAGCGTTCCCTTTCCCACTGATTGAGCTCAATCTCATGAAACTATCATCCAACAAAACTAAACTCGCGAGTCCGCACAATCCAAGCGTTTGTAACGTCACGCATCCAGCGGCGACAAAACGCCTTTGCCACAACTTTTTCATAAACCTCGCCATGAAAACAACAGCCGGGAAGGAAAGCAACCACAACAAGCCAACAACGCGAAAGTTTCGAATGAAATTCTTCGCTCGTCTATCGACATCGACGGCAGCAATAGCCGTTCGACCACCGACGACGAAAACTGCGGCATGGACTAAACGAAGAAAAACGAGGAGAAAACCAGGTAAATGTTCGTGGTCGTGGAACGAGTTGAACATCGACTCGTATCGTCGCCCCCACGCTTCTAAAATAAAATGTAACACTGCGTTCCCTGCAATAATCATCCCACCTGCAGACAAGCGACGAGTGCTTACGCTGATACCGTCGGGTAACTTTTTGAACAAATACCCAGGCGAGCGCAACGCTGCGGTTATGTTGACTAAAATTCGCTTCGTCTCGGGATTTTCCAACGCGTTTTTACCGAGCAATCCTTTCGCGATGGCTGCCGCGCCTTTTGCGATTGTTTTGGGCGTTGGTGGCGCATTCTTCTTCTTCGCGTCGTCGTCGTAATCACCATCGCCACTAAAGTTATTCGAACGTCCTCTTTTTCGCTCTCCGTCGTCTGCGACGCCGTCCGCGCCGGCAACCGCTCCAAAATTCGCCCCCGTTCGTCTTCTCGCCGCCGATCCGCTTTCCAAACTCGAATCCCCACTAAATACTTTGGCCGCAGAACTCTTCAAACTTTCCGCCTCCGCCGTCGTCGTCCATCCACAGACGAGAAATAACAAGGTCATTGTCGTGATAAACTCAGAAGTTCCTTGCGTGACTTCTGCCATAAAATCTGCGGGTAAGTAGGAGTACCGCCAACGCAAACCTTTCCCATCTTTGACGAACCTTCTCAAGTGTAGTAGTTCAAGAAATAAGCTCAACATCTGTAAAAAGTACGCCAACATCACTAAAAGAACGACTAAATGCGTCGTTTTTTCGTTCCTTCTGTGCATGCGAATGGCCATGGAGACGAATACCAATCCTAAGAAGAACATGAATAAGAAATTCGTCACGTACACCCACCCGATGCCGCTCAAATCGGACGGTAAGTGTTGACCGTTATTCTTTATCGTGATATCAAAATGTAAAGGCGGAGGCTTCGCGTCGTAAAATTCTAACGCGCAATCTGCGACAACGATGTACCAAAACGCAGATCTCGACGCGTTATACGTCACGCCTCTTCTTCCTTTCACTTGTCGCATCGCTCGTAAGCTCGATTCGAAATACGTCTCCCGGTGCACAATCTTCTGCGGCGTCAAAGAATCCGTGTTTGCCGCTTTTCCTTTGAGTCCCCAAGCTTTGGAAGACGGTGGCTTCTTCTTCTTATTGTCCGCGGCTTTTCGAATGGCTTCTTCGTCCACCATGTGATTCTCTGGATGCACCCAACTGACGTTCCCGCTGTCCAAATCCACTCGGTAGGAATCTCCCGATTCTGGATCTTCAAAAAACTCGTACCCTTCCGCCTTGTGCGTCGCTTTCGGGTGCGGTAAATCCACATCGTGCTCTAAATTTGCCATGTTACATCGCGTATCGCACAAGCTTCCTTTCTTCACCTGTCGGTCGTATTCTTCGTACGATTTATCTTCAAACAATAAGACTTTCAACTTATGTCTGCCTCGCTCCCAACCGGTTTTCGCGGTTGATAATTTCACGCTTATATCTCCAGTTCTTCTCACCGCAAATTTACCGATCGTTTGCTCCGTGTTCGCGGAATTCAGCTTTAACGTTCCCGTAAATCTCTCCGCGTTTGCTAACGAGAGGGTGAGCGAGAAGAAGAAGAGGAAGAAAAGGACAACCGCGTGGTGGTGGCGGTGGCCGGAGGAGGAGAAGGTCTTCTTCGAATTCATCTTCTTTTTGAATTTTTTTTTGTGCGTGTGCGGCAAACGCACAATAAATACAAACAGAGGAGGGGAACAATTTCTTTTAACGAACAATATATTTAGGGTTTTGTATCAGAACTGAAAAAAAAAAATTCCTCTCTCCCTTCTTCCTCGCCCCCCTCAATTTCTTCTTCGCGCTCTTCTTTTGCCGCTAAAAAACAACGCAACCACAAACACACTTAGACACAAAAACATACTTAAAACGTATATAACCCCCAAAGGGGATGACGGCAGCAGCAGCACTTGAAGTCGCTTTGAGAACGACAACGAGAACAACGAGAATAACGAGAACTATTTTGATGACGACGATATTCGTCGGCGGCGGAGAAAGAGGAGGAATACCGCGGAGCGCGATGTTGTGCGCGAGCGAGGCGTGGCACGGCCGGTGGAGCAGCGCTTTGAGTAGGGGTAGGGGTAGGGGGGTCGTGTTGACGAACAGTTGCAGCGCGATGAGTAGTAGCACGCTAAAGAGCGAAAATGACAGGAATAGAGGTTGTGGTATCCACAGTCTTGGCAGCAGCAGCAGAAGCGAAAGCAGCCGACGAGACCCAATGAACAAGAAAAGGTTTGAATTCTACAACGTTACCACCGTTGCTCCTGCTGCTGCTGTTGCTACCGCTGGACGAGTCGAAGACTATTTCGACGACTACGACGAGTTAGACGAGTTAGACGACCCGTGGAAAGAAAGTTCCGAAGACTTTGACGACGAGGAAGGTGGTATAGTTTTAGGCCCGAAAAAGCCAACGCCAGGGACGAAGAAGAGTAAAAAGAGTCCACCGAAACGAGGCAGTAGCTTGACTTCGCCGAACTCTTCTCCGCCCGACGGGGTTCGCGCGTTTTCTTCCTCCTCTTCGTCATCGTCTATTGGCATTTCGAGAGAAGACGACTTACCGAAACCTGGAGAAGATGAGGATAGTTCGCCGCCTCGACCGCTGGAAAAAAGCGACGTCGAGATATCCTTCTCGCGCTCGGGAGGCGCCGGTGGACAGAACGTGAACAAAGTAAACACGAAAGTGGACATGCGCTTATCTCTCAACGGCGCCGTGGCGTCTGGATTTCTACCCAAATGGGTCGCCGCTCGACTGCGTATATTAGAAAAGAACAGAATCAATAGCGAAGACTGTCTAGTCGTGAACAGTACAAAACATCGAACGCAAAGTAAGAACATAGACGACGCTTTAGAGAAGATGGATGATATCATCCAAAGCGCCTCGGTGTTGAAGGACGTGGAAAACGCTCAAGCCAGAAAAAAGATGGAGAAGAGCGCGAAGCGGGCAAACGCCAAGCGCTTGGAACAGAAGAAAAACGCCAGTCAAAAGAAAAAGTTACGATCGGGTAAAGGTTTCGATTAATCACGTGAATACATTAAAATCGCGTAACATGTGCGCGCGCATCTAAATATACGTTTCTTACCTGCGCGTTTTGTGCCTTCTCTTTTTTTTGGATTTTTGGTTTTTTGCTGTCGTGAAACCCTGCATTGCTGCGCGGTCAGAGAACCGCTTTTTGCCCGGACTTTTGCCGACTGCTTCTTTTGTTGGTTTTAGTAACAACTTCAAAAAAGTAAACATATTGAGAGAGAAAAAGAGAGAGACTTTATCGATAAAAGCAAAAACACCGATAGCACGACGAGCATCAGCATGTCCGTGTTTTCTAATCCGTGGTTGTGGACGCGATCGCCGATGTTGAGGCGTTGGTTTTTACTTTTTCTCAGCGCGATTGAGTGTACGTTTTGCACCGGCGTCATGTTTGGAGCCTCGTCGTTGTTTGTGATGATGAGAAAAGAGGGACAATATTCGGAACTGTGCGCTTCGAATGGAAGTGATGATTACGATAGTAACAACAACGACGATGATGCCACCGCTAGCACAGCAATAGCCACGTGCGCGAGCGCGAACTTGAAATATTCCGCAATATATACCGCCGGAGCGTTCGGGACACCGGTTTCACTGCTAGTTTGGGGCATCCTCATTGATAAATTCGGGGTGTTGCCGATTCGGTTAACGAGTATACTCATATTCGCGGCTGGGTGCTTACTTTTTGCAGAATCAGACTCTGAACATTTTGACGCTTTCATGGCGGCGAGCGCGCTGCTTTCTATCGGTGGTGCGGGTTTTTCTCTCACGCATTATACATTTTGCTCTCATTGGGAGTCTACGCGATATTTTGAGATTTCGCACGCGCTCTTGAATACGGCATACGACGCTTCGACGATTTGTTTTATGATTTTCATGCTATTACATCGATCCGACGCGGAAACTTTTTCTATGCGGCACTTGTTCTATTGGTTGTTTGGTCTCAGCGTTCTTTTCTTGGTTCTATCGCACAAATGGGTTTGGGGTAAATACATGGAAAAACCAGAAGAAGTTATCTCTGAGTCAGGAGCTCGACAGCTTAAGAACATTGGGAGTATGAAACGTCTTGGCTTTAATTCGGTACAATATTTCGAGAATAAAATGGGTGTAAGCGAAGCTACGCATAACGGCAGGATTATAAATCAGATGACCTTTCTGGAGCAATTGAGAACCCCTCATTATCTGTGGCTCTCTTTGTGGACGTTTATTTGCATTTATAGAATCATGTTTTTCCTGGGATCAATTTTCGAACATCTAGTATTTGCCGGCGATGGACGAGATGTCAAAGACGCGAATGCGCTGATCCTACTTTTTAATAGTTTGATTTTGATTTCTATTCCGATATTCGGCGTTACGGGTTTGTTTGTAAATAAGTTTGGGCTTGCGATAAGTATCGCCTTGGTGAACGTGCTTGGAATAATTTCGTTTATCCCAATGCTATTCAACGATTCATACTGGTCCCTTTGGATTGGTTTTATCGCTTTTGGTATATTCAGATCTACTTTCTACACTACGATAACTGTGTATTGTCAGAAGGTGTTCGGTCCCAGTACATTCGGTAAAATGTACGGAACCGGTGTCGGCATTTGGGCTATTCTATCGGCGGTCTTGCAATACCCGACGATGAATTCTGTTTTGGAGAGCGATTCTCCGAAGGAAGCGTTCTTCTATATAGACCTATCCCTCGTCATAAGTGGTGTCATCATATTTGCTATGCCTATGTGGATGCATTTTAGCAAGAAAGCAAGGAAGAAAGAAAAGAAGTTGAGATCCGTGGAGAATGCCAACGCCGGTCAAGAACAACGAGGTAACCAGAAAGAAGCATCATCCAAGGATCACGTCGGCGGCGCCGGCGCCGGCGGCGATGACGACGATGACGACGACGACAACGTTGAGGTATAGTTACAGTGAACTTTAGATGTAAATAAATAGTGATTGTAGAGAGAGAGAATGAGAGCGCGAGCGATGCCTACAAAATATCTTGTGTTTTTTGCTTATTCTTCTTTTTCTTCTTCTTTTTCTTCTTTTTCTTCTTCTTTTTCTTCTTTTTCTTCTTTTTCTTCTTCCCCAGACGCCAGAGTTTTCTCTTGCACATCTCAATTCACGTGTTTACAAACTTTCTCAATTATTATGCTTTAAAGTGTATATTATTATTCTTACTATTGATTGAGGGCAAGTAAGGGAGAGGGAGAAGAGTCGCATCACGCGCGCACACACAACACGCACGCGAATCTTTTTATTTATTCGCGGCGCAAAAATCCGTGCGCGCACGAATGAGAGAGAGGAAACAAAAGAGAGAGATGAGAAACGAAAAAGCGGGTCAAAAAACAAAAAACAACCGTCGTTTCAACTCTCGTCGACGTCGCAGTCCATACCAGTACTCTTTGGCATCTTGTTTTCTCTTTTTTTGTTTCAACATCCAAAAACTTTTGTTTTCGAGATTTGGCGCTGAAGCGACTCGTTTGGACGCGTGCGCTTTAAACTTGCTGGATGGCGTGAATATTTCCTCTTCTGAGCAGAGCAAAGATTTGATTTCGAGACTTTCTGGTTTAACGCTCAGCGTGGCGGCTATTTGGGATCCAGGGTACGTCTCGATCGAAGGCGAAGCAGCGCCGACGCGAACGAAAGACTATCCTGACGTGTATTGTACCGATTGCGGGAGTAGGTTGTCGGGGTATAACTTTGACGTTTTCGAAAAGATGGCGTCGCTTGGGAACTTTAAAACGAATTGGACGATATTCGGGGACGTGGATTCGAGCAGAGGAGAAACGTACGAGGATATGGCATTGAATTTCACGCGGGACTTTGATGTGAGCGGACAGTGGTGGTCGGATACGGCGAGAAGGCGATCCATCGGTATCTCTTGCGGATATTATCACACGGACATCACGCGAATATTGACCGTGAGTAAGCAAGCGGGAAGTGGCGGAAAGATTGATTTCTTTTCTTTTCTCGCTCCTCTGAGCTGGCAGGTATGGCTCACGCTTATTAGTTTTCTTCTCGGTTATGCTCTTTTGTATTTATTCTTTGAACGCCCGCACTTCAATCTACCTACGTTCAAAGCCTCTGTGGCTCGATCGTTGTTTTTATCTTTTGAATGCTTAACAGGAGGTTTTGTGGCAGAACCAGTGACGAAAACGGGCATGGTGCTTCAATCGGTATTTAGCTTTTGCACGCTTGGTTTCAGCTCTTTATATACAGCCGCGTTGACATCTATACTTATCGAGGAAGCGGTAAGTGCGATGGCTATTAATACGTTAGATGATTTACAACAGGCGGGAGGAAGAGCCATTATGTTCACGGGAGATCCGTTGAAGCCTCGAATACTTGCTCAGAATCCTTGGCTTATTGCCACAGATGTCGCTCGAAGTGAAATATTAGCGACGAAGAAGATTGACGACTTGCTCGGTAAGTACGGATCTCAAGCGGTGATTCTTTCTTCGGCAGATGCGGGTACACTAGTCCAGCAAGCAACGTACTGTGACGCCTCCGCGAACGGTATAGTCTTAGCAGCTGGTGGTGGTTTTATTACGAATTATGAGGACTGTCACTCGGATATAACACACGTCTTTGATACAATCTTATTAGGTATGGAAGCGGACGGGGTATTGGACGAAATATTGAATAAATACAGCAAAGATACCTGCGATGCAACTGCAAGCGCGACCAAAATCGATTACACGATTGCGTTAGACAAAACTGCTGGTATATTCATCGTCTTATCCTGTGTTGTTACGCTGCTGTTTTCGACATCATTTGTAAGAAGGAATTTGAAATTGCGCCGCAACAAGGCGAAGAAAAGCGAAGAAATGCGAGCCGAGAGTAACCTATGAAAGAGCAGGTTTGTGAGATTATTACAAGACGCACACGCGCTCGAGTGCGAATTGTATGTATCGCACATGTGTTACATGTGATATTTAATTAAGGATAACTCTGTAATTATTAATAAATATTATATCTAAAATAATGCAAGTCCTGGTCATGTAGACGTGTACCTTTCGGATACAGACGTTTTTTTATCTCTTTTCTCTGCTTTTCATCTTCTTTTCACGCAGAAAGTATAGTACGGCATAGCTTCTTCGACGGCGTTGAACACTTCTTCTGGATATTCAATCTCAAAAGATGCGCTACGTACAGGCGGTGCTAATCCTGTGGAGTTGACGGCATCGGTGTGCCAGCCACGGAATTTTTTCCAGGAATCGAGTTCTTTCGGTTCCCACGCGAGCATATTTTTATTGAACGCAATCGAGGCAAACGCACAAATTTGCTTCAGAGTCTCTTCCGGATTAGCCATTAAATCTAAATCAGCATCCACGACCATATATTTTCCTTTAATGCTATCTAATCTCTCCAAAATTTCTTTACACTCTTTGAATCCAGATTCAGTCGGATCGAAATATAACGATTCCGCAACCCCCTGATTTAGACCTACTCGATAAAAAGATTTTAGCGCATCGCTTGGGTTTCGAACCAGAACGACGTGATGAAAACTTCTCAGCCATTCATCGGTGCACTTATCCTGATCGAAATAACAAGAAAGCTCTTTCGACAAATAATATGGTTTTCCTTGTGAGGAATAATCTGTCATCATGAGTTCCATGACGGACGAGTACGAGCAACCGCTCGAAGATACGTTCAATGTCTGCTGTCCATTTTTTATCTTCTCGTAATTCTCGGGCGTATTTTCTTTCAAATATGGCTCGGTCAAAAGTTCGTGCATCACCATGATTTTTGGGTGTTGCGCGAAAGCTCTTTCTAAAGCCGTTGAACGTCCTCTCGTGACGCTCCATATGATGACTCGTCCCATGGATGAGCCATCGTTGTTTGGATTGAACAAAGGATAGGAACCACCATCCTCGCATCTCCACGCGTCCACGCTGCTTTCGACGATGAAGACTTCTTTCAAACCAAGATTTTCTAACATAGCCGCGACAAAAGGAGCACTCGAACACACGTGTCCACCTATAACTGCGCACGGGGCGGTCACATCAACTCCACGATCTTCGAATACCGCGATATTATGTTCATTATCAAAGGGCCGCAATCGCGAGTGAGGCACATTTATAGAGCTTGGAATGTGACCGGATCTTTCGACATCACTTTTCGGCGAGGAAAGAGTTTTCTTTGCCTCTCGTCGCGCCCTGCCGAGGAAGAAAGCTTCCGAGCGAGTATCGATAACTTGAAGTCGTTGTGTCGTTAAATTTTGTAACAAGTCATACACGGATACGATCCTTTCATCGTATATTTGCTCAAATTGATTGTCGTCTGTCCCCTTCATTGAGACCGAGGAAATGCCTTTCTTTTCTTCTACGGTCGTCGACCCTCGCTTCATCTTATTCTTCTTGTTAATGTTCAGGAGCACTTTTATCGGACCCGTGTGTCCACATCTTCTAAACACGTGCGCGATGTAGAACGGAACGAATATCGATCTATTTCGCCGACGACGACGACAACTACGACGACGATGATGATCGTGATGAGCTTCGCTTTCGTTGCTGTTGTTGCTTTCAGGACAAAAAATGACCAGAGCGTCCTGCTTTGAGCACCCCTCCTCCAACAATTTTTTCACGTATGATTTACTCCGCGGGGTGGTTAAGTTTATCTCCCGATTCTCGTCGTAAAGCTCGTCTATTAACTCGCAAACATCGACCCGCGTCGCGTTCTTTATTCTCGCGTCTTTTTCCCAACGACGTTCCGTCTCGTCGTCCTCGTCGTCCTCGTCGTCCTCGTCGTCCTCGTCCTCGTGTTCTTCGTCGTCGTCAAGCGACGTTTTTATAATTGCGGTAAAAAAACGCCAATCCTCGCGTTCCGCGCACGCGCCGTTCGTCTCATCATCGAGAGGAGGTAGATCGTGAAGTAAGCTCACGTTCATGATCCTGAACGCTCTCTCACTCCGTTCTCGCTCTCTCGCTCTCCTTTTTTTACGAACGAGACCGAGAGTATGGAACGCGTTTGATTTGTGTTGTTATTATTCTCTTTTTTTTCCGTCTTTTTTTGATTTTTTGCCCCCTGTGACTCCCAAAATAGACTTGCTTTTCTTTCGTGACCTTTCGCTCCTTCGCTGAAAAGCCCGGAAACCTGGATCGAGAAACCTGGATCGAGGAGAGAGGGAAAGAAAAAAATAACAAAGCGGGAGATTCGATGACGATGCAAACGCGTCCGTAACGTGCGCGGCGATATCTTTTCTATTGGGCGTTTTCACCGCAACGATCCTTTTTTTCTTTCACGCATATAGTCGTTGGAAAAATTGTCGTCGTGCTTAATTTGCTGAAACGCATAAAGCTGGGGGTCTAGGTTTTGGGTTTCTTTTTGTGCGCGGGCAGGCGACCCTTCGTGAACTTCTTTAAAAAATAAGCAAGCACAATCAGCACCACTTTCAGTAGATGTGCAAGCAAAAGGGGGGACAAAAAAAAACGAAAAGGAGAAAAAGAAAAAAAAAATCTCCCGTTGTGTGGGGGGATGGGATTATTTTGTGTGTTGTCTGCACTAGAAGAATAATTTGCAAATTCAATTTTTTCGATTCGCTATTTCCCGAAAACGCGCGAGCACGCGTTAGACGCGATCACAGAATTCGCAATCGAAATACATCGACGGACGATAAAATACTTTAATCGTCTGAATTGAGCTCTTTGGCTTGCGTCACTTCAGCGCGCGGTAATTGTATTTATTGAGTTTAAAGAGAAGAGAATTTTTCGTTCGTTAGAAAAGAAGGTCGAAATTTGCTCGCTATCTTTTCCGAATTTTCAACTCGACACCGGGGTTTAAAAAAAAAAAAGAGAGGAGGAAGAAGGAAACGAGGAAGGGACTTTGATTCTCGAACCGTTGAATAAGTGTATCGAAAGCGCGCCCCTTCGTCAGACTTATTTGTCGCGTTCTTTTTGCCCTGCAATCGAGCGCGATGATGTCAACTTTCAAGCGATCTCGCGGTTGGTCCCCTCTCCAAGCGTTTGCAATTTTGTTTGCTTTCTTGGTGCTTTCGGGGACACAATTTATGTTTTCAAAGGCTGCGCAACCGCCGATTTGTAAACATTTGATGTCGAAAAGGCCACAATGTTTCGATGAAACGCACGATTCCAATCGGAATACCGTTCCAGCTTTCCTCTCTGATTTGCTCGGTTTGCGAAATACGATCGTCTTGGAGGTTGTTTGGTGGGAAACTCAAGCGATGCAGACCTTCGCTTTTGAGATTTTGCTGAGAGAGAAGCTCGGTTACGAAGTTGAGCTCCACGAATATACCGCGTGGTTAGGTTGCATTGATTCGTATGCAACATACGCGAAAGACAACGGCTTAGACAACGGGCCATATCCGACCGCGCAGCTCCAATATCTCAATCTTATGCTTGGTAAAAAATCTTTCGATGTTGAACTTTGGACGCAAAGTGGGAAAGCGGGAAGAGATTACGTTACAGATAGGGTGACTTTGTCCGACCCGGCCAAGGTAGCATTCGATGGTAGTCTCGGTCCATCTGCAAGGAACGGCTGGTTCATAAACTCAGCTGCGCTTAAAGGACAATATTTTGATACGCTCTCTCTCATTAAAGCCAACGGCGGTTTCGATAGGTCGTCCGCGGTTCATCTTGTTAGTCCATCGGAATTGACCGTTTTGGATGCTCCGGCTGCTTGGAAAGATGATTTCTGTTCGGGCGAAGATCGCAATGAAAACTTTCAAGGTGGGGTTTTAGATTGCGTGTATTGGACTTGGGAGTCACCGACGGCAAATTGCTGCACTCGACGCATGATGGCTGAGAACAATTGCGGCGGTAAATCCGAGTGCTTCGCGCTCATCGTTGAGAATCCTGGATGGCTACCTCCCACGGAAAAGAATGAGATCCGTGTTATTGCCAGTGCGGCGCCGTTTGAGATTGTTTACGCCGGACCAGGAAAGACCAAAGCATTGGTGAAAGAAGCCGAAGATATGGACAAACCAACAATTTTTTATTGGTGGGAACCCGATCTCTTTATTCAGCCGTACGTGAATGATGCTGGCGTCGTCACAAACTATCGTTTCGCGCGTGTAAACATGCTCGATGAGATGTTTTGCGCAAACAACCAGTTTGTTGAAGCGGGTTATAGATCTTCATACTCTACGGCTTTTGCCGAGAATCACACGAGCGCGCCGTGCGATTTCGCGAAAGATGTTCTCGAAAAGGCTTCGTATTTGCCCGACAGGTTATACTTTCAGGATGCCTTTTATTTATTTTCAAAGTACGCCGTCACGTTTGAGGAGTCGTGGAATTTGGTGAATCAAACTCTCAATAGTTCTTTAATTGCGAAACGAGACGAAATTTGGACCCAGTGGGAAGGCGTCGGCGAAGACGAAAGACTCGACTACAACACCTCTTTATTATACTCCCTCGGAGCATGCGAGTGGTTAAAACAAAACGAACACTTGTGGAAAGAATATATTGAGCCGAACGAGTATATTTTTGACGACATCAAAATCATTTTTATTTGCTTGGTTGTTTTCATCGGGTACGTGTTTCTTCAGATGGCAGGAATTTACCGTCGAGGTGCGTATTACGACGTGGAGGTCAAGAGATCTCTCGAAGTTTTGGAAGCGCACAATGTAGAGCCTTTCACTGCTGGAAAGCCGAAACTTTTGGATGGTGTTGATTTGACCAAAAAACCCACGGTTTCAAAATCTTCGGCTCGCGTAAACTTCATCGTAAAGGAGATCTCGTGTCTTTCGGATGAAAGGTTCGTCGAGTTTTCGATCGAAAGTAACACTCGCCTCGAAAATGTTTACATGAGTTTTAAACCTGGTCCGCATCGATCTGATGTTCCTGATTCGTGGGGCACAGTGCCTCACGCAAAGCTCAACAAAGATTTCGGGACCCCGTACGCAGCAGAAGGTCAGAACACTTCAGTACGAAAAGTGAACGATTTTTGCGTTAGCTTTGCGGTATCGGTCGGAATTACAAAGTTAAGAGTACCAATCTTGAAGAAGAGCAAGCAATTTTCACCGTTGAAGGAGTTCCACTTCATACTCCAACCTGGGGAAGTGTTTGGCGATGGCGGCGAACTTATGAAAGCTGCAAGTAGCGGTCCGAAACTAACCTCTACGACTTCTTTTGGAGGCAGCAGCGGTGTTCCGAAACTAACCTCTATGACTTCTTTTGGAGGATCCCACAAGAAAGCAGACTTGCATTCAGCCACTTCGAAGAAATTTCACGACGCTTCGACATTCTCGTCTTCGATTTCTGTCTTGACGATAAAGATATATCCAAGTGAGCCATTCATGAAGGGTTCGTCTTCCACCGGCTTAAACGTCGAAGGGAAGAGTTTATTCTGGGCCTATAAATCCCTCTTCGTGTTAATCAAAAATTGTTTGGGTGTCGATTATATAGCAAGTATGCAGTGGAAGTATCAATTGAAGCAAGCCAGTGTCGCGATGCTGGAAACATTTTTGTGGGGTTTTCTCTTCCAACTCTTACTCGATGAAGGTTTGATCCTTAAAAAGGCAGATTATTGCATTTTTATTGGATTGGCGTTCGCATTTATAGAGGTGTATAAGTTTCACGTTGGTTTGCATTATTTCAACGGAGCTTACTTGATCAAGACACACTTTGAGCAGCTGTTGCTGCTTAAATACAACCTTTTGTCTACGGCCGATTTGACGCAAATCAACGATTCGGAACCGTATTTTCGAGTGACAGTTTTCACGGATTGCGAAGCGATTCGCGAAGAATTTTGGAAGCCACTGAATGAAATATTTGAGCAAATGTTCAGAATGGCCGGCGCTTCCGCGTTTCTTGCCTTTTTATTCCGCGAGAATATGGGCATGCTCTTTATGAAGCTTATTTATGGGATCCCGTATGGTTTCTTGGGATTTTCTCTCATTTTCTTGTTTTTCAGATGCTCTCGGGGCTTGAAAATTGGCTTGGACGAGGACAGACTTGAAGTTATCGTCTATTCCGGCGCGCACGTCATTCTGCACAATTCTCTTTTGGTGCGAGAGTTGAGAAGTATCGTTGATTTTTGCGCGCTCCAGTACGACAGACTTTGGTTTCAGTTAAACGGAGGCATCTTTGAACGATGGTACCATCTCTATTACAATACCTGGATGATGCAGGGTTGCTTGGTTATCGTTACCGCTGTCTTTTACGCGTTGCCTACGAAATTTCTGAAAGATTACGATGGCGATGAAGGCAAGGTCACAGTTGGTGAATATCTTGTTTCTTTGACTGCCATGATTCAACTTTTGACCGGTTGCGTTCAGATATTTGTTTGCAGTTCATCCGTTCTCGAAGTTTTATCTAAAGTCGAGCATATCGCAGAACTTCTGAACTTCCAGAGCTCGGAAGAGAAGAGAATATGCAATTTACCAATGAATGAAGATGGTACGCGCGATCATGAGGGATCGTGTATTAGTTTGTCGGATAGCGTGCCTCTCTTGGTGTTTGAAGACGTATCCGTGGCGCACACTTCGAGAAGTATTTTCCAGAACTGCTCTTTAGTGGACCGATCTTCCAAGAAAGTTAGGGACGTTCGAAAGGGAGGTATAATCGGTGTCCTGAGAAATTCCGACGGATCGTCCAGAACTCTCATGAATCTCTTGATGAAAGAGGAAATTTCGACGACTGGTAAAGTTGGACTTTCGCCGACGCTTTTCTCCTGTCGGGTGAACGCCGAGCATGGCGCTTTCGTTCAATCTGCGAGTTTGCGCTCGAACTTGATATTCTACGCCGAATCTCGCGTGAGAGATTTAGCCCAACATTCGCAAGAAAATTCTCTGTTTTTGAATCAACTACGAAGCTATGATTCTCGTAAACTTTGGGATGTTTGCAAATTCGTTGGCCTGAGTTCCATCGTCATCGGAGACACGTACGAATCAAAATGGTCCGAAGTTTCTTTGGATTCTATCATGGCTTTGTTGGATCAGAATGATTTCATCAAAATTAGGCTCGCGAGAGCACTGCTTGCACTTCCTGAAGTGCTCGTTCTGGACGAAGTCGGCGATGATATGTCTGTTCAAGACTTGCAAGAACTTTACAAAGTTTTCGTCGCGTACTTGGAGTATAAGATCCCCGGCCTCGATGACACGGAAACGTGCGCGTTGTTCCGAAAAGTTAAAAATGTACCGCGCACGATCATATGGTCTGGATTCAAGAGAACTTTGCAGCCATACGTAGACGCGAAGAACTTCATGCTCGTCGTTAAGGATTCTTCGAAGGTTATGTTCACGTCGCCGGACGGCGCGTGGTAAGATTAAAAAAAGAGTAAAAAGACACGCGCACAGCACGCACGCTCATTATATAAAATATTTTGTTCACATTTTTATGCAAGTGCATGGCAGCACAAACGAAGATAAAGGCGACAATTTTGACGTTGAGGAGAAAAGACGAATGGGGCAACGAGGAAGGGACCTCATCGTGCACCGATATATTATAATAAACTTAAATTCACTTCACCGCTCTTTTCTTTTAATACGTACGAGTACAATAATATAAAAAAATGCCTAAAAAAATGCGATCCGTAAAATTGAGAATATAGTGCGGCATTTTAATTCTCGCCGCGCGCGCGAAGGGACGACATAACATATCTCCGCCTTCTCCTTCTCAGCATTCAACATCGCGCGAAAAGATGAAGAGCTTGTCCTCCGCTTCCTCCTCCTCTCGTCATCATCCAGGGGCGGAGAAAAAAGAGATCGTCATAATCGGCGCCGGTCTTTCTTCCGTGGCGTTGATTAAAGCTTTCCGGGCCGACCCCGCGACGAGGATTTCCAAAATCATCGTTCTCGAAGCGAAAGATGACATCGGTGGGACCTGGAATCCTAAGCAGTGTTACCATAATCTACAAACGCACGGCGTCAGAGCTGGATTTGCGCTGCTTCCCTGGGATCGATTTGATTCGCCGTACGATCACGCGCACCATAAAGACGTGTATGGCGCGATGAAATGTTTGTTCAAGAACGAATCCATCCCTGTTTTGAGCTCGTCTTTTTTGTCGCGGGGCGAAGAAAATACAACTACGCTTATTGAGAAGAAGAAGAAGAACGAAGATATTCAGGATGAAGATGCATTGACACCAAATGAACGTGGTTGTAATCATCGTCAACGTAATAGCACCGACTCAGAAAAAGTTGATGCCACGGTGTATCTTTCCGCGCGCGTGAAGTCTATGGAGTTGGTAAAAACTTCTTCGTCCTCCTCGCGAGTGAAACTCAACGTAGTCTCCTCGGAAGGAGACAAGAATGAAGTTGAGCAAGTGCTCTTTGCAGATTTTGTGATATACACCGGAACGACGCATCAGCCAAAAGTGCCCGAATTTGCGCAAGGTAAGAATAAGTATACGGGCGAGATTCTCGCGGCAGCCGATGTAGATTCGAATAGGTTTGAGGAGATTCTGGAACGAAAGCTGAAGGTTGTCGTTCTGGGCGGTTCTAAAGCCGCCATGGACACGGTTTGGAATTTCAATCAGCGAGGGTACACGTCTTTGGTGTGGTTGTTCAGGAAGACATATTGGGGAACAAATTTTTCTTACTTTCAGAGTTCTTTCATAAACAAGGCGTCTCTATTTGCTCGATGGCGAAAAGTTCTTCAGTACGTTTTTATGAAAGTTCGATTGGATTTTGACATGTCGCGATCGAGTTGGCTCTCGCGAGGAGGTTTATTTATTCTCGCAAAAGTTGGTTACCTTTTGAACCCTTTCGATGCGACCACATATAATCTCGGTAACTTTCACGGCGCAATCATTGAACCAGAGAGAATGCAGGCATACCGGAAAACTCCCCATTTGCGCGGGGAAATAGGCTATCTAGAAGGTAAAAAGCTGTACACCACGAAAGGATTAGAGGTTGACGCCGATGTCATCATATGCTGCACTGGATACGACAATCCTAAAGCTCCCATTATATTATCGAACGGCTCGAAATTTTTAGCGCACGAGGAATCTGGTGATAAGTTTTGGAAGGGTATGGTGACGCCAGCAGCTCCTCACGTTCTTTTCATGAACACTTTCTCCTTGGGTAATATTTTGCACGACGCCACGACGGTTGGTCACTGGCTTCGCACGTGCTATTTCCCACAACTCTTTGATGAGTCGATCGAGTCGACAACATCTGTAATTCAAAAAGGATTAGACGCCCAAAACGGAGAGATGAAAAGCACAAAGTGTCGCTCGTATAATTTGTGGAACTCTTTTGACCGACCCGTTCAATACATGTATTATTGTGGAAGAACATTTGAGAGGGAAATTTACGAGGCAGATTTATTAGCCTGTTCTAGAAACACTAAAGGAACCGTTTCTATTTCTTCGCCCATACGAAGATGGATGTATAGTTGGAGTTGCGCCAGTTTTCTCTTGGCAGACGACACGAATGTGAATTAATGTGTGTGGTGTGTGTGTGTGTGTGTGTGTGTGTGTGTGTGATTTGAAAAACTTGATCTACTATACTTGTATATATTTATTTTTTTTTTATTTCAGTTCAATCGCCCCTACTTTTCATAAACTCACATCTTTCATCATCGCTCAGTTTGTTCACCTTCCTCTGAATGCGATTTCGATGCGGCACAAGGAGCCACTTTTTGCAGACCTGAGAGCACGCTAACACCAGCTAACACACAACTCCCGAGAATAAAGATGCCAGAAATGCGAAATAATCCGACTTGATATTTCGATTTAGCACTCTCCGTTTCGATGACAGACGTGCATTTTTTGTTCGCGTAGGAAGCCGTGATGTAATCAAGAGTTCCATCGGATTCCATGGTCATCAAGAGCGAATCAAAAATAAGATTCAAATCCGAAAGGCAATCGTCGTAACTCGTAATGAATCCTCCACCTGCTGATATGGCCACACCGGTGACGACGACGTCGCAGAGATCTGAATTCTGCGCCACGGTCAACGCATCCGGCGACGAGAGAATGACTGCCACTGAGTTGTATTTATCAAGCAGAGCGCGAAAATCGGTGGTACTTAAGATTTCACTTCTGGGAACATCTTCCGCTACGAGCCAAGGATTTTGGGCTAAAATTCGCGACTTGAGCGGATCGCCACCAAACATAATCGCTCTTCCACCAGCTTCTCGCAATTCGGCCATTGTTTTGATCGTACCGGACGTATTCGCGTCCTCGATGAGAATAGAAGTCAAACTCGCACCGTACAGCGCGACCACTATCAAACGTAGAAACCCGAAGGATCCCTGAACAAGCTGACCTAAATGCGTGCGTGGATCGCGAGAATCACCTCCGCACGCAAATCGGCACCAAGTGTTCCACAGTGAGCGGCTCAACTCGTCTTTGAAATTCACCTGCTTCGAATCGATGCTAAAATCGTGCTCAATGTATACCAGAGCGGTTGAAACCAAAAGAAACGCGGCGAATAACACCAACCAAATGTACGACTGGAACGGTGCAAAAAGCATGAGCAATGAGAATGAATCTGAACCGGTTGTTTCGAGCACAGTGAGCATTCGTGTGACGTCCGTGTGATAATATCCGCAAGAGATACCGATGGATCGCCTTCTCGCCGTATCCGACCACCACTGTCCGCTCACGTCAAAGTCCCGCGTGAAGTTCAATGCCATATCCTCGTACGTTTCTCCTCTGCTCGAATCCACGTCCCCGAATATCGTCCAATTCGTTTTAAAGTTCCCAAGCGTCGCCACCTTTTCGAAAACGTCAAAGTTATACCCCGACAACCTACTCCCGCAATTGGTACAATACACGTCAGGATAGTCTTTCGTTCGCGTCGGCGCCGCTTCGCCTTCGATCGAGACGTACCCTGGATCCCAAATAGCCGCCACGTTGAGCGTTAAACCTTCTAAGCGCGTGTTAAAATTCGAATTCACTGTGCTGTTGACGTCATCTAACAAATTCAACGCGCAAGCGTCTAATCTCTCCGCTAAAGTTGTTGTTGTTGTTGTTGTCGTTTCTCCTCTCACTTCTGACCATCTCGCGGGGGACACGACGACGACGATGAAGAAAAACACCACCCAAAATAAAGAAAAGAGAAAGCTTTTTCCATCATTCTTCGCACGAAAAAGTATCCTCCCTCCTCCTCCTTTCCCTTTTCGTTTTCGTCGTCCTCTTCCTCCAGCGCGTGACGATGATGCTCTCTGGTAAAAATTGAATTCTCTTTTCCGAACGACATCTGCCTCATCGTCCGAAAAGTGAAGCCCGCCTCTCTCTCTCGTTCGCTCTGAAACAACTACCATTCCTCCTCCTCCTCCTTCTTCACCTTCTTCTCTTTCTTTTCCGCCGCGCGTTGATGATGATGTCATTTTTATTCTGGATCAGAGCGTTGAGAGAGAGAGCCAATAACGACACGCGCGCGAATTAAAAAAGGGAAAAGAAGAAACGCGCAATTTCTTTTTTTCTTTTAAATAAGCAACAAACAGACAAAGGCGGCACAAAGGCAAAAACCCCCACCACCCACGATTAAAAACGAAAAAAACGGCACACTTACACACTTTACACAAAAAAAAGAAAAAAGAAACACAGCACCAATAACACACCACAGAATTAATAATAGAGACACGCGTACGTCTTTCTTCTTCATTTTCGTGGCGTAACATGAACAAGTTGTTGATGTGGTCTTCCACCACCTCGTCGTCGCTGACGACTTCGACTCTGAGCGGCGCGAGGAGCGCGAACCGAGGCGGCGCGATGCTGCTCGGAAGAAGACGACGACAACAACAACACGAAACGCATCACCGTCGCGAAAGGAAGGAAGGAGGACGAGGGAAAGGCTTCGCCGCCGCTGCTTCGCCGGGGAGAGGTGTTGCCTCTCGCTCCGTCGTTTCTCCGTGCGACTGCGGTTTTTGCGTAAAAAACAACCGACCTTTTTCTTTTAACCGAATCGCGCGACAACAGTCAGAACAACAACAACAACAACAACAACAGAGACCACCCGGCGCGAGATACGTGTCGTTGTCGTCCGCCGTGGCCCCGAAAGGAGACGGCAGCGAACAGTACGCGAGGAAAAAGCTCTCCTCGATTGAACCACCGACGGTGGCGAAAGAGTTGGTGGAGTATTTGAACGAGTCTTGGACGGCGTTTCACGCGACGAAGAACGCGGAAGAGATGCTCAAGAAGGCTGGTTTCGTAAAACTGGACGAGGACAAGAGCTGGTCGTCGTCGTCTTCTTCGAAATCACCGCTGAAACCGAATGGGAAATATTACGTGGTGAGGAATCAAAGTTGTATCGTGGCATTTTGTTTAGGCGGGGAGTATGTCCCGGGCGATGGATTTCACATCATCGCAGCGCATACCGATTCGCCGTGTCCCAAACTGAAACCGGTCTCCAAGCGGAAAGAACGCGCCGGGTGCATAGGCGTCGGCGTGCAACCGTACGGGGGAGGATTGTGGCACACGTGGTTCGATAGAGATTTGAGCGTTGCTGGAAGAGTTTTGCTAAAGAAAAGCGACGGTCGAGTCCAAAGCGAGTTGGTGAAGATTGAGCGTCCGATTGTGAGGATACCTTCGCTGGCTATTCACTTGGATCGAGAAATCAACCAGTCTGGTTTCAAACCAAACTTAGAGACGAACTTTGCGCCCATCTTAGCCACGGCGATTAAAGCCGAGCTGGAAGGTTTCAACAATAACAGAGATAATAAAAGCAAAAGCAACGACAGTAACAGTTCTAGCGGAGGTGAAACGATGCATCACCCCATCATTCTCGCCGTTCTCGCGGAGGAGTTGAAATGCGAACCGGAAGATATCATCGATTTTGAACTCAACGTGTGCGACACGCAAAAGTCTCAAATAGGAGGAGCAACGAATGAGTTCATCTTCAGTGGAAGACTCGATAACTTGTGTTCTTCTTTTTGCGCTTTAAAAGCGCTCATAGACGCCTCGAAGGATTCGTCTTTGAAGAAACACAAAGGCGCGCGAGCCATCGCTTTATTCGATAACGAGGAAGTTGGCTCGGTATCGACGAGCGGCGGTGGTGGTACGGTTATGATCGAAGCCATTAAACGCGCGACTTTGAGTGTCAGTAGTGGTAATAATAATGGTGACGCAGGAGAGAGTGATGTCATCGAACAATGCCTCGCGAAGTCGTTCCTCGTCAGCGCAGACATGGCACACGCCATCCATCCAAACTACACCGAAAAGCACGAAGAACAACATCAACCTTTATTTCACAAAGGCGTCGTCGTGAAGCACAACGCCAACCAGCGGTACGCGACGACTGCGCTCACCGCGTACATGTTTCGAGAGTGTGCGAAGCTCAGCGGTATTCCTACCCAAGAGTTTGTCGTGAAAAACGACATGGGCTGCGGATCCACCATCGGCCCAATCGTCAGCGCGCAGACCGGCATCCGAACCGTCGACGTCGGCGTGCCGCAGTTATCCATGCACTCCGTTCGGGAAATGATGGGCACCGAAGACGTGGACATATGCCACAAACACTTCGTGGCATTTTACGAGAACATTGCCAAAGTGGATGCCAGCGTTCAAATGTCCAGTTAGTTGAGAGCAGAGAGAGTATACTAAGAGAGAGAGAGAGAGAACCTTGAATTTTTTTATGAAGAGAAAATGTGTGTTTTGTTGTGTCTTTTTTCACTTGCAATGTGAGTTAGGGAGGGTGAAATTTCAATTTGAAGCGCTTTGCACGTTGAGCACGCTGGAAGCACTTTGGCGAAACTTTTTAGGCTCGAAGCGCTTCGACACCGTCCTTATTGTGAGTTTTTAAAACTCTCGCCAGTTTTTTGTTATGTAACGTTCAAATTCATGTGCTTCGTGCTGCAATTCTTGGTCGGCCCAGTATGCTTCCCATTCGTCTAAATCTCCTTCTTCTTCCTCTTCTTCTTCTTCTTCTGTTATGTATAACTCTCCATTTTCGTAATACCAACCAAATGGGAGAGGACAGTCGTTGTCGAGGAGGTATTGTAAACATTTTCGGTTGTACCGGTGCGCTTCTTCTACGGCGCGGGAGTCCCAAGGCGCTTTAACGACTTCGTGTAAGTACTTCAAACAGTCTAATTGGCCTTCTCTGGCCGCAAACGTACACGCATGTACGTTGTATTTAAAATATTTACGGTCGACAAGATATTCGAGTATGTGAAGATGACCATTTCCAGCCGCCTGATAGGCAGTTTCCGGAGCCCAAGGCACTTTGACTTCTTCATGTAAGTATTTGAGGCACTCGAGATGACCGTTTTCGGCAGCTTTTATACACGCCAGCATATCGATAGGACACTTATTTGACACGCAATACTTTAACATTTCCAGATTACCTTGAGATGCGGCCATATTGATCGTCCCTACATTCCATTCACACTTTTTCTCCTCTCGCGCCCACTTGAGCAAGTCGAGTTTATTCGTTTGAGCAACTCTTACGCAGAAAGATATTTCGCTTCCGTCCCAGTTACCCGGCCACAACCATCGATTCTCCCACATGAACTCCAAAGTCGATACCGATGACATCTCTTCGACCTTGAATCTCTTCTTCAAATCACTCGCGCGAGATGATCTCTTAATCAACTTTCTCGATTCACTGTTCACTTCGCCCAAGAATTTCACATCCGTTCGATTCAATCTCGGAAGAATGTGTTTGAAACAAATATCGTCCCACTTCACGACCACGTCTCACAAAGAATCTCTCTCCCCCATCGTCGTCGAAAGCTTTTTCTGTAAAACTTGCGTCTTCATAGCTTTATAAAGAAGACAAAATAATCTCTTGTCTGTTCTTTTTATGTTGCGTCGTTGCTCTCGGGAAACTGAGGAAAGTTCGTCATTTTCAGTTACTTCTTTTCCTATTTAGGCGTCACAAGGCACAAAACCGCCAACGCTCTGTTTTTGTTTGCGACTCTAAACCATGAAGACATTCTCTGCTTCATCATCATCTTTGCACCATTCGTCGCGGTATTGCGTCGCGAGAAGAATCGTCGTCGAAGACAACAGACGCGCTCGCTCGACTCCGTCCTCTTCATCGTCTCGTTTTCTTTCTCTTCGCGTGTGCGCGAAGAAAAAAAGTGGCTTCGCCGCCGAGTTGATGAAGAAAAACGACGACGACGAAGATAAAGACGACGGTCCAAGCACGAGTAGCAATAGTGCCAGTAAAACGAACGAAACGGAGCGGTGCCCGTGCGGGTCTTCTAGTTCTTACAAGTCGTGTTGCCGCCCGTATCACGATTTGGAACGATATCCAGCCGACCCGGTGACTTTGATGAAATCGCGGTTCTCCGCCTACGCCAAGGGCAAAGCGAAATACATCGTTATGACCACGCACTCAGAAAATGAAATCAAAAAAGACGGGAGCAAAACAAAGACCGGGGTAAAAGTGAGCACGTTAGAAGCGGACGTGGTCGCGACGTGCGAAAAAGTTGAATTTTACGGATTGAAAATCGCCAACGAGAAGAAAAAGAACGATACCGAACATCTGGTTTCTTTTAGTTATAACTGCCGCATCCGAGGTCAAAAAGGTTTCGATCGAGGCAGAGAGGAGACGCAATCGGAGCTGTCTACGTTTAGGAAAGAGGAAGACGGGAAGTGGTATTTTCTAGACGGCATTCAAGGAGGCGCGTGATTGTCTCTCCTCTTGCGCTCTTGTGTACTCTTCTCTAAAACTTTATCATCTACATTTTAATTAAAACTACCATCGCTACTTGTATATGCTACTGCTAATCGCGTCGCAGCTCCTCGTCACGCGACTGCTTCCCAGCCTCCGGAAAACATGCACGCGTTTGCCCCACCTTTACACCTAAAACGTTGACTCGTGTCGCTTTCGCACGAAAGGGAGCCTTCGTCTCCGTTTTTCGAATTTGACAACGAAGGATAGCAACACGTCGCCGGCCACGGGAACGCTCGAAAATTCTTACCGATTCCTACGTTATTCAAGCCCGAGTTTCGTTGCCAACGTAACACGGCCCTTTCAAATCCAAGTTCTTTTAAATCTTTCGCTCTTTTGAGGACGAACTTTGCATCTCTCTCCTCCATAAATTCAAACTTTCTCACCGCATCTTCGGTGCGCATGTTCGCGAGTTCGCTCAAACAAGTCTTCAATTTGTCCCCATAGGAGTTTTTCCCCAAGAATCCATCTCTCGCGTGACACCTGTAATCCAACATCACGCTCAAGCTTACCGACGTTCTCAATTTTTCTGCGTCGCCGTTGACGTGCGAGTTGGAAAATCTCGCGATGCTGAACTTTTCGTTCCCCGGTATGAATACCGATTCCGTCACGCACGCTCTCCAACCGTGTCCAAACATTTGGTCGTTATCTATGAAGGTCACTTTTGAATACGTTTCGTTCACCACGTCGATGAATATATTTTCTCCGTGCCGATCGCATTGACCTAATAAAGCGTCCATCACCGCCGCTTTCACGACTGATTCGTGATCTACGTTGACCAGCGCGTTACGAGCACCAACCGGGTCGCTTTTCACAAGACGTTCATCTAATTGCGTGATTGAAATTCCCGGCGCGATGGACATGAACAGCGCGTCCGTTTCTATCTTTCGAGTATTACTGGGATGTACGCTCTTCACGCGCTCCGTCCAATGTCGAACGGAAATTTCCGACGCGTCGCAAAAATCGAGAATCTTTTGCATCGTCACTGAATTCCGCATCGTTTTCACCGCTTTCGATCGTTGCCCCGGCGTCGTGTCTACGAACGCGTTCCCCCTTTTTTGATAGCACGCGCCGACGCCGTCTGGGTCGACGATAGTCTCGCCGTCTCGATTTATTTTTCCTCCCACGCACCACATTTTCGCAATCGCCCAATCCGTGCTCCCTTTTCTGTTTACTTTCACCAGCGTCGCCGGCGAGGCACCTATTTCCGGTTCGTACGTCTGATTTTTCATCGTCACCGTTCTCGCCATCTCTTTCAAGACGTGCGTGCACCCGAAACACGCGTCGCATCGATCGCCTTTGTCCGCCAGCGCTTTCGCCAACGCGTTATCGTGCCCTTCGTCCGAGGACGCGTGCGATGTGAACGACACCGAGTCGTCCACGATGACTCCTCTTTCTTCTTCTTCTTCTCGAGGGGAAGCGCATCGCGCGCACGTCCCGCACGAGGAAAACGAACCCGAACTCGTCCTCCTCGTCTGCGCGCCACTTTCAGCCGAAACCGTCACCGCGGCGAGAAGAAGACAAACAACGGCACACGACGACACCATCGTCAGAACAAAACAGAGAAACGAAGACGAGCACGAGGAGGAGAAGAAGAAAAAAATGCAGGCGCGTCTTTTTTTCGTTTTCGTTGCCACCACCATCGTCATCGCGGCCCCTCACAAAACGCGCGGCGCGCGCGACTCATTCTCGCGTCATAAACACGCCCACGCACGCGCGCGCACGAAACCAAGCACTCGTACGTGTGTACACGTAAAAGTGAAGAGGCGAGAGAAGAAGATTTGAAAAAAAAGGAGATATTTTCCAAAAAGGTTTTTGTTTAGGGTTTCAATTTCTTTCTTTCGGGAAGGGGGGCGTGTGCCACTTTTGGATAGCGAGAAAAGCTGCCGCAAAAAAAAAAGGCGTGTGTGCACACGTTCCGTACACACGACACGTGCTCATAAAACACGCACAAACAAACGAACGAACGAACGCGTCGAGCGAAGGGTGTTCCTTTTTTTGTTTTCTGTTGTTTTTACGCGAAGAGGAGAGAAAGAAATGATGACGTTCACTCCAACGCTCGCGAGGGCGATGCTGATGTGTTTTTTCATCACCGTCGTCACCGTGGGGGGCGTGTGGCGGCCGGTTTTGCTCGGTGCAGAAGCGGCTAAGATTGATATTAATTGGAACGGTATGCAATACACCATCGACGACGATTCGACTGTTCAAGAAGATAGAGTTTTTGAAGGCGTGACGAAAACGATCGGACCGTATTATCTCTCCGAGCGCGCGCAGCACATTAAAGACGAGTTCACGGATCCGTACGACTGGCCTGACTATTTGCAAGATTTCACATCGTACATGGCTGAATATTGCGAAGTGTCTGGCGGCGACGATTGGTCAAAATTTACCGGCTACGAGTTCACGCCATCTACTGGTGGCACGAGAGTCGCTTCGGGTACGTTCATGACCACGTACTTGACCGAGACGGTCACCGACAACGCCGCGCCAGCTGCCGGACGCCTCGAAAAG
>Ga0255763_1000170_pt1 | contig 69193 bp, 45 predicted proteins | sample 041ome_2_FD_179963 | JGI IMG/M metagenome (GOLD analysis project Ga0255763, IMG submission 179963) | Coastal salt marsh microbial communities from the Groves Creek Marsh, Skidaway Island, Georgia - 041406US metaG (version 2) | ecosystem: Environmental > Aquatic > Marine > Intertidal zone > Salt...
TTTTGTTATATCTCTTTCCTCTTTCCTTTCGAGTGCTGCGGCGGAGGCTGTTCACTCTTCTTGACGAGTTTTTTTTGCTTCTTCTTCTTCTGTCGTATCTCTTTTGTTTTTTGCTTCTTTTCCGGGATGGCTTTGTCGCGCGCGGAGAGCAGCTTCTTGGCGGACTTTTTCCCTTCGCTGTTCAAGTTCTTCGAGGCGTGTTGGTGCTTTGGGTCGTTGGTATCGTTGTTTGCGCTCGTTCGCTTCGGCGCGTGCATCATTTTCTGAAGACGAGGACGAGGTTTTTTCTGCGCGTTTCGAAAAAAAGTGAAGAAAGAAAGCTGCAACCGTTGTGTGTGAAGAAGGTTTGTATTTCACGTGTCTCTCTGAAAACGTATCGTCGAATTTACAAAGATAGAAATATCGTTAATAATGGTAGTAGTAATAAGAAGTAGTACTCGTATCGGTAGATGCGTGAGGAAAACGCATCAATCAGGCGTAAAATAGAACGCTCGGGAACCCTTTGTAGGCGAACGATAAGCGTCTTTGGATTGGACCGGCAACCGCGCCGACCGCGCGAACTCGCTTGACGGTGGCGAAGAAGACGCGTGAGTCGCTCGTGACAGATTGAACGAAAGCTTTTTCGTTGTCGATATATACGGCGCCGAGATAAAAGGAGAAGTTGTCGATTTTCTCGGAAAATTCCATGACGGCGGTGATGACGTGTTCGGTGGATCGACTGGAGACGGCGACGAGTTCGGGCGGTTTCCTCGGCGGCGGAGAGGGAGGAGAGACAGAAGAAAGAGGAGGAACAACGTTTGGGTCAGCGATAAACCGATAGTGCGATGAGAATCCAGACGTCCATCCAGGACTGTTGCTGCTGCCACCAGGTGCTTGACCTTCTACGGTTTTTTTGGGGTTCGATGGATCTTTTACTTCCCCGACGTAGCAGCTCATCCTCGCCGAGTCGTGCGCAAACGCTTCACAAATTTTCTTATCTGGATAATTTTGGTCGTCATGCGCGCTATCGAGACACAGTCTACAGCACTCTTCGGGGTCTTTTACATCGTTGTATCTCATGGCCGGCGCGATATCGTACCGAGCGTTCGTTTCAATCCCATCGCACTCTTCCTTTTTCTTTACAAACGGAGGAACAAAAGAAGGCGGCGTTTCCGGTACGAAGGGCGGAATAAACGGCGGAGGAACGAAAACGTTCGACATGGTCGCAGATTTCAGTATCGATTCGATTTTGTCGTGATATATCTTCACGATATTTAATATTGGCTCGTGTTCCTCGTCTTCCACAAACACGCAATACCCATCGTCGTCGTATTGTTTCTTCAAAAGAGAGCCGAGGTGCCAAAACAAGATACCGCCGGCGCTCGGCGAAAGAGAAGTTCTTTGCTCAAACATCCCACCTTCTCTCTCAATCATCGCAACCGTCGCTTCTGTCGCTAACTCGTACACTCTCTCGTAGAAAGATGCTCGAACATTTATGGGTTTCTTCTTACCAAACTCTTCGAAAAGAATAGGCAAGCCTAACGCTTCGGCGTCTCGAACGTGCTGGCGCATCCACTGATCGGTAAAGCGCAACTTCTCCTCTTCGCTCTCGCCGTTCAACCAATCGTCCACCCATAAGTGCACGGTGACAAAATCAAACCCTTCGGAGTGCTTCATGAAATCAACGCCCCAATTTCCGGCATCCGAAAACGGATTGACGTTCGCCGAGTTTGCGAAAGAAGAAGACGAAGAGTAAAACCCCTCCGAGCCGAGCGATATCATGTGTTTCGAGTTCACCTCCCGAAACGCTTGAATCATCTCTCGACACCACTCGCTCATGATTGCATCTCTTACCATCCCATCTCCTCCTCCTCCCGATTCTATCCTCGGTTCGTTGATCAGCTGAAACGCGAACACGCTCGCGTTGTTTTTGTACCTTTCGGCGACGTATCGTAAGTACCTCTTATAGGCCTCCTTAATCCTCCAATCGCGAAAGAACTCGCTCTTGTCTTTCACCCCGAACCAATCGCAGTATTGCTTCACTCCTCCGTAATCTTCCCAAAAGTTTGTCAGCGTCAACAACAACCGAATCCCTCTCTTCTCGCACTTCGCGAGAAGCCGATCCAACCCTCGAAAGTTCTCCTCCGAAAACTCGCCCGCGTCTCTCTGCAACGCTCTGCCGTCGAAATCGTCCCGATCGCCGTCCAAAAACGCCCAAACTCTCAAAACGTTCGCGCCGGACGTTTTCGCGCCGTCCAACACGCGATCGACCATCTTCGGCCCTCCTTCGCGTCCATTCTCCTCGTAAAGCAACGCGAACGCGTTCGCCCCGAGCGCTAAAAACCGTTCGCCGGTTCCTTCGTTTCGGAACGACGCGCCGTCGCGACGGATGAAGAACTTAACGCCATCGTCGTCGTCGCTTCTTCTCGACGTTTCTGCCGCGCACCACGATCGCCTGCAATGCGCGATGAGGAGCAACGCGAGACGGAAAGAGAGCGCGATCAGACGTCGCGAGGACGTCTTCGTCGTCATAATACGAATATTTTTTTTTTCTTCTTCTTTCTTTCTCTGTGCGCTCAAACACTAACGTTTTGCCGCAAATTTAACAAACAGTTGACGCGCGCGCACGTTATTAAAACAGCGCGCAAACAAAGAAACAAACACAGAGAATGGCGAAAGACCAACACGTCCCTCGCCGCTCGTACGCGTTAAAGAACACCTTGGAAACGTTCTACCGAGGTGGGCCAATCGCCATCGACCCGACGCACTCGCTGTTGGCGTGCGCGAACGGGGACGAGGTGACGCTGGTGGATGCGAAAACTGGCGGCGTGAAATCGCGAACGGATGGCGACACGGAACCGATCACGGCGCTGTGCTTCAGCGCGAACGGCAAGAAAGTGTTCGTGGCGTCGAGGTCGCTGGCGATGCGGGAGTTGGACGTGGCGAGCGGGAGATTTATTGGTAGGAAATGGAAACCGCACAAGATGCCGGTGCTGGCGGTGTCGGTGGACCCGAGCGGGCAGTTTTTGGCGACAGCGAGCGCCGATCGGACGATTCGGGTTTGGGACATCGAGAGAGGGTACGCGACGCATGCTTTTAAAGGACACGGAGCTATGGTGACTTCGGTGCAATTTCACGAGACGAGAGGGGTATTGAAGCTGTATTCGGGCTCGGATTGTGGAGAGGTTGGGTTTTGGGATTTGCGAGGGAACAAACAGGACGCGCCGATGGCGAAGGACGCACACGTAAGCGCGGTGACTGCGGTTGGGATTTCGACGTGCGGGAAGAAGATATTGAGCGCGGGAAGAGACGGTGTCGTTCGAGTTTTTGGTATGAACGGGAAGGTGATATCGACGACGAACGTTGGGGAGGCGGTTGAAGCGGCGAGGGTGTTGCCGAGGAAGAGCGCGCTGTACGGCAAATCCGGAGAAGATCGCGAGGAAGATGGCAAGGTCAGGTTCGCGACGGTGGGGAGCGGAGGTAAGGTAAAGTTGTGGAAGGAAGGCGCCGGGAAGGCGTTTTTGGAATCGAAAACGTTAACTGGAGGGGTGGAGAATAACGCGAAATCGAACACGGAGTTCCAAGCGGCGAGCGGAACGTTCGTTGAGTGCCGGTTAGCCGAGGATGGGGAGATGTTGATGGCGGTAACTGGAGATGCGAGAGCGCTGTTTTTTGAAACAACGAATGGTAGTGGTAGTAAAGAAAAGGATACGAAGAGTGGTAAAAAGAGTAGTAGAAGTAGATTGACGATCGCGCGAGAATTGATTGGCGATTGCGACGAAATCGTAGGTTTAGCGTTTGCGAGAAGTTCTTTGGAGAAAACCGTGTACGAAGACGAAATCGCACTGATTAGAGATTATAACGATCCCGAGGACGAGATGAACAACGGCGACAACGATGAAGACGATGAAGACGGAGATGCGAAAAAACGGAAATCGTTGAATGATGCAAACGCAGGAAGGGAAACGTTACCGCCCCCGGAATTGTTGTGCGCAGCGACGTCGTCGTCGCCTTTACTTCGTATTTTTCAAGCGCACAAAGATAGGAACGCTGGTTTTACGTGCATCGCTGCTTTAGCTGGACATTCGGAGGCTATTTTATCCGTAGATTGCGCTCCGAGTAAAATAGTAAATGATAAAGAAGAAGAAGTAGCGGTGAGTTTAGCGGCGACTGGATCCAAAGATCACACGGTTCGCTTATGGAACGTCGAGAGGAGGGAATGCATAGCTTTCGGTAAAGGTCACGTGAGCGCGGTAACTTCTGTTGCTTTTGCGCCTAGAAAGAACGCACCTTTCATAGTTTCTGGGGGACAAGACCGCGCCTTGAGAATATGGGATGTGAATGCGGCTCTAGAATCGCACGCCAAGGCTAACAACACGGAGGAGAATGAAAACGATGGAGAAAATGTAGTCATACGTATGCCAGCAATTGCAGCGACTGTCGCGCACGATAAACCCATAAACGGCGTGGCAGTGTCGCCAAACCATTTGCTAGTCGCCTCAGCTTCCGCAGATCGCACGGCAAAGCTCTGGAAGATGCCGGATTTGCTCTGCGCGGGCGTCTGCCGAGGGCATAAAAGAGGCGTGTGGGCGATTGCTTTTTCAGATGCCGATAAATCCGTCGCAACTGCCGGTGGCGATAAAATTATTCGCTTGTGGGATTGTTCCAATACGACCGGTGGCGATTTGCCTTGTTTGAAATCGTTTGAGTCGCATTCAGGCGCCGTGTTAGCGGTGAAATTTTTATCGTCTGGACAACAGCTCGCCTCCGTTGGCGGCGATGGGAAACTCCTCGTTTGGAACAATAAAAACGGGTTAGCCGTGAAAGAATTCGAAGCGCACGAAGACAAAGCTTGGGCGATGGCGCGAGGTGGCGATGGCGCGTACATCGCCACCGGTGGTGCCGATGGATCTTTGAAACTTTGGGAAGACGACACGTTGCTTGCTTCAAAACATCGCGAAGATAAAATGCAACTTGGCATCGAGAAAGACCAACAGTTGCAAGACGCGGAAGCTATTGGAAACGGGAGCGAAGCTTTGAAATTGGCTTTGAAACTCGAGCGCCCAACTGCATTTTTACGCGTCGCTTCTCGAATGACCATGGAACGAGGCGAAAAAGGGATGCAAATCGCCAAAGGGGTTTTCAAAGAACTCGATACCGAGGAAACCGTGCGATTGCTTAAGTACATTCGCGATTGGAATACAAACTCGAAGACAAGCGGCGTGGCGAATAAGATTTTAAAGTGCGTGTTAACGGCAAAGTCTTTGGATACGATCTCAAGTCTACCGGGAATCATTGATTTATGCGCTGGATTAAAAGCGTACGCTATTCGACACCAAAACCGTGCGCAGAGGATGTATCAGAGCACGTTCCTGATCGATACGGCGCTCACGAGAATGGGTAGCTTGAGAGAAGAACATGACTTGATGCTCGGTATGGACGAAGAAGAGGAAGAAGAAGAAAGTGAAGAAGAGGAAGAGGAAGAGGAAGAAGAAATAGAAGAAGAAGAAGAAGAAGAAGAAGAAGAAGAAGAAGAAGAGGAAGAAAAGCGCATCGCTACGCCTCCCAAACCAAAACCTTCGACTGAGCCAACAAACACGAGAAAGAAATCGCGAGTTTGGGAGGCGGAAACAGCACCTCCAAAGAAAGCAAAGAAGGAAGACGAACTGGTCAAGGAGAAAGAGAAGCCAACGACGAAACCAACTCCTCGAAAGAAGAGCAAAAGCCCGTCGCCTGCGCCACCGGCGGAAAAGCCGGCCACGCGTCGAAGCACGCGTTCTCAAACGCCAGAAGTAGAAGCAAAAGAAACCGCGGCGAAAGAGAAAGAGAAAGAGAAAGCCGAACCAGCAAAGAAAAAACGCGGCCGTCCTCCAGCCAAATCAAAATCTCCTCCTCCGGAAGAGGAAGCCGCTGAACCTCCGAAAAAGAAGCGGGGTCGGCCGCCGAAAGCGCCGCCGCCGACGACGACGACGACGGAAACCAAGAAAGCAACGCCAGCGGCGAAAAAGAAAGCTCCCGCGTCCGCGACGAAAAAGAAAGACGCTAAGCAACCGGCGGTGCCCGTTCGTCGTTCGTTGCGTTCTCGCTCGCCAACGCCGGACGTTTCCTAATTAGCTTTTGTTGTACTTTTACTGCCAGTATGATTTTTAGGGTGTACGACTCGTTAGCCGAAAAGATATCAACACAACCGAGTTTTTCATAATCCACATTTAAAAAAAACCGCGCTGCTCGGCACGCGACAGACGAATCGAAACTTCGCGCGGAGCGCAGCGAAAATTCATAAAGAGTAGCATCAGGTCATCGCCGTTAATTCTGCCGAGTAGTTTTTCGCGTTTTATCGCCTCTCGTCGTCCTTTCTTCGAACAAAATAAGACTTCAAATTCGCTCGAGAGAGAGAGAGACATCAACGTTTGAATTTAGACGAAAATGCAACTGACGATGCGACATCAAACAACGTCGTCGAGCGCCATATTTGGCCGCGCTTCTTCCGCTTTGTCGTCATCGTCGTCGAGTGGTGTCGGCATAAAACGCGCGTCTTTGGCGTCGAGCCGACGCGGTGCTTTGATCAACGGCGCTGGGGAAAGAACGCGTTTGGTCGCGTCGTCGTCGGGAGAAGAAAGATCGAGAAAATGCATCGTCTCCGCTTTGAAGAATACTTTCAACGCGGCGATGACGACGACGACGACGACGACAGCGTTCGCATCCGAAAGACGGAAGCGATGTTGTTTAGTCTCCAGATCATCGACGAGAGGTGCGATTGTTACGAAAGCCTCCTCCTCTTCCTCTGGGAAAATCAGCAACGCAAATCAGAAGATTCCAGAACCGTTTAAGTCTATGTTCGCCATCGCGATGGCAACCTTGTTCGCGTCGTTAATTGCAAACAGCGACTTGTCGATCGCGTTTCCGCACTTGGCGCCGGTGCAGAGAGGATGCGAAATTGTGAGCACGAACGCGATTAAAACGTTAATGTTGATTGTGGACGGCGCGTTGGATACGGCGCAGTGCGTGTGGATTTTATTGAATAAGATACGCGCACCACAAGGCGTAGTGTCTGGAATGGTTGGGATGATGTCTGGAGTTGCGGCGTTTATTGCCGGCGCTGTTGGCACCGGTGTGTCTGCCGTTGGAGCGGCGTTTGCGTTTGTGACATCTCGAATGGCGATGTTTCTCGCGACACTTGCGGTGTGGGCAGGCGCGGGAACTTCGGCGTTTGTTTCTTCGGGCGGTGCAACTATGCAAGGGTTACCGACGCCTGTGGTGGTTGCAGTCACAGCTGGTGCGACTATCTTGGTACAAAATGCATGGAAGATGTGGAGAGGTGATGGTATCGAAAGTAGCAGTAGTAATGCAGTCGAGGAAGCGGCGGCACCATCACCAACGCTCAAGGCGGAACGGGTCATTCGATCCGCGGCTGCGATAGAAACGCCGCCTCCGCGACCTTCACCTCCTCCTCCACCACCACCACCACCTCCTCCTCCTCCTCCTTCACCTCCGCCCCCTACTGTGCGTGCACCAGTGGTAGCCCAACCAGTTGTGTCTGAAGTCGTCTCTACGCCAGCGGTTGCATCGACCCCACCACCGTCAACACCGCGAGTAGTTGACGGCGAAGCCGAGGAAGTCAGAAGAGTCTTCGAACGTCTCAAAGCAGAGGCGGAAGCGAACGCGAACATTGCCAACTTGAGCACCAAAGAGAACGCAGATGGAACGAAGAGAATTGGCTCCAAGGAGCGATTCCAAGCGTTTGCGTATCTGGTGAAGGAAACTGTGGACTCGATCAAAGGGGTTACGAGCAAAGATGCAGATGAAGTTCTCTTCGACGCAAAGTTCCAAGCGAAAGAAGTTGCCAGCATCACCTCTAAGAAGTTAGACGAAACGTTTTCAGATAAAGAGCAGTTTGAAGAAACGTTGAAGAGAACGTTTAGGAAAACCACCAGCTTTGCCAACGAAGCCGTCATCGCGGCGGCTCCAGTGTTCAAAGAACTCTCTCCAGTTCTCTCGAAATCAGCGAAGCGAGCCGCTCGACAGTTACGAAAGATCGACGTGAGTCAAAGTTCGACCGCTTCGAACGCATCCACAAAATTTGAGCTTCCTAAAGTGGAGATGCCGGAGATGCCAGAGATGCCCAAGATGGAAATGCCAAAAGTTGACATACCAGCGAAAGAAAAAGATGAACAAAAAGAAACAAAGAAAGTAGAAGACAAGAAAAAGGAAGCACCAAAACCGTCAGCATCGCCCGTGATTGAAGAAAAAGACACCAAAGCTATCGAAGCCGCGAAGAAAGAAGCGGCTGAGAAAGTGTTGAAGGAGATGGCCGCGTTGGAAAAGCAAATGTCTCGAGACGTTGAATCGGCACGGGACAAGGTTGCGGAAGCGGAAAAAGAAGCCGATCGAGCCTCTACATCTGCATCTTCCAGCGACGGCGACGTAGAAATCGTAAACACTACCGATGGGTTGCGATTTTCCGTTGACGAAGACGACGTCGTCGCGCCCGCGGCAAAATCTGGAGCTGCGAAGAAAGCCGTTTCGAAAAAGCTCAGCGTCCCCGACGTCGAGCTTCCAGCCGGCACCAAGGTCATCCGGGACTCCGAAGACGACGACGATACGAAGTAAGTAGTATCTTTCTCTCTTCGGTCTTCGCGCGTGTAAAGTAGTCTTTTCTAGCAGCAGCGTGCCATTTACTTTGCGCGACGCGGTGTAAATATTTTTTATTTTTAGTTCTCTGAAACTCTGATCTAATTTTCACACGCACCCGAGTCTTAAAACGAAAACCTCCCCACTCTTCAAACGTGCGATAAAACACACTCACAACACACTTGAAACTAAAACCATGACGACGAGACGCGCGGCAGGTGTCGCGATGCAAAGAGTGATGACGATGATGCGCTTTCAAGGAGGACGAAGCGCATCGTTCTCTCCATCTTCTTCGTCCTCCTCGTCGTCGTCTTGTTATCGTTACTCGACGACGACGATTCGCGACGATGTCCCGAACAGGTCTACGAATTTCCAATCGCCGTCCTCCTCTGGCGAGGAGAGAAGCGCGGCGAGATTTATGACCGAACCAGAGCGAAACGAGAGCACAAAAAGAGACCATTACGAATGCGTGGCAATAGTAGACGCGATGAGCGCGAGAGATATGGTGTTCTTTCACCCTCGCTGCTCGGAGGGTCGCGCGACAACGAGTTATGCCAGCAACAACTTCAACGGAGAGCAAAAGGGAAGGATACCGATGCCCTTCGCCTTGGCTGGGGATATTATGCCGTCTGTTCACAACAATAGCCACGAGATAGTAAATAACGTGAACGTTGATGTAATCGAGGACGCGTTGAGAAGGTTGGAAATAGCGTTTCCCCCGGCTTCGACGACGAGGAGTAGCGAGGAGAACGAGGACGAAGAGAACAACAACGGGATGTGGTGCAAAACGCACCTGACGTATCAGCCGTCGAATTTAGTGAGGAAACGAAGGCACGGATTTTTAGCGAGAAAGAGGACAGTTGGCGGTAGACGAGTGCTCGCGCGTAGAAAAGCAAAGAGAAGACGAAAGATGTCGGCGTAAATGAAGAATAACAGTTTGTAATAAATATATTCGTAGTCACAACATTTCCTTCACACCAAAAAAAAGAACATTCGTATTCATGATGCGTGTAATAAATAATAGCGTCGCGCGCAAATGTATGATTAAACCGAATAGATGACGTCGTTATCTAGAAAGACGCGTTTGCTCGCTCTGCTCCCATCGTGTGCGTGCGTGGTCCACGCCAAGGGATCGATCAATTCTTCTCCAACCGCTGCGGCGCCGTAAAATCCCAAGACCAATACCGCGCTCGGAACCGGTGAGAGCCATCCAAAAGAGCTGGCAAATGAGAATGGAGCCGAAAATGCGTAGAAAAAGAGCGCAGTAAGCGCTACGTGTCGGTACAACGTAGGTACCGGGGTGTCTACGACTCGGAGTATAGTCGTCTGAGACTGGAGAAAGTTCTCACAGTGATTGTAACAATCGAAAGCTGCTTCGTCACTTACAAAAGCATTTTTACGAGCAAATTCCACCGTACGTTGCAGCTCGGCGATGCACGCCGCAGCTCGACTTTGGTGAGACGTGGCCAAAATTGCAGTTTTGAGTTTCGTGTCATTTTGCATGTGAGTGAAAACATCTGCTATAGATGGTGCTCCGACACCAGCATTGGCAATGTCGTACGGATCCAGAGGTTTCACGGTGAATGCAGAATCCAGCTTGTCTGCTGGAATAGCCAATTTCCTCGTATTTTCGATATCACTTCCACTATTTTGAGAATATATTGGAACACCAAGACGGTGGTCACACACAGTTCTTCGAGCAAAAACGAGCGCGAGATCGAGTAGACGTCGAACGCGTTCTCGCAATACATTAGGATTGACCTCCCCTTTATTCACGCTGTCCACGCTGAAGAAGAAAGTCAACGCTTCCTGCTTTGAAAGCTCTTCTTCAGTTGCCGAGCTTCGAGCGAGAAAGAGCCCACGCTGTTTTGTCAATTTCTTTTTCGCGGATGTATTGCCGTTGTTGTGTCCAAAGCAGGTTGCTGCCATGACGTTTATTGACCGCGCAGAATCATACATGTTATCCAGAGCGATGAGCACTTCGTACCATTTACGATAGGCGACGTGTGCGATGTGCGATAGCGCAAAACCTACCACTACTCCAGTGAGTCGATGTGCAGTTGCATCAAAGGATACAAAACAATCACCAGTATTCATGGCATCCGAAAGCTTTCCGCAAGATACTTCTTTCAAAATCGTGGCAAAGTAAGCGACAAACACTGCGGAAAGAAGTTGCGGCACGCAGCTTGCGTAAATCGTGCCTCGCATTACAAAGAGCTGTGAGATGAAGTGAAAGCTACCTCTTTCTGCATTTATTGCAACGAGTTCTGCTGATGAAGTCGTGATAGACTCATGAGGTTCCGCGAGGGCAAGAATCTTCTTTACCGTGGCTTTTTCGCACAAGTCAGCCTTTTCCGTCTTCGAACGCGTCAACTGTGGAGATACGGAATGTTTCACTCGCATGATAGCCTGGTAATCCGGACTTTGCTCCCCAGAATCATCGGTGACGTGGTGTAACGCTTCGCATTCGTGCCACAAATTGTGACCAAAAACGGATAGATCGTGGTTTGGTTTTATCCAACCGAACGGTTTTTCCAACCTCTCACCGACTTCCAGAACACCGTAGAAGCAGAGCGAGACCAAAATAGCGGGCCAGAACGCGGCGTACTTAAAGCTCGCAGTAAAAAGAAGAGGACTCGAGAAAACGAAGAAGAACACAATCACGTTTATCGCATGAACCAAAACTCGCGGCGTTTGCGTGTGTGCTGCGCGATGACAGCTGACGACTGCAGATAACGCTTGGCGTATCTCTCTCTGAAGGTCCGTGGCGCCGCGGTCACACACAAATCTCTTAATTCTGAGATTTTCCACAAACGCGTGCAACTTCGTCGCTACGAAATTTAATCGTCCGACTGGGTCGTTAATTTTAATCAGAGCGTCATGTAGTTGATCATCGTCTTTCTCGGACTCAAATACATTTTTATCCAATAATCGACCAAGGTTGGGACCCGACCCAGAATAACGGTCTGTAAGGAGGACGTGTGCATCGTCAAAAGGAATGATCTCTCCATTCGGTCCAGCACCTAATGCAGATTCACGAAGATATATGCGCGCCACGGCAAAAAATAGCGTTGTCAACCTGAGAATATGTGCCCGTGGAGATACGCAAATAGTTGCACTTTGCGCCGATGTGTCTGACTGCGCTGTCATCTTTGCACCATCAGTGATGAACAAACGTTGCGGATTCACGAACGCACTCGTGCCCATATTCAAATTTCTCAAAGAGCGTCTAAGTTTTTCGAGCGATACTTTAGCTTCGTAATATCTTTCATAAGCGTATCGAAATCTGTATACGATGACGAATGCCAATATGGACGCCACAGCTGTATGCGCATCTTTCGAAAACGTTACTTGACACTCGCTCGGGTCGCGGACGTCTGCACCGCATTTCCAAATCTTTGCTGCTTGGGCGAGACATGCAAGTGCTCCAGCGATGATACACTGCGGAATGAGTTTCGACAACACGGTGTTACGAAACTTAAAGACGTCTCGGAAAACCCGAGCGTGAGAACGACTTTCGGCTTCGGTTTTCCCGCCTGTGCTGAACGCATTGGAGACAGCAGATTTGGTCTTGTGCACTTTTTGGGAGCTGTGGCCTGATTCAATATCGCCGCTATTTTCATTCATCGTAGCGGGAAGAGTAGCAGATGGAGTAGAAGGTTTGCCAACGTCAACGTCAACCAGCGCATCGGTTGCCGAATGGGGGGGTATTTTGCGCGAATGTTTACTTGCACTCATAATGTCTGATACCGCAGAAGGCAATGCCACATCGAACATAAGTTCACGAAATATTCTTGATTCCTTGTAATGTGCAGATCCTGCGGCTTCAATATCGTGACCGTCGGTATCGTAATCGAAGGGATTCTCCATATTGCGCGCTACTTCCGCAGTGCCATAAAAAGCAATCGCAATCAGCATAGCGGGTGCAGGCGATAACCATCCAAAACCAGCAGTGAAAATAAATGGTGCAGAATATACGAACGCAAATAAAGCAAAGTTCAAAAGGTGTAAGTATATCCACGGCATTTTAGTCTCGTTGATGCGTTCGAGATTGTTGCACGCGACTAGGCAATCATTGAGATCGTCGTACAAATCAAAAGCGCCGCGTTCGGAGATCTCGTTTCTTTTGCGCGCCTCTTCGACGAGTTTCTGGCACTTGGCCACAATAATAGCTGGTCGAGATGATATGAGCTTTCCACACATCAACTCTTTTTCATTTGCCGTGAGAAGTACGGCAAGCGAAGGTTTTCCCCGTGGATCTTCTCTGATTAATTGACTGGAATCAATATTCGTACTCTGAACTTCACCAACTTTTCGAACACCATATCGCGATTCGCGCGTAATATGTCGAATAGATCCAAACAAACAGTTCGATAATCTTCTGAGTTCATCGCGGAGTTCAACGGAGCTAATGAATGCTGTCGAAGCCATGGAGGCGTCTCCGTCAAATTGAAGTTCACCGGGTAAATCTGGTCTGAGGAAGGCTAGGGAGCCACAGGCAAAGTTTCGCACACCTTCACACAAAGCACCCATAAATTTCTTCGCCTCGTAGTATCGATAGTACGATATACTAGCGCGAAAACACAGAGTGAAACCGATAACACCACCACAGACGGAGTGTGCGGTGTCGCTGAAGGCGAATATACAGTCCTGGTGCGACGCGACGTCTACACCACACTGCTTCACTTTCGTATAGTTCGCGAGACCAGCGAGGAGACCTGCAAATACTGTTGGCCACAAAATAGCCGGTAAGACGGTATTCTTCCATGCAAAGAGAGCTGTGAAAAATGTCATGGACGTGAAACGACATCGCTGTACCGAGGTTGAGATTTCGTGAATCTTGGTAGACGATATATCGACGAAAGATTCTTGCTGCGCAATGTCGTTGAAGAGCTTCTCGGAAACGCGGCGCAAGCCTTTCTTACGTTCGTCAGCTTGCTTTGAATCGATTCCACCACCGCTGCTGATGGCTTGCGCGACTTTTGACTTATCAATCACTGGCATTTCTTCCAGTGCAGTGTGATTGGAAGCCATATCACCTTCACTGGTAGTTCCGACAGGTCTTTCGGGAATATTTCCAAGAAATATGCGTTTGAATTCGTGAATTTGCGCAGATTCTCGCGCTAATCGCCTGCCGAGGTCGCTCAAGTCATGGGAAGGACTCGTCCAGTTAAATGGATCAGCCATTGCCGTGCCCATCTCGTTTATGCCATAGCACGAGATGACGACGATTCCCGATGGGATAAACGCGATCCACTTGAACGTGACAACAAATACAAACGGCGCCGTAAAGACGAACGAAAAGAGAATTAGTTGCAACAAATGCGTAAATGCACGGGGCACAGGAGTTGTTGCCACTCTGTTTGCGGCTCGTGTAGCAGCAAGCGTCTCTTCAAGGGTTTGATAAACTTCAAATGCGGCGCGTTCACACACATTGCCGAGTCTGCGCTGATGCTCCACAATCGTTTGGATTCGAAGACACGCGTATGCACACCTTGAAGATACGGGAATATCTTCAAATGTTTCGTTAAACACTTTTGCATCTGCGATGGAAGAGTCATTGTTGACACTCGCATCCATATTATTGACGAGCAACTCTGGTATTTTCGGACATCCGTAGGGGTCTTCCGTTAACATTGATTCAGCAGTCATCTTCCTTCCAAATTCGTCGCCAACTCGAGATTCACGAATCTGAATACGTACGGACGCATACGCGATGTTCGTTAAACGAAGAATTTCCATCTTTGCTTCTTCACAAACTTTCAAGTCTTTCTCGAATTTGTCCTTACTTTGCATCTTAGATTTGCTTTGAATGGAGTACTCGTAATCCCCTTCCGACGGCTTTTCCCCGCCTTCGTAATCAATCGGGCGAATAAAAGACGAAGTCAATACATTCACGTTGCGCAAAGCAACGTGTAATCGACCAAGACACTCTTTCGCTTCATAGTATCGATCGTACGCCCAATCTGCTCGAAATACGAGTAAGAAACCAAGCGCGATGGCGGCAATACCATGCGCTGTGGGATCCATGGCAATCAAACACTCGGAAGCGTCTGTGACTTCAGAACCACAGGAGAGAAACTTCGCACCTTGCGCAAACAGAGCGAGACCTATGGTAAGCACAAGTTGAGGAATGACATCAGGTAAGATTGTATCTCGCCACTGGAAAATATCGAGGATAAAGTCAATCTTGAAAGATGACGATGATTTCAACCCAACGAGGCCGTCGCCTCGACGAACGCGATCGACTGGAGGTAAATCTCGATCACGAACTTCTCGATTTACCACCAACTTTGCGGCTTTCATAGAAACACACGCATCTCCTGGCGGGAACAATAATTGCGTTCGATTCGTATCTTCGGAAGATTCGCTCATACTTGAGCTGCTCCTTACGTATGCATAGTGCTTGCCTAGCGCGGAAAAGTATCTCTGTAAACCCGCTCTTTGAGAGGAGTGCATATCTTCAGCTTTACTTTCGCTCTCTCCTCTGTCATCACTTCTTTGTGCGAGAATCTTCTGACTCTGGTGAATTCGAGCGACGTCTTCGAACAGTTCGGCGCCCAACTGCGACAAATCATGACTCGGGGCCTCCCACCCGAAGGGGTTTTCCATCTTCTTTGCAACTTCAGCCACACCGTAAAATGCCATCGCGAGCAAAGCCGAGGGCATTGGAGTAAGCCAATCGAACGACGCCGTGAAGCAAAACGGTGCTGAGTATACGAAAAAGAACAGCAAAGTCGTCAGCATGTGTGCATACTTGTTCGGCGTCGGCGTCGTCGTTATGCGCTCGCACGTCTTCACGCCAGCTAGAATACTCGAACAATCGCGATAGATGTCCAAAGTACCTCGCTCGCACATTTTACCAAGCCGTCTGCGTTTCTCAACGATGTCCAGAATCTTTTGCACGACAGCATTGGCGCGGTTAAATGGCTCTAGATGTACGAACGCTTCAATCTCCACAGGATCTTGAAGCAGATCGAGCAGCGACGGTTTCCCTGCGCGATCGTACCGCACAACTTCATCCGCTGATATCGTTCCGCTCCCGATCGAAACTTCCGCGTTTTGAACGTCTTCCGAGTATCCAATGCGCGACTCGCGTATCGCTATTCGGAAAAACGCAAAGAGAAGTTGACTCAATCGCGCGAGTTCTTTGCGATCGTCCTCGTTTTCGTCTCTTTGCGAAGCTTGTTGTTGTTCTTGTTGCGCACCCGAAACGAAAAAGCTTTCCTCATCTTCTTTTGTAGTAACAGTATTCACTCCGACAGTATCGTCATCATTCGCACCGCCAGAAGGAGGTGAAGAAGCAGAAGAAGTAGAGGAAGCGCAAACAAACGAGCAAAACGCGACGTTCAAATTCCTTACCCCGTCTCTGACTCGTTCAATCGCCTCTCTCGCCTCGTCCCATTTTTCGTACGCCAAGTTCACTCGAAAAACCAACAAAAAAGACAACACCACCGCCACCGACGTGTGACCCTCCACGCTAAACGCCACGTCGCATTCTTTATCCTCCATCACGTTCTCGCCGCACCTCTGTATCTTCAGCGCGTTCGCGAATATCCCAACAAGAAACGCCAGAATCATCTGCGGCAGAACCGACGGAACCACCGTTCCGCGAAAGCGAAAACACTCCTTCACCCATCGAAACGCCGACGGCTGTTGGTTCATATCGACGTTCCGTTTCTTTTTCGTAAACGTCACCACCCGATCTTTTTTGATGGGCGCCTCTTTACCTCTCATATTATCTTCTTCAATCGATGCGTCGTGAGCCACCGAACTTTTAGGCCAAAAGCGTGCGCGTCGCGCGTTCGCGTTCGCGTCGTTAAACGACGTTTCTGTTTTTGTGTCGCGCATTTGATTTGATTTTTGATTTTTTTTGATTTTCAAAAAGCGTTACTACTCGTACAAAAAAATGGACGAAGGAGACGCTAACACCACCACCACCAGACGGGGAGGAGGAGGAGGAGGAGGAGGAGGTTTGAAATCGTTCAAATCCCGCGGCATCTCGGCGCGCGTCTCGAGAGAAAAGCAACGCAAAGACGCGTTATCGAGGCAACAATCGGCGAGGCGAGATTTCGCGGACCACGCGAGACGCGTCGCGCTGCTTTCGTCGAGGAGTAAGGCTGGAATTCCAATTCAGACTTCTGCGACGAGGAAGCGCGAGGAAGAGGAAGAAGAAGAAGGAGGAGGAGCCGCGAACGAGGAGATTGGAGAGGAAGCTAACAAGCGAATAAAAACGACGACGGAGGATGTCGTTGATGTCGCGGATGCTGATACGCAAACGAAAGAAGAGGACAGAGGTGAGTTGCAACTTCCGGAATACATGACGGATGTGCCCACGGATTTAGGGGAAAATTGGCTCTGTCAACCGAAACCGAGAGGTACGCGGTGTGCGGTGATCGCCGCGAGAGGGAGGACGAGCGCGTTCGATAAGTACGGGAAGAGAATTATGGTGGAAAATAATAAGAAGCACTTTCAGAGCGCTTTACCTGGGGGCAGTTACCAGACGAGAGGTAATTCGGAGACGTTTTGCATATTGGATTGCGTGTACGGCTTCGGCGGCGAAGGAGGGGGAGGAGGAGTAGGGGTTGTCGCTCCTTCGGGTGTTGGAGAGGATAAGGACGACGCCATGGAGGAAGACGGAGGCAATGAGGGTGTCACGAATAAAAATTATTTTGTAGTGCTAGATGTGATGGCGTGGAATGGAGCGGAGACGTACGGATGCGACGTGGAGTTTCGGAACTTTTGGTTACAAAGTAAGTTTGCGAGCGAAATCGACTCTTCAGCGGTTAGTCGCGACGGGCACGAATATCCCATGTTTCCAGCGCCATTTTTTTCGTGTGCGACGATTAATGATTTACGTCAATGTTACGAAGGTGCGAGACTAAAGAGTTTTGGAGGTTACGCGTGTGATGGACTCATATTTCGCGATAAGAGAGCGTCGTATACTCCCGGTGAAAGTACACCTTTGGCGTTGCTCTATAAAGACGAAGCGCTGTGCGAGAGCTGCGGAGAGGGAACGTTTCGCCGAGAAGTTTTAGAGCGGGGATGCTTTTTGAAAGTGAAAGGAGATGGGATTGGTGGTGCAAATTTGTGTGCGGTAGACGATGACACGGTTTTAGTACCAGCGGGAGGACTGCAATTGAATCCTAACGTTGCCGTGCGGTGCGAGTGGGAAGGGGATAAATTAGTTCCGCGAGGATATAGCGAAAAAAAAGGAACGCGTCCAGATGCATTCTCGAGGGTTCAATTTTATATCGCCTGCAAAACCAACCCACTGACAATGGAGGAAATAGCGGCGGCGGCCGCGTAGTTAATAGCGCATAGAAGTAGGAGCATATATACCTTTAGCTAGAAATTTTATACTATCGCATTTTATCGCTTGATTCGTTATTTATCCTTCTTCGTCTCTTTCTCATCCTTATTTTCTTCTTCTCTATTACTTTCGTCGTCCTTATTTTCGTCTTCTTCATAAGCGCGACCGAACTCGTTCACGCGGCTTTTATCGACGCCATAAATCCATCTCTGCCACAAATAGCCAAAGAAAATGACGTCGTCTCGGAGACACGCGATGCGATGCTGCCAGGGCATTGCAACCGCGAACGAAAACACGTCGTCGATGAATGTATTGAAGGTTTTATACATGAACGCGCGCCACGGTAAATGAGCGACTGACTTCAACTTATAGTTTATGTACAGCTGAGGCGTCATTGCAACAAATCCAAACATGTACACCCCGTTCGCGGCGTTTCGAAGGAACCAAGCTTTCCACGAGCGATGTTCGTGATATAAGAGAGACCTAATTGACAACCCGCCGACAACCGGGAACAACGCGAACACGAGCCATTTCATAGCTTTCGCATCCGCTTCGTCGGTGTCTTTTTGCATTTCCGACGCTTCTTCGTTGTTTTTCTTTCGTGCTCTCTTTGCAGCGACAAACTTCCAACACTTCCATAACTCGAGCAATGCCGCGATGCCGGTTTCGACGACGATGATACTCGACGCCGTTCCTCGCGATTCCCAAATGTTCAAGAAGATGATCGTCGAGCAAACAAAGTTAGACCACTGCGATCGAACCGACAAACCCTCCAAGTTCGTTCGCCCTTTCCAAAACCCGACGTCGTTTTTAAACGCCAAGAACGAAAACCAAGAATGCATTATGCTCACGACAAAAGTGGCAACTAACCATCGCCAATCTTGCCCGACGACCATTTCTCGCACTTCATCTAAATCGTCGTCGGTGAAACCCATGGTCGACTGAAGCTGACCTAGCGTTGTTTCTACGTTACGTAAAATGCGATAAACACCGAGTGGGAGCGGCTGTATGTTCAACGAGATGACTGGATCGTCAGGATACGCCTCTTCGTCTTCCTCCGAGGAATCCGTTCCCGCTTCGTCAATCATCTTCAACTGCCGCCACTCTCTTTTGGAGATGGAAATGTCATCCATCATCGCTAGCGGCCTGTACGCTCTCGTCTGATAATTCAGCATTCGTAAGCCAATATCTAAAGGCGCTCCGTGTGCGAAAAAAGGAAACGGTGCTTTCACTTTCAACACTCGCAAGTGCGGTCGCAAGTGCGGCAAAATCTTACCGCTGGACGCATCCATCGTCGTCGTCGTCGTCGTCAAAGTGCTATTCTCATCACCACCACTGCTATTATTAACGCTGCTACCCTGAATACTATTCCCTCCTCCTATCAATTTCTGCGTTTTCCGTCTCTCGCCAACCCGAGCGTATTTAAGCACGTTAACACTCTCCCACCAAATCACGTCCTTTTCGTTCCTCAACGGCGCCTCGTCGTCGTCGTCGTTGTACTCGTTCGCGTCGTCTTCATCCCCAATCTTCGTCATAAAAACGTGCGCGTACAACATCGTCCCGTTTTTTTCTCGTACATTAAACTCACGCAAAGGTATCGTGACGTTCTCCACTTTTTTCGCCCCCCATCTCGCGTTCGCGCTCGCCACTCTCCTCGCCTCTCTCGTCGCTTTTCTCCTCTTCGGTTGCACGAGTCCATCGAATTCCTCGTGAAACGCCCTTCTGTCTTCCTCCGCTTCGTCCTCCTCCCTCTCTCTCCGAGCATACGCTCTCGAAATCACCTCCTCCATCACTTTCCGTTCGCTCTTCGTCTCCGAAACGTACACGTGCACGCGAAAATCCTCCTCGTGTTGCAAACTCGGAAACACGCACATCGAAGCTTTCCCGTCGCATCGCTTCGGGAAGAAAAGGTGCAACAGATTCAAAGACACGATGGTCACGTAAAAGAAGAAGATGAATTGCGGGATTTTTGATGCAAAACTGCTCATGTTTTCTGTTCTATCTATCTCTCTTTCTATCCGACGCGAGCCTCCGCCTTTTCTTTTAATCGCCCGCCCGCAACGCAGCGAGTGAGAGAGTCAGTGAGGCAAATTTATGCGGGGAAAAGTCCAAGTAATCCTCATTAAAAAGAGGAAGAGAAGGATGATTTCTCCATCGAAAAGGAGCGACTACCACGCTTCTTCTTCTTCCCGCGCCGCTCCTACGAACAGCGATGTTGGCGCTGGTGGTGTCGGCTTCTCCACCGGCAACAATTCGTCGTCGTCGTCCGTGGAAAAAAGAAAGAATCTGAGCAAACGCATGCGCAAGTGCTTTTACGTTTCCATCGCGCTGCTGTTTCTGTTCCACTTCTCCGGGAAAGTGAACGAGAACGCGAAGACGTACGTGGACACGTTCGAGAGGGAAGTGCAGGAGCACGTGTTTGAACCGATTGCGTATGGGTTAGGGTTTGGGTACGAGGATGAGGACGGTGATGCGGATGATGGTGATGGTGATGATGTTGCCGAAGAGCGTGGCAAAGAAGAGCAACTGGGCGAGGAGGAGGAAACGGTCGCCGCGGACGCGAACAACGATTTAAAGTATCGAGAGGAAAACGAAAAAGCAGAAATGCACGACGAGGAAGAAAACCAAGAGGCGGACGGGTACGAAGTGGCGACCATGGAGAAGAACGCGCAAATTGAAAGAGAGGTGAGGCAAGAGGAAGCGGCGAGGAAGGCGGGCAACATGCCGAAGGCGTTTGCGATACATCGAGGGAACGCGAAGTGCGCGAACGCGCCGAAAGAGATGTTGCCAAAGTTTACGAAACAGAGCGGGTTGAGGAAAAAAGAGAGCAAGGTTTTGCCGGCGAAAGCGGGGTACGTTGGGGTGTCTAGGATCGACGGGGCGACGAAAGGGACGGTGAGAGTGCGAACGGAAAACGGGCCGAGGACGAAAAAGATTGAATCGAGCGTGAATCCAACCGTGAAGAATAAAGACGAAGAGGCGTTGATTGCGTGCTTAGAAGATTTGTCCAAGTGTCAGTTAGACTCGGAAAATGACTTGGTTAGAAAAGCGGCGTGGAAATTAGCCGGAACCATGGATGCAAAATTGGGGAAAAGTTTAGCGGGCATCGAGAGAAAGAAAACGTGCGCCATCGTTGGTAACGGCGGCGCTTTAATGGCCAAAGAATACGGCCAATACATCGACAAACACGACGTCGTCGTTCGCATCAACGTTTTAGATAACAACAACGCCAAGTTCAACGCCAGTTTAGGACAGAAAGCTACCCATCGGGTGTTGAGTTACAAAATGAGCAAAGACGTGTGTTGTTTACAACCCGCCTCGAAACACCCGCCCGATAACGACGAGCTCATTTACTTAGCCTGGTTCCCGGCCATGCGCAAACAACTCATCTCGCGCTTAGCCAAACGACAAAAACGGAAAGTCATCGAAATGCACGACGCGCATTTAAAGTCCATCATCCACTCGTTCAAAAAAATGCGCGAAGAGCTCGTCCGGCTCGGATTCGGCCCGTTCGAAGATTGGGAATACATGACTTCCGGCATGCACGCCGTGTTAACCTTCGCGCGTTCTTGCGAAACCGTCGACGTGTACGGTTTCACCACCGACTCTGGTGGGAAAGAACCGTATTGGTTCACCGGTCGTAAAGTCGCCCCGAGATCCGGTCGGACGCAACACGCCTGGGACCACGAGCGGATGATTTTGAGACTCCTCGCGGCCAGCGGGATTGTCAACGTGTGCACTTAGAGAGAAAGAGAGAGAGTAACGCTTAGAAAACGAAAGAGAGAATGATTGAGAATTAAAAAGGAAGCACTAGATAACGCGCTATTCGCCGCATCATTCGCGCAGACTCGCGCGCCGCGTCTCTCGCATTCTCGATAGACATTTTTTAAAAACTTTCTCTCTCACTTGTGGTTTCTTTCTTTCCGCCCCTCATTAAAAAAGCGCAAAAATCAGAAGCACGCAACGAAATGGGAGAGAAGAAGAAGAAACGGTCGACGGACGCGTCCGAGGACGAGCGTTCGGAACGCAAGAAGGCGAAGAAAGAAAAGAAAGAGAAGAAAGAGAAGAAGGATAAGGACGACGAGGACGAGAAGAAACGCGGCGGCAGCCTCGCGGGTGGGCAAGAGGAGGTGGGTCCGAAAGCGCAGCCGCCGGGAAGTGCAAAAACACCTAAACGTTTCCGACTGCGCTTAAAAGGCATCGCTCCGAACACGGATAAAGCGCAAGTCGCGAATTTCTTAACGATCGATGAGTCGTGCGTTCGAAACGTGTTTCACGGGGAAGCGATCGTCGTGGTTGAATCCGACGCGGAGTTTCAGCGATGCGTGGAGAAGGACGATGAGAAATTAAATGGACGATTTGTAAAAGTGACGGACGAAACGAACGGGGTTGCTCGTTCGAACAACGCAGCTGTGACGAGAGGTACAGATTTTGGCACCACCACGCCGACGAGTAATGCATCCGATGGACTTACGAGGAGAAAAACGACCACAAACGAACGAGAAGGACGAGATTGGACGTGCGAGAAGTGCGGCGGGGAAAACTTTGCGAGGCGCGAGACGTGCTACAAGTGCGGGTTGGGAAAATATGGGGAGCAGGTGCCAGCGATGAAAATGAACGCGAGTATCAACACTAGCATAAAAAAGCAAAACAATGCCGGAGATAGAATGGTCGCGCAAGGGTCCGAACAAGAAGGGTACGAGGTTTTCGTGAAGTATTTACCGAAAAACGTGGACGAGAGCGACATCGCGGATTTCTTCAAGCTCTGCGGCGAGTTGAAGGAAGAGGTGAATTTGTTGAGAGACCAAACGACTGGAAACAGTAAAGGAGCTGGATTTTTGACGTTTAAAGCCGTGGAATCACGAGAAAAAGCGTTGGCGATGGATGGAGAGCGGTTTTTAGATCGTACAGTTTCGGTGACGGTTGCGAAAAAGTCACCGTTTGGGACGAGAGGAACGACGCAAGCGTTTGGGACGCACACGCCGGCGATGTTGAGAGAAACTATCGATAGTTTAGGCATAGCAAATGATCCAAACGGTATATATATAGATGGTACGTTTGGAAGAGGAGGACATACGCGCGGGATACTAAACGCTCTCGGGAAGGATGGGCAACTCCACGCGTTTGATTTAGATCCCGAAGCGATTACGGTCGGCAGAGCGTTGGAAAAGGAAGATTCAAGGTTTCACATGCACCACTCGCCGTTCGGGAAAATGTTCAAAGTAATGCGAGAGAAAGATTCGAACGTAAAAGTTTCAGGCGTTTTTCTTGATTTGGGTATCTCTTCGCCGCAGTTTGACGACAAGTCTCGCGGGTTTCGACCGGAGCAGGACGGGCCGCTGGATTTGCGATTCGACGTGACGAGCGGTGTGAGCGCGTACGATTTTTTGTTGAAAGTTTCCAGAGACGACTTGCGAGAAATTATTTTTAAATACGGAGAAACGAGCGACGAATTGTCCGCGCAACGCATCGCGGATGCCATCGTCCTAGCTCGGGATACCAACGCGCTCCCGAAGACGACCAAGGCATTTGCGACGCTCGTGGCGAATGCGAAGGGCGCCGAGTACCAAGCCATGCATCCCGCGAAAATGACTTTCCAGGCGCTTCGCATTCACTTAAACGAAGAATTCGACGAGTTTCGCAGAGGCATGGAAGGCGCGATGAAGTTACTGAAAGAGAATGGAAAACTGGGCGTTTTAACGTGGAAACATTCCGAGTGCGCAATATTGATTGAGTATTTCCGAAAAGTTGAGAAAGTGCGAACAAACGCGCCCATCTTCGAATGGTTGAAAACAAATCACGAGAAGTCCGTGACGAAACTATTAGAGAAGAAGAAAGGTGGTGGTGGCGGCGGCGACGACGACGACAACGCCTGGGCGGCGGAAATGGACGATTGTAAACGGCCCACAGATATTGAAATGCGCACAAACTCTCGATCGCGATCGGCTATTTTGCACGTCTTGAGCAAAAAAAGTAACGCGGCGCGGATGGTGGAAGCTGAGCAAGTGGCGTATAAGAAGCTGAAATGGGATGATAGGACTAACACAAAGTAGCAAAACCTAGAGTGATCGATCGATGACTTATGTTAATAATAATTTAGACTTTAGCTGTTGACCATTTTTACTTCACGTGAACACACTTCCTCTCTCGATATCCAAAACTATCTTTGCCATGTCGTTCGGGGATAAGGAAACGTATTCGTTCATTTGACAAATGGCGGAGAGACCCAACGGTCCACCTTTGGACCAACTACTGCTACTTCTTCCGCTCAATTTCTCCGCCAAAACGTCCGCGTCGACGTCTGGAATCTCTCTCCGCCTTTTCAACTTCTTCACCCATCCGTAACTCGGTTTTTCGTAAAAATACCGATATTTCCCGCTGCCTTCGTCTTTCGTCGCCCGCAACACGCGAAGTACCGGATTCTCCCCTAAACCATCGGCGCCAATCTCTTTCAGTTTTTTATGCACTACTTGAGACGATAAATAACCATCCTCCGTTCTCGACTCGACAATCGCCAACCTCGCATCCTTCTCGCTCCTCCGCACCGTCGCGTTCCCTCGCTCAAACACCTTCTCGGCCTCCAACACTTGATCATATCCTTCGTTCCATAACTTCTCCCCGAAATCTTCGTTCAAGCGCTCGACCAACGCTTTCACCTTCTCGAACGCCAGCGCGTACGCCAACTCGTCGTCGTCCGTCACGCACAGCGACGACAAAGGATCACAAATCGACGACAACGCGATGTCCAACTTCACCCCATCTTCCGAGCTAAACTCTCCGAAATCTCCGCTCTCGGCGGCTTCGATGAATATCTGTTTATGTTTCAACGCAAACTCTGGTTCGAGCAACGCGAAGCAGCTCAAAACGCCATCCGTGTCGTAGTGATTGTTCAAGACCAACGCGTCTTCGTACGCTCCTCCTCCATCGAAAGCCCCGTTATTACTACTCTCCACGAAATTCATGGCTATTTCCGTGCTCGTGTCCGCGTAAAACTGCTCCGGCGTTTCGTTGTTCGTCCAGTGCGTGAGCTGTAAACTCGCGTTCGGGACTAAACCATCGCAGCATATCGTCGTCGTTTGCAAAGGCGCGCTGTCTCCGTACCGCACGAACTGAAAGCGTCTGGAAGACGAAGACGCGTCCGACGAAGACGCGAGCGCAGCGCAGCGGCAAATTGTTGCTGCTTTCGTCGCGTGCGGTTGTTGTTGTTGTTGTTCTGGTTGTCGTGGGAGCAAAGAGAGTCGCTGTGGATGATGACGCGGCGGGGAAAGAGAGAAGAGCATGTGTCGTTTACGAACTTTTTATGAAGCGGATTGTTGTTTTTCCCTAACGGTATCGTAACGGTTTAAGATTTTGCGAATTTGCGGCACAACGCAGTGTTAGGGGTGGGTGTTCACGCGCTCGCACGCAAAAACGTTTATAATTACACGCTCGCAAACGCAGAGACAAATGTTCAATCTCCACGCGCTGAAAACGACGACGCCATCGCGTTCTTTTTCTATTTCTTCTTCTTCTTCTTCTTCTCTGCGGCGGTGCGATGATGAGAAGCGACGACAGGTTTTCCCGAGTAGTGGAAGAAGACCAGGAGGAGGAGTTGGATTCGTCCGGAGAAGAAGCAGCGGCGGCGACGCCGCTACCGCGGGTGCGGGTGAAAAGAAAGTTCTGTGTCCGATATGCCGAGGCACCGGGTTAAAGCCGTGCGGGCAGTGCGAAGGGACCGGGGTGAACCAAGAGGATAAATACGGAGGGAAAGATGGGTACAGGAAAGGACAGCCGTGTTGGCTTTGCGAAGGGAAACGGAAGACGATGTGCGGGAATTGCATAGATTTAACCGATTCCTTTTGATGATTGTATTCTCTCTCTAGTGTTGCTTAGCGTTGCTCTATCTATATCTTTTTTTCTACTTCCACCAGCTCGCGTTGTCTGCCGCTCCTCGGTTCCTCTCTCGTCTGTTTTCCGCTGCTCTCAGTTCTCTCTCGATGAGCCTATTTTCAGCCGCGAACGCGCTAATCATGTATTCCAGCCGAAGCGCCGTGTCGTCTATCAACTCTAACCCGTCTATAGCTTTTTGTAATTCTTCTTCACACGCTTGCGTTTGCTTCTCGTCCAACCAGTGCACGCAACGTCTCGGACATTGCTCGACCGCGAGGTGTACGCTATACGTTTCGGCTAGAGGATGATTGCTCGTTTCACTTCTCTCGAACCTCGCCGCTTTTGTTTTTGGATTGACTCGAAAATATTCTCTCGCGGTGACCGTGCAATTTGAATGCGACGGACAATTTGACGCTCCGACGCATAAAATCTCGTTCACGAACACGCTCGCGTATATGTCGTTGTAGGTGTTCTCCTCCTCATCTCTCGTCGACGCCTCTTCCTTCAACAACCACGCGTACGCTCTGACGCACTTCTCGGTCGCTTCTGCGCTCCGCTCGTCGTCGGACACGTCTGGATGGATCAGTTTTACCCTATTCGAGAATGCTTTTCGCACTTTCGACCGTCTTCTCGTTCTTCTTTTCGCCGCTTCTGTTTCTTCTTCCTCTTCTTCTTCTTCTTCTTCCGTGGTGATTCCTAACGTTTGCATCGGAGTGGATGCGCTCAAGATTTCTTCGATTACGATTCGCGAAGCCGTCGCTTTATCGTCGTCGCGGTCGTCGCTCGCGCGAGGAGGATCAGCGGTAAAAACCGCTTCCTTTTTCCTCGTCCCACGCCACCGCCTTCTCGTCGTCGTCGAAGACGGGGTGGAACAATACCTGCAGGTAACGAGCGTCATTTTTTTTCCCGTTTAGGGAGAAAACAGTTGAAAAACGTCATAAAAAAAGGATAACAGAGAGAAACACAAATGATCATCAACGTCTCCTTCGGAAACGAGCTCCACGCGATACGCCTCGGCGAAGAGGACGACGAAGAAAACGAAGATGAACACACGCTTCTCGATTTGAGCGAAGCCGTGCTCGAATCGTTATTAAATTCGCAGCGAAAGCAGCTCGACAGGAAAACGATGAAGTTCATCGGCCTTCATCCGAAAGGGGTGCCTCTGCAACCTTTCGCGAATCCGGAAACGGATGGAAAGCTTCGATTGAGCGAAAATCCGACGATACGAAGAGGGAAAAAAGTTTTACTCGTGGCCTCGGAAGTCGCGGTCGTGGAGAAGATGAAGCGAGACGAGAAGGTGGACGTGCGCGTGCGCGGATTCGAGGACGAGCTGAAACGAGAGAGAAGGAGAGACGTGAGATATCTGAGCAGATCGAATAAGGACGCCGCAGCGGCTGCGTACGACACGACGTCTTCGAAATATACGTTTCAGAGTTTGAGAGTTTTAGCGGTACCCGAGGGCATCGTCGAACCGTCGAGAGCGAAAACGATGGCGATCTTGGAACGGTTGAAGCGAGATCCCGGGGTTGTTCGCGTGATGGAGACGAAACGCTTCCAAGTTGGTCTGCTGTGCGAGATGCCGCCGGAAGGTTTGGTTGGAATTTCGGAGACGTGCGTGTTAGGTTTCAATAAAAATAATGGGATGGAAATTCATTTGAGGTTACGGACGGACGATTGGTGTGGTTTGAGACGGTACGAATCGATCCGGAGAGTGTTGATGCACGAGTTGGCGCATAACGTCATTTCGGAGCACAACGCGGAGTTCAAGGCGCTGAACAGCGAGCTGGTGAAATTATGCGAAAGAGATTGGAATACAGGTCGACGAGTCGGAGGAAGTGGCGAGAGGTACGCAAACGATAACGCTCGCGACGTCGAGTATGATTCTTTGAGCGAAGACGAGTGCATGAAGGAAACGAGAAAATTGAGCGGGATGAAGTTAGGCGGAGGAGAAGGAGGAGCAAATACGGCACTCGATAACAATCCTCGGGAAATGGCCGCGAGGAAAGCGTTAGAACGGTTTGAGCGACAGCAAAAACAGCAACAGCAGCAGCAGCAGCAACAACAACAACTAGATACTAATAGCGATGCAGAGATGTTGAACGCGTGTTCGTGTGGCGCGTGCGGCGAAGACGAAGTTACGTGTCAACCGTGTTAGAAGAAGAAGAAGAAGAAGAAAAATAGGAAATATAGATGTAGTAGAAGTAGAAGTAGTACTCGTATCGAAATAGTCACACAAACAAAAAAAATGTTGAGCATATATAATTGCTATCACGTCATATCAATCTCCGTTCACTTACAAACCGGCGTTGACCAACCCGTGCAAAGTCAATAAGCCGACTAACTTTTTCTCCTCGTCGATGACCGGTAAGAAACTCACCGGTCTGCCCCCGGCTTCCATTTCTCTCATGGCATCCACAGCCTTCCCCTCCGCTAAAGTCGTTCTCGGCGTCGAGCTCATCAAATCCTTGATCGGCGCTTGCAAAACCTCTCCACCTTTCTCGTGCAACGATCGTCTCAAATCGCCATCCGTGAAAACGCCCAACAACGTGTTCGCGTCGTCCACGATCAACAAACACCCTTGCCCTTTACTCGACAATTCCACCAACGCGTCCACCAACTTCTCGTCCGGTTTCGCCAACGGCAATCCACTCAACGGTTTCATCACATCTTTTACACTCAAAATCAACCTCTTTCCGATTCTCCCAGCCGGGTGGTTCATCGCGTATTGGTCCATCGTCAACGATTTCGCTTGCATAATCGCCACCGCGCAAGTATCGCCAAACAACATCTGAATCGCCGTACTCGTCACCGGCGCCAAATCAAACGGGCACAACTCTCTCTCCAACGGCAACATCACGTGCATATCCGTCTCCGTCGCCAACTTACTCTTCGCGTTCGAGGACACCCCAACCAAAGTTGCCCCTTTCGCTCGCGCGTACGGAATCAACGTCAACAACTCCGTCGTCGAGCCGGATTTCGAAAACATAACCATGATGTCTTCCTTCGACACGATCCCAATGTCTCCGTGCAACGCGTCCGTCGGGTTCAAAAACACCGATTTCGTTCCGGTAGAAACTAACGTCATCGAAATCTTTTGCGCGATAAAACCAGACTTGCCGACGCCGGTGAAAAACACCGTCCCTTTGCAATCCAACACGAGTTGGCAGAATTTTTGTAAAGGTTCGTAATCGAGCTCATCGAAGAAGTACTTCATGTACCTGTGCGTGTTCGTGTAAATGTAACATAAAAGCGAACGATTGCGTTAAAAAAGAAGCGCGTGCACATGAGTGCGCGAGAAAATAGAGAGAGAGAGAATGAGAGAGAGAGAGAGCGCGGTGTTTCTTTGTCCCTCTTTCTAATCAATCATCTTTTCGAAAAAACATCCTCTCTCTCTCTCTCTTCGCGCGCGCCAAAGAGAGAGAGAGAGAAAGAAAGAGAGAGAGATACAAAAGACTCGCAAAAAAATCAAAACACAAGTGCGCTCACCCTCGTTGCGTGTCGAACAGCGCTTTCAAGTCTTCCGGAGATGCTTTCGCCATGATGGTGATTGATGGGTGGTGTCGTTGTCGAGTGTCTTGTCTGGCACCTTTTTTTGTTCTGTTTATATTTCTGAGGCTCTCCTTTCGTGCGAGCCAAAATCAGATATGAAACCCTAAACACAGAAATTTTTGATTTTTTCGCGAATTGAGTTTTACGACACAAAACAGTTTTTGCACGAAAAGAGACAAACGAACTAACTAACGAACCATAATGCATCTTCTTCTTCTCGCGCGAATGAGAGTGACGACGACGACGACGACGACGACGATGAGGGGGAGGACGAGAGTTACGAGTGACATTAGTTTTGGTGGTAGCGTCATCACAAAAAACCACCGGTTTTGTTATTCGTGCTGTCGTTACTTTTACTCGCAGCGGGGGCAGCAAAAAACGACGACTTTGGAAGCGACTTTGAGAGGAAGTAAAATCATCACTCCTCCGGCCGCCTCCTTCTTTGCCGCCGCGCTGCTGCTGCCGAGAACGAACAAAAGGACGACGAGGAGAACGACAACGTTTGTCGTCGCGAACGAAGACTATTCTTCTTCTTCTTCTTCTGTGATGATATCGAGCGCGGACAACTCGAACGTGAAACGAATCGTGAAATTGAGAACGTCCAAATCGTTTCGAGAGAAGGAAAAGTCGGTTATCGTCGTCGGGTCGACGGTTTTGAAAGAGATTTTAGAGCACCAAGGCGTCGTCGTCGACAACGGTAAAGGAACGAGAGGAGTGAGGGTGAAAGCTTTGTATGCGATGGAGGATGGAGACGCGGTGGAGGAGAATGTCGTGCGAGGTTTAGTCGCCGCGCGGAGCGAAGAAGGGAGGAGGTGCGCGTACGCGCGCGCGACGGCGAAAGTGATGAAGAAACTCGCCGGCGTGGAGAACGCTGATGGGATAGATATCGTCGCCGAGTTAGAAATGCCGGAGATCAGAGAGGTTCGGGATGTGTTTACGAAACAACAAAAAAATAGCGATAAGAAAGTAGAGAAAGTGTTGTGCTTAGACGGCGTGCAGGATCCCGGAAACGTCGGGACGCTTTTACGAACCGCCGAGGCGTTTGGATTCGACGCGGTTGGATTAGGCCCGAGAACGTGCGATCCGTTCAACGATAAGAGCGTGCGTTCGAGCAAAGGAACCGCGTTTCGGATGCAAATGTTTACCTGGAAAACGAACGAGGACTTTTTCGAGGGCATGGTGAATGGCGGCAAGTTTGAGTTGAAACGAAACGTGTTGGCGGCGATGCTCGCGGGTGAGAGTTGCGTGGACGTTTCCAGAGAGTTGAACGGCGATAGTAGTAATAATAGTAATAATGACAATAGAGTGTGCTTAGTTTTAGGTAGCGAAGGACAAGGCGTGAGCGAGGAAATTGCGAGTTCTGTTCGTGCGGTTACGATTCCTACGCCAGGCGTCACGGAAAGTTTGAACGTCGCTGTTGCCGGCGGAATATTAATGTCCAGCCTCACCATTAGATGATGATGACAGAGAGCTACTTTATGTGTGGTAAAATAATAGTGATGCTATGAACTACTAGAAATTAAAATCAATCCTCTTCCGCGCCTATCCACCCATTCTTCGTTCTAATTCTCAACGGGAACACTTTAGCAAACTTCTGGTACGCGAACACGGCGAAATCGAACGAGTGAACGCTCACCACTCCTTGCACTTGATCAAAATAATGGTACGGTGCCGTTGCTTTCGCTTTACTCGTGTACGGCTCAAACCCGTATAAATCTAAACTCTCGCACCGTTGCATCATGAAGTTTACCGCGTACCATCCGCTCATCGGTTTATCGTGAAACTGTTTCTTCTTCTCCTTTTCGATGATTTCTTTCAGAACGTTCCATAAATCGTGCGCTCGATTGACAAAGCCCGGGTGCAAAAATTGCACCTTCAAACTCTTCCCGTACTTTTTCACCAGCGGTTCAAATATCCGCTTCCTATTCGTCGGCGAGCTGCCTTCGAAGAACAACGCCACCGAATCTGGTCTCGAATTCTCCCATCCTTTCTCGACCAACCGTCGAGCGTTCTCTCGATTGCTAAAATCATACGTCGTCTTCACGCCAACGTCCCTCTTAAAATTCTTCACCGGCGCAAAATTCACCCGCATCACGGCATCGTGGCCATCGATTTCCTCGCCGAATTGAGACTTCAACAGCGTCCCGCTATTCCCGACCAACGCGCACGCGCGGTGCGTCTTCGTCGCCGCGCTCTCCTCCTCCGGTAACGTCTCCCCCAACACATCCCCGAGCTGAAAGTGCGTCTTCTTCCCATTCACGTCCGTATACTTCACGTCGTACTTATCCGTGCTCGCGTTGTCTTTCGCTATGATTATCGCGCTGTAATCTCTATCCGACGCGTGCGCGTACGCGTGCGCCTTTCGGCCGAATTTGTCCAAGTCTCGCTCTCGGAGCAAGCGAGAAACAATCGCGTCGCCTTTTATTACTTCTTCTTCTTGTCGTCGTCTCTGGCCGCTGTTCGTGACCACGATAGTTTCCTCCTCTTCGTTATCGTTGTTTCTGCTGTCGTTCTCCTCTTCTTCTTCCTCGGAGCCGTCTTCTAACTCCATCGGGTTTCCTCGCATCATCGTCATCGTGTTTTCGTCGTTAACGCTCTTGTTGAGCGCTTGCAAGCGATTGCTCACGGTAATCGCAGAATACGAGCGCTGCGCGAAGAGGAATAAAAACGCGACGAGGAAAACCCACTTGATGTTTTTCGTCCTCTGGCGAGATTTCGCGGTGAGCGGGCGGTTGGAGCGGTGGAGGAGGCCCGCCATCTTTTCGTGTGTGTAAGTGTGTTTACGAGGGGAGATAAAAAAGTGTGGCGCGTTGAAAAGATACGACGAGAGAAAGCAAAACGGACGACTTTAGAGAGCCGCGATGACATTTACAATCTAAAATATTTCTACGATGCTACTACTATTACTATTACTGCTGCTAGTTTCTCTCTCTCTCTCTGCGTGCGTGTCTTCCGCTCTCGCATCATCACGCGCCGCCGCCGCCGAGAATCAACGGGACGACTCTTCCTAACAAAGCGTACCACCCGCCGGCGACGAGCAAAAATCCGCTCGCGGGAGTCACCCACGCGGTTTTCTCTCTCACGCCCATGACGCTTTTGATGTTCCCAGCCGCGCTGGCGGCGAGCAACAGCGGCATCGAGTATCCCAACGTGTAAGAGAAAAGGAGAAACCCGCCGGAGAGGACGTTGTTGGAACTCGCGGCGACGTAGGCGAGCAACGTGGAGAGCACGGGCGTGGCGCACGGGCTCGCCGCCAACGCGAAAGTCGCGCCAGCGACGAAGGAGGTTAAAAACGGCGGTAAATTTAACGACCTCGGGTCAAAGTTGCTCCCGAACGAAGGAAAATTCAGTTGAACCTCGCCGAGTAAGTTCAATCCCATGACGATGGCTAAGACGGCGACAGAAATTGGCGCGACGACGCCGATTTGCCCAAACGCTTTCCCCGCCGTCGCCGCGAAAACGCCAAACAAAGCGAACGCGGAGGCTAACCCGACCGCAAACGCGATCGCGTTCGACCGCATCGCCGATTTCTTCGCCTCCTCGTCGTCCTCCTCGTTCTCGTTCAGCGCGTCCGAGGCGTATCCCCCGATGTACCCCAACGTCAGCGGCAACACCGACAGCGTGCACGGCGACAAACTCGTCACCAATCCAGCCACGAAGACCAACGCAAACGTCGCCGGAGACGCCCCCCCCGCGGACATTAAACTAAACGCACCACCACCAACGGTAGTGCTATCAATAATGAATCCATTTTCGCCGCTGTTCCCACCTAACGCGCCAGATACGAACCCGTCCAATCCAGACGTCGCGTCGAACAGCGATTTCGAAAAAACGTCGTCTGATGCCACGGTTGCGATTTCACGCATCTCGTGCGGTGAAATCATCATCGTCGTCGTCATCGTCGTCATCGCTTTCGTTCTCCTTTTCCTGTTCCTCGTCGAAGACAAACGCAACGACGACGACGACGACGACGACATCAAAGCTCTTCTTCCCGCTGTTCTTCCATTTCTTTTTTGCGTTTCTCGTGTCAGTGAGGTCGTCGTCGTCGACGTCGTCGTCGACGCGTTTCTTCTTTGCCTCACGCCGGAATGGATCGCAGAGGACGCGATCGGGGGGTGCATTCGCGACATTTTTAGCGTTGTGTTCTCGTACAAAGTGCGCGCGTGCGTCGTGGAGTTAGTTCTTTCTCTCTCGTTCACAGCGTGAGAAGAAGAGGAGATTTTTTCTCTCAAAACGACGTACGTGTTTGTTTGCGAAGGAAAAATGTGACTTTGCGTATCGAGAAGAGAAACCGCCACGCGCTACTACTGGCTGCAGTCGCTCTTCCCTTTCGAACGATTTGAAGGATTTGACGAGAGAGAGAGAGAGAGAGAGAGAGAGAGAGAGAGAGAGAGAAAAGAAAAGAAGGAGGGGATTGTGTTTTAAGAAGATGCGATTGTTGTTCAAATACGCGCGACGCGCGCGCGCGATGATGGCTTTTTATGTATATTAACAACGTATTATTTCGATATCTTTTCTTTTACTTTTTCTTCTTCTTCTCTCTTCTTCTTTACTTACGTTCTCACGACTATCCGACCGTTCCTCGTGTGATATCGCACGCCTTGCGTCGGTTTGTACTTTTCGTTTCTGACTTGCAGAGTCTCTACTTTGACGCCGCTGACGCCGACGCCGGCGACGGAGAACTGCGCGGTGACGTTGCACGTTTCTTGCAACTTGATTTTTCGTCGCTCGTTTTGGAGCTTTGATTTGTCCGCCAACGCTAACGCGCTTCGGCTGCCGTCGATTTCGTTTTCGGTGTCGTTATTTTTGTCGCTATTGTTACTTTCTTCTTCAGAACCCATGCCTAGGACGACCGTTAAGCACGGAGTTTTGTCCGCCGGGAATTTGTCGATGGTCCAGTTCACCGTTTTACTCGCGTCGTCGAAAGTGGCGCCGCCGTGCGTCACGGATGGATCTGCGCTTAAAACGCGAGAAGGCAACGCAACTTGTAAGCTCACCGCTTCGACTGGCTTCTCGAACGCGGGTTTTGTTCCGCACACGACGGAAATTCTTCCTTGCGTCGGTCCAAACGAGGACTGCGGGCGAATGTACAAAGGCAAAGGCGCGGAAATGGACCCTTCCGGTCCGCCCCCTGGACCGGTTTGCGATTGCATCCACGGGTTTTGTTTGATATATTTCGGCTGCCACTGATTCTTATCCTCTTTCGATTCCGGTCGAATCTTGTAATTCATCAGCGTAAACTTCCCGTCCGCTGGGACAAACGACACCACTCTATCGCTCGCGAACCTCGCCAATCTCACCGACGGATGAAACGAATAATCCTCGATCAAATGCGAGTTCGACAGCGACAATGATATATCCGGCATACCACTCAACCGACAGTTCACTTCAATCTTCCCATAAATCGCGCTGGTTAACAATTTCCCTTCCGGATCTAACGTCGCGTCCACGTGTTCGATGACGTCCAAATAGATCTCGTTGGACGTGTACTTAATATTCGACGCTCTCCACGGCAACGGCAACAATTTCGTCGGATCTTGGTCGCTCACCAAAACTCCCGACGCGGTCCCTAAAACCGCGTTGTGTAACCTGTTCGCCAAATTCGGCGGCGGTACCAGCACTTGCAACCCGCCCGGATGCGTATTCACCGGTATCCCCGAATCCAACATCTCGTCCAACAACTGATACAGCGTCAGATGGTGTTCTTGCAACGTCGCCTCCGTAATCGTCTCCCCGAAATACGCCTTCAAAACTTCGTGCAGTTGCGTTAAAAACTCCACCACCATCAGCGGTTGCGTCTCTGAATTGCACGTCGCTATGTACGTCAATTCGCCGTGCGATTGGAAAAACGCGTAGTCTTTCCCGTCGATCGCCAACAGGTCCCCTCTCGTGTTTTTCTTAATCGCCTCGTGGTGCTTCTCGAACACTTTCTCGCAAATCGAAGGGTCGGTTTCCGGTCCCCAGTGCTTGACCGCGGTTAACGTTTCCGTCTTGTTGTTGGTGATGAAGAGCGAATCGATGCCCATCCTTTTTTTCTCTTCTTCTTCTTCTTATCACGCGTCGTTGTTGTTGCTCCTCCTCTCGTATCGATTATTATTATTAGTAGTAGTATATAGCCGCGTGCGAATGCAAATTCGGATCCTTTTCCAATTCCCCGCGCTCGAAATAGTTCACAAGAATGCGGTGGTTGAACGCAACGGCAACGACAACAATTAAAAAAAGAGCAGAAGCTTGGAGAGAGTCTCTCTCTCTGCGTGCGTGAGTGAGTGTGAGAGAGAGAGATTTACGCGCGCCCGCGTTTCGTGTTGTGCGACCTTCTGAAGCAAGCGCTCTCTCGAAGAGTGAGAGAGAGAGAAACGAAACGAAAACCCTAAACAGAAAAAAAGGCTGAAACCCTAAACTGTTTTGTTCCATCATCATCATCATCATCATCGTCGTCACTTCATCGTCCGCTTCTTCGTTCGAAGAGAGAGAGAGAAATAAAAAATGAGCAGCAGCGGCATCTTTTCGTCGGGAGAAGATGACGTCTTCGAGCACGTTTCGAAGCGCGTCATGCTGGGCGCTGTAGCGGCGTTAGCGGTGTACCAGCGCGAGAGTTTAATCATTCTCGCGCTGATGATCCTTCTCGAGCCAATCTTCTCTCGCGTCGGCGTGAAAGGCACGAGCGATATCTGCGGATGGCTGAGACGGTTGTTTTATCTGAGCAAGTTGAATTGCGCGCCTGGGTTTATTCCGTTCATCGGGCACACGGTTCCTTTGAGCAGAGCGGTCGGGGCGTACCCGTGCACGTGGGATTTGTTTGCGTTTTGGTCGACCGCGAAAGCGCCGAAACCGGTTCGGGTGCAAATATTTACGAGGCACTGCGTCGTCGTCGCCGATCCGGAACCGATCAAGAGAGTGTTTAATTCGAACATTAAGAATTACGGGAAAGATACGGAGTTTGCGTATAATCCGTTCTTGGATATTTTAGGCACCGGTTTGGTGACGAGCGAAGGGGAGAGTTGGAAACGGCAAAGAGGACGGATATCGCAAGCGCTGAGGATGGAAATTTTGGACGACGTGGTGGATATCGCCACGAGAGCCGTGGATAGGTTGTGCGTGAAGTTGGAGAAGATCAGAGGGACTGGAGAAGAGATCGAGTTAGCGGAGGAGTTCAGGTTGTTGACGTTGCAGGTGATTGGCGAGGCGATTTTGAGTTTATCGCCGGAGGAGTCGGACGAGGTGATGCCGAACTTGTATTTGCCGATTATGGAGGAGTGCAATCGACGAAGTTTGGAACCGTGGAGAGCGTACTTACCGAACAAAGAATATTTCGAGCACAAAAATAGGGTGAAGAAGTTGAACGCGTACGTGATCAAGTTGATCAGGCAAAGATGGAAACTGAAGCATTCCGTGACGGCGACGCCAAACGTGGACGATTCCATCGATAATCCGCACGCGGATATTTTGGATCGCGTGTTGGCAGACGTGCCAAAAAGCGAGTACGGACCGGAAGTGGAGAGACAAATGTGCGACGAGATCAAGACCTTTTTATTGGCTGGCCACGAAACCTCCGCAGCGATGTTGATTTGGACGACGTGGGAGTTGGTGAAAGCGCCGGAAAAGATGAAAATAGCAACCGAAGAGGCGAAGAAAGTGTACAAGAATAGCGAGAAGAGGAATAACAACAAAACGCCGTCGAGAGATGAATTGAACGGGTTAGAATACATCGTCGGCGCTTTGAAAGAGTCTCTGCGTTTGTACTCCGTGGTACCGGTGGTGACTCGTAAGTGTTTAGGAGACGATTATTTAGGCGGCGAGTTCATCCCGAAAGGCACGACGGTGATTATTTCCGTCCAAGGCGTACACCACAGAGAAGATTTGTGGAAAAATGCGCAAGAATTTGAACCGAAACGATTCGTCGGAAACGACACGGACGAGACTGGGAATTACTCGTACTTGCCGTTCATCCAAGGTCCGCGAAACTGCTTGGGTCAATACTTGGCGCTCTTGGAAGCTCGGGTGGTCATGGCGAACTTGCTGAAAAAATTCAAGTTTACCTCGAGCCGAGAGACGAACGGGGCGAAGCACACGAAGATGATTCCGATCGCTCCGGCCGATGGCATTTGGTTCACCGTAGATTAAATGATCAATCAATCAATACAAGTTCTATTTTCTAAACCGCTATACTATCGCTACTATCGCTACTACTACTACTACTGCTACCGCTGCCGTTGCCGCTGCCGCTGTTGCTACCACTCCTCCTCCTCTTCTTCTTCTCTACTCTATAGGCTTCCTAAACTTCAATCTCGTCTCCGTCGCCGCTCTCACGTTCGCGCCCGCGTCGTCGTCGTCGTCCTCCTCCTCCTCTTCAATCTCCTCTCCGTTTGCGTTCAAAAGCACCCTCTTCTTACCACTACCACCACCACCACTCGCGTGGTACGAAGACACGCAGCTCTTATCCGCCGGTTCCACGATTAAAGCCTCTCCGATCGTTCTCTCGTAATACCCCTCGTACGTGACCCCGGAGGAGGTTTTTAACAGAGGCGTTTCCGTGTCCAGTCCTTCAAACGTGAGCGTTTCCCCGGGGAGCATCGGGACGAATTTCGGTAAATCCACGAGAATGAATTCCTCTTCTTCGTTGTTGTTATTCTTTTTGCTCGTGGTCTTCTCTCGGCGAGGACCACTCTTCATCGCGACGACGACGATGAATGCTGCCACTACCAACAGAGGTTCTTCTCTCTCTCTCTCTCTCTCTGCGTTTTGAGGAGTCTAGCGCGCGCGAGAGAGCGCTGGAGCAGTAACCACCGTGTTTAGGGTTTTAGTCAGATATTGAAACCCTAAACATTGTGCTTCAGGTAAAATTAGGAGGATGGACCTCTACGAAAACACAAATCACGCGCGCGGTAAAAACGCGACGAGAGACAGTTTTAGCCGAAGATACATACGACGATAACGGGCCGACGTTTATTGCGTTAAGTTGTTTCGCCCCGCGTTGCCAGTTTTTCAAATAAGAGAGAGAGAGAGAGAGAGAGAGAGTGAGAGTGTGAGAGTTTTGCACCCAAACCACACCTCTTGGGAAAACCGCGGCCTTTTTGTACACAAGCGCTTGTGTGTGAGAAAGAACGCGCGGCTCGCCAGACATAATAAAAACAACAGAGAGAAGAAAAGAAGAAGAAACGTAAATAAAAGAGAAGATATGGGGATTTCAGATACGATCGCGAAAGCGATGTGCTGCAAACCGTTCAACGAGCCGTCTACGATCCGCGTCATCGGATGCGTCATCGGGGTGGTCGGTTCTTTGTTAGTCTACGGGGTGTTGCAAGAACGCATCATGTCGCAGCCGTACACGGACAACGGGAAGGATGAATTTTTCTCGTACTCGGTGTTTTTGGTGTTATCGAACAGAGTTTTGGGATGTCTCATGGCGGCGGTTATTCTAGCCGCGACGAGAGGAAACGTCACTCCGGTGGCTGGGATCCATCGATACGCGGCGGTTTCGTTGTCCAACGTCATCGCGACGACGTGCCAATACGAAGCGTTGAAGTATTTGTCGTTTCCGGTGCAAACGTTGGGGAAGTGCGCGAAGATGATTCCGGTGATGATTTGGGGCTTTTTGATTAATCAAAAGAGGTACGGGATGTCGGACGTTATGATTGCGCTCGCGGTGACGGGCGGCTGTACTATTTTTGGGTTGTACGGCGACGAGAGCACGTTGACGAGTAACGCGAGTAAAGGTAACGACGTACAGACGACTTCGGAGTATGGGATCATGTTGATGCTCGGATATTTGTTCTTCGATGGGTTCACGTCTACGTTTCAAGATAAGTTGTTTGTCGGGTACAAGATGGAGACGTACAACCAAATGTTGTGGGTGAACTTTTGCTCGGCGTTTATTTCGGTGTTTTATTTGATTTCGGATGGGTCTTTCCAAGACGCGATTTCGTTCATCGGGAGACACCCGTTGATTACCGGTGACATAATGATCTTGTCTGTTGCGGCTATGCTCGGACAATTGTGCATTTTGTACACGATTAAGGAGTTTGGCGCGTTGTTGTTCGCGACCATCATGACGACGAGACAGTTCTTGAGCATCTTGTTGAGTTGCATCGTTTTTATGCACATGTTGTCTCCGATGCAATGGGTAGGTACGGCGTTGGTGTTTGGTGCTTTGTATTACAAGTCCTTCGCGAAAGCGGCGGGGTCGAAAAAAGCACCAGACGAGGAAAACGAACCGCTCATTAGTGGCGGCGAGAATTCCGGCAAGGCTTAAAGAGAGGGGAAAAGAAGTATTGTGTTACTATACCAGTGTTATCGCATTTGATTTATATACATTATCCATCATTATAATTCATTCGCACTTTCAAATCAAATCGCATAAACATTTAATCTTCTTTCCCGCTATACCCGTACGGGTTCTTGCTCGCCCAATTCCACTGGTCCACGCAACATTCCTCGATCGTCTTTTCCGCTCTCCAGCCTAAAATCTCGTACGCCAAATCGGTTTTCGCGTACACCTCCGCCGCGTCTCCCGGTCTTCTCGCTACCATCTTCATGGGAATCTTCTTCCCAGCCGCTTTCTCAAACGCACCAACCAGTTCTAACACGCTGGTACTCTTTCCAGTACCTAAATTTACCACAATTCTCCCGCACTTACCATTCTCTTTAGCAATCTTCTTCAACGCCGCGACGTGCCCGTCCGCCAAATCCACCACGTGAATGTAATCTCTTCTCCCGGTCCCGTCTTTCGTATCGTAATCCGTCCCAAACACCGACAGCTCTGGTCGTCTACCAACCGCGACTTGCTGCACGAATGGCATCAAATTATTCGGTATCCCCTTCGGATCTTCCCCGATTTCCCCGCTCGGATGCGCGCCCACCGGATTGAAATATCTCAAAATCAAACAGTTCCACTCGCTATCGCTCGCGTGTTGGTCCGTTAAAATGTGCTCGATAAACAGCTTCGTCCTTCCGTACGGATTGAGCGCAAAAGTCTCGAATTCTTCCGTGCACGGCACCGTCTTCGGTTCTCCGTACACCGTCGCCGAGCTGCTAAAAATAATCGATTTACACTTCGCCTTCGTCATCGCCTTCAACAAAACAACCGTCCCGTTGATGTTATTCTCGTAATATCTCAGCGGTTGCGAGACGGACTCCCCGACCGCTTTCAACCCGGCAAAGTGTATCACCGCAAAAACATCGTTCGACGCGAACACCGAATCGAGCTTCTCTCCGTCCAAAATGTCCCCTTCCACGCACGCGATGTTCCCCGCTCTTCCTTCTCCGCTCAACTTTTTCACTCGCTCGAGAGATTCGAACGAACTGTTGTCCAAATTGTCGTACGCGATGACTTTGCAATCTTCCTTCAACAGTTGCAAGCACGTGTGCGAGCCGATGTAACCGGCCGCGCCAGTCACGAGGACCGTTTTGCCGGCCAACATCGACGACGAAGAACTTGACATTTTATGTTACTCTTTTTTAATGCAGATAGATGTATACTTTTGTGAAGATATTCTCTCTCTTCTCATTTTTTTTCCATTTTATCCACATTTGCTTTTTGCGTGTGCGTCTCTTTCCCACCACAAGAGAGAAGACAAAGAGAAGACCACGACGACGAAGACGACGACGACGACGACGATGGACGTCCCGGACGATTGGGATTTTCGTCCTCCTTCTTCTGCTCGCGAGACTTTGTCGACGTCTTCTTCGCGAAAGAAGAAGAGAGAACAAACGACGTCGTGGTTGACGCCGGTGGTAACGAACAACGACGCGGAGAAGAAGAAGATGGAAAACAAGAATAACGACGACGGAGAGAAGAAGAAGAAGAAGAAACAGAAGATGAACGAGAAGACGACGACGAAGAAAGACGAAGAAGAGATCGATGTTCGAAGAACGAAAAGCATCGAGGCGTCCGGGCGTTTGCTCGGACGACGCCGGAGAGCGAAGGAGAAACGGAAACGGATGGCGATGATGCGAAGAAGAGGAGGTGGCGGCTCCGAGGAGGAGGAGGAAGAGGACGGAGAAGACGAAGAAAGAAAGAAGAGCGCGAAGAAGACGGAAGACCAAACGAAGAAGAAGGAAAAAAACGAAACGACGACGGAAATGACGGAAAAGCAAAAGAGGAAAGCGGAGAAGAATCGCGCGAGGAAGCTGAGAAGAGAGTGGAAGAGGAAGAAGGAGATGGAGGAGAAGAACGCGCGCGGCGGCGAGAAGGAGGAGGTGGACGAAGAGGAAGAGGCGAACGGGAAGGAACTACCGAACGAAGAGGAGAGGAAAGAGATGAAACGATTGGCGAAGGATTACGTGGCGGAGAAGGCGAAGAAACGAGCGAAAAGTGCGTCGACGGCGGGAGGCGGCGAGGAGGAGGAGGAGGAGGAGGACGACGACGGCGGTAGAAGTAGCGCGAGCGGTGGCGAAAGTTCAGAGAAAAAGGGCGAATCGTCCGACGAGAGCGAAGACGACGTCGCTCCGCAACAACAACAACAACAACCAGTGGCGAAAAAGAAACTCTCTTTGATCGATAAGATGCGCGCGAAGTTATCCGGCGGCCATTTTCGCATGCTCAACGAACAACTCTACACGACTAAAGGCGACGAAGCTTTGCATTTGGTCCAACAAAATCCGGGCGTTTTCGACGCCTACCACGAAGGCTTTCGAGAGCAAGTCAAAAAATGGCCGAAAAATCCAGTGCATAAATGTTTCGAATGGCTTCAACACAAACCATACGACACAGTCATCGCTGATTTTGGTTGCGGAGACGCGGAATTAGCGAAGCTCATCGGTACATCGAAGAAAAAAGTGTACAGTTTAGATCTAGAGACGCCTTCTCACGCGCCGTTTGTGATTGCGTGCAACATGGCCAAAACGCCGCTCGAATCCAACTCCGTCGACGTCGCCGTCTTCTCTCTATCCTTAATGGGCACGGACTATTACAAATTCATCGAAGAAGCCTCTCGAGTGCTCAAAGTCAGAGGCATCCTCTGGATAGCAGAAGTCAAATCTCGCTTCGACGGTAAAAACGGCGCCGCGTCCGTCTCGAGTTTCATCGCCAGTTTGAAAACCGCCGGCTTCGACGTCAACCCGAAGAAAGTCGACGAGAAGGATAAAATGTTCTTCGTTTTGGAAGCAGTCAAGACTAAAAATATGGGCACCGGCGGCGACGAAAACATCAACGAGAATAAGAAGAAACGAGCTTCTGGCGGCCGCGGCGGTCGCGTGGAGTGGCCGAAATTGAAAGCGTGCGAGTACAAAAAGAGATAGAGAGATAGAGAGTTTAAAAATATTCGTTTTTGTATTTCCAAGAAGAGTAAAAAATATTCGAAAAATCTTAAAAAAAATCCGAGGCCACACACGCGTTGAACAGCGCACGCGCGCGCGCTGAGAGAGAGAGAGAGAGAAGACGAGAAACGCGAGCGTTTTCATCGCCCGGGGACGTTTCAAAATGGCTTTCCCTTCTTCCTCGTCGTCTGCGCCATCGCGAGCCGCCGCCCCACCACCCGCGGAAGAGGAAGAAAAAAATGTCGATCCGAGAAAAAAGTTTCAACCTTCGTCTTTGGCACGGCATGAAGAACACGAATCGGCCGAGCGGGGCGAGGATCATCGCGTTCGCGCCGGTGGAGATGGCCAAGTTCACGTCCGAGAAGGCTTTTTCCACTTCGTGTTCGCGTCCATCTCGTGGACGTATCGCGCGACGATGACGATCCTCGTCATGATCTTATTCAAAATATATGCGCTTATCACTTCGTGTTTCATGACGCTGCCCGTGTTGCTCCCGATAAACGCGCACGCGAGCAAAGATGACCGAGAAGGTGGCCCAATCGTACCGTATTGGATCGAAACGAAAATTAAGTTTTGGTGTTTCCTGCACATCGTGTTCAATGTTCAGGTACCGGAGAGATGGGTGAAGAATGCGTACGCGAGACTGATCGAACTGAATAAAAATGTCGCAGACGCCGAGACGCAAGAGATTCCGACGATTACAGTTGGGCCAGATTTTGATCACAAGAAGTTCTTTCGCGAGTACGTGAAGAGGCCGCATCCGGTGGTGTTGAAGGGTTTCGCCAAAGAGTCGCCCGCCGTTCAAAAGTGGAGTGTGGACTGGGTAGTCGAGAATTTTGGTAACGAGAAAGCGTTGACGAAAACTTTGATGGGCGATAATATACCAGGTCGCGTGCGAGATATCAACACACCGGGGACTTATCTGCACAACTGCGAAGCGATTTTCGTCAATCATCCAGAGCTTGTAGATGATTTGGAGTTATCGAGACTGTTGCCGTTTGTTTCCGCCGACGCTAATCCGAAGAACCCGCACTTGGCGAATAATCACCCACGAGCGGGTCCGTTGCCGATTCAATTTTTTCTCGGACGCGGCGGTACAGGGACCGGTTTTCACTGCGCGAATGGCTTCAATTGGTTCTACATGATCGAAGGTTCGAAGAAGTGGACATTCGTTGATCCGCGTTGGACAGTGCTGACTTTTCCGGCGTTGAACCGCGGAGCGCTGTACCAATCCTGCGCGGTGACTGACCCAAACACCGTCTTGGATAAATACAAACCGCTCTGGCGCGTCTGTCCACGTTATTCATCCATCCTTTCTCCCGGCGACGTACTCTTGAATCCCCCGTGGTGGTGGCACTGTATCGAAAACCTCACCAAAGATTCCACCGCCGTTGCCACGCGATGGATGGACACCAAGACGTTGCGTCCGCTGACTGGCATCGGCACCGACGCCAACCGTCTGTTCACCGCGTTCCAAATTTTCAGTCCGGTGTTTTTAAAACTTCAATATTCGCTCATCGTGCGAGGCAACCACGCCACGCCGGACGAGCACACGCGACTCGACACCGACGAGGACCTCGAAAAACAACGCGCGGAACGCGCCGCCAAAGGCGCGCAACACGAAGACGCGACGCGCGTAACGGAAGCGTTGAATTCCAACGAGGAACAAGACGCGTACAAAGCGTACTACGCCAAAAAGTGGGGCTACGTCGACCATTTACCGAAATCAAACGTCCAAATGGGCGAAACGCGAGACGACGTCGAATCCAACAGGTTCGATCAAGGCCAAGGGAAATGGACCATGGACACCATGAACTTTCGCGGACGCTAAAGAGAAGAAACCGAGAGAGCAAGAAGCACGCGCGCGCCGCGCGGTTTCGTTTTTCGACGCTTCGTTCGTTCCGGTTTCCATTGTCAACGCTTTTCGTGAATTACTACTACTTTTTACTGCAGCGGTACTACTTTTACCTACTTTTACGACGTGCATCGTATCGCTCTTCGAGTCGTCGTCGTCGTCGTCGTCGTCCTCGTCGACTCTCGCGCGTATTTTTTGTGAAAATCTCCACCCTTCGTTTTGGAATCTTCACTTTTTTTTTTATCCTTTTCACGCCGATAAAAAAAATGCGAAGCGTCGCTTCGTCTTTGCGCCGGCGCGGTTTCTTCTCCTTTGCCTCCTCCTCCTCGGCGGCAGCGGCGGCGGCAACTTCTACTTCTGTTTCTTCTTCCTTCGCGCGCGCGCGTTGCGATGGACCGTCGCCGCCGGCGCTGCCGGGAAAAAGATGTTTTTGGCATTCGACGACGACATCATTCAGCGGCGCTTCGACTTCGACTTCTTCGTCTTCTTCTTCTTCGCGCGATGCGCATCTTCTGAACCGCGAAAACCTCACTCGCGTGAAAAAAGACTTGCTCGCGGTGCCTCGAAACAAAATAGAGGGCGCGCACGTGCCGGACGCGCGATCGGTGTTGGTGCCTCTGGCGATCGTGGACGACGTTCCGTGCGTGTTGTTGACGGTGCAATCCACGGCGTTCGGGACGCCTCTGTTGGCGTTTCCGCGGGGGCATCGGAGTCGACACAATTCGTCGGCGCTGGATAAAGACGCCGTGGCGCAAGCGTGCGATCAGATTGGAGGGAGAGAACCGTGGGCAAATCCGGATAGGATTGAATATTTAGGAACGCATCACGACGCGGTGAATAGTAAGAGGACTTTGGCGATTACGCCGGGCGTGGCGTATTTCGGGAGGTTGACGAAGCGGCAAGTGCAGGAGAGGAACAGGAGCGCGAATTGCGTGTTGGGCGTCGCGGCGATTAAGATCGAGGACTGTTTAGAGCCAGATAACGTGAATGTGGTGAAGTTGGAAGAAGAGGAGGGTAGCGCTAGAAATAATGGTGGAGAAGACGACGGAGAGGAAGAAAGGGGCATGGGACCGATGCCGGCGTTTACGGTGCCTCGCGCGAACGTGGTCGGATGGGGCGAGACGAGCGAACCGTTTGGAATGAAGAACTGTTTGATTTGGGGGAGCGATGCGGCGATTTTGCACGGGGTGCTGAGAGTCATCGTTGGGTCGGACGAAAGGTATAAGGAACAGCTGTACGGACAGTTTGAAAAGATCCGGCGGGAAATGAACGAGGCAGCGCGAAAAGTAGCTTAATAATAGATGATCTGTAGTGTAATGTGTAGTTTTTATGATTAACAACGCGATGATGCAATTATTTACATCTAACGCAATGTACAACGCACACACGTCTGGTTTGGGACGCGGCAAAAATAACAGCGGCAGGAGAAGCCGCGGCGGCACACCAATAAAAAACTTACTTTTTTAGTGCGCGTGCTCTCCGTCGAGCGCTAAGTTGGACAAAAGAATAACGCCAGCGCCGCCTGCATAAGCGAAAAACAACGCCAACCGCTGCGACAAGCTTCTACCCGCGTGTACTTTCTTCACGTGGTTGCCTTCGTGCTCGTCGCAATCTTTATCGCTCATCTCAAACTCATCAGCGACGATTTCCGAGGTACCGCCGTATAAGAACGTCCCGGAAGCCAAAGCCTCGAGAACAAACACAGTTTTAATACTGACCGAGCCTAAACCCATACCAATGAATATCCCACACGTTGTTGTCAACGAGAAGATAATCATACTCGTGGTGCTTACCATTTTACTCGCTTTACCGTTCACGAACGACGAGCCGATCGATAACGCCGCCGGCGCTTTGTGCGCCGCGATGGCGGTGAAAATCGTCAAAATGTTTTGTCTCGATTTTTGCACGCCGAGCGTCAAGCCTGCCAAGACGGAGTGGACAGAAATAGCCGCCAACAGAATGTACGGTCTTTTGCTCGCGCGTAACTCTTCACAGCTCTGAGCTTTTCCGCCGTGTTCGTGATTATGATGATCGTGCGAATGGCCGTGGCCGTGATGATGGTCCTCTGCTCCTTTCTTCTTGCCTTCTTCTGCGTATTTTTCCGGTCCCGAATCTGTTTCGCAGCAATGATTGTCGTGCCCGTTCGGATGTATGGCGTGCCCGTGAATGTGAAACAACACTCGCTCGACGAAAAATACCAACAAATACCCCGTCAACGCGAGCGCGAATCCAGCCGGATACCCAGCCGGCGTAATCTTCACCTGCTCCTGGTACTCCATCAAGTGCGGAAACAAGTGCGTCAACCCGGCGGATAAGAAAACCCCACCGCTAAACGCGTTCAACAAACTCATCACCCACCTCGCCTTCCTTCCAGCGACGGCTTTAGAAACTGTGGGAATCATCCACCCGAACACGCTCTCGCCGAACACCGCCGCCGCCAATCCCGCCTTGAGCTTCGTGTACGACTTGGACGGGTTCGCCGTACCCTCACTCGCCGCGTCTTCCTCGCCGTACTCGAACGCGCACTCCGCGTCTACCGCGCATTTTAATAATTCTGGACACGCCTCGGTAAACTCCGCTTCGGTCAAACGCGTCGCCGCTTCCCCGGCCGCGCCGTATTCTCTCAACAGTTCCGCGGCCGTGACGTGCGTCGCCACGTGTCCATCGTCGTCGTCGGCGTGTGCCTCTTCCTCGTGGGCGTGTGCCTCGTGGTCGTCTTCCTCTTCGGATGCGCCCCCGGTCGCCATCGCTTTCAAAAAACGGTTCAATTCGCTCTCCTCGAGCGCTAAATCTGCCCCCGAGAACGTTTCCATGATGTGATCCATCGCGGTTTCTTCCTCCCCGGTAGTCTCGGCGGCGGAGCAAAAGATGTCTTTCCCGGGAAATCCAACCGACATCATCGTCGCGAAAAACAAGAAGGCCAAACAGCTTTTCGTGGTGGTGGTCGCGCGTAATCGTCGACTCACCATCTCGCCGTGATAACAGAGTGGTAGTATCAAAGATGATGCGCGCGCGTGATCTGTGAGAGTTACTTTTTATTTCTGTGAGCGCGCCGTGTAAATAAAGCGTGTGTGCGTAACAAGAATGAAGAATTTTACTTCTGTTGTCGACACGTGCTTCCTCCTCGAACACACGCCTCGAACACACGCCTCCTCCTCGAGCAAAGCGCGCTTCGATCGCAATCGACGACGAAGAGAAGAATCAGAAAGAGAACAAGCGACGACGGTGACGCGCACGTGGTGATACGACCAAAAAAAGCTTTATGCACTACTCTCTGCTACTCCTTTTACTACGCGCTCGTCTCTCTGCTATCGCGGTACTACTACTACTACTAAACTACTACTACTACTCGACTACGCAAACGTCAAAGAGTCCTGAGCGCGACTTCTCTCTCCAACTCCTTAATCCGGTCTCGATACGCGCGATTCTTCTTCTTCTCCACGCTGAGTTGCTCCTCCAACGAATCTAATTCCTCGTCTCGCTCTTTGAACAAGGCAAAGTTGTAATCGTAATCTTCCGAGAGCTTTCGAAAGTCTCTTTTAAGCGTTTGGTGCTTGAGGAGCAAGCGGTTGTATTTTTCTCTCGTCGTCGTCTGAATCGTTCCGTCTTCGTCTCTTCTCCTCCCACCAAACTCGCGACCACCACCATCGCGACCACCACCCGCGCGCTCTCCTCTTTCTCTCTCTCCGCTAGGGCTCTTCGTCTTAAAAGTCTTCTTCCTCCTCTCGATGTCGATGATATTCTTCACCGCATCCCGTGGCGACGACGATGGTGCAAAGAACGTCTTCTCGTCGAATTCGATTTCCAGCTTTTTAAACGCTTCGTCGTCGTCCAGAGCTCTTCTTCGCCGTTCTTCTTCTTCTCCTCCTTCCAACTCTCGAAATCGCGACGGTGGTGGCGGCAGTTCCGGCAACATCTATCTTTTATTAATAAATACACGCGCAAAGGCGGAGCCTCTCTGACTCTTCTTCTTTTTGATGTGAACGACGTTAAATGAGAAAGTTGCCTTCTTTTGCACTAAACCCTAAACCCTAAACCTAGAGCACGTGAGTTGTGTTATCGCAGCAGAACGCTTAACCGCACAAAGAAGAGACGCGCAAACGCAAACGCACTTGAGAAGAAGAAGAAGAAAGGAGGAGAAAAAAGAAAGAGAGTTTTAGTGGCAGCAGTAGTAGTACACGTCTCGTAGCTTCGTAGAAGATATGAGTTGTTTTTCTTCGTGCTCGAGTAGTGGGCGTCTCTCTGGTGCCGCCATCTCGAATCCGAATCGTCGGTCTTCGAAGTTTATCTCTTCGTCTTTGAATGGATTCGCGACGACGACGACGACGACGTTTAGAGATCCGAGGAGCAACAGTAACAACACTCGTCGCAACAAAGGAGGAGGAGGAGGCAGCAGAAAGAAGAAGACGTCAAAGTTGTTAACCAAAGCGACCACGCCGGCGTGGCACCCGGAGGCGAAAGCGAACGACGTCCCGTTCGACGAACCCACCGAGGGGTTTAGCGCCATCCCGGAGGCGTTAGAGGAGATAAAAAAAGGGAAATTTGTGGTCGTTTTAGACGACGAAGACCGAGAGAACGAAGGCGATTTAATCGGAGCGGCGGATATGATGACGCAAGAGTCGATGGCGTTTATGATTCGGCACACGAGTGGTTTGGTGTGCGTTTCGTTGGAGGATGAACGCGCGGACGCGTTGCAGTTACCTCTGATGGTGGATTCGAAGCAGAATAAGGATTACATGAAGACGGCGTTTACGGTGAGTTGCGACATGGCGACGAGCACGACTGGGATTTCGGCCAAGGAGAGAGCGGAGACGATCAACGCGTTGGCGAACGAAAACACGAAGCCGACGGATTTGGTGAGACCAGGGCACGTGTTTCCGCTGCGATATCGCGAAGGCGGGGTTTTGAAAAGAGCCGGTCACACCGAGGCGGCGGTGGATTTGTCGAGGATGGCTGGACGAGCGCCGGTGGGAGTTTTGTGCGAGATTGTCAACGACGATGGGACCGGGAGCATGAGCAGATTACCCGAACTGAAAGAATTTGCGAAAAAGCACGATTTGAAAATGGTTTTGATTTCAGATATGATTCGGTATCGCCGAGCGACGGAGAAGAATTCGTTGATTGAACGCACCGCCATCGCCAGGGTGCCCACCGAACACGGGTCGTTCACCGCGGTTTCGTACGTTTCGAAAGTCGATGGCATTGAACACGTGGCTTTTGTGTACGGCGATCACGCGACTGCGGAGGAAATTGCGGAGAGTTTGAAAGAAAACGCGTTGGTTCGAGTGCACTCGGAGTGCTTGACCGGAGACATCTTTAAAAGCGCTCGATGCGACTGCGGCAACCAGTTAGAGATGGCGATGAAAAAAATAGCAGACGAAGGGAGAGGAGCGATTGTGTATTTACGAGGCCAAGAAGGTCGAGGAATTGGGTTAGGTCATAAACTGAGAGCGTATAATTTACAGGATAAAGGACGAGATACGGTACAAGCGAACGAGGATTTGGGATTGCCCGTGGATAACAGAGAATACGGCGTCGGCGCGCAAATCTTGAACGATTTGGGCGTGAGAAGCGTGCGGTTGATGACGAACAATCCGGCCAAGTATCACGGGTTGCGAGGGTACGGGATCACCGTGACTGGGAGAATGCCTCTTTTTGCGCCGATTACGTTGGAAAATAAGACGTATTTGGAAGCGAAGAGGACAAAGATGGGGCATTTGTTTGACACGGAAAGCGGCGATTTCGAAAACGTCGCCACCGCGGCGACGCCGATGTCCTAAACTCATCATATTTTTTAAATGAAAAAAAGAAAATGTGCTTGTAATTTATATACATCATTCGTAAAGAGAGATAGATTCGTCACATGTGTATACATATCGCGTGAACTTACTTAATCGTTTTTTGGGGTAAACTGGTACTCATTAATTACAACACCGTATTTTACAAAAAAGAATGCGTCTTTTGTTTTTTGTCTCTTCTTTTATACAAATTTTCTCGCCGGCTCGTTTTATTTCAACATGCCAAAATAACTTCCAACTTCGGGTGAATACGAGCTGCTTTCGCCTCGCTTCGTTTGCTTGAGTAAGTCAAACCCAGTTTTTGCCGTCGCGCTTTGCTTCGGCTGCGCGCTCATCGTGATCCCGGCGCCGTCGCCGCCGCCGCCGACGGGAAGGTTGTTCGTCGTATTTTTCTTGGTCGGGGAGTAAAAATCGCCGAGATTTTTACTCGCCGTCGTCTGCGAGTCGTTCGTTATGATGACACCATCGCCGCCGTAATGAATCGGCGGACTCGGCGTATCCGTGTTTCTTCTGTTTAAATCTCGCCCTTCTTCGTCGAGAGATACTAAACCGTATTGAGGGACGCGGTGATGTCGCTCTCGTTGCGGTCGAGGAATACAATCCGCGCTGTCGATGGAGACGCGATTGTTTTTGTTGTTCGGACTGTTGATGTTGACGTTCCTTTCGTTACTCCTCACTTTGTGCAGCTTCGATTTAGATGTTGGCGATCGGTTCACATCGTCCGTCGCGTCGTCTCGGGAATACAAGGAATCCGATTCGGAATCGGAATATTGTAATCCTTGCTTCTCGAGCGCGTGCGCGATACCGGAGACGGAATCGCGCTCGTTGACTTTATACACTTTAGCCGGCGAATCCGGCTCAGAAGAAACGGTGTTCCGATGAAGAAGCTCCGAAGATAAAGCAGATTTCAATGGAGGCAAAGAAACCTCACCAACGCCAGCGACGACACCGTGTGGATTAACATGTTGCGGCGAATTCGATTGAGACGTCGCTGCGCTTTCTTCTCCGCTCAAAGCAATGCGTTCCAAATTCTCTAGACATTTGAATTCGCAATACAACACGGGGCTCGCCGCGCCTAACTTTGGCGACATTCTTCCCGCCACCGTTGCGGCGTTTATGCCGTCCATTGACGCGTGCGCCGTATTCTGCGCGTCCAAAAACTCCTTCCGCGAGCATCTCCCTTTTGTCGGAACCACCGGGTGCGTCACCACGAGGCTATTCGGCGGCATCAGCTGCCAACGTTCCAAACCATTCATGGACAACGGTTCCGAGGAGACCAGCATGCTCTGCGTCGCAAACATTCGCTTCTTAAAAATCTGCATAAACTCTGGCGACCTTCGACTTTTGTATTTCGGCACGCCGCGGTTTTCCGATCCTTCTTCGCCGTGGAGCATCATCTTATCGAAACCACCTAATCCTCTCGCCTGCTTCTTCGCCTTTTTCCCGGAACTATCTTTTCCGCCATCGCCTCCCAAATCCCACGCTTTCTCTCCCGGCAACGGCCCTAAATGAAAATACAACGACGGCGGATCTTCGTGACTGGAATTCCGATACCGCGCCGCGACGACCGTCTCCCCATCCGTAAACGCCAAATTCATCGAGCTCGACTTCCCTCCGCTCGCTCGCATAATCAAGCACATCGCCTCTCTCACCGCATTCTCCATCATCTCGTGCGACTGACTCGAGCTCGTATCTGGCAACTGATTCAGCACCAAAGCGAACAACACCTCGCTATCCGTCGTCCCGCTGATGTGCTCAAACAAATCATCCCTCAGCGTCGCCAACAAACTTCTCCGTATCTTTTTAAACCCATGAATCTCCCCGTTGTGCATAAACATGTACCTCCCGTTATAAAACGGATGGCAGTTATACTCGTGCACGCTCGCCCCCGGCCCCGCCGCTCTCACGTGTCCAAACAACAAACTCGTGCTAATCGCTTTACTCAAACTCCTCAAGTTTCGGTCGTGCGACGGCGCCGCGATCGTCGTGTAACAGCACGGCCTCGAATACGAGCACAAACCTTTGTTATCTTTCAGTCCTTGCAAAGGGCAGGACCCGTACCATCCGATCCCGCACCCGTGCACGTTCACCTCGTGGTTCCTTCGAATGTCTCTTTCCACCCCGGGGGTGAAACCAGCGCCGTCCGCCATGTTTGCTAAACCGTGGTACGCGCCGTAGATGATTTTCGAGATGCACACCTCGTCGCCGTAGTAAAACACCCAGCGACACATTATTATTCTCTTTTTTTATATGTATTCTCGCTCGCGCGTTTCGTGTGGTGGTCTTCTTCTTCTTCTTCTCAAAGTCGTTATCTCTTTCCCGTTGCAAACAAACAAACAACAACGCGAGACGAAGACGTCGTTAAAAGACTCTCTCTCTTCTCTTCCGTCCGATCGTGCCGCTGCTCTCGAAAAGAAGAGAGAAAAAAGGCACACGCGCTGCTTCTTCGCGCTCTTTGTTCCTCTCTCGCTCTCACTCTCTCACTCTGTGTGTGTAAGTGTGTGTCCCTCGTCGTCGTCGTCCGAGCGAGAAAATGACAACAAACGCGACGCGTCTCTCTCCCGTGCTTTTTTTTTGTGCTTAGGGTTTCACCAAAAAATTTTAGGGTTTAGGGTTTAGGGTTCACAAATTTTAAATCGGTGTTTTAAAAGCCCACAACACATCAATTTGGACGCAAGAGAGTGTGAACAGAAAGACACGCGCGCAGCAGGCGGCGCTTCTTTTCTTCGCGTCGTCGTCGTCGTCGTCGTCGTGATGGCCGGCGGCGGCGATGCCGATGATGATGATGATGGCGTTACTCTTGAAGAGCTCGTGAAGGTGCGCGCTTCTTTCTTTCTTTCTTCTTCTTCTTTTCCAATTCGTGTCGTTCTTCTCGTGTAACGAACTCTCCGGCCGCCGCATTTCTTCTTCTTCTTCTTCTCGAACGCGCTGACGACGCCTATATTTTGAAAACGCACACGCAACAGAACGACGGGTACTTGACGCTCTTCGAGAATAAGGTGAAGTGCGAATTAACCTCGCACGCGATGCCGTCGTCGAACCTCGCGATTGTTCGCGCGTTCCTCGATGGGAAAAAACGAAAACGGTTGCTCGAAAAGAAGCGAGAGGAGGTGGGTTTGCTCGCGGAGTACGCGCCGGCGCTCGCGACGTCCAAATATGTTCCGGAGAAATTTTTCTGTCGAGTGACCGGGAGGTACGTGCCGAAGATTGAAAAGTTAGTCGTCGAACATTGCTCTGGGAAGAGGTTTACGGTCGGACAGGCGAAAGTGGTCGGGAAGAAACAAGCGCTGTTGGAGGAGCGAGATCCGAGCGAAGGCGAAGCGGAGAAGGCGAAGAGGAAAGAGGAGAATAAAAAGATCGCGGAGAAGTTGAAGCAGATGAGAATGGAAGAGTGGGAACAGAGGCAAATCATGCGGAAAATGGCCATGCAAGAAGAAGGCGAGAACGCGGAGGAAGAGGAAGAAGAGGAAGAGGACGACGAAGAGGAAGAGGACGACGAAGAAGAGGAAGACGAAGAGGAAGAGGAAGAGGAGGAAGAAGAGGAGGAAGAAGAAGCGCCGAAGAAGAAGCGGCGCAAACAACGATAGAAATACAATAAAATACTACGGTATATAAACGCGCGCTATATCTAAATCTAAATTCATAAACGCTAAATTACAGTCCTATCTTCCCATTTCGGCGACGTCCACGACTCGATCCAATCGGCGTTAGTAAAATCCGTACAATCGCCGCTGTTGAGCTTTGCCATCAGTTCTAAAAAGCTCGCGCAACACAAAGCACCTACTGGAACGACACTTTCCATAAACTTTGCCAACTCTTCTTTGTCGTCGTTCAATCGCAGAGGCAACCACTCGCCGCTGCCTTCTTGCACTTCGCCGTCGAGGAACGCCATTTTCTTCTCAGTCGCCGCGTCGAGTTCCAACTTGTAACAGTGACCGAATATGTTCATGTATTTATCGCTGTACGCGAATTTCCGTATCGGTTGTAATCGCTTACTCTTCTCCGCGGGAGAGCGCGCGCAAATGGACAACTTCACGCCAGAAATTCCAAGTTCCTCTTCAATTTCTCGAATCGCGCACTGCGCGTACGGATCGAAGTAAGTCTGTCCGTGATTTTCCCACTTGATAAAATCTCTCGCCGTTTGCACGCCCGACGTGCACACGTCGTACATCCCCGGCCACACGTCTTTCCTCTCGCTCCGTTTCGTCGAAAACAACGCTAAATTCCCTAAACTCGTCGCGCTCTTCATTTCCTCCTCCGTTTCCCGCGCGCGTTCCTCCAGTCTCGCTCGCGCTTCCTCCGTCTCCAACACCAACGACGCGTCGTCGTCGTCGTCGTAATCGAAGCCTTCCCGATCGAACGTTTTCTTCTTCGGAAACACAAAGCGTCTCTCAAAATCGAGATACGCCGCCATCGTCGCTTCGTCCAAGCGCTTTTGCTGCTTTTGCTGCTCGTCGTGATACTCTTTACGTTCGCTTCTCCTCGACGTCACGAGCACGTAGCTTCCTCGTCCTCTCAACCGCTCTTCCACCGTCTTCTTTCTGGGCACAAAATCAACGACGACATCTTCCTCGTCCACGATCGCGCACAGCTCTTCTTCTCCGAGAAGAACGGACTCTGGCGGCATGCCGTGGTCTTTCACCGACCAAAATCCAAATCGTCGAACCGTTCGCGAGAAGAGCGCGCGGTCTTCTTCTTCTTCTTTTGAAGACGATTCAGACGACGACGACGACGATAACGCGCAGCAACAACAACATCTTCTTCTTCTTCTTCTCGATGTCGTCGTCGTCGCCGCCGACTTTGAGCGCGACGACGGCGAATTCGAAAGAAGAGCGAAAGAAGACCCTCTCGTCGCAGCGGTAGTCCGCATGCGTTGTTTAATCGGCAGACAAATGGGGTTTTAAAGCGTTCTAGGGGATTTTCCGCGTTCGATTTTTTCCAATTTCAACACAACTTCTCTCGTCAGAAAAAAAGGCGAACATCGTATCGCGCTTCTGCGTCATCGTTTAATGGACGAAGACGTCCTCCCGCACCCGCGCGCTCTCGTCGCGCTCGTCACCGACGACCGAGACGAGGATTTCGAGGACGTCGCGAGAAGTCTTCTAAATTCGTCTTCTTTTTGCGTTTTAGACGCCGAACGGTTTTTAAGTTCGTCGTCGTCGTCGAAGAAATCGAACGACGAGAGTGCGCACAACTTCTTCTTGCGAATAACGAAAGCGCACGAGTGGATTTTTGCGCGCTCGTCAACGCAGCGAGGGTCGTCTAAACCGTCCGTGGCGATATATTTTTTGAACGTGAACGACGTGATCGACGCGCCGTCGCCGAACGCGTACGCGCGAGAGGCGCAGAAGATTGAACGATTGAAAGCGAGATGTAAAGAGAAGAGAGTCGGATTGATGTTTTGCGCGGTGAGTCGTCGATCAAAGCGTAACGAGAACGACGACACCTCGGGTTTTGGCGAAGAGAAAGAAGACGTGACGTACGCTTTGAGCGAGAGAGTTTTGGCGGTTTTGACGAGGTTAGCTGGTGGGAGTGGGAGCGAGTACGCTTCTTCTTCTTCTTCTTCTTCTTTGGCGGCGACGACGAGGATCGTCTCGCTGACTCGGCGCGGGAGCGACTCGCGGGAGAAGTGCTTGAAGCAGTTGGCGCGAGCGACGGAGGAGTTGATGCAGGAAGTGCTGGTGAACGAGGCGAAACGAGCGATTGGGAAGTGCGACGAGATTGCGAGCGCGTTTGAGAGAGATGTTTTGGAGAGCGGCGACGTCGTGGACGAACGGGAAGTGCGTTTGGGGAGATTGGAGGCGCGATGTAAAGCGAGTAGGTATTTGTTTAAAGCGGCGAGTTACGCTGAGTTTAGAGGCGATACCGAAGCCGCGATGAACGCGTTGAGTGAATGCTACGAGAGATTAGTGACGTACGCGGATGAAGCGTTGCCAGAAGTGCTTCGCAGTTTCAAGGAAAACAGTAATACCGCGAATTACGACGATCACGCGAGACGACGACTGTGGAGAGTGTGCGAGACGCTGAGAGTTTTGACGTATTGTCGATCGAGAATGTCCTCGATGCTATTGAGCCAAATAGTGAAGACTATGGATACAAACGCGAACATCGAGGTGAATAAAGCGATCCAAGAATTGGCGAGAGTGGAGAAGGAACACGCCTCGTTCGTAAAGAGGTGCTTACCAATGAAAAGAAACGATACTCTTTTACCGATGAACGCGCGGGACGATTTAGGTTTGTTGAAATGTTTCACGGCGTATCGCTTGACTTTGCGCGCGAAAGCGGATAAATCGTTCGCGGACGTGCTCGCACACACGCTTCACGCGAATCCAAACGTGTACGACGCAATCTTCAACGACAACTCGCAGTTTCAACGCACTTCCGTGGCGAAATCGACGTGCTTTGATTTGAGATTAGATCCAGGCTTCTATTATCAAAGCGCGTTCGAGGCTCTCGCATCGCGAAGAGAGTTTCTGCAATCCTCGGGTTTAGGAAAGAATCTTTCGGTTGAATCTACGACAAACCAAGTTGCACTCGCGCACGGACGATTTTTGGGTACTTTCGAAGACAAAAGTAAAACAATCACGGGAACAGGTCAAAACTACGTCGAGAATCACGGCGCCGGAAACGCGCAAATACCTTCGATTGAGTTAGGGCGCGCCTACGCGCGCTTTGAAAACACCTTCTCGCCTCTCGAAATGCTGGAAAAAGCGAAAGCGTATTATGAGGGAAATCCAAGGTATGGATCGTTTCGCCGTTTATTGACCGTCGTTTCGAGCGATTACGCCTTGGAACTCTTCTACGCAAACAACACGGCGACGAACAAGGAGAAGGTTTTGCATATTTTGACTGCGTGCGCGGAAACGTATAGGAAAGAAGGATGGACCGATTTACTCGAGGAAACTTTAGAGCGCATTTTGGTGTGTATAGAAAAAGACGACGTCGAGAACGCAACACACCGAGTGCACGTATTATTAGAATTACACGGCATTCAGTATTCCCGCGGCGGCGATCGCGGAGGTGAAACGCGAGCATCTCGTTTACTTGCAGACGGCGACGCGATGAAAACGCAATCTTCATCGCCCGTCGTATTTGAGATATCTCGTGATTCATTAGCGTCTCACGCATTCAGAGCATCTTGTAGCTTCAGCCACGATGCGTCCCGTAATAATGCCGTTCGCGCAGGCGACTGCGTTACGCTAGCCGTTCGCTATGCTCTTAAAGGCTTTACCGGACACGACGCGTTTTCCGTGGCGCAGATTGAAGCGCACTTTTCTGATGGAACGAAAGCGACGACGACGACGACGACGATGACGACGACAAGTGCCACGAGAGATGGCATCAACGACGATGTCGTGGTATATATACCATTCACAGCGCAATCTAAAACGCAAAGTGACTTTGTCTTGGAAGTTGACGCGCTGGATGTTCTCACGAAATCTGGTATCACTTTTCGATTCCCGAAAGCTTCGTTGGAAACGCTCAAACTCGTTGGACACACGAAATCAGTTTCGGTGAAAGAACTCGCTCCTCGCGCAGAGTTGGCGATTACGAGCGAAGGGAATGATGCTAAAGAAACGACTGTTCTCTTTGGAGAAAAGAAGACGCTGGCGGTTGTCGTCACCGCCGTGGATGGGCTAGCGGACGCCATCGTCAATCTTTCCATCGACGAAAGTTTGCAAGAAGTTTCCCTCGGAGGTGAAGACGATGGGGTCGAAAAAAGAGGCGAAGTCACCGCGAGCTTTGAAAACCCACGAATAGTTGTCGGTTCGCTTTCGAAAGGCGAGACGAAACGCGTAGACGTGAACGCGACGTTCTTCTCGAATCGCGACAAGAACAGGAAGAAATCTCGAGCGACTATTTCGGCGCACTTAACATGTAACTTTGGTTCTCCTGAGTTGGAAGGTGAGGCAGAAGTTTCTCTATCTAGACGTCGCGTCGTGGCTGCGGAAACTTCAAAAACGTTCACATTCACAGATGCGCTCGAAGTTTTAGATTCGAAAATCTTTGCGCCGTGCGGCACGTCGCCGGTTTCCATACTCGTCGAGAAAAATGTTGAAGATGACACCGCGGAGAATGTTGATTTGAATGCACAGAATAAATCGCGTATGAACGAAGGCGACGTGCGTTTGACGAATGTTCGCGCCAAAACGTCGGGTCTCGTCGTCGTGGACGATGCAAGTACAACGCGATTAAATCCAGGCGACGTGTACACGCAAATGGCGACGGACGAAAACGTGCAAAGCGTTTCGTGGCATCGCAAAGACGATGCGCGCACACCAGCATCACCGAACAGTACGTCTTCTCTGTCCATAGACCTTCTCGGCGAAGGTCGTCGAGTCGAAGTTATGAACATTTGCGCTCGAGTGCCCGAATTCATACAAGTTGGCGTTGCCTTCGAGTACGTCGTCGAGATGAAAAATCTTGATCTAAACGTACCTCGCGATTTCATGGTCGCGGTCAAAGACGCGCCTGGTTTTGTGATGGCGGGCGAATCAAAAACCACGAAAACGGCAAACCCGGGCGAGAGTTGTTTCTTGCGTTTGAAAATAGTAGCCGTCGCGAGCGGGGAGAGATTCTTACCTTTGGTGTCGATCGCATGTCCCAAGTTAGCTGCGACCTGGACAAACACTCGGCAGCAAAGCGTGCTCGTTTTACCAGCAGCGCTCTAACGACGCGTAGCATGCGTTAGTTGTAATATATGAGAAAGAAATCGTACATAAGCACGCGCGATGATTCAGCTTTTTTAGCTTTTGAAGAAGAGTTGCATATTTTAACGTAGTTATGGGCATTTTCGTTGAGATTGAATACTCTCACTCCTCTTGTATATATTTTTTTAAATAAAACAAGTTTTCTTACATCATGTCGATTCCTGCGTCGTCCACGCCGTCGAAAACGTCAATCCACGCAGAAATACCTTCCATCGTCGGCTCCACAATCAACGCCTGGCCTTCCACTCCGAACCCTTTGGCAGCATCGCTCATCGCCTCCGCTACTCTCTCCGCCGTAATCGCCGCTATCGTGCTATCTCCAATCTTCCCGTTCTCGTCTCCACCAGTCATCGCTAATACCGTCGGTCCGGCGCCACTCAAGAAGCAACAGTGCGCCCCGGCCCCGATTGCAGCCGCAATAATCTTATCTAACCCAAACTGCTTATCCCCTCTTTGATGTTGGTGCATGATATCTTGCGTGCCAATTTTCATCAACCGAAAATCGCCTTTATTAAACGCGTTGATTAACGTCGCCGTTCTCCCGATGTTAAACACCGCCTCCGCTTGCGTAAGCTTATCGCTAAGCGCCGCTCGCGTTTCGCTCGTTAAACTGTGGAAATCCGGAATAAAAAGCGCGCACAACATCCCCTCGGGAATATTCACCGAGCTCGTGATCCATTCGTTGTTATCGCTCAGCGCGATTTGAAACCCGCCAAAAATCGCCGGAGCGACGTTATCCGGATGCCCCTCCACCTCGCACGCTAAATTCAACAAATCTCTCTTCGCTCTCGCCGTGCTCACGTCTGACCCGGCCAAAGTCATACCCGCGGCTAAGCCACACACCAACGCCGCGCTCGACGACCCCAAACCTCTCGCCGGAGGAATTCTATTCGTGCTCGTAAATTTCAACTTGCTCACGTCCAACTCTCTCTCGCCGTTCGATTGAAACCTGTACCCTTTCTTCACCGCTTCAATCACCGCGTTGCTCTCGTCTCGCGGTAAAAAATCGCACCCTTCCCCTTTCAATTCCAACTGGAACGTCCCGTCCGGTGAAATCTCCACGGTTAAATCGTTTCTTAAATCCACCGCGAATCCGAGCGAATCGAATCCTGGACCAATATTCGCCGTCGTCGCCGGCACAGAAATGCTCAAACACTCGTTCGGATTTAACGCGATTGAATCTTCCGAAGACTTGAAATCCGGTCGCTCCCACGCGTCGATGTCGGAAGACCATCTCAATTTGCGGTCTTTCGCGACCGGCCCGTTGCCTCCGCCCGCTTTCGTGACGACGACAAAACATCTTCTTCTTCTTCCTTCTTCGACCCTTCTTTTTCCCGAAAAGGCGACTACGAATTTAGTTTTGGAGGAGGAGGAGGAGGAAGAAGAAGTGGACGAGCGCGACGACGCGCAAGAATATGCGCGCGCACTACCTCGCGCGGCCCCGCTGTTGAGCATCGTTTATTTTGGTTATCGCGCGCAGGTGATGCGTAGCAGCGGTGATCCCTTTTATATGTAGATTGTTGGGGAAAAAGTGAACGTTTTTCCCCGTCTTTTGGATAAAAAAGTGCCGCACAGAAATCGTAAAGCGCGCGAAAAGACTCGAACGAACGAACGAACGAACGAACGCCTTTTCTTCTTCCTCCTCCTCCTCTCTCTCTCGTCTTCTCTCTCTCTCTCTCTCTCTCGCGTCTGCGTCGAGTGAAGATAAGACACATATATGAGTACATTTCTCGCGCGATTGACGAAACCGTTCGTCGACTTCATCTTCCAACCGAACGTCCATCGATGCTTCAACGTGAACGATTTACAAAGAGCGGCGCGAATGCGATGCCACAAGTACGTGTACGATTACATCGCGGGTGGTGCGGACGACGAATCCGCGCTGAGGAATAACAGGGAGAGTTTTCGACGAAAATACGACGCGCATCCGTTCGTATTGAACGGCGTTGGACCGGAAAACGTGTGCACGAAGACGAGTTTGTTCGATGGGACGGTTAGGATGGACGTGCCGTTTATACCGGCGCCGATCGCCGGAAACGCGATGTTTCACGTCGATGGCGAAAGAGCGGTCGCGAGGACGTGTAGGAAGTTTGGGACGACGTACGCGCTGAGCACGCTGGCGACGACGAGTTGCGAAGAGATCGAGAGGTGTTTGCGAAGTAGCGGCGAGGAGGAGAAGGCTTCGAGGACGCCGACGCATAAGATGTTCCAGATGTACGTATGGAACGAAGGGAAGTTGGTGGACGACGCGTTGAGGAAAGCGAAAGAGAGCGGGTTCGAGACGCTGGTGCTGACGGTAGACTTGACGTGGTTCGGGAACCGCGAGCGGGATAAACACAACGGGTTTTCGATTCCGCCGAAACTGAGCGACCCGAGATTTATCTACGAGTGCTTGAAGAAACCGTGTTGGACGGTGGACGCCGTGATAGGGTGGAAAAACAGAACGTTCGAGTACGCCGCTTTGAGGGACGATACGAAATTGATGGAGAAACAGAGAGACGATATGGCTGGGTTCGTGAGGGACGTGTTCAACCCGACGTTCGATTGGGAAGACGCCAAGGCGTTGCGAGAGAAGTGGGGGAAGAAGTTCATTTTGAAAGGCGTGCACAGAGCAGACGACGCGGTGAAAGCGTTCGAGTATTTGAACGCGGACGCGGTGTGGATTTCAAATCACGGAGGGAGGCAATTAGACGGGGCCGTGGCGCCATTCGATGCGTTGCCGAGTATTAGGAAAGCGGTTGGCGAGGATAGGGAATTAATCATAGACGGCGGTATTCGGCGAGGCTCGGATATCGCGTTAGCTTTAGCGCTCGGCGCAAACGCGGTAGCTATTGGAAAACCGATCGCGTTTGGCTTAGCCGCGGGTGGGGAGAAAGGCGTCGAGAGAACGTTCACTATTTTGAAAGAAGAATTAGAACGGACGATGGGTTTAGTCGGCGCGAGAACAATCGCAGAGTTGAGAAGTAAAGGTAAAGAAATCTTCGTGGAAAGAGAGCACTTACGAAATTAAATGAACCGGACCACCCGTCTGCTACTGCCGGATACTTTCTATGTATTGCTAAATGTGTAAATATGCGAGCTACAAATCATCTGCTATGTATAGACTAAAACAACTATCGCGGTATTATCATCGTTCGCCGCTATTCGCTTCTTCCATTTTCACCATTATCTCTAATCTCGAGCGCAAATCCTCGTTTCTGTACGTCAAATCGTACCACTCCCGACTCATCCCGGCTTTCTCTCTCTCTTCGTGCGCGAATGGTCCTTTCAAAACGTCCGGCGCGCACCTCTCCACCGCCGATAAAAATCGCTCCCCCAACGCCTCCTCGTTACCTCTCTCGATGTTCTCTTCTCTCGCGCAAATCTCCCGAAACCAATGCACGCCGACCGCGACGTGGTTCAACTCTTCGTTTGTGATTCTCTCCACGATCGCCGCCGATCGATTATCGCCTCTCCCGACTAACTTCTCTCTCAATCTCGGGCCGGCGTCTAATCCTCTCGCTTCTTGCGCCATCGGAACCACGGCCATCCTATCCAATTTATCCTCTCTGCTTTCGAAACACCCCAACCACAACATGTCGTGCGCGTCCATCTCCCCGTACTCGTGCCCTAACTCTTCTAACCGTTGCAAACACCAGCTCAAATGCCTCGACTCGTCGTCCGCAACTCGCGCAAAATCCAAGTAAAACTCGCGAGGTAACCCTCCGAATCGCGCGACGGTATCCCACGCCAAGTCGATGGCGTTCAACTCGATGTGCGCGACGGTGTGCAACACGTGCGCCGAGAACGACGACAGAGGCGTATTCTTCGGCGACGGCACGGAGAACGGCAAAACCAACTTCGGTTTCACCGGTCGCGCCGGTCGAGACGGGAACGAATACTCGATCCTCGTCGTCTCTCCCTCCTCCTCCTCCTCCTCCGGGATGTCGCCTCGCAAAAATTTTCCAAACGCCAGGTGCGTCAGCGCAATCTTACTCTCGATGCACTCCGTTTCGTACACGATCGTCCTCGCGTACTCCCTGAGCGAAAAACACGTCGCCTCGCTCGACGCCAACGCCCGTCGCACGCGTTCTCGGGCTTTTTCGGACACGTACTCGCCTTCGATCGCGTGGTTTATCGTCTTCTTCTTCTTCTTTCCTTTCGCTTCTTCTTCTTCGCATTTTCCCCAAAGTCGCATCGCGTCCAGAGGCAAAGCGCGGTACGCGTCCACCACCGCGTTCTCATCTGAAATCTTCGCAGCAGTAGTAGTAGTGGCGCGTCGAAACAGAAACGCTTTTCTCCGTCCGCTTCTTCTCGCGGTGGTGGTGGATGCGGCGCAGAGGCAGCGGCATCGATGACGACGCGCCAACGAAGCCGCCGCTCGCATGTGTTTGTCTCTTTTTTTCCAATTTAAAATGAAGAAAATTCGTCAAAGTTTGTCTCTTGTTCAAAGAGACAGAGAGAGAGAGAGTTACCTTTTTCGCAGAGAGAGAGAGAGCACGAAGCGAACGCGCGATGAAGTCGTTCGAGACGAAGGACGACGAGAACGGGGCTCGCGCCGCTCGCGCGCTTTTTTCTTCTTCTCGGGAAAATGATGATGCGCTCTTCGAAGAGGACGAGGAATCGAACTTGGCGGCGATGATGGGCTTTAGCGGAGGATTCGGGAGCAAGAAGAAGCAGCAGCGGCAGTCGAAAACGGCGACGGCGAAGACGACGACGACGACGAGTGGTGGTGGTGGTGAGAAAGAGGACGGTTTTTTACTCGGCGGTGGCGATCGGAGTCGTCGCGCTTCTGGAATGCGAGATGGTGTTTCGAAGGAGAAAGAAGAAGACAAAGACAAAGAAGAAGAAGAAGATTTGAACGAGAGGGACGAAAGAGGAGAAGAAGAAGAAGAAGAAGAATACGAGAAACTTCCAATTTCCGACGAGGTTGAACTCGGGAACCCGCACGGGAAAACGGTGACGACCATCGCGGTCGAACGGACCGGGTCTCGGTTCGTCACCGGCGCGCGGGACGGGATGGTGAAACTGTACGATTTTAACGGCATGCGGAAAGATTTGCAACCGTTTCGTGAGATTGAACCGAACGAAGGGTATCCGGTGCACTCGTTAGCCTGGTCGCCGAGTGGCGACGCGTTTGTTGTCGCCACGGGCTCGAATAAAGCGAAAGTGTTCGACAGAGATGGACGAGAGCTCGGGGAATTCGATAGCGGCGACATGTACATTTTGGATAGCAAAAACACGAGAGGGCACACGCATAACGTGACCAAAGCGTGTTGGAACCCGATCGAGAAGAATTTAGTAATCACAAGCTCGGATGATGGGACCGTGAGGATTTGGAACGTGGATTATTTAGGCGATCCCAGAGGTTCGCAACGGTCCGTCGTGAAGCCGCAATCGGTCAAGCCAGGGAGATTCCGAGCGACGACGTGCGCGTTTAACATGGACGGTAGTTTGATTGCGATGGCGTTAACGGATGGAAGCATACAACTGTTCCCGGCGAATTCAAAGAGAGGAAATATCATGAACAATAATAGCGTAAATAGAAATGGTAGTGGTGGGGGTGGAGGAGGCTCGAATGCGTACAGATCCACCTCGGTTGGTTTAGTTTTACCGCCGAGTCAGCAATGTCACCTCGATAACAACTGGACGTCCATAAACAGACCGAAACAGTTGTTCAAAAAATGTCACCAACCGGACGAGGAAATAACAAGTTTGTGTTTCAAGGAGGAAGATGGACGACATCAAATGCTCTCGAGAGCGACCGATGGGACGTTGAAAGTGTGGGATTTGCGCAACGCGCAAAAACCAGTGAAAGTGTTTGACGATTTGCCGGCGTCATACGGTGAAACGACCGTCGCGTATTCGCCAAACGGGTCCAAGTTTTTCACCGGGTGCGATGGCCAAGACGGTGGTGGCAAGTCCTCTTCTTCCTCCACGGGAAGCTTACACGTGTTTGACGCGCAAACGTTAGAGCGCGTGGCTAAAATTTCCTCCTCGGAACAAAACGTCGTCTGCGCCACTTGGCACCAACGATTGAACCAACTCTTCGTTGGTAGCGGAACCAACGACCGAAAGCTCGGATCTCGTGGTAAAGTGTCGCTCTTATACGACACTAACCTTTCCGCGGTAGACCGTGGCGCCATGTTAGCGATTGGTAGGAACCCTCGCTCGAAAAACGCGGACGATTTTTACCGCCGCGTGGACGTGCAAAACATTTTACACGTCCCGAACGCGTTGCCAATATTCCAAGAACCCATCGACAAATCTGGTCGCAAACGCCGGTTAAACAAAATCGAGCGAAACGATCCAACCATCTCAAAAAAACCGCAAACCGACGGTTCCGGCGCCGGCGACCGTCCGGCGCAAAGAGGTTCCACGCTGCTCACGCAGCACTTGTTACGAAACGACGGCATGCTCAGCGACCAAGACTGGAGATTGGGTGACGCGAGAGAGTCCATCTTACGCCACGCGAAAGCCGCTTCGGAAAATAACGTTCACACGAACGCAGAACCGAACGAGATTTGGTACGATTCAGACCAGGATAAGGACGATTCGGAAGAAGAAGAAGAAGAAGAAGAAGAAGAAGACCAAGACGCTGGAGAAGCGCGAGAGAAATAAAATTAGAGTTTATAGCACGCGTGTAAAATCAATAATAATAATAATAGTACGAGGGCGCAACTGATATATATACAAATCGCGCGCGTAGCGAAAAAGCGCACATCTCGCGCATAACACGCAAACACACACACACACACACATCATATCCCACAATCGCGAGTTAAAGGCGAGATTTTTTTTATCCCGAACCTTTCCGTATACTTTCTCGTCGACGCGTTCACATTTTTCATTCGTGCGTGCGCGCGCGCGCGTTATGCGCGAGGGACACTCGTTAACTTTTGCTTTTTCTCTCTCTCTCTCTCTCTCCTTTTTACAAAGCTTTCCTGACCATATCGGCCACTTCGCTCATATCTTTCGCCTTGAGCTTCGGGAACGGTCTCTTCTCCGTGATCGTCCACACCGTTTTTTCTCCGACCAACACTTCAAACGTCCCCGCGGACGCGTCTCTCGTGATTTCCAATTGCCCGTCCAATTCATCTTTCAACTTGTTGGCGATGCGGACGAACGCTTGTCACATCTTCGAGACGGACGCTCTCGCTTGATTTTTAGAGGAAGAGGAAGAGGCCTTGGCGACGACTTTTTTCTTAGTCGCGGATGGTGCGGAGGATTTCTTGACGGACGTCGCTTTCTTCTTTGAAACCGGCGTGGCTTTCTTCTTTGCCGCCATGTCTTGTGTTTGCGCGTGTGTTCGTTAGTGACAATGTGGTAAAAAATGTGAGGAGGTTTGCGCTCGATTTCGCGCTCTCGCGTACATTTTTCAAATCAATCTCATACATGAATGCTATTAATTACAAGCGGCCAGAGGACAACGATACTTTCACTCGCTCTTTCTCTTTCTGCGTGCTGCTACTTTTTGAACCATTTCGGGACGAAGGATTTCTTGGCCTGTTCGGTCATTCCGGCGGTTGTCGTCGCCGGTTTGGAGGAGGACGCCGCGGAAGGGTCCTCTTCTTTCTTTCTCGGCGGCGGCGGCGGGCGCACGGGTTTCATCGCGGTCGAGGACTGGTCGTGTAATCGAAGCATTTCCAAGCACTTGGCGTTGAGCAGGCTTTCTTCTTCTTCTTCCGCGTGAGAAGCGGGGGTTGGCGAGGAGAAGAAGATTTTCGCGGCGGGGGCTAAGCCGGCGTCGTATAAGGATTGGTTCGCGTCTTGGCCGTTTCGTTTCAAGACGCGTTTCGGAGGTGCGACAAAGAGCTCAAATTTCATCGAATCATCGGCGATGATCTCTCGAACGAAAGTGTACACGTCCGCGACGGTTTCTTTGTGCGCGTCGAAAACCGCTTCCACGCACACGTCTGAAATTGGTTTCTGCTGAAACATTATTCGTATCGTAGCGTTTTGCACTTTCTCTCTTCGCCGTTGCGCTTCTTGCTCCCGATGTTTCTTCGTCAACAACACGTTCCCGTTTTCTAATTTACGCCTATTCGCAGCCACAATCTGCGCGGCTTCCGCGCTGGACAGCTCGAAGAACGCCTCCGGTAACTCCTCGTTCGCGGAGACTAAACCGTTGGTCGGATCCATGGTCGCTCTCGCGTTGCGATCCTCCGCTTCCGCGTCCAACGTTTTCTGTCGAACAACGCGCGCCGAGCGTTTGCCGAGAACAGTAGAGGTTGACGAGGAGGATGTGTTCTTATCGTTTCTATCCGAGGATTTTGACGCCGCGGCGGCGCTAGCGTTCCCGCTCGCCAAGGCACCTCTGTTACCCGTTAAAGGTTGTTGTTGTTGTTGTTGTTGTTGTTGTTGTTCTCGTTGAACAACCCCTCCTACTCCTCCTACTTTCGCGTCACCGACGACGCTCTTCGCGAAAACCTTCAGCTTTGCGTTCGCGGGTAAGTTCAAATGCCGCAAAGGACACTCCATGTCCACTCTCGCGTGTGCAACTTTCCTCGTTTTCGAGTCTATTTTTTCCAATCGAAACTCCAAATTCGAAGGATTTTCGATGCCGCGTTTACTCGCGTATTCAATCAAAGCGTCTCTCAAAGGTTTCATCGGCGGTAAAGATTTGAGCGTCGTTTTGGTTTTGCCGTCTTCGGAGAGGACGACGACGGTCGTCGCCATTCTCTTCTTCCCGTGGTGCTTTTTCTGCGCGTTGTTTGTGCGTTTGCTTTTAGTTTGTTTGTTGTGTTATGCGTCCAAAAACATGAAGAAGAAAATTGGCTACGCAGGCTAAATATGACAACGAAACTACTATACAAACAAAATCATACGAGCGGCACTCTGGCAACATAAATTCCTTGCTTGGCTAAACTCTCCTCCGCTCGAGCGCCCGTCGGTTCGATCTTGTAAAATTTACTATACGCTACGAGCAACTCGCACCCTCTCTGCAATAACGTCGGGTAGTGCGACCGCAAAGAGCCGTCGACGTCCATTTCGAGCTCTCGAATTCGAGTCCACGTTTTACCTTCGTCCGAGGATAACGCGACTTTGAGGAACGTGCGACATCGGGAGCATCCTTTGGCCGGATGCTTCGCGTGGTCGTTGAACGCCAGCGCGAGTAAACCGCTCGGTTGGAGACGAATCATGTCGATTTTTGAGTTTGGATTCGGGACGTCTCTCATAGGCGTCGCTTCCGTCCACGTTTGACCGCCATCGAGAGATTCCGAGCGAAAAACGTACCCGGCTTTGGTGCGAAATACCATCAGCAAGTGGTCGTCCTCTTCCAATTCTACGACGGCGTTTTCAATCAACCACGTGTTTTTACCTCGAATCGTTTCGGACGGATACCACGATTCGCCGTGGTCGTCGGAAAGTAAAACGCCCGCGCCTTCTTTGCCGTTCAGTTTCCCACAATCCGGATTCGCCGCGGGAGATTCTATCATCGCGCGTTCGTTCCAATACGGCAGAACCCACCTACCGGACCGTCTCAAGACGATTGGTTTATTCGCGGTGACTTTCGGTATCCCGTCGTCGTAATCCTGACTCAAAACGATCTTCTCGGTGTGCGTCCACGTGCCGCTGACGACGTTAAACGTTTTCGCCAATATATCCCCGCCCGGCGCGTAATCCATCCCCGGCACTCTCGACCCGCACCCGCCCGTTCTCGACTGCGAATAAAACAACCAAATCTCGTGATTTTTCCTTGGATTCGCGAACAAGCTAGGTCCCCACACGGCCCCGTTCTCCCCGGCGTCCGTCGGCACCACGTAACTCCCCACGTCCGCGAAAATTTTCCTCTGCTCGTTCCCCGTCAGCGCTTTAAACTTCAACCGCTCTTCCTTCCCGTCCGCTTCCGCCATCACGATCCGTTGCTTCGTCCCCTCGATCTTCTCGCTCGTTTGCCACGCCAGCAGCACGTTCCCGAGCGCCGGTCCTTTCCACGGTATCGTTTCCACCATCGCCATGTGTTTATAGTTTCCTTTCGAGCTGTTCTCCGGGTCGTACAGAGAGACCGGTTCGCCCGGACACCACAGCTTACTCCTTTTCGCGTTCGAGCCGTCGTCGTCGTCGTCGTCGTCGTCAATATCATCGTCATCATCGTTAAAGTCGTTTTCGTCGAACGAGTTCGCGCGAAGCGCCGTCTCGATCGTCGCCTCCGCCTCGCACTTCAAAGAAGAAGAAGAAGAAGAAGGTAAAGACAAAACGCGAAGGCGCATCGCATCTAAACGCGCCCTCTCTCGTCTCTTCTTCCTCG
>Ga0255763_1000173_pt1 | contig 68600 bp, 51 predicted proteins | sample 041ome_2_FD_179963 | JGI IMG/M metagenome (GOLD analysis project Ga0255763, IMG submission 179963) | Coastal salt marsh microbial communities from the Groves Creek Marsh, Skidaway Island, Georgia - 041406US metaG (version 2) | ecosystem: Environmental > Aquatic > Marine > Intertidal zone > Salt...
GGTCGGACACGGTGGACCCCTGCGTTTCAAACGCATGAATCACGTGCACGCATGCATTCGTCCGCGCGCGTGGACGGTGCGTGTGTGTGTGTGCGTGTGCGCGTCGCGTGTGTGTCGCGTCGTCGTGCGTTTTTTTTCTTTCGTGTTCGCGGTGCGCTGGTGTGTGACCGGTGCAGACGACGACGACGACGACGACGACGGAGGCGTGCGGCGCGCGCCATCATCATCACCATCGTCGCATCGTCGTCGTCGTCGCCGCGCGGGTCGTGCGTCGAACGGCGACGGGGCGACGCGGTCTAGGCGCGATGGCGAGCGCGCGGGCGATGGCGAGCGGGGCGACGCGCGCGGCGGCGTCGCGTGGGGCGTTTGTGTTGTTTGAAGGCGCGGATAGGTGTGGGAAGAGCACGCAAGCGTCGAGGCTGGTGACGCGATTGAACGCCGACGGCGTGCGCGCCGAGTTGTGGCGCTACCCCGATCGCACCACGGCTATGGGGCAGATGATTGATGAGTATTTGCAATCCAAGGCGGAGATGACGGATGGGGCGATTCATTTGTTGTTTGCGGCGAATCGGTGGGAGAAGAAGGAGCTCATGGAGCGCAAGTTGAGCGAAGGCGTGACGTTGGTGTGCGATAGGTATTCGTATAGCGGTGTGGCGTTCACCGCGGCGAAGAACGCGCCGGGTTTGGATTTAGAGTGGTGCCGTGCGCCCGAGATTGGCTTACCCAAGCCAGATGCGTTGTTGTATTTAGAACTTTCGCTTGAAGAGGCGGCAAAGCGCGGCGGTTTTGGGGAAGAGCGCTACGAGACGACGGATATTCAACGCGCGGTGAAGAAGAATTTCGACGCCATGAAAGAAGACTGGTGGGATGTCATCGATGCCAGCCGCGATATGGATGACATTCAAAATCAAGTGGTCGATATCGCCAAGCGAACGGTGGAGAAATGTAAGGCTGGAGAACCACTCAAATACTTTGAACGATGACGTACGTCGCACTTTTCGCTTGTAACAAACGACAAAGACACACGCAATATACGTGCCCTCACTCATCGTCACGCACGCGACGATGACGTCACGAGACGTTCGAGAATTCGACGCCCTCATCTCGTCGTTCGCTGAATCATTCGGGAACGCCGCCGTCGACGACCTCGAAACACACGAGGGCGAGCGCGAATTGTCCTTTGCGCTGCGCCGCGTGCTCGATAGTTCGGACGTCACCGCGGCTGACTACGCCGTTGAGCGCGCATATACGGCGTTGAAAGCAAAGAATGAGTGGCCGGCGCCAGCATGGCGCGAGTGCTACGTGTTGGCGCAGCTCAGACGGTGCGTGGAGCTGCTTCGAGGCGGTTGCGTCGGGACAGACGCGGGCGAGGCGCAACGCGCGTTGGACATGACGATCATCTTCGGCGCACCAAGCGAGCCGTTGCGAGGGTTGATGCAAGCTGTCGAAAGTGCGTGTTTTGCCGGTGATGATGACGCGCGACGTACGTACGTACGAAGTGCGCCACAGAGCGGGTTGTTATTTCCGAGCGAGCCGCCGTCGACGGCGCTCGATGGTCATTGCCTCGAGCGCGTCGAAGGCACGGCGATAACGGTCAAAGAATTCAAGCAACGATTTTATTCTACGGATACGCCAGTGGTTTTGGCGAATCTCGGTAAAGATTGGCGCGCATTGCGCGTGTGGGACGACCTCGAGTGGTGGAGGCGCTTTCACGGCCACCGGTGCGTCCCACTCGAGATTGGGCGATATTCCGACGTTTCAGACTGGCGCGAAGACGTGATGACTGTGGACGGTTTCATCGAAAAATTCATGGCACCATCCGTTCGGCGTGAAGATGTGCAAAACATTGCGTACTTAGCGCAGCATCCTCTCATCGACCAACTCGTGGATTTACGGCGAGACTTTGAGATTCCAGCGCTATGCGCAAAGTCTCTCCTACGTATCAATGCGTGGATGGGCACGGCAGGAACCATCACGCCATGTCACTTTGACTCGTATGATAATTTATTGGGTCAGGTGCGTGCATCAAAGGCCTCTGTTTTTTACTCGTGCGTCTCGCAACCTTGTTTGGGAATTTCAAAGAAGCCGTCCTGTGAAGACGTGGCAGTGGCGGTGATACGAATTCCCTACATCAAAGAGCGACAATAGAACCGAGACGTCGAAGCCATGACTCTCAGCCTACACAGCGCTCGACATACTGACACATCAAGAGCGCTCGTCCTCGATTCGATTGACTGATGCGCGCAACGTTCCCGTTCGCAGATTGCTGGTTACAAGTTCGTTCGATTATACTTGGAATCAGACACTTACTGCATGTACCCAGATCGACTTACGCGCCACTCTCAAGATAATGTCAGCGCAGTAGCTATCGAAAATTCACGACACTCTTTAGGAAATTTCAGCGCAGTAGATGTCGAAAATCCCGACCTCAAACGATTCCCGGATTTCGCGCGCGCGAAAGCGTTTGACGTCGTCCTAGGACCTGGGGACTTTGTATTCATACCAGCTCGATGTTGGCACTACGTTCGCTCGTTGACGCCATCGATTAGCCTTAATTTTTGGTTTTGATTTGTAATAGAAGTAGGTGGATTAAAATTTGCTCGGTTTGCTCGGTGTAAAGACGAAACCTGAAACAGTTGCCCTCAACGACCTCACTTACGGTCGTACATTTGCGTTTTTATTAACACCGGTGACTCGGGACTCGCTCACGACGCGCGTAAAACAACAGTCATGGCAAAGAAAACGCTCACGCAATTCGACTACGAGACCCTCGTCGCCGCCGCTGGGGCCATGCAAAACATGCTCCCGCAAACTCTGGCCTGGACCTTGCTTTACGTGCTCTTGCGCTTTGGCGTCTTCCGTAAGCGCACGGCAGATTTCTCCAACCGGGTCGTGAGTCTCATTCACGCATTCGTCGCTATTTATATGTGCGTGCGGTGTCTCCCGCACTGGGGTGCGTTGCTTGAGAACGTGGGTGGCGTCAACACACGCGAGCACTTGGAATGCATGACGATGTCCCTCAGCTACTTCATGTACGATTTCATCTACTGCGTGTTGAACAACGAAGTCGAAAACGTCGTTCACCACGTTTTCACCGTCGGTGGACTCACGAGCGGCGTGATGACGGGCACGAGTGGCCCAGAACTCGTCGGTTGTTTGTTTCTCATGGAGGTGAGTAACCCGAGTTTGCATGCTCGATTCTTGTTACGCGAGCTTGGCATGAAGGAAAGTGTACTGGCGACTGTAAATGACTTGGTGTTTGCGATTTTGTTCTTGGTGTGCCGCCTTGTGATTGGACCGCCTTTAGTGTGGAGGACGGTTATGTGCGAGACGAACGCGTACATTGTCAAGGCGGGAGGACTTGGTATTTTAATCGTCTCCTTAATGTGGGGCTGGAGAATCATCATGATGATGGTTCGTACTAGCAAGACGTTGCTGTTCGGTAAGAAGACGAAGAAGGCCTAGGCGTACCTTTGTTGTTGTTATTGACGCCAGAATAAATTAAGCGCGACTAAAGCAACTTGCGGCGTGCGCTTTCTTTTTCAAACTCTATCATTACAACTCGTCGTGGCGCGTCGCCTCGTATTTCTCGTCTCCAGGGCTACGCCATTGAACGCGCTTGGGCGTGTAAGCAACACTCAAAATTGTATCCGCCCACAACTTGGCCGCCTTGGTGTTTCTGTACAACTTTTTAAACACAGCGTTCTTGATTGATGCGCGTAGCGCTTGTTTCTCGGCGTCACTGGCATTGGCCGTGGCAATGGCAATACGAATATAGTCGTTCGTATCTTTCGCAATGAGTTTGGTAATACCCATGACTTTGTAATACGCCTGCGTCCAGCGTTGGCCAAGAGCTTTGCCTGGTAAAGTCACAATCGGTGCCCCCACTTCAAATGCTTCTCTCGTCGTCGTGTCTCCGCCAAAGTAAACACTGTCTAAAACAACATCGGCAAGCTTGTACATCGCCATGAGTCGATAGTGCGCCATACGAGGTATGAATGCGACTCGGCTCAAATCTACGCCACCCTCCTTTTCCAAGCGTGCTGAAATTCTGGGATGCATGTGCTTGAGTTCCGGGTCGGTCAGTTCAATAAGAATCAGTACTGCATTCGGATCCTGTTTTTGTATGTCGCCAAGAATTCTATCGAACGTGACGTGATACTTGAAAGACGCTTGCGCGCAAAAGTACCACGTAGCTTTTGGGTTGCTCATCTTTTGGGCGGCGTCTTCGGGGATGAAATCAAGATTTTCTCGCGTAAAATCCGCAAACGAATACCCCCCGCCGACGAGCGAACGTTCATTCTCATCCGTACGTGGCATGTACAGTTCCCATGCGCTTTTCTTACTGTTGATTAACAACAGTTCTTCAGTGTACCACTTTTGAGCGTCAGGGAGTTCTGCCATGTCCCACGACAGATAGTAATCCATGATGTCTCTTGCGATGCCCGATGTCACCGGGTGGCCGTGCGTCGTGATTTGCACTGGAGCGAGCTTTGATAGAGCCAGTTTATGTAATTCTGCTGTCATGTGCAAGTCCAGGTAGACTAATACGTCGTACTTTTTCTTCTCAATGCGCTCGCGACTCGTCACGAGATTCTCATTCGCCACGCTCAAAGGTTCAAGATAGACATTTGTATCGGGATTCATCGACAACTTTTTGTCACCAACAGAAATATCAGTACGCGGATAATAAATAAAATCAACTTCCAATCGGTTATCCTTTTGAAGCTCTTGCAGAGTCCATCCAAAATTACCCCATATGCTTGACTGCGCCGAAAAGAAGGACGACACAAAGCCGACTCTTATTTTTCTACTTTTGAGTTGCTTGGAGTACTTTTGGCGTGATTGAGCGCTCTCTTCCACAGGCATGAGCTGCTTTGCTTGATACTTCAGTGTCGGACTTACTTTCAGCCGCAGATTAACCCATCTCTCGTACTGCTCCTTGTAGTCGGCATCGTAGTACGCCATACCGAATGCGCCTGCAATAGCACCACCATTCGCGCAATACATGTCGTTCTTCTGTAGGAGACTGTCGATTTTGGTGCTGAAACGGTTCACAACTTCACGTTCCACTGCTTCTGAATCTGGCACGTGCACAACGCTCGTTGCACGATAGATCAACCAACAGTCATCAGTTGAAAATCCCGATTGTTCAGCACGGTCAAAACTTGCGTAACCGATTTCGCCTTGCTGGCGCTCAATTCTGTAAAACCCACTTCGAACTGCGACGCCGTAATATGCATTCGAGTTGCGCGGCAATGGTGGATTCAACTCATCAGCATGCTCCAGGACGTATTCCAAACGTTCAACACCGTCGAGCATCATGCTCGTATCCTTGAGCGCATCACCATTCATCATCTTTGAATTTCCCGTGGCGAGCAGGGCAAACTGATTCATGGGATCAATTTCGAGAACTTTTTCGTAAAGTTTCATAGCACTCGTGATATCTTGCTTCACCTCCATGATTCGACCAGCGACATTCAACGCGTCGATGTAATCAGACTGCTTTTTGAAGGTTGTCTTTACGATCGGATTTTCACCCGCAAACGCCTTGTGTATAGAGCCAAGGAAACGAATCCACTCGTCGATGCGACCTTGGAATCCAGCAGTACCCCAGTCGTACACTTGCGACGCGAAGACTTGTTGCGTTCTACGTCGCTTTTCAGAAAAGGGCGTCCAATATTCCTTGATAGCGCGATCCAGCGCGTCTTTAAACATATTAGCATGTGTCTCCTTATCCTCATTGAACTCGTACAGGTGTCCAAAGGTCGAAAGCGTCTCCGGGAGCGCGCCTAAGCTGGAAGACACGACTTCCACTCCTGCGCTCAACGCTTCGATGGCGGATATACACGACGTCTCAGGGAAAATGGATGGGTACGCAAAAATGTGAGACTTTACCAGTGCCTCGCGAATCTCTTCGTTCGGCACCGCACCGTGATAGGTACACCCTGGATGTTCCCGGCACGAATCAAACAAATATCTGTATTGCTCATCGCGAGCATTCCAACCATAAATACTGAAGCTTGAGTACACGTCCAACGTAATCTTCTTCTTGTGGCGCTTGTACAACTCTTCAAACACCGGAAGCAAAATCTCCAAACCACGGTGCGGAGTGGTGTGATAAATCAACCGAATGATCCCATCTTCACTTTTAACTTTTGTTTGTTGCGGAAACGGTTCAATCGCGTTCCGCAAAATCACGCTTCGCTGAAACACGTCGCCGAAACGTTGCTTATACGCCAGCTTTTGCCACTCAGACACGAAAACGAACGCGGCGAATCGGTCTCGACTACTCGCTTCGGATAAGTGCGCGCTTTCAGGATCCATGGGTAGATCATTCAACCAAAGAATGTTGAGTACGTTCGGATCTTTACTCACGTGTCGCACACGCGACTTGATGATGTGAAACCGCTTCGCCAGCGCGCGCGGCAGTCTCTGCTTCAGCGCCTCACTCAAGAGCTCCGTTCCACCTCGCGAACCGATCGTGGTTCCATCGCGTGCGATGTCCCCGATCTGCCCTTTCGTCACTCTCTCATCAATCTTCCCCGCGGCGCCGCGGTTGTTCCCCAGCGCCGCGCCACCACCCTTTGCGTCAGCATCGAACGATGTCCACCCGTAGAACGCCTCTACGGTGCGCGCACCGAAGCAAAACAACGCGACACACACGCATGCGATGTTAAATATCGCGATCGTGCGCGCGCGCTGAACGCGCATCGTGCGCGCGTGGGCGTGTGACGCACGCGGTGCGCATCTTGCATCGGCATCGCGCAACGTGCGGTCGGTCGGACGCCGATACGGGACGACATTTTGCGCTGCCGCACACGCGTGACGCGCGCGCACGATGCAGCACGAGGTGCAACGCTGACGAGAGAGATGTCACCCTCGACGTCGTTCACACGCCGGTGTGACGACTGCGATTGCGGCGCAAAAGTAACGCTTGTTATTTGGAGATATTTTTGGACACTGTCGGTGGTCGCGCACCATTGCGCGTCGAGCGACCTCATCGGCATCGATGGGGGCGTTGGGGTGTTGTCCGATGCGCTACGACACGGTGGCGATCTTTGACGCGCGAGATGTGCCCGAAATGGGCAGTCCTACGGGTTTCGGACTCGATGTGGAGCGCGACGCTGCGTTTGAAGAGGCACAGCGAGGCGCGGGCGAGCGCGAGCAGGCTGTGGTGTGCGAGGTCGAGGCTCGAGTGTTGAGCAAAAGTTTAAATGATTCGTTACGCGTATTAAAGCGGCGCAGACGTCTTGAGCGCGTGACAAGAAGCGTGCAACTGGTCCAGGCGCCCGCGGCGACGCCGCGTGTAAGAGCCGAAAAGCCGAAACAGAAAATCAAGTCTAATACGAAAGCCGTGTTTGAGACAAGCGACGATTTATCGCCACTCGATGCTCCAGAGAAAGAAATTGAGAGATTCATATCTGCATCGAATCATGTCACGCGAAGCTCAAGCGAGGCTGCGTGGGAAGAACAACTCGCCGGCGTCGCGACGGCGAACCGGCTCGTCATGCATCATCAGACGGCGTTGGCGCTACATCTTCGTCCGTTCATTATCGCCGTGGCATCGTGCGTAGAATGTATGCGATCAGCCGTTTCTAAAGCCGCTTTAAATTTGGTGACGACCATGGCGCATTATATCGGCGATCGTCTGAGCGCCGAGTTTGGATGTTTGCTTCCGTGCTTACTCAAACGTTCAAGCGAGTCAAATTTTTTGAGCGCCGACGCGGATTTGGCCATGCAGAACGTAATATCGGTCATTCACCCACACGTAGTGATTCGCGAGTTACACCATTTTGCAAACGATCGAAGACTACGCGCTCGCGTGCTGAGCGCGCTCGAATTTTGCGTGACGATGTGCGCTGAAGAGGATGTATTTAGAGGACGCGCCGGTCGAGCGGCGTGCGAGCACGCACTGGCAATCTTAGATGAAACCATGCGCTGCGCAGATGCCGAAATGCGACAGTGTGTGAAAATAGTCTTACACCGCGTGTACGACATAACAACACCGAACGAATGGACGAGAGTTATGCGAATACATCCGGATTTGAACGAGTTATTCATAGACCTTATCGCGCGTAGAAAATGTTATTAAAATCAAACAATCATGACAAACGACGAACGACGTAGGTGATAAAAATATTGAATTGTGTGCTGAAGAAATAGGAAGCAATGGAATTATTCCATCTTGCCTTCGGCGTTCTCCTCGGTGCGGTACTGTTCTCTCCACGCGTCACCCTTGTTGTTCTTCGGCACGCCCTTTTCAATGTCCGGGGAAGACAAGTTCAACTTGGAACCCAACGCCTTGTCATCAAACTTCGTCACATCCACGTCGTAGTTTTCAACCGTCATGCTGTCCTTGAGCGTCTCCGTCACCGGCTTGGCCAACAAGCCATCCTTACCCTTGACTTCGGCATCGGCTTGGAACTCCTCGGATTTGGCGTTCGCCATGCCGAGCGCCATAGCGGCGAGTTCCTTCTTCTTGCGCTCACGTTCAGCCTTCTCTTCCGGCGTTTCCTTCTCGCGCTCCGCTTGTTGACGAGCGATGTCCGCCATTTGCTGACCGAGCGGCGAGTTCGGGTCGACTTCACCCGCGATGGCGTTCAAGCGCTCCGTCGCGTTCTTCCCGCGGGAGTCTTCACCAAAGCCTCCGTACGCGCGACCTTGCGATTGCAACACCTTCAACACATTGTCCGCCGAAAAGTCGTTCGACTTGGCGATCTCTTGAATCTTCGGCAAGAGCGAGCCGAAACCGAGCGGCAACACCAACCAAGACACGCCTTCGATGGACCCGAGCAACGTCCCTGGCAACCCGTGGCCCGACACCGCCTTGCACAACAACGACAACCCAACCACGGGCACAGTCGCCGCAGTGACAATAGGGGGAATCTTATACGTCAACTCGTTGTACTTCTTGATCGCATCCTCGGGCTTGAACTCGGCGCGAACGACCACGTTCGGGCGCGCAGCGCTCGACGATCGGCGCGAGACGCGCGTGCGGCGCGACATACACGCGCTTTCGGGCGCGCGCACCGCGGAGCGCATCGACAGAGACGTGGACATGATCGTGGCGTGCGTGTTCGGGGGCGTGAGAACGCGCAACCGTGAGCGGGCGAGGCGCGCGCGACGATGATTGCCGTCCGAAGCGGATTATCGTTATCCGTATCTGCCACGTTGCAGATTTAAGATTCTACGACATAGTCATATATTCGACACAGTACAATAGATCTCGTAAACATAAGCAATTTTATCGCCACTGGCGCGATCCCGTATATCGAGACAGCGTGCACGGTAGTAATATACGTACAGACGCACGGCACGCGTTCCAGTCGACGCCAATCGGCGCTATTCGACGACGCGCGAAAGACGACGGCGACGACGACGGCGCGAGGGCGGAGTTGTGCGCGTCTTTCGTTCTCATGTCATCGTTCTCGGTGGTTTCGGTGCTTCCGCGCGCGTGCGCACACGGCGTAAAGGTGGGCGGTGCGTCTCGACGTCATCGACTGCGCGCGCGTTCGGGCGCGCGCGTGCGCGCGGGTGACGTCGATGACGAGTCGATGTCTCAGCAAAAGTTCGATGCGCGCGAGTTTAGCGCGGAAGTCGAGCGCGTGGCGGCGTTAGGGGTGCAGCAGGCGCTCGTAGAAGTGGATAGGCGACTGAGCGTGGCGATGCGCGGCGAAGCGGCGGGCGCGTCGGGCGACGCGGAGGGCGTGACGAAAACCACCGGCGATGACGCCGAACGGGAGGCTGTGGATATAATATCATGCTTGAGGCAGTCAGGGGCGATTAAGGCTTTCGGGGCGGCGCATAATGTGCCGAAGAGGGATTACGCGCTGGCAGAGCTCAAGTTGAATAACATCGAGGCGGAAAAATTGCTCGCGCCGACAGAGTCGACGATTGTCGGCATTCGCGACAACTTCACGCGAGCACTTGGTTTGAGTTACGTCGCGTATTTGTTTGCGTTGCATCCGACGTTTGCGCAAGGGGCAGGTGTGGCGGCGTTTGCGGCATTTTGTGCGACGTACGATCAAATCGCGTTTAACGGCGGCGTCTCCGCGCTCGTGCTGGACACGGTGGCGCAAATGACATCAAAAGAGTACGTCACGCGTTTGCGTCGGCACGAAGCCGCGCATTTTCTCACGGCGTACTTGATTGGCATATTACCCAAGGGATACACGTTGAGTTCAAAGGATGCGTTTCAAACGTATGGGGCATTGAATATTCAGGCGGGGTGCGCGTTTTGCGACGGAGAATTCCAACGAGAGGTGGCCAAGGGCAAAATTACTTCGACATCGTTGGGGCGATTCGCGTGCGTGGCGATGGCGGGCATTTGCATGGAATATATATTATTTGGTTTTGCCGAGGGTGGGTTGAGTGACGTGCAGCAGCTCGATGGGTTGCTGCGCGCGTTGGCGTTTACGCAAAAAAAATCCGACTCTGAAGTGCGCTGGGCCGTGCTGAACACGACTTCGTTATTGCGTCGACACATCAAGGTGACGGAAAAGCTCGCGGACATGATGGCACGCGGTGGTACAGTGGGCGAATGCGTGATGTTAATAGAGAACGAAGTCGCGGCGGCTCCGTTGATTTGAGTTTGTACTGGTACGTAAAAATTGTAATTTGACAAATGCGAGCGTTGAGCGGACTAATTTAACGGCTTCTAAGCGCCATCCTGAGTAAGTGGTTTTTTCGCGCTAAAAAAGATAAACTGGTTTCTGACATCGCAATTGAAGTCAACCAAGCCGCAGTCCGCGCACAAGTCCTGCAATTCTCTCTTGCTCCACCATCGGAAGCCTCGTTCGGCATTCGCCGTGCGCGAAATATCGCGAGACACTGAATCGAAGAGCTGTTGTTGGTCTTCGTTCAAGAATGGCAATTGCAAGTTCAAGAATGTCGTGCCGCAGAACGTCGCACCGGGCTTCAATACGCGCGTGATTTCCGCGATCGCCGTCGTGCTATCCGGCCAGCAGTGAATCGCCGCGCCGGCGTGAACGCCATCCAACGACGCCTCGGGAAACGGCAATCGCGCGATGTCGGCTCGAACAAAGACTACATTGGCATCACCGAGCAATTTCTCCTCATCCATGTATGTCTTGGCCTGACGAAGCATAGCGTCAGAGTAATCGAGCGCTACGACACCCTTGTACAACCCAGACTTTAAGAATCTACGGCTAAACAAGCCGCTCCCGCACGACGCGTCGACGATGATGCCATCCTTGGCGGCGGCGCCGAGCGCCTCCATCGCGAGTTGTGCCTCTTCATCCGGACCCGGAAACCCTGCACGCTTAAAGCTATCACGCCAGCCTCGTTCGTACGCAAACGCCACTTGCGGAGTCTCAAACGTCGCCGTACCGAAATAACTCGACGTCGGCAACAAGCCTTTCAACTCGCTCGGCAACGCACCGCGCACCAAATCATACAAGCTCCCCGGCGCCGCATCGCGCGACGCCGCATTCACCGCACTCCCCACGGTCAAATCCCATCGCCCATCATCCTCAACGTACTTCAAACCACTCGTGACGTCCACACCATCCGCATTCAACGCTCGAAAGCTCACCGGACACGCCAGCGGAAACCGAACGCGCGCGCGCGCGCGCGCCTCCACCTCGCTCGGCGTCACCCGATCCTCCTGCGCGTTCCCATACACCGAATCGGGCGTCACCGCGCGCGGCGCGACGCCATCCTCGTCATCGCTCGCGCTCGCGCTCGCATCCGCGCCGCTCGCCCGCGTGCGCACGCGCGACACTGCGCCACGTGACGTCATCTTGCGCGCGCGCATCGCCACGCACGGACGATGCGCGATCGGCGCCGGTGACGCCGCGCGCGCCACAGGCGGGGTGAAAGACATCATCGCGTGCGAGGTGTCGTACACCGCGTCCGCGGGCGTCGAGACGTCGGGGCAGTGACGCGCGAGTCGACGACGCGTGCGGGCACGTCTCGGCGGTCGCAGCGTTCGGACATTCGGCGTGCGCCGGCGCGACTGGGGTTCTTCACCCGCTCGGTGTGGGCGCTCGCGCGCGCGTCGACGCCGCCGATGGGCGACATTGCGCGACGCACGCGTGCGGCGACGCGCGTATTTTCGCGTTCCAAGAGTTTTTAGGCGACATCGGCGACGCGACTTGACGACGTATAGACGGGTGAGCTTGACGCAAAAGGTACTTTTTCTGTGGATCATCGACATCGGGGTGCGGTGCGCGGTGGTATAATGGCGGACGCGGTGGTGGCGGTGGCGACGCACGCGGATCACGCGCGGGAAAAGTCTCCGTATTATGCGCACCGTATTGATTTATTTGATAAGTACTATGCGCGGGAGTTGCAGCGGGTGGAGGACGCGAAGGCGGTCGGGACGGCTATCTCGGTGACGCTTCCGGATGGCGCGAAGAAGGAGGGCGTGAAGTTTGCCACGACGCCGTTTGATATTGCATCTGGGATTCATAAGAAGCTTGCGCAGAGTGCGCTCGTGGCCAAGGTGGATGGTGAGTTTTGGGATATGCGACGTCCGTTGGAGGGCGATTGCAACTTGGCGTTGTTTACGTTTGACGACGACGAAGGGAAGGAGTGCTACTGGCACTCGAGCGCGCACGTTTTGGGTGAGGCGTTGGAGTTGGAGTACGGCGCGGATTTAACGATCGGGCCGGCGATTGATGAGGGTTTCTACTACGATTGCTTCTTGGGTGAACGCACGTTGACTCCCGAAGACACGGAAATCATCAAGGGTCGCATGGAAAAGATTATCAAGGAAAAGCAAGAATTCCAACGTATTGTCGTCACCCGTGCCGAAGCATTGGAGATGTTTGCTGAAAATAAGTTTAAAATCGAGCTCATCTCCAACTTGCCCGAAGAGGCGACGATTTCTTGCTATCGATGTGGTCCGATGGTTGATTTGTGCCGCGGACCGCACTTACCCGACACGGCGTGGTTGAAGGCGGTGACTGTGAACCAATGCTCGCGTGCGTTCTGGCGCGCGGATGTCACCAAAGAACCTCTTACGCGCGTGTATGCAGTGACGTTTCCCAATGACAAGCTCATGAAAGAATACCATACGCGCATCGAAGAGGCGAAGAAGCGCGACCACCGTACGCTCGGCACCGCTCAAGAATTATTCTTCTTCCATCAGCTTTCTCCGGGTTCGTGCTTTTTCTACAAGAATGGCGCGCGCATCTACAACAGCTTGGTGCAATTCATGCGTGACAAATATTGGGAGTACGAATACGATGAGGTGATTACGCCGAATATCTACAACTTTGACCTCTGGAAAACGTCTGGTCACGCGGCGCACTACAAGGAGAACATGTTTAGCTTTGACGTCGAGAAGGCGGAGTATGGTCTCAAACCCATGAACTGCCCGGGTCACTGCGTCATGTTTGCTCAACGTCATAGAACGTACCGCGAACTCCCGATGCGCATGGCTGATTTCGGTGTTTTGCATCGTAACGAGTTTTCCGGCGCACTTCACGGCTTGACGCGCGTGCGCCGCTTCCAACAAGACGACGCTCACATCTTCTGTCGTCAAGATCAAATGGAGACTGAGCTCATCAACTTTATGAAGTTCTTGGACGAAGCGTACGAGGTCTTTGGTTTGACGTACGAGATGGCGTTGTCCACGCGCCCGGAGGGTTACTTGGGCGAGTTGGAGGTTTGGGACAAGGCGGAGTCCGCGCTCAAGGCGGCGTTGGACAAGAGCGGCAAGGCATGGAAATTAAACGAGGGCGATGGTGCTTTCTACGGACCGAAGATCGACATTACCGTCTTCGACGCGTTGAAGCGTAAGTTCCAATGCGCCACGGTTCAGCTCGATTTCCAACTTCCAATTCGTTTCGACTTGTCATACGTCGACGAAGACAACAAACCCGTCCGACCGATTATCATTCACAGAGCCATCTTAGGTTCTGTTGAGCGCATGTTTGCGATCTTGACAGAGCACTTCGCGGGTAAATGGCCGTACTGGCTTTCGCCTAAGCAAGTCATGATTGTGCCGATTTCTGAAGCCTCCAAAGACTACGCGTGGGAAGTCAAGCGTCAACTCCGCAAGGCGGGACACCATGTCGAGGTGGATGACTCTGATCGCAAGATGCAGAAGAAGGTTCGCGAGGCGCAACTTGAACAATGCAACTACATTTTGGTTGTTGGCGAAAGCGAAAAAGCCAACTCCACGGTCAACGTGCGTACGCGCGATAACAAGGTGCACGGTGAACACACGATTACGTCGCTCATCGAAGTGTTAAACCGCGAGCGCGACTCGAGAAGTTTAACGTGCTGCTTTGAAGACAACTCGGCGGACGCCGCGCCGGAAGCCGCGGCAGAGTAACTGCACACACACGTACACTTAGGATATATGCAATATCGAAAGCAATGAATTCAATGATTGTGAATGCGTAAAGAAAATGCAAATTCTACCGGTAATGTTTCGCCACGCCGCTACGTGTACATGTTGATACAGAGGTTTGTTTGTTTTCGTCGTCGTCTTCATCACGCGTGCATTCATGAAACTTCGCGTGGGAACTCGAGAGAAGAAATTGGCAAGCTGTGTTTGTGGCACGTGCACACGATGTGCTCACCGATGTAGATCGTCTTAGGCATGTACACAGCGAAGCAAATAACGACGACATGCTTTGGCAAGTCGTGATCGCCGCTCTTTTCGCTCGTGCCAATCGGCTGCCCCCACTGCGCGCTATGATCTTCTCGGCAAATACTACGCGTCAACGCGTAGTTGATATCCAACGTAAACCAATCACCTTGCGTATTAATGCGTCTCGAAGGGCACATGCCGTTCTGAAGAATCGATTTGGCCGCTGTGGCGCTCGTCCCGTGAAACGCCAAGACGATGTCGTTGTTGCACGCGTGCTTGACGTTATCGACGAAGCGGCGGTACAAAGGCGTGCCCGGCATGGAATGTTCATTCAAGCGCACGGAAAACTGAGAAGAAAGAATATCGTTCCCGACGCGATATGGTGCGCGAATCTAATTCGTACAAAAATGCAAGCGTGGTTAGTCGAGCCCACGCGTCGACGCGCCTTTATCTCACCTGCACTGGTCGTTCTTCAATCAGTGCTTTGTGCGCGTGTTTTCGAGACGAAATCTTGAAAATGAAGTCATTGTTGCAATTAGAGCACGTGCGCGCGCTCTTTCGTGCGCTCGTCGAACGCAGCGCGCGATTTTCAAACGCGCAAATGTCACACTGCCAATTCTCGAATGCCGACGCAACCTCGCTGTTGTATGAGCTCGAACGCGTGTTGTGCGGATGCGTAATGGCGCTTTCCGCGTCGGCAGGCGTCTTATCGTTTCGTCGGCTTCCGAAAAAGATGTGCACCATGGCACACGCGATGATTTTGACACCGATGATGCACGCAGCGCGGTTCATTGTGAAGTGTCCATTGGATGTGGCAATGAAACGAGACGCACGGGACACACGTTCTGAACCTTGTCATTTGATGGTCTCGTAAAGAGCAGTCGCGCTTAGTGTCAATTCGAGCAAACACAAGAAAAGTGACTACTATGAAATTTTAATCGTTCTACAAGTCTATGCGATAACTTATGTGCATCACAGTACGAGCTGTATGTCCACCAAACGCGCTCCCGGTAAGCCGCATGATTTTATGGCTTGGGCGACATCAGGCGATGTTTTAGCAACGTGCGGCCTCAGAATGCCGACAACATGACCACCCGAGCCAGCACCACATATGAACGTGCCTTGACAAAACGGTCGTAACGCATCATATATCGCCGTGACTGACGGACTCTCAATGGAAGGCCAAAGCTCGCGCTGTACGCGTTTGTGCATCTCGAGCAAAACCCCGAGCTTGGCGAGTCTTGCTTCTAGTCCTTGATTCACATTATCTTTAGAAAGCGCATCGTACATTTTCATCGCGATTGTTGCCGAATTTGAAAGTGCAGACGCCACACCAACCTCTCGCCGTTGCCACGTGGCGACTACAGAGTCACACACACCTTTTGCCAATCGACACGTACCGGTAAAGACGCACACAATACGATGATTGAACAAGACTTTCTCGTCATCGGTGAAACTCAATACATGATACGCATAACTTGGTAACGCCTCATCGCGAGTCTCCGATTGGAAACGATCACAACCTGGCGAAGAACTTGACAACCGCATCCCCACCAGCGCTCCTCCAACTTGGTCCTGCCAGCCGCCTCCTGTGGTCATGAGCTGCTCAATGGCCAAAACCGCGTTCACCATCCAACCAACCTTGATGCTTGCGATGGGTCCCTTTGTATCGGGTTTTGTATCGGGGATTCGCTCGACGTGACACGCGAGTTTACTTCTGTCATCTGACCAATTCCATGGTTCTCCATACAGCAACTCAAGCAAACTGTGCAGCATGGCGAATGCTAAAATGCTACTTGTCCCTAACCCAGAACCCGTAGGAAGATCAACAGATGAATAGAGCTCAATGCACCCATCGAAGTACTGGTGGCCTCTGAACCTGTGCATGATGTACAGTTCCAGATTAAATGCCGACGCATCGAGAGCGAAAATCCTAGACAAAAAGAATGCCCAAACAGCCTTGTGGAGCGCGAATGGAGACGAAGGCTCGTTGTACGTAAGCAGATCACTCATCGTGTTTACGTCTTCTGTACTGATGTTACCAGTGATTGGATCTCGCACTGCGAGTCGAATGACGGGCTTATCGCCGGGATCCTGTGGAAATGACGCACGCGCGAGGATCGGCATTTCGCCATCGACGAGGCATGGTACGTGAAGCACACAGCCTCGATTCTCTAAGCAATACGGCGGTGTATCTGTCCATCCACCCGCAAAATTAAGCCGTGCTGGATATTTAACTGTGACGTGCTTGAATGGGGAGCCACGTATATTCGGCTGTGGAAACTTGCTTAGGCTTAGTTCTGTGATAATCGTGCGTAGAAACGTCTGCGCAATCGGCACAGCGTGTGGTAGTCGTAACGACAACGCTACGCGTGCGCGGAGAAGGAGCGTCGAGTACATTCTCTTCTCTATCATCGGTATCATTTTTTCCAATTCCGAGCAAACGCTCGTTTCATTTAGAAATGAATCTTCACACCGTTTCCGAATCTCCAACAAATGCCGCCGCTCAGCAAGATTCGACCACTCATCCGCGGGTAAACTAGCGTCGAGCACGGCATATAGTGTCTGAGTTATGATCTTCTCGTGTAAATCATTTTGTCTGTTCAACATCTCAGTGTGATTCGCGTGCAACCGTAGTGCCTGCGCGATGCTCAAATATGAAGAAGAATCAAAGGGGCACGCATATTCTTCTTGCTTTTCATTTCGCAAAATGGACGCCATCCACAATGCGTATTGTTCAGCGGCGTAGCGCTCGTTTGCAACTCGGTAAATTGTTGCGAGTGTTGTCGTATGCGATTGCTCAACTGCCCACGCCCCGCCGGAAGGAAGTGCGTTGTGCTTGCGTAGAATCTTCACAGCGTCTTCGACTAAAACTCCGCACACTGTGCTAGACGTTTTAGACTTCATCACGTCATCAACATGGAGTATAATTGTGACATATTTACCACCAGTCAAAGGAAGGGTGTGCATGAATGTCCCAGGTGGCACCTTGGCTCCGTTATGAAGGTCAACGTCGTACAACGCGCATCGTTCGCCAATCGTTGCGCCTTCTTGCACTGTACATTTCACAAGACATGAGCCTTGTCCGATACATGTGCCCTGTTCAATCGAACTGAGCATTATTGTTGTAAACGGCGGCGTCTCAACGGAAGAATGAATGTATGACGCCATTTTCACCGGGAAATTAGGTGCGGGAAGCAAGCGCAAACATTTCTCATCCATCGTAGTATGGTAAAGAAACTCTGGTATAGTCCCGAGATGAATAAATCTACTTGTGAGTAGAGGAATAACAACTAATGGTCGCCCGCGCATAACTTCTGCAACCGCTCGTCGAGCGAGACGCAATCGTTCGCTACCATCTAAATTTGTCGAAGACGTCACGCTTGCCAAATGGTCCACTCTATCCAAGTATGACGTGTCCGCCTTGCGGCCTAGTGGTTGCATGAAATCACCATAAGCATCAACCTCACATTCTGCTAAGACGTCCCCTTTCGTTTTCGCAAGCGCGATGAGTGCTTCGCACGCCTCGACGCCGATGTGAAATGCACTATCAGTCAGCACCCATTCATCGCTTTCAGTTTCATATCCTAATAATACCGCCCCTGCCTCGCGCATGGCCTCGGTACTCGGCTTTTGCAAACACCTATGGCTCATGAGTGGTCTCAGAGACGTTTGATCATTTCCAGCACGCACGGCCTCCATTCGCATTTCTACTTCTTTTGCGTCGCAACAAAAAACTCCGTGTTGCGAGCCAATAATCAACGGGCTTGGATGACCCAGTGCGGTTATCCCGCGTTCCATAGCCTCATATACGTCAGCATCGTACGACAACGGCGCGTCTCCGTACTCGAGTAGTACGTCAGCCGAGGAGACAAAAATTCCTGGCGGTAACGCCTTTGCGAATGCGCTCAACTGCACCAGCTGGGCCTCCAACACCGTCGCAGGCATCCCGACGCCCGCGGCATCCATAGGGATTTCAGCAAAAGCTTTTCCGCACGCACCGTGCTGCGGCGCTCGCTCGCTGTGTCCACCGGTATGAAGCACGAAAATCTTCTTTGTGCGCCAAAAGTCTCCAAACCAATCCTCGAGGAGCGCAGCGACGCGAATCGTGGCTCCACCCGATCCGATGCGACCGCCCGGGGGATCGGCGACGCACACGTATCGCTCGCGCTCACCTGGAAGCGCGCCTGAGTCGAAGAGTGCGTCGAGGCGCTCGCTGAAACACGCAGATTGCTCGCGGGAGCTCGAGGTGAGCACGACGGCGTCCCAAAACTCTCGTCGCAACGGCGCGGGATTCTCGAGAAGCGAGCGATAGCGTAGCAGCCGTGACTCATGTGGCATTTCATCTAAATCAACCGCCATGACGAGGCGCGCGACGGGAGTGAAGATGCGAGGCGCGCACTGAAGCGAAAGCTGCTGGACGGACTATTAGTTACATGCTAACGCTTCTTTGCATCACGATTAGATATGGCGCTCAACGCCGCCGCGCGCGCCGCGGCTTTTCGCTCCGCTTCTTCGACCATGTCTCGTTGCACCGCCGCTCGGTGGCCTCGAATCGTCGATTTCGACAGCTGGAGCGAAAACGCGGCGTTCAATAGCTCATCGGCGTCGGTTTGATGCCTATATAGCTCCTTCAACGCCACCATGACGTCTGGCATGTTATCACACGCCAGAATCTCGCGTTCGTATAGCTTTAACATGGCTATGACGACGCGAAACCACACCTTTTCGCCCTCGGCTAACACGCAATCGAGCACTCGCGCCGTCGTGCTCGCCGGCAACGACTCGACGAACAGGCACAATAACCACTTACTGGCAATCATCACCAGATCTACGTCTACCGCACGCAAGTGCTTGGCTATTTTTGGGGCTTGCGTGTCTAATATCTTGTGTAGGATTTTATACTGCGAAATCGTGCCTTTGATATCGCTCGCGTGAACGTCGCTCGGGAGCAACTTGTCGAGTAACGCCGTAAACGTCCAAAACGCGCGTTCTTCATCACCCATGACGATCCAGATAAACGCTGCGATGTAGTTCATACCTTGACAGTACCCCGTCGTACGGTTATGCCTGGCGTACGCGAACAATATCCTCCGGAGCACGTCGTTCCCACCCTCTCCCGCCGCGCCGTTGCCGCGTTCGTAGTTTTCATTCTCTGGAAACGTTCTCGCCAAATCGAGCTCAATCTGATCCGTCACCTTCTCATCTACCTTCATGAGGAGCAAGTTTTGATAATACGACACTGACGGTGCATTTTCACGCATCTCTTTTGCGCCAGAACACTCAAACCACACGTCTTGACGTAAATCTCTTGGCACGCCTCGACGGATCGCGCGCTTCGCCCAGCGCCCGCCCTCGCGCAGCACCGACGCATCCTCGCGCACGCGCGCCCAAAACCGCGCATCCGACGCCGACATCGTCGCCGATGTCATCATCCGCGGCTCACCCGCGTGACGCGCGCTCGAAGAAATCGTAAACCCGTACTCATCCTTGGTCTCGCCCATCGACGAGAACGACGACGACGGCGAGCTCACGTCCCGCACGTTGCCCTCGCTCGCGTTCTCGCCCCTCGCCGACGCGCAGCGCAAGCACGAAAACATTGTCGACGACCACTCGCGCGCGATCGCGGCGCACGTCAACTGCTGGCGACGAAGCGTCGACCGATGCCGCGCGCGAGAGACTGCCGCCACACCATGTCGCGCGCCACCGCATCCGTCGCGTCGTCGCGCGCGCCGTTCGCGCGCGCGCCGTTCGCCCGAGATGATGCGGCGCGTTCGCGCGATGCGCGCGGTGCGCGGGCGCGCGCGGGGGGTGCGTGCGGCGCGCGTCAGGGGTGCGGAACGCGCGCCCGGGCCGTTGGCTGCGCACCAGCCGCGCCACCAACGTCGGTGTTCGGTGCGCGAGGCGCGCTTGAGGACGCGAGCGCGTCGTCGTCGACGCGAGGGCGCAATGGACGCGGGAGCGCGCGCGTCGATCGCGGGTGGTGCGCGAGCGCGAGCGCGGACGCAAACGGCGCCGGCGACAGCCAGGAGGACTTACCAGAACTATTAAAGATGAGCACGACGCGCGCGATTTGGTACGTCGGGTGGCCGACGACCGTGATTGGGTTGCTTCGATCGCTGTTTCCACTCACCGATACGTTTTGGGTGGGTAAACTCGGGATCGACGACTTGAGCGCGTTGTGCTCGAATGCGTTTGCCGGGTGGATGTTGTATTTGGTGTGCGCAATCGTGGGCTACGGCGTACACAGCAAAGTGAGCGCGCGGGTGGGGGCGAAAGATTACAAGGCGATCGGCGCGGTGCTTCGTGACGGGTTGTACGGGGCGTTATTTACGTATTTTGCACTTTTAGCGTTGGTGCCGCACACCACGCTGTACACGAAGACGTTGGGTATCGCGAGCGCGGCGACGTTCGCGGTGGCGCAGCAGCACTTACAGGCATCGTTGATCGGTTCTATTGGCGTGTGTTTCAGTAATGTATTAGAAGCGACTTTGCGTGGGTTTGGGTCGATGAAACCTGCGCTTTGGGTGACGTTATTAATGGTGGCGTGCAACATCGTGCTGGATCCCCTGTTTATTTTCGGCGTTGGGCCATTTCCTGAACTCGGCGTCGCCGGTGCCGCCGTGGGTACGAGCATCTCCAACTGCGTGGGCATTGTATTGTATTATCATATGCTGGTCAAGAATTTCAAGGTGCAAGTGCCGTGGACTCGGCCGAATTGGAAGGCGCTGAAGGACATCGTCATGGTGGGCGGTCCAGTCGCCATCGCAGGCATCGTCTTCGCCATGGTGTACGTCGGCATGGGCCGAACGTTGAACAGCGTGGACCCGCTCGCGATCACCGCCATGGGTCTCGGGCAGCAATTCGAAAACATTCCATTCACTGTGACTGAGGCGTTTAGAATCGGTGCGTCGACGATTGTCGGCCAATGGATCGGCGCGCGCAACGCCACGCGCGCGAGAGACGCCGGATGGAGCGCCATTCGCATCGCTTCCCTCGCGCTCATTCCGTTTGGAATTTTCTTCATGATTTTCGCCCCACAACTCGTTGGGATGCTCACTCAAAATGCCGAAGTCGCATCGCGCGCGGTGACGTACATGTACTGGAACTTCCCGCTCGTCTCTTTCATGGCGCTCGAATGCGCCGTCGAGGGCGCGTTCACCGGCACTGGCGTCACCTATCCCGTGCTCGTGTGTGCGTTATTACTGAACCTCTCGCGACTTCCCCTCGCCGCCACACTGGCGCCGCAATACGGCGTCGTCGGCGTCTGGTTCACCATCGCCATCACGCAAATTATCAAGAGCTTGTTGAAAACCGTCTGGCTCCGCAAGCTCTTCAACGACCTCATCGCCGACGAACGCGCGGGCAAGCGTCTCGTCGAGTAAATATATGTGTACACGGTATGCATATATCCACCTCGCGATGGACTCACGAGTAGGCCTAATCCTACAGTAATACGCATCCAGGCACGCGTCGTCAGGTCTGGTCCATCGACGCCGTTCATGTTGTAACGTAACGCTCTTTCTTAAAAAGACACAGGGGTCCGTCCTCAGTTATCCACGCACATCTCACAACCTCCGACATGTCCACGTTCGCGCAATCCACCGCACGCATCTCCGCAACCGCCGCGCGTCGCATCGCGTCCTCCGCGCGCACGCGCTCCGTCGTCGCCCGCGCCGGCAAGCAAATCATCGCCACCGATAAAGCGGTCGCCGCGTTGGGGCCTTACTCCCAAGCCATCAAGGTGCGTTTATGGCGCCCATGCGCGGCGAATCGACGCGAAGGCGCGATGCGCGAGAGTAACTGACAACGGATGCGTGTTTTACGATGCCTCACAGCACGGGAACACGATTTACGTGTCGGGGCAAATTGGTTTAGACCCGGCGACGGGTGACTTTGTGGGCGACGACGTCGAGTCCCAAACGGAACGCGTGATGTTGAGCATTAGCGAAATCTTAAAGGCCGCTGGTGCGAACATGTCGGATGTTGTCAAGTGTAACATTTTCGTGACGAACATGGGTGATTTCGCGGCGGTGAATGCGATTTATGCCAAGAGTACGTGTCGTTTCCGTCGCTCGATTAGTCGCGCGCGTCCCGCGGCTCGCGCGTCGCGTACGCCGTTCTGTTCGTGTCACTCACGAACACACACACACACACTGACGCGTGGTTTTGTTTGTACCAATCATGCAGGCTTTCCCGAAAACCCACCCGCGCGCGCGACGGTCGAAGTTCCCACGCTCCCCAAGGGCGCGAAGATTGAAATCGACGCCATCGCCATGGTCTAAGCGCGCGCCTCCTTCGCTCGCGCGACGCGTTGACACCACCGCGCGCGGTGTGCGCCACGCATCCCGCCACGGACTCTCTCTCACACACACACATTTAATTTACATCCAACACCATTATTTATGCATTCGATGGATCGACCGCGGCGTCGCCGTCGTCCCCGGAGTCGTCCCCGACGCAGCGCGAACATCCATCACATGGGCCAACTGCGCCTTCACTACGTTGACGCCGCCAATGTAAACACTACGCACGTGGCGCCGTCGCGCATTCCGCCGTCGTTCACTACGCGCACGCGACGTACACAGCGACCATGCGATCACCAATGGGACGCGGCGGTGGCCGAGGCGGTACGTATACGTTTTTCGTCACCCGTTCGAACGCGTTCGCGCGCGCGTGTGACGTCTCCGACGCCGCGCGTGACGCGATTTCGCGCCGAGAGACTCGATCGGCGGCTGCATTTTCGTTGACGGCGTGCCGCGACGTTCGAGGCGCGCGCGCGACGACGGTGACGTCGCGCACGGGCGGTGGTGCGATGCGCGAGATTATGTGCGATGTGTGCGCGGCGAATGCGATGCGATTGGATGACTGACGACGCGCCATCCGCGGTGATGTGTTTCGCGCGGTGTAGGTTTCGGCGGCGGCGGTGGCCGTGGCGGTGGCCGCGGCGGTGGACGAGGCGGAGGTGCGTGCGCGAATTCGCGATGTGTGAGCGCGGCGATTGATGCGGGATGTTTCGTGGCGTGTTTTGCGCGCGTCGCGAGCGGGCGATGGAGTTCGGATGCGACGGGCGCGGGCGCAATCCGATGTGAATTTGCCAATTTCCGCCTCGCGTTGTGTCTTTGTCCCAGTGACTAAAAAGCGCTGACGTACTGACTCTGTTTCTATTTTTCGCGTGTAGGACGAGATGGCGGACGCGGCGGTGGCCGAGGTGGCGGACGCGGTGGCCGAGGCGGCGGACGCGGTGGCGGTCGAGGCGGCGGCCGAGGCGGCGGTCGAGGCGGCATGAAGGGTGGCTCGAAAGTCGTCGTCGAAAAGCATCGTCACGAAGGCGTCTTCGTCGCGCGGGGCAAGGAGGATGCGCTCGTGACGAGAAACATGGTCGTCGGTGAAAGTGTGTACGGTGAGAAGCGTATTTCTGTCGATGAGGCTGATGGTACGAAGACGGAGTACCGCGTGTGGAACCCGTTCCGTTCGAAGATTGCCGCGGGCATTCTCGGCGGTCTCGACAACATTCACATCAAGCCCGGGACCAAGTTGTTGTACCTCGGTGGTGCGTCTGGTACCACGGTGTCGCACTGCTCTGATCTCGTCGGTCCGGAAGGTACCGTATACGCCGTAGAGTTTTCCCACCGTTCTGGTCGCGATTTGGTCAACATGGCAAAGAAGCGCACCAACGTCATTCCCATCATCGAAGACGCGCGTCACCCGCAAAAATACCGCATGTTGATTGGCATGGTTGACACCATCTTTGCCGATGTAGCGCAACCTGACCAAGCGCGTATCGTTGGTCTCAACGCGCAATACTTTTTGAAGCAAGGCGGTAACTTTATGATTTCTATCAAGGCGTCGTGCATCGACTCGACGGCGGCGCCCGAAGCCGTCTTTGCGAGAGAAGTCAAAAAATTGCAAACGGAAGGATTTAAGCCATCAGAACAGCTCACTTTAGAGCCGTACGAACGTGACCACGCCATGGTTGTTGGCAGATATCGGGTCAAGAAGTAGGTTCTGGTGTTTTCTCGTCTGGGCTCCGCCGTTCTCGCAACTTGCGGCGACGGACATCCTCTCCCCTCCACCTCCAAAAATAAAAACAAAAATTTTGAAAATTTGTGTGTATTACAAGATCTTGGTAAAAATCAACCATTCAATCATGTCCTCGTTTGTCCATTCATTCGATGCACTGTTTGTGTCATCCAGCCCTCAAAAAAGTCGCGGCTCTGGTGACCAACCAGAGAACACAAATCCTTCCAATAGCTCACACAGCAACTCCACGGCGCACCCGCACTTCGCGACGCGCGACGCGCTTTGCCGCCATGGTCGCCCTCGATCTCGACGCCATTTCCAAGATGGCACCCGGTCGGTTCTTCCGCGATCACACCTCCGCGGTGAACGCGCTCGACTTTCACCACACCGAGGATTTCATGGTCACCACCGGGGATGACGATGCGATTCACGTGTACAACACGAACACGGGCACGAAGACGAAGACGTTGTATAGCAAAAAGTACGGGTGTGCGAACGTGTGTTTTACGCATTCGGCGGCGGCGGTGATTTATAGCAGCCGGGGCAAGGCGGCGGCGGGAGAGGAGGGCGCGGGGTCGTCGGCGCGCGCGATCGATGAGCACGCGGTGCGGTACCACTCGTTACACGATAACACGTACTTGCGGTATTTCAAAGGGCATACGGATGCGGTGACATCGTTGGCGATGTCGGCGACGAATGATAACTTTTTGAGCGCCAGCGCGGATCGCACGGTGCGGTTGTGGGATTTGAGAACGCCGACGTGTTGCGCGGTGATTCCAGATACGCCGGCGATTCCCACCGTGGCGTACGACGCGCAAGGGGAGATTTTTGCCATCACGGAAGGTGACGGGGCGATCAAGCTGTACGGCACAGATTCCTACGCCAAGGGTGCGTTTGCGCAGTTTAACGTGTTTTACAATCAAAAGGGGGAGTTTTTGTTCAACGCGAATGAGTTGCCGCCGGCGGTGTCGTGCGTCAAGTTTTCGCCGGATGGGACCAAGATGTTAGTCGTGAGTGGTGCGATTATTACAATTTTAGACGCGTTCGATGGACGACACATCTATCGCATTCGCGTGCCCGGTACGGAGGGACAGCAACACGCGGTGACGCCGATGGAGGCGAGCTTTTCGCCCGACGGCGAATTCGTCGTCACCGGTGGCGCTGATTCGTGCATTCACGTGTTTGCGGCGACGAGTGGATTCCAAGTTGCGCGTTGGCGCACTCGCCACGCGGGCTTGCCCACGTGCGTGAAATGGGCGCCAAACATGATGCTTGTCGGTTCGGCGTGCACCGAAGGTGGCGTGGCGTTGTGGATCCCCGAGAAGCGTTGACGTGTACAGTACAATCATCAAATATGACACTTAGCAGCGAAAGCATACAATTACAACTGACTACACATTTCAACAACGCTCGCTCACTTTTTGCCGCCGAAAAAGCCCTTCTTCTTTGGCGGCGGCGGAGAAGGCGTCGCCTTTTTCCCAAACAAACCACCGAACAGCCCTCCGCCGCTGCCCTTCTTCAAGTCCTCAGGATCGACCCACCCGTCGTCGACGTATTTGCCACGTAAATCGAATCGCTCGCCACCATCAAACTCTGGCATGCCAAACGACGCCATAGGGAGAGGAATGCCGCCCTTTACGGCCTCCTTCGATAACGCATTCGCCTTGGCTCGATTCTTCTCTTCAATCCTCTTCTGCTCCGCGGCGGGGAGCTTTTTGTTGATAAACCGGCTCACATTCGCGCGACGAGCGTTGACTTCCTTCGTCAGGTTCGCGCCACTCCGGCGCTTGCGCAGGATTTCTTGTTGTTGCGCATACATCGGGTCGATGCCTTGTGTATCTTTGTTATTCTTTAAAAAGTCAAAAGGGCCGGCGCGCGGGGCCACGGCGCGCGCGCGGCGCACGGGCGCGCCCGACGTGGGAGGTTTCAACGCCGCGAGCGGCGTGCGAGACGTGAGTGCGATCATGGGTGTCGAACGCGAGGCGATTTGTGAAGATATCGTCGACGACGCGAGGCGAAGATAAATGATACACGCGTGGCATTTCAACACCTACGCCCAACGACGCGTCAGACGACACGTCAGCCTAGACCACGCTTTAACATACTGCGACTATTTTTCTCTAAGCCTAATTCCATGCGCGACGCGGGGTCACGGCGATCGCAGCGCGTCTTTAATCCCAGCCGAGCGCGCGTCGCTCGCCTTGCTCGCCAGCGAACGAAGCACCTGCGCCGTCGCCGTCGGCACCACCTTCTCCCGCGTGAGCGCTAAAATCGCATCATGAATCTCGCGACGCATCTCCACCCCCGCCAGAGCGCTGAGCTCGAACAACGCATCGGAAACTACGCGCGAAAGACGAAATGAAACGAAACGGTCAGTCCACGAACGATGGAATCCGAGATTCAAAGCGACCCACACCCGCGCCACGCCCGCGCCGCGTCGCTCACGCGCGCGCGTGACGCCGCGACTCGATCGCGCGCACCTTCCTCGGGCGTCAACGCGCACGCGGTGTCCGCGTCGTCCGACATGTCGCGCGCGCGCGTGTGCCGCGGGCCGTCCGCATATTCAACGCCAGCATGCGCCCATCACGACCCACGGAAGTTTACCCAGACACGACCTCGACGCACTTTATACGCACGATACGCGCTCTAAGCCTATGTACTCTTCCAAATAAATCACCACGCGCGCGACTCTTGTGCGCCATACATAGACGTACACCGTACACAGTACGTAAAAGTGCACTCGCGGGCGCATCCTTATCACCGCGCCGCCGGATCGAGGGATCGACACAACACGACGAACACATACACGACGATGGCGACGTTTACGACGGTACGTGCGCGCGCGAGCGACCGCGATCGCGCGGTCCTACGCCGCGCGGTTCGGTGCGAGACGTCGACGCGCGGTCGCGCGGGCGCACGGCGCGATGCGGCGCGATGGATGGCGATGGATGGACGATCGGACGGCGGGCGGCTGGAATTGATTAATGTCGCGTTCGACGCGCGTCGATGGGTGCGAACGCGCAAACGCGAGCGCGATACTGACCGCATTTGGTGTGTTTTCGTTGTGCGCGCGCGTAGGAATTCCCCAAGTGCGATGCGGCTCGCGCGGCGGGTGTGGATGAAAAGAAGATCGCCAAGGCCTTCAAGGAGGGTGGCAAGAAGGGTGTGGAAATCGAAGGCGCCGCGGATATGTCCGGTTTGACGTGCTTCTGCACGCGCATTCAAGAAGCTGGCGATAACGTGCAGTTGCTTGAAGTTGCGATGGAGGGTATGAACGCCATTCCGGACCCGTCGAACGAGGAAGAGCGCAAGGGTTGCTCTGGTCACATTTCCAAGCTCATCATCTCGTCCAACGACCAAACGAACAAGATTGCCATGGTTGCGTACGTTGCGGATTCGTTGAAGGATCAACTCAACGCTACGGAGTGGATGAAGGCTGTGTGCGACACTGAACTCGGGGGCGGCGTCGGTGGTGCTCCGGATGCGACGTCTTCTGCTACGTGGGCGACGGCGACCATCTCTGAAGACACGGAGAACGGCAAGTTCTACTTGAAGTTCAAGGATAACTCTTTGTCTGCGGCGATCCAATACTTGCGTGAGAAGGGTTTGTTTATTGATGACTCCGATTCCGACGAAGGTGACAACCCCGCGGCGGACTTCGAATGGTAAACAATTCGACGTGCTCCTCGCGCACGCAGACGCAGTTGACTGTAGGATTTAAGTCGCTGAGCACAAAGCGACCGTCTTAGAAGTTGAAACCGACCTACTACTAATCATAAATGAATCATCACATTACGCTAATTTCTTGGCTATCGCCTTTTTATAGGACGCGAATGAGTCCAAACGCTTGACTTCTCCACTTTCAATCACGAGCACTTCTCGAGCGACGCGTTCGACAAAGTATTGGTCGTGCGACACCAACACGACGCCGCCTTGAAAGTTCTCAATCGCGTCAGCCAAGGCTTCGCACGACTCCAAGTCCAAATTATTCGTCGGCTCATCGAGAATAATCAAGTGCGGTTTTTGATACGACACCGCAGCCATGGCGACGCGAGATTTTTGTCCTCCAGATAACGCGAGCGCTGGGACGTTCTGCAACTCGGTGACGACGCCGCACTGCGACAAATGTCCACGAAGTTCTTGCTCGTGCTGGTAGCTTCCATCACCCGGAAACGAATCAAGCATAAATGCTAAAGGAGTTTTATCGTAGCTCAATTGTTCGGCGTGATGCTGATTCACCAAGCACACGCGCGCGCCTCGATCGCGCGTCACCAATCCGCGCGTTGGTTCCAACGCGCCTGTGATAATTTTCACCATCGTCGTCTTCCCTTGTCCATTTTCACCTAGCAACACCACGCGCGACTTGGAATCCACGCTTAAGTCAACATCAGCGAAAAGTTCTTCGCCACCCGGGTACGCGAACGCCACCGCATCGAGTCGTACGATGCTTTGGCGAAGCTCGCCGCCCGCTTGCAAGCGCAAGCTCAATTCCGCATCCTCTTCTAAATCCGCCATTTGGTCCGCCTCTTCATCCGCCACAAGTTCGAGCTTCTTCGCCTCCATTTCTTTCTTCTTCATCATATTAATCGCCGACGAACTGCCGCCGTATCGAAACCCATGGCCGGCAAATTCCTTGAGCTTGTCAATCTTTTCTTGACGCTGTTCGACGCGACGTTTCAGCGCCAATTGTTGCTCGCGACGCTTCTTCGCCCACGCGCTATACGCCATAGTGTGACTCGCCAGCCGCTTCGCTGCGCCTGAGATGTGCAACGAGTCCGTGGTGACTTCGTCTAGAAAGTGTCGATCGTGCGAAACGGTGACAATGATGCGACTCGCCCATACGGGATTGGTCGATAACTCGCGCGCGAGAAACATCACGGCGGCGATGGAGAGATGATTCGTCGGCTCGTCTAAAAATAAGATGTCAGGCTGTGCGAACAAGGCTGCTGCGAGCGCAGTGCGCACGCGCCAACCACCAGATAATGCCTTCATTTTTCGCGCCATGAGTGCGTCGGTAAAGCCGAGGTCTTTAAGCAACTTTGATACGCGAGCGGGCGCGCTCTCAGATCCGATGGCGTCGAGCCGCGTGTTGACTTCTTGTAAACGCGCGAGCGAAGTCGCGTCCTCACTCGATTCCAATCGACACTGCTCATCGAGCAGTAGTCTGCGCTCGATATCAGCGCCAATAACAACGTCTACAGGAAGGGCGTTTTCTTCGTCTTCGCTCAACTCAACCTCTTGCGTCACGTAGTGCACCGAGTACGACGCGTCGATGCCTTCGACGCGTCTAGCCGCCAAATGCTTCAATAATGTCGATTTCCCCTTGCCGTTACGCCCAATTAAACCATAGCGGCGACCAGGCGCGAGCGATAACGACGCATTTTCGATTAAATCCGCCCCACCGCCCGGATTTGGCAAATTAAACGGCCCCAAATCTACATTGGCTAACGTTTTCGCCGAACCGTCAATGCGGCTCTGCGCGGCGCGTTCTCGCGCCGTTCGTAATTCCGCAAACATTTCACGGCGCTCCACCTCCGCCGCCGCCGCGAGCTTCTCACCCGCCTTTCTCGCGTTCGCTTTTTCCTTCTCCTCGGCGCGTGAGATGAAATCGCTCGTGCTCGGGCCAGTTTGATGCACAAACAGCGTCTTCGCGCCGGCGCTCGCGCTCGCCTTGGCCTTCTTCTCATCTTCCTCAACTTTATCCCAACCTTCGCCCAAGCACACCGGCACGCGGGTGGGTGCGCTCACAGGCGGTGCGGTGGCATCGCCCGACGCGCGTAACGCCGCGTGCACCGTCTTCGCGATCGCCATCGCCGCGTCTTCGTCATCGTTCAACTTGGCAGCCAACACCGGATACGTAAAGTCTACAAAGTCCTCCTCTTCCGCGAGCGCGTCGCCGTCGTCGAGCGCGCCGTCGACCAGGTACTCTATCTCGTCGTCATCGAGCGCGTCGCCGGCGAGATTGAGCGCCTTGAGGGCGTCGACGAGGGCGGCGCGCGCCATGGTGTGAGGCGCTTCAGCCGCCGTGACATTGGCCCGGGCGCCACTGCGCGACGCTCGAGTATTCGCGCGCGTGACGGCGGTGAGGTCGTCGACGAACGCGTTCATGAAACCGCACGCGTTACCCGCGTCGTCGTCGTCGACGCCCTCGGGGCGGGATTGGACGCAACACGAAGGCGATGCGTTGCCCTACACCGATGTGTTGCCCGACGATTGGCGCCCGAAAGTCGATCAGCTCGTCGCTGAAGAGGTACGTGACGGTAGTGGTGGCGATGATGCGATGGCGTGCGTACTGACCTTGCCGTTTTTCGATTGCGTAGATGCGGAGGATGAAGAAGAAGGCGAAGGACTACTTGGATGAGCTGCCGCCGGCGAGAGAATTGCGCGTCGCAGCCGAGTCTCTCGTCGCGCAAGAGATGACGCGCATCGATATGGGACAATCGATGTGCATTCCAGATAACTTGAGATATAGGTTAGACCCGCCGCCGCAGTCGAAGCGTTCGGATGTGGAGGCGTGGACCGCGGCGATTGATAACGCGAAGGCGCAGCTCGAGCATCAAGCGACGCGCGTAGTAAACTTAGAGCTGGCGTTAAAGTTCGCGCCCGCGGCTTGGCGGGCAAGAAATGCCTGGGCCGAAGCCATGATTGTGCAGTACGAAAAGGAGGTAGAGCGCGCGCGGACGTCGGTCAATGCGTTAAATGTCACGCGTAAACTCCAGCAGGAAGCGGCGGCGAAAGAGTTTGGCGCGTTGGAACGAGAGTGGTACGCCACGACTGCCAAATGTGTGGCAATCGAGAGTGCGATTTTAGACCTCGAAGCCAAGCTCGGGGCGGCCAAGTGAGGTGGTTTCGCGTCGACGGCGTGTGCTAATTTAGTTTCTAGTCAACTACGGTTCAGTCATTGAAATTCTAGCTCTAATAATTGTTCAAAAGCCCCGGTTGGAAGACAACTCCACGTCAGCTTCCATAGTGAAATATCGCACTTCGCACGTTACGCTAGCGTCGTCGTTTGCGTTGTCGTCTTTAACTTCACGCACGGCGGCGATGACAAAGTTCTTGCGCGCCGCGTGCGCCATCCGCGTCGTCGCCGCGATGACAAGCGGGTGCAGCGTCGCCTCCCAAGACACTATGCGTACCGTGTAATGCGCGTGATACAAAATAGGGTCACCAGGGTACACTAAATAATCGCTCCCAAACTTTGCACCCGACGTTAGGCTGTACTGACGATCGTGTAAATCCTTGAATACCGCGTAACGTTCTCGCTCCTTCGTGTTCGATGGAAACGACCATGCGCCTTTACCATCGCCATCCGTCGCATTCGCGAGCGGAATATTCACAAAAGACGATCCTACGATCTTTTGCCAACCGTGTAAATTCTCTTTCGGCTTGGTCTTCTTTCCACCCCCGCTGCCGCCGCCCCAGCCGCGACTGTCCAACTTTGCCGCCGGACGCTTTTGCCCAACCTTGACCATCTCCGACGTCGACGGCGCCGCATTCGCCATGACGTCCACGCGATACGCCTTAAATGCGTCGCTCTCGCAGTCGCGTTCGAAAGCCATCGTGGCCCATCCGCGTTCGATGCATAGCGTCGCTTCTTCGGGTGAGAGCTCGAGCGGCAACCCGCGCGCGACGTCCTGCGACCGGTAACCCGGCAGCGATCCAACCATAACGCCCACCAAACGGTGCTGCGAACGCAAGTGCACGCATGCTTGCGCGTCGTACACGTACGCGCGATCGTCAACGACGCGTATCTCGATCGCTGGCGGCGTTGGAGCTGTGTCACCAGTGCCAGTAGCTGTAACAGCTTCGAGCGCATTCGCAGCACCGCTCGCGTCGGTCATGGCGACCTCGGCGCGCGCGCAATCGACTCGACGCTTCGCAGCAATAGCTTTCACACCAACTAGCGTCCGCGGTGGTGTCGCGAGAGACGCGCGCGCAGCACTGGCGAGAAGGCCAAAACGCCGCCACCAGAAAAGTCACCGCACTTCGCGACGCACGTTCGCGCGCACGTTCGCGCAGTACCGCTTCATGCTGGGCAAATCGCGAAAACAGGACACAAACACATTATCCGCCTTCACCGTCAGCGCGCAAGCGAACGAATCGACGTCTAAACGCGCGAGCTTTAGTACTTCTGCGGGGAAGAATCACGCGCTGACGTTGGACGACATTGAAGAATTCGTGGAAGAAAAACGCCGCGCTGAACAGGACGCGCGGGCGAGAACGATCGGGAACGGGTTATTGATTGCAACGTTTGCGGTGCAATTGATCAAGTCGTGGTGGACTGGTCGTCGGCGGAAGAAAGAAGCGGCGGCGGAGCGCGCGGAGCGCGAGACGGAGGTGGTCGTGGAGACTGCGAGCGACGCAGCGGAGAACAACACGGGTGACGAAGACACCGCGGCGTAAGACGCGATGCCAGAAGCTGGAGAGATCGAAGCTCCAAAATACGCCCGCGTGGGTGGCTTGGGTCTCGGTTTAGGTCTCGGTGTAGGCGTTGAAATCGGTCGAGGTGCCGGCGAAGACGAGGCGCCGAGACGGTCTCGCATCGGAGGTGAAAAAATCGCGGCGAAGATTTTACCCATCACTGATGGCGGTCTAGGCGACGACGTGATTGATTTTGCGTATCTCGATCAAGCGCCGATTAGAAACGAACCCGGTAGTGCGAGTGCGGCGGCGGTGAAATCACTCGAGGTCCCCGAAGAGGAGGAGGAACAAGAACATTTTGACCCGAATGAAAATCCGCGGTGGTGTCCACCTGGGACAGTGAAACGGTTGCGTAACTTGCAATCGCCGCTCATTCGTTTGCATAATGAGATCGTTGATTTTGGCAGGTTTTTAGAACCCACCGAAGAGGAGGAGACGGCGCGTGCGGCGGCGGTGGAACGCGTACGCGCCGTGGTCAAGTCCATTTGGCCAGCCGCGCGCTTTGAAGTGCACGGCTCATTCGCGACGGGCATGTACCTTCCGAGTTCGGACATAGATGCGGTTATTTTAGACAGTGGTGCGAAAAGCCCCGCGATTTGTTTGAAAGCGTTGGCAATCACGCTCGCGCGCAGAGGTATGGCGATGAAGATTCAACTCATAGCCAAGGCGCGCGTGCCGATAGTGAAATTTGAAGAAGTTGAAAGCGGTTTTCAATTTGATATCAGTTTTGACGTCGCCAACGGTCCGGCAAGTGCGGAAATAGTTCGAGAAAACATGAAACGATTCCCGGCTCTGCGCCCGCTGACGACGGTGTTGAAGGCGTTTTTGCATCAACGCGGACTGAATGAAGTATATTCAGGCGGCATCGGCTCGTACGCGTTGCTGTGCATGGTCATGGCGCACCTACAGTTGCACAACACCACGTGCAAATCCACGTGGGCTGGTTCGCACGGTGCGAGCGATGCGAGCGAAGGATGTCTTGGGACGCTCTTGATTGATTTTTTCGAGCTTTTTGGTCGTCGTCTCGTCGCCGAAGATGTGGGTATTTCGTGCGGTGGCAAGGGTCCTGGCTTTTTTAAAAAGCGCGACAGAAACATGTACGAAGAGGCGCGGCCGTTTCTTTGGGCCATTGAAGATCCCCAGGACGAAACGAATGACTTGGGTAGAAACTCCTACGCGTGCCGTCAAGTAAAGAGTGCGTTTGAGCACGCTTTCACAGTCATCACAGCTCCCGTCGATAGCAGAGACGGTTTTCTGCTCCGTCGCATCGTGCAAATGGATCCATCCTGGGCAAAGTCGCGACAGCCGCCGGCCCAGCCCGGGGCCATTCGCGGTGTCGCGCTTGATTTCCCAAAGTACGTCAAGTTGGGGCGACAGCGCGCCGCGCATGAGCAAAAGCAAGTGGCTGAAGCGCGCGGAAAAAAACGAGGGAGGGACGTCGTCGACGTAGCGAGCGACAAAGAAGATGGCGGCGACTCGAGCGACGAGTCATCGTCGTCGTCGTCGTCGTCGTCAGACGAAGAGGAAGGCCAAGCGCCAGAAGAGCAGCAGCCAAAGAAAAAACGTAAGGGTAAGCGAGGTAAATCTTCAAACAAGCGGCAAAAAATTGCTCAAACGCCGGGCGGAACTAAGAAAGGAGCCTACTTTGCCAAGGGTCGTCCGCAAGGAAAGACAGGGTAAAATTGCAACATGTCAACTACAAATGTATTAATCACAGTCATTCGTACAGTAATTTCGGGCCGTGTGTGCTATACAGACTCGCAACGTCTCCTCCGCCGCGCTATTCCACGCTTCGACGCGCTAATCGTCGGACTCGTTTCTTATACTCCGCTTGGTCATCCAAAAACATTCGCGCCGCCTCCGGATTCGCAGGACTCGAACAATTCGGATCTGTGAGCAAACTACGAATCGACATTAACAAACTCCCCGCAGATTGGCACGGATTCCAACCATCCTGAATGATATCCAAGCACAACGCTCCATCCGCGTACACGTTTGGGTGAAACATTTCCGACGTAAATCGCACTTTCGGCGGTTTATCGGGGTAATCCTGGCTAAACGTCAATCGAAGCTGAAACACACCGCCCTCCCACGCGGACTCTTCCGGGCCGATGATCTGCGCCGTCCAGATGAAAATATTATCGTCGTTATGCGGCGACGCCGAGCATCCCTGCGCGTGCGAAAATGTCGCGTGTCAGTCGCGCGTGTCAACATTCTCCCATTTCGCGCGCGCCGAGCGCAAAGAACCGCGCGTGCAATCTCGCGCGTTGATATCCCGCGCATCAACGATCGCACGTGCGTCCACGGCGCGCGCGTCAAAGTGCGAACAGCGCGGGTAACTGTCGATGCGAAACCCGCCAGCGACGCCAACGACGACGCCGCTACGCGCGCGCGCGCGCGGTGCGCACCTCGATCGCGCCGGTCGTGATGTGCCGCAAGTCACTCAGCAATCGCAGCACCGCGGCGGAGCTCGACGTGGACGTTGACGCCATGCGCGCGTCGCGATGTGTCGTCGCGTTGACCAAGAAAAAGATTTGTTACACGTGGACACTTCACCGCATTCGTCGACGCCACGGCCCATCGCGCGATGCGTCGCGCGGCGCGAGACGCCCGACGCGACGCGCGCGAGGGCGCAGCCGCGCGCGAGGGCGAGGGCGGCGCGAGACGCGCGCTGCCGTGGCGCGCCGACCGCGACAGGGCACCGGAACCAGCGGTGCAAGACATGACCACGGACGCCACAGACGACGCGGATGCGGGCGCCGACGCACCGGCGACGAGCGGTGTGATGGAGACGATGGGTGATGGCGCGGAGGGCGCGCTCGAGCGCGACAGTGGCGATGATGGAGTGCCGGCGTTGGCGGGGCGCGCGTCGTCGTGGTTGCTGCAGCGCGAGGAGGCGAAAAATCTCGAGCGCATGTTGTCGACGGATATGCGGGATATGCTGGCGAAAGAGGTGTGGGCGTGTCGACAGTCGACGTTTATTAAAGTTACGATGCGTGCGCCGGTGCTGGTGATGATTCTGTCGATTATTTTCTGGGTGGCGGTTGGGGCGTACGCGCTAGTGCGGAAACCGCCAGTGGTGGACACGGATGTCGCGGGATTTAACATACGCGATCATCCCACGGCGAGGATTAGGGATGCGATTACGAGCGCTGAGAGTGAGTCGGAGTTGAATTGGGATGCGATGTTGACTGCGGGTGAGTCGGCGAGCGTGGGGACGGTTTCGTACGTGACGAATTGGCTCGATTCGGGTGGATATTTGACGTCGCCTTCGGCTGCTCAAAAGAGGCGCCGATTGCACTCGTACGTCTCGACGCAAAGGCCGAGTCAATACTTTTCGTTTCAGCTCGTATACACGTCCACGCGAGGAGAGAATGTGTTACGCGAAGAGGTGATGAACTTCGCGTTGGATTTAGAGAAAAAAATCACGCAACTCCCAGGCTATACGGAGACGATGTGCTTGCAGCTTGCGAACACGGACTACTTAGGCTCGAACGGGTGTACGCCGCCGAATTCCATAGCGCATTTATTCTTTGCGACGACAGTGAGTGGAACTTACTACAGAGATACAATCGATGTCACCATGAATTTGGCGTCAAAGGGATTGTACATTTACCTCGACAAGGATTTCAATGCCGGGAACGGCACCGCGTCGTCATTTAGAACAGGTTTTCCAATCGGTCAGCCGAGTAAGACAGAGTGGCAAAATTGGATGAAGAGTACACTTGTTCCGTTTTTGCAAGCTAACGCGATAGATGAGGCAAGTGGCATTCGATGCCTGTTTGGGGGCAAAGAGATTACCCAGTATGAAGCTGATTTGGCCATTTTGCACGACGCGAAACTCATCTTTGTTGGTTTGTCGCTCGTGGTCTTGTACACATACGTTCACACCGGCTCCTTGTTCATTACAATTGCTGGGATATTTGAAATAATTTTATCCTTTCCGGTTGCGTATGCGTTTTACGCGTACGTTTTGCGGTTGAAGTCGATTAGCGTGATGCAGTTTTTGGCGATTTTCATCATACTCGGCATCGGCGTCGACGATGTCTTTGTATTTTATGACTTTTTCGAAGATGCTTCGCGCGCCGTGGGGGTGCGCGGTGACACCCTCGAAGCGCGGTTGAATTATGCTTACGATCACGCCGGAAGAGCAATGCTGGTGACTTCTATGACTTCAGCCGCTGCATTCGCCGCAAACCTTGCCTCCGCCATTCCGGCTGTACAAATATTTGGCGTCTTTATTGCCATCATGGTTTTGGTAAATTACTTCCTCGTCGTCACCTGGTTTCCTGCGTGTTTGTGTGCATACGAACGATACTGGCGAGTTTCAGAGGATTTTAGCTATTGTGGCCTCGGAGGCTTGAAGAAGCAGCATCTCCCTGCTGCTGAGATGGACGCTCGCGCGGCGCGGCGCGCCGAATCTTGTTTTAGTCACGTCAAGCGCGTCGCTTGCTTTGGCCAAAAGGTTAAGAAAGACCAAAACATTTTTTCTATGTTGGCGGCGAGAAAGAAGAAACGGTCGATCTTTTCTTGGAGAACGTACGGCGCATTCTTGGATGTTTTCAAGTACATTTTTCTCGTCATTTGCCTCGGATCGATAGCGGTGACTGGATATTTTTCAACCAAGACGGAGGCAAGCGGGCAACCGCCAGAGCTATTCGCGGCGGATTCGAATCAACAGCTGTTCTTAAAGTGGACAGAGTCGCAGTTTGAGAGCGAAAAAATCTCATGCACGAACTTTGCAGAGTGTCAGCGGCAGGCTGGGACGGTGCTGCAGCAAAATGGTATACAGCTATCGCCGCCGCCGCCTTCGCCATCGCCGCCGCCGCCGCCGAGGTCTCAAGTCGGAACCATCACTTCTTCTCAAATTGATCAGTTAGCAGATGCGGTGTACAACAGATTCGACGCTAATGCGGACGGTTGGTTGGACACGAACGAGTATAACAATTTCGCGGCAGTGGTCACGACGACGACCAGTCTGCCGCCCACGACCGTCGTGATGAGCGCGTACGGCACGCCGCAAGGTATCACAAAACCAGCATTTGTTATCGCCCTAGACACAGCTGCTGGCGTAAATGACGCACCGTTATTGGATGCGTATTGGCTCCTCGTCTTGGGCACGGCAAGAGCGAGGCCTCCTCCACCAAGTTCTCCACCGCCACCGCCGAGTCTGACGGCTCCGCCGCCACCGCCTCCTTCGCGACCATCGCCGCCACCGTCAACACCACGACCGCCGCCGCCACCGCCATTTGCACCTGGATTCTTCTTACCGCCGAGTCCATCTCCGCCACCGTCGCCACCACCACCGCCACCTCCGCCGTCGCCACCGCCGTCGCCGCCACCACCGCCGTCGCCACCGCCGTCGCCGCCACCACCGCCGTCGCCGCCACCACCGCCGCCACCGCCGCCGAGGCCACCACCGCCGTCGCCACCACCGTCGCCACCGCCTCTTGAACCCGCGGAGCGATTCGCGGGAACGAATTACGAAAAAGCACAGCTCGTGTGGGGCATCGAAGATATTCAAGACGATTCGGCGTCATACGCTCCGCGGGAGGTCGACGCTAATCCAGTAGTGAACGCCGCGTTCAACATCGGTGATCCCAGGACTCAAGTCCGCATGTTGAAATTCTGCGAAGCTTTGGAGAATAGAACCGACCTCGCGAGTTCGTTTACGGCATGCCCTATGCAGGTTCTCAAAAGCGTTGGTACAGCGCTTTCATACCCTTGGCCGATGAACTCGTCGCAAATCCTGGATGTCATTACGCGCGTCGTGACGGAGCGACCGTTGTACAGAAAAACATATGGCTTGCAGACGGTAACATCGTCGAGTGGTGCCTCTACTCAGCGCGTCGCTTGGGTGAAGGTGGACTTTGTGTCCGCGATGCCGTTTCGATTGTCAGCAACGAAGCTTGAACACGAGTATTTCAAGTTTCTTGACTTTATCACCGAGTTTGAAGGAACTACGTTTCAGTACTCGATAACGAACGCAGACGGGACGGCTGCGCTTTATTCGGCCCCTCCCACGCCGTCGGCGACGGTGAAAGTGACCTCCGAGTCGTGGGTACGTATGGCGACGGAGCTGCAAGCCATTAGAGGCACCGCAAGCTCGATCGCCGTATCACTCGCGTTTGCCGTTTTCGCCACATTCATCTTCACCGGCGACGCTTTCGTGGCTTTCATGGCGATGCTGAACATGCTCACCATTATCCTCGCCGTTGTTGCGATTTTAGTCGCGCTCAAGGTGAAATTTGGCATCGTCGAAGCGATTTCTCTCACAGTTCTCGTCGGCATCTCTGTCGACTTTAGTTTGCACTTGGCAGAGTCGTTTACGCGCTCGCACTTCACCAGTCGCGGCATGCGCGGCGTCGACGCGGTTTCGCGCGTAGGATATCCAATTGTCAGCGCCGCGATGACAACCATGTCCGCCGTCATGCCCATGCTCTGGTGTCAAGTTCAAGTTCTCGTACGATTTGGGCAAATCATTCCGCTGTGCATCGTAATGTCACTGGTGTACGGTTTTCACTTTTTCCTTCCGATGCTCATGTCGTTTGGGCCAAATGTTCCCGGCGGTGGCGCCGGAAAATGGTTGTGCCACATGGGCAAACTTCCTAATTTGCTCTTTGGCACGCAAACGCGACGCTTGATTTTTCTAGTCGCCTCTGGCATAGTCTTTGGTATTTTGCTCCCCGCCACGCGTGTACTATTGTACAAAGGTGACGGCACTACCTTTGCGATCATTGTCTGCGGCTTTGTCTTTCTCTCCGCTGTCTCCATTTACGTCGAACAACGCTGTCGTCGGCACGATGTCGCCGTCGCCGACGGCTCGGAGGCGTCTACACGCGTGGCTGCGCGAGTACTCTAGTCTTCTCGCCCCATCGTTATTCATCCGCTTCGCTGATATGTAGTTCACCGCGCGATAGCCATGTATTATTCATCTTGTACAAGTATTGTACTATGCATCGCGAGCGACGACAAACGCACGCCAGATCGAACAATGACTTGAATTCTCGAAACAGGACTGCGGGCGATGAAGAAATTAAAATAAAGATGGGTGCATAGTATTGAATTAATCTGTGAATGCGGATTCGGCGAGATCGATGGCGCGGCCTAGTGCGGCGGCTTTGTTTACGGTTTCTTGATACTCACTCTCTGGGTTGGAATCTGCGACGATGCCAGCGCCAGCTTGGAGATGAATCGTCCACTCGCGCTCACCGTTTGAGTCGCTGCTAAATGGGGGTTGTGTTGGGACGACCATTGTGCGCAATGCAAGCGCCATGTCCATTTCGCCAGTGAAGCTGACGTAGCCAATACCACCGCCGTAAGGGCCGCGACGCGTGACTTCTAAATCGTCGATGATTTGCATCGCGCGCACCTTTGGTGCTCCACTCACCGTACCCGCGGGAAGCGCCGCTCGAAGTACATCCCACGGACCGAGATTGTCTACTAAGTTACCTGTCACCGTGGATGAAATGTGCATCACGTGCGAGTATCGCTCAATTTCCATGAGCTTTTCAACTTTGACCGTGCCCGCCTTGGACACGCGACCGACGTCGTTGCGACCCAGATCCACCAACATGACGTGCTCGGCGCACTCTTTTTGGTCCGCCAATAAATCCACTTCAAGCGCTTCGTCTTCTTCTGGCGTCTTACCGCGCATACGCGTGCCCGCGAGCGGTCTGTTGACCACCGTACGCGCTTTGTCGACTCGGCACAAAATCTCTGGGCTCGATGCCACCAAGATGCAGTCTTTGCCTTGGTAGTAAATCATATAAGGCGATGGGTTGACGACACGTAACGCGCGGTACACCTCGAACGGGTCGACGTTGGTCTTGCGCTGGAAGCGATGACTCAAGACGAGTTGGAAAACATCACCCGCCTTGATGTGCTCCTTCGTGGCCGCCACCGCACCCAAAAATTCATCCTTGGTCATGGTACTATCCTTCGGCTCGCTCGGACGCTGGCTCAACTCCACGTTGACGTACCCTTGCTTCATCGCAGGTGACTTGGACGGTTGCAAGTCGTCAATCATCGCATCTAACGACGCAGAGCCGTTGGCGTACGCCGCGTCGTCGCTCTCAAACTCATCCGTCAAACACCAGTGCACGGCGTACAGCTGCTTCGTGGCGTGGTCGAACACGACGACATCCTTGTACAATCCCAAGTGAATGTCTGGCAACGAGCGGTCATCCTTCGGCGCCGCGTCAAACCCGAGCTTGGATTGGTACTGGTAGCGCACGGTGTCGTACCCGGTGAACCCGACCCACCCTCCGGCGAAACAGTCAGGCAACCCAGGCGTCTTGCACGCTCTCCAATCCGCACTCAACCGTTTCATCACCTCCATTGGGTCACGTTCCGTCGTCTTCACCACCTCTCCAGTCTTGTGCGTCGTCACCGTGACTTCATAATCCTTTGCCAACACCTCCATCGCGGGACGACGTCCCAAAAACGAATACCTCCCAATCTGCGTCCCGCCCACCACGGACTCTAACAAAAAGCTCGGCGCCTCGCGCGCGTCATCCTTCACTAACAATCTATACGCCAAAATCGGCGTCAACTGATCGTCAAAGATTCGTCTATACAACGGTACGACGTTGCTCCCGTTCTTCCGCGCGGCGTCAAACGCCTCGCGCTGCGCCTCGCGCATCGCCGCCGACCCACTCGCCGCCGTCGCCTGCGCGCTCGCATGCGCGCGCACGCACGCGCCACGAGACACCTGCGACGCGTTCGCGCGCCCGCGAACGGTGCTCACGCGCGAACAACGCGCGAACGACGACGACGCGCCGGTGGCGCGGTAACCCTGCGCCCGGGACACCCCACCGCGCGCCGCGGACGCCATCGCGCGCGCCGCGAACCCGCGAGTGCGACCGCGACCGCGGGCAAAGACACTAAAAACGTTGCGCGCGACGCACCGACCGGTGGGCACACGAGCTCGGCGCGCGACGACGCGACGCAGCGCACAATGACGCGATCGAATGCCTTTATCCACAACTTTTTGCAGCGAATGCATCGCCATTCGCCGCCACGCATGCGCGCGTCGGTGTTCGCGCGCACGTCCGCGCGCGACGGGTACGATGTGCTGCGCGGGGATGACAAGCTCGCGTTCGTCACCGAGCTGTTCGATGTCGTGGCGGAGTCGTACGACCGGTTGAATGATTTCATTTCTCTGGGCGCGGTTCGATTCTGGAGGTGGTGGGCGTTGCTGGACGCGTTCGCGCGCGGCGCGCGCGTGCTGGATGTCGGGTGCGGACCAGGGAACGTGACGGCGTATTGCATGTACACGCATTTGACGCACATGGCGATCGACTGCACTGGGGTGGATTGTTCGGGGAAGATGTTGCAGCTCGCGCGGCGGAGATGTCCTGGCGCGACTTTTATAAAAGGCGACGCTGGAGCGTTGGGCGAGTGCGGCATCGAGAGCGATGCGTACGACGTGGTAACGACGGTGTATACTTTGCGGAATTTTCCTGACTTGGAGCGCGCGTTGGGGGAGATGTATAGGTGCGTGAAGCCAGGGGGCAAGGTGTTTGTTTTGGACGCGTTTCCGCCGAGAGGCGCGTTCGCGTGGCTCTTGCGTTTGTGGTTGACGTTCGCGTTGCCGACGATTGGGTGGTTGTTGACGCGGAATAGCAAGCCGTATGCGTACTTGGCGAATTCTATTCAGAAGACGGCGACGGCGGATGAGGTGAAGGCGATGCTTGAGAGCTTTGGCGCGGAACGCGCGTCGGTGCAGAATTACTGGCCGTTTGGAGCCGCCGCAAAAGTCGTGGCGTACAAGCCCGAGTTGTAATAATGAGCGTCGGTGCAGAATTACTGGCCGTTTGGAGCCGCCGCAAAAGTCGTGGCGTACAAGCCCGAGTTGTAATAATTTTACATGTATTTGTTGTATCAGCTGTGCGTGCAGTGCGTGATTTTATAGTAATTTTATACCGCCGTCGCGGAGGACGACATCGAGCTTGAACGTCGGCCAGTGGGGTACGCGTCCACTCGTCGGGATGCGACGACAGTCGTATGCTTGAGTATTGCTCGAACTTTTTCCGAGTACTCTTCGCTCTTAAGCGCGGGCCAGTACGGGGCGAACGACGCGGCTAAGTTGGTGAGTAATTTCACGCTCGTCTTACGCGGCCTCGAACGAGAACTAATCGCACGAGGCGTGTCGCCGAGAAGCGCGCGAAGCGATGCCGACGCGCACGTCGCCAGCGGGCGAAGCGCATAGCCACCTTCGAGCGCTATCACGACGCGACCGGAACCAATGTCACACAAACGCCGCGTCATGTGCTCGTAGCCAGTCGGGCTTAACATCATGCCGCCGAGCGGGTCGCCGTCTGCGGCGTCAAATCCCGCGGCGATAATGATTAAATCTGGCGCGAACGAGCGCGCGATGGGCTCAATGACAATGTCAAACGCTGCCAGGTAGTCGGCATCCCCCAGTCCTTTCTCGAGCCACCCTACGTTGATGTTTGTGCCGTTCTTTCCAACTTCTTCGCCGGCGCCCGTGCCTGGATAAAACCCATCGCCGTAGCGATGCAGGGAGACGTACATGATTGTATCGTCCTCGAGCGTTAAATCTTGGATACCATTTCCATGATGCACGTCCCAATCCAATATCATCACGCGTTGCACTTCCTCGCGCTCGAGCGCGGCTCGCGCGGCGACGACGGCGTTGTTGAAAAAGCAAAATCCCATCGCTCTCGCGCACAGCGCGTGGTGCCCGGGTGGTCGAACAACCGCAAACGCGCGCTGCACATCGCCTCGTAACACCGCTTCGCACGCCTCCGTGACGCATCCAGCCGCCATGCGCGCGCCAAAACTCGTATCTTTCGTGTAGAAGATGTCATTTCCGGTATCATCGTCCACCGTCGCCACTTGCACGGGCTCTCCCTCTGGATCGAACGCCGTTTGCACCGCAGCGACGTGCGCCGCATCGTGCGCGCGCAGCAACTCTGCATCCGTCGCCTCGCGCGAACACAAAGGCACACATCGTGCCGCGAGTCCATCCGCCTTGATTTCATTCACCACGACGCGATGCCGCGCCGGGCATTCAAAATGTCCAACCATTTCGTGCGCCTCCATGCGCTCGTCGTACACCAACCCAACTTTCACCTTGGATTCCACCGCTGACGATCGTTGTTTCGGCGCCGGCGTCGCGAGCGGTGCTTTCTTTGCCTCTACAACAGGCGGCGGCGTCTGCACGCGCGTGATGGGCTGCTTCGCCGCCGCGTCGTCGACCCGAAGCGCGGCCAAGTCACCGACGAGCGCGCTCACCGCGTCGACGTCTATCGCGTGCGCCGCCGCCTTCGACACATCCTCCGCGCGTTTGAGCTCGTCGCGAACCATGGATAGGATTTCATTCGCCCTCGCCTCCGTCTTCGCGGCGGTGCGCGACGCGGACGACGTGGACGCCGGCGCCGTTGGACGTCGACCGGGGAGGTTCAGCGGTGAGGCGCTGTCGGAGTCTTCGGCGGACGACATGACGACGCGCGGGCGCGGCGAGCGACGGCCCAGCGAGCGGTGCGATGCGGTCGAGAAGGACTGCGTCGATTCGCAAGCGAGCGGCGAGGCGACGCGCGAGGACGCACGGAGGCGTGCGCGCGTCTGAGGCGTAACGGTCTTGGGACTCTATCTATTACACTTCACTTCTTTCTTCTTTCGGGTCGCGTGCGCGCGCCCAGAGCGCGGCTAGGGGGTTTTTAGCGCCGCTAGTGGAGTTTTGGTTTGGTTTTGTCTTTTTTAAAGCGGGCGCTGGATCCCCATCGCTCGCTGGCGTCGCGGTTTCGACGCGGTTGTGGGATTTGCGCGCCGTCGACGCGGCGGCGGCAAACATGTCAGCGATGGTGGCCGTCGATTTGGCGGATATCTTGACCGCAGACGGTCGCTTGTGGCGCGTGCCGTACCAGTCGTACGTAAACGCGTTCGGTTTGATTGCGTCGAGCGCGGTATCGAGCGCCTTGGCGTTCGTAAGCGGGGCGTCGAGCCATTCCGTGCCCCACGCGACATACGTCGGTCCGTTGGACGAAGCCGCGGCGATCGCAATCGTTCGCGCCCAAAACGCGATTTCCTCGTCGTCCAGCACGCGCTCTGTCGTCCCGTGTCGCCGATGCACGCGAATGAGTGACGCCCACGTCGCGGTGTGTTCGAGTCGGGTGAACATGCGCCGCTTCGATGCGCCCGGCGGCAACCCGCGCTGCTCTCGATCTCTCTGCGCCGTTTCGTGTTCGAGCTCATCCGACGCAACCAAACATAAATCGTACTCTTTGCACCAACGCACGGTTTCGTTGCCGACGTCGCCAATCAACCAGTCTCTATTTCTAAATTCTACGGCGACGTTTATGCCTCGCAAACGCTCTCGACATTCTAGAATGTGCTCCCGAAGCGCGTCCGACGGTGCTTGCGAGACATGAAACTGAAACACCACCATCGCGAGCTTGTTCTTTTCGCGCATCGGCGCTAGCGCATCGAGCATGTGGCGCCAAAGCAAGTCTTTAGTGCAATCGCTCATGCTTCGGTACGTCGCGCGCGAGGACGTCGTCGCCAGCGAATCCCTGACGTCTCTCGGCAGCGACTTGACGTCTACGCTCGACGCACAGAACCCACCGAACGCCTTGACAATGAACTGAAATCCATCCGGCGTGGCGTCGACCCAGCGCTTCGCTATCGTCGACGTTGGAATGGCGTACGTCGAACTATCCACTTCGACGGCGCCAAACCACTCGGCGTAGCGCGGGAGCCGCGTCTCCCCGGTGCTCGCCTCGTTGCCTTTGTATATGGAAAGGTTTTGCGATTTCGCCGCCCAGCCGCACGTGGCGTGAACGACGCGGCCGTGCGTTTCGGCGGCGGTGAAAATGTCGGCGGTTGACATCGCCGCGAGCGCGCGAGTGGCGCGCGAGTGATACTTTGAGCCGTTGCCAGCATCTTCTACTGCTGTTGCTTATCATGCGCTACTATTATCTACGTTACTACTCTTGTCGCCCTGCGATACGCGAATGCAGCACCGAGCGTCGCCTCGCGCCATGCTCTCCGCGAGTTCGACTCGAGCCACCGTCTTCGCGACGTCGCCAAACCACACCGGCACATCCAACGAGCAGCACGTCGCGGCGGTTAAAAATTCAACATCGTGACGCTTAAAAAACGCGTGATACGTACACGTGGTTGTCGCAAACGTCGTCACCGCCGCGTCGTCGTCGTCCTCGCGGCTCCACGCGCCCGGCGCCAAGTCGTGACACACGTTGCTCGCCATCCCCGCAAGCGTCTTGCGCTTATCCACGCTCAACATCAGCGCCCCTCGGACTAATCCGCCATTAAACGTCACCGCTGTGCGCTCGGCGCCCATTAAGCTGCGTATGAGCGCCATCGTGGCGTCGTCATTACCTAAGAAGCTCCTTGTAGCCTCAAACGTCGCCAACGCGCGCGCCGCTGTCCTCGTATGCGTCGCCTCCGCATCCCCCATCGCGCGCGCGACGTCATCGTCGCGACATAACGCATCCGCGCGTTCGCGCACGCGCGCCGCGATGGCGTCGCCGCGCCCAGCGAGCGCGGGCACGAGGTCCAGCTGCGCCTTGAGCGTCTTGGTGAACGCGGCGTTTTCAACGTCATCCAACCACGCGCGCGCGCGCGACGGGAGCCAATGGGAGGAGGCGGAGTACGCGCGCGCGGTGACGGCGCGCGCGCGAGGCGTCATCGGCGTCGCGTCGGCGTCGGCGGCGGCGGCGGCGGCGGCGACGTCTGCGGCGTCGGCGGCGCGCGCGCGCAGCCCGCGACAGGTCCAGCGTGTGTACTCAAGTATATTTAACTCTATGAGATCCCAAAAGTACACTCGAGGTCTTGTCATGGAGTGTGTTTTGTCGTACTCTGGTACTTTTAAGACGAGGTGTTCGGTGTTACCTGTTGTTTTCTGCGTTTCGCACGAAAACGCCGGTTCGTGTCACGCGCTCGAGGCACGCCCGCACTTGTCGACGCTTTCGACGCTTTGACGATGACGCGCGCGAGAACGACGACGACGACGACGCGTCGTCTTGCTGCATGTGCGTTTACCGTGCTTTCCGTGTTCATCGCCGCGGTGGTGGTGCACGGGGAGGCACGGGCGCGTGGAGCGCCGAGCGCGCGCGCCGACGTGCGCGCGCCCGACGCGACGGCGGACGTGGATGACGTCTACATGTTCATGGAGAAGGCGCGCGCGGAGCTCTTGGTGAGCTTGGCGAGTCGCGATGACGCGCACGCGCGATCGACGCCGGCGGCGCCGGCGGATTGGATTGCAACCTTCTTCGCGATGCCGGCGGATGCGAGGCGCCGCGCCGAGTCGAGATCTCGCGCTCGCCGCGGCGCGACGTCTGGTTTGCCCGACATTGTCATCGATGACGACGCCGTGGCGTTTTATAACGCCGCTCGGGAATTCGCGAACGCGAATTCGGTGACTGACCCGCGTTCTGGCCGAATGACCATTTCTCTCCGCGATACGCCTTCGTCTCGAAGCGAAGACGAACCGCACCCGTATCAATGGTGGTACGACTTTTTGTGGATTACGCAACGTCGATACATCGATTGCGAAACCGATCAAGATTGTGCGTCAATTTTTCATCGCGGCGAAGGCGACCACTGTTGTGCTTCTGGTGCTGACTTTTGGGGTCATACGCATAATTCGTGCGTGGCGTCGCTCGACGAATGCGTCGCGACGTGCTCAAGGTCATACGATGTACGTTACGGCGCCGCTCCCGAATGCGAGTGGAATCAGTTCTGCTGCAAACGCGCCAACGGCAAGCATTATGACGTCTGCGTCGACCGTTTCATTGACTGCGCCGACTATTGCGATCCGATTGGAGAACATCAGTGCAAGAACGGGCAGCATTGCTGCTTCGTTCCTGAAATTGGGTACACGACCTGCGTCGATGACGTGCATTCCGTCGAGTGTCTCGAGCCACCTCCGAATTGCTTGAAAACCGACATCGCCGTTCCATGCCGAGAAAACTTCGATAGAATGTGCTGCGGTGAAGAATGTTGCAACGAAGGCTCGTTGTGTTGTCCGTCGCCGCCTTATCCAAATGGTACGATTGTCTACTTTTGCTATCACGGCCACGAGTGCCCCACGATTCCCATGCCGACGTGTCGAACGCAACAAGACGCTTTCTTGAATTGCACAGTGGATAGTAATCCGAATCCAGAGCCCCAGCCCGTGTGCTGCGGTGATCCACACGATCCGACAAACATGGTGTGCTGCGCAGCGGGCGCCGACTACTGCTGCCCGAGCCAAATCCCCACTGGACTGTACGTGTGCTCGAGCACCAACTGCACGCACGCGCCCGACACGAACTGCACCGGCAAATTCGACTTGGATTTCTGCGGTGTCAACGGCTTGTGTTGCAATAATGGAACGGAGTGCTGCGAAGCGAACGAAGTCTGCTGTCCTACATTCGACGGGAATGGTCTGGTCGTATCCACGACGTGTAAACCAAACAACGAGTGCCCGGACGCCCTTTGTTACTGGCCGCTTCAGGACTGTCCGAATAGACAAGTGTACAGCACGTGTGGTGGCTGCGGAAATGGAAACGATGGTGCGTGCGAACGCTCCTGCGACGTGTGTATTTCGCCATATCTGAACAATCAAATCAATGGCTTGACGTGTGGCGTTCCTACTATAAACGGCGATGAGACGTGCGTTATCCGCGGCATGGGCCCGCCGCCTCCGTTGGGACCTTCAGAAGTATTTTGCTCGTGCAACAACGGTATGTGCGGAAGCGCCCTCACTCGCGGTTGCCGAGGGGTAGGAGGTAACTGCTGCGCCTGTCAAGGCTCGGGCATGGGAGCCAACGGTAACGGGTGCGCATGCAACAGCATTCTTACAAAGAAATGAATATGAATATAAGTAAGCACGACGATGGTGAACAATCCGACGATTCCGTCTAACAATACAATACAATACTAATCTATGGTTCTACCTGTACTAAGCAACTGTATATCGTCATTGTTTCGACATTTTCGATTGTCGAAACTTCCGCGCATCGCGCGACGCGTCGCACGCTCGAGCAAACGTCCATAAACTCGTAAAGACATCCTCTGGTGTGCGTCCACTTTCGCCGCAATATTTCGCGAGCGATGTGAACGCGTCGTCGACCCGTTTGGCTTCAACTGCCATGGCTTCGAGTTGTGCATCGAGATCGAGCAAAAATGCGTCGAATGCTTCGATGGAGGACGTCTCCGTCACTTTGCGAATGTTTCGCGCCCCGTTGACCAATTTTCGAATGACGCCTTCTAATTCCGCTCTCGCCACACGCGACGCGTCTTGGCACGCACTCAATTCACTTGAGAGTGCGTCGTTCGCATTCGTTGCATATCGCGCGTCGACGAGCTCTAAAACGAAATCGAGCATGGTCTTACCACCCGTACTCGTCGGCGCAGTCGTTCGCACGTCGTTCAATTTATGCAACGAGTCGAGCGTGATGCCGTTCGCCGCGCCGCGCGAGCCTTGATTCAAAAAGTTCCCAACCCTGAGCACACCGTCGAGCACGCGACGCAAGCCAAATGACTGGTGTATCTGTGTAATCGCTTCGTCATATGCAGACAATCCGGCGTGAACCTCTTTGATTAATTCAGGAAACTGCCGAGCGTACACGAGCGCGGTTATTTTGTCCGCACAATGCTCGATGTTTGCCAAATCAAATAAGAAACGTTCCGACGATGTCAAGGTCGATGTATCACCAGTGAAGTGCCGCATAATGCTAATTTCCTCGTCAGATGGCTCGCATTGTAGCAACACGGCGAGACGTTCGAGAGAAAGATCGCCGTTTGGGTCACCAGTCGCGATGGCGCGCACTATTTCATTCGCCGAAACGGGGAAACGCTTGAGCATGATGTTAATGTTGTTCGATCGAGGAACGGGTATGAGCGTAGGCATACCGAGCACTTGCTGTTCTTTCCCTTTCGCTGGAGCGGTTACCGTAGCCTTGATCTCGAAAGATTTTACGATAGATTCGATTTCCGACGAGGACAACTCGTCGCCTTTGATGTCCTGCCACCACGTATCGCGAACGACTGGAATTTTGTCCCAGTATATTTTGCGAAGCTTCGGACCTTCTTGGACTGGAAGTCTTGGCGCGAGCGAAACCGACCGAAAAGACGGTGGTGGTGGTGGTGGCATTGGTGCGCCAGGTGCGCGGGAAGGTGGCGGCGGCGGTGGCGGTGGCGGTGGCGGCGGCGAGCTAACATTTGCATTCGGCATCGACGCGGATACGCTCATACCTGATGGCGGCGGCGGCGGTGGGGGACGGACTGCCGATGCTGCTGACATACTTGCCGATGTTAACGACGGTGGTGGCGGCGGTGGAGGCGGAACACCAGAACTCGGTGGCGGTGGAGGCGGCGGTGGAGGCGGTGGAGGCGGTGGAGGCGGTGGAGGCGGTGGAGGCGAAACCGCTGGGCCCGTCAACTTCGCGATTTCCTTCACGACCGTCTGAACGCTTGGCTCGGGAAGTAGCGTCAGATCGATGAAATAGTCCATCGGTAACAGATGGTCATCTAAAATATCCATATCCTCCACTTTCACGCGCACCACGCCGCCGGCGGCGACGAAACCAGTGTGAAACGCGTAGCTCATAATCGGATTGCGTTCGTCGCGTTCATCGTCCCCCGTCCAATGATAAATCGTCACCGTCACATCGCCATCGAGCTGAATCCCAGGTAAACCAACCGATGTGTTCATAAAGTGCCCAGTGGGGACGAGCTCCATGCCTATAGGCACCAGTCCGTGCTTGGTGTTTGCGCCGTACCAATCGGGCGCAAAGCGGCTCGAAAGCGACTTTCCGACAAGATTTCCCCTGACGTGCACCAAAGCATACGGCCTAAATCCACCACGCTCAATACTCAATCCGCCGGCAATCACGAGCCGTTTTAATCGCAACTTCTGACTCGACACTGGACTGAACGCGTCGTTCGCTCGAGCGTCGTCGGCGCGTAAAGCCGTGCGCAAATATTCATTCGCATATCGAGTCTGCGACGCCGTCGGTCTCATGTGTCTATCATCCATCAGTTTCGGTGGCACCCCCGCAAGGTCACGTAATGCATCATCTAAAACCAAATCACCATCGTGCGTATAGACCAATAAACACGCCGCTAAAAATCTCAACATTCTCGGCGCGTCGTGCGCGTCGTTGTCCTCCGCTCTCACGTGCAACGCTACCACATTCGCTTCATCCATCGATAACCAGTTCGCCGCGCTCGAACACGCGCTTAATATCACATCTAAACCTCCCACGAGCCCAGGCGTGCGTCGCCATTTCGCACATAACTCCACGACGGCGTGATTAAACATTTCGTACGCCCGACGCTCGAGCGCCGGCGTCTCGCTCACCGCCACGAGCAACGTCGCACCCGAACCTTGCGCGTCCTCAAGCGCTGCCGCCGCGCGGCTGAGCGATCTCGCATACGCCGCATCATCGTCCGCACCCGTACCGGTGTGCTGGAACGCCAGCACGCGATCGGTGACGTACGTCGGCGCGTCCAAGTACGGCTCTCGTCGACTCGCGTTGGCGGTTGACTTTCGAGACGCCGCGAAGAGTTTCGTGAACGCATCCGTCGATGTCGCACCGGCGGCGCCCGAAGTGGACGTGGATGCGGTCGAGGAACTCGCGGCGCGCGATTCCCCGGCGCCCATGGATGGTTCGCGTGCGCGCGTCGATGTGTGTCGCTCGCGGCGGGTGCGAAAAAGCGCGTCGACGGGACGCGAGTAAAATTTTAGTTGAAATTCGAATTGAAATTGCATGTGGCTACCTATCGCGAGGCAAAATAATGAGAATTGAATTGATAATAGTGATGGTGATGATGATCGACCTCTCGTCGTGCGCGTGCACGTTTATAGCTTGGATGGAATGGCTGTGGTGACGTTTGGGTCGTACATGTGCGCCTTGATGTACGCAAGCCACTCTGCGTGCGTAGACACGTCGCGCGGTGCTGAGCCGAGGCCTTGCGCCACAATCATTTCGCAAATTTCAGCCGTGAGGGCGACGCTGACGTCGCGAATGGCGTTCATGTCTGGGAACAGATGTCCGGCGTCAATTTCGCTGTCCGTCGTGAGCTTGGATAACGCTTCGGCGGCGGCGAGGAACAAATCGTCGGTGACTTGGGATGCACCTGTGAGCGCGGCGGCATATCCGAGCGCAGGAAATACGTACGCGTTGTTTGCTTGGGCTGGGAATACTTTCACGCCATCGCGTTGGCGGGTGACTGGATCGAACGGCGAACCGCTGGCGAAGACGACTTTACCATCCGTCCATCGCATGGCTTGCTCAAACGTACACTCCGCCTTGGAGGTTGGGTTTGACAACGGGAAAATGATTGGGCGTTCGTTCAACGCCGCCATAGCTTTCACGACGTCTTCGTTGAATGCGCCACCGATGGTACTCACGCCAATGAGCGCTGTGGGCTTGATGGCGTCAATCGCGGATAACAAATCCGGCTGGTACTCCACGTCGTGCGCAAACGCCACCTTATGTGGCTGTAAACCGCTCAGTCGGCTCTTACACACCAAACCCTTCGAGTCCATGAAATAGCACCGTTCCATGGCTTGTTTGTGCGTCATGCCAGTCTTTTCCATGGCCATCGCGATTAGCTCGCCGATGCCGACGCCCGCTTCGCCGGCGCCGTAGAATAAAATCTTTTGATCCGCGAGCTCACCCCTGGTGACGCGCAGCGAACTTAACAATGCCGCGAGTGTAATCGCAGCCGTACCTTGAATATCATCGTTGAAGCATGGACCGGTGGTTCTATACTTTTCTAAAATTCTAAACGCGTTGGCGTTTCCAAAATCCTCAAACTGCACTAAACATCTTGGCTGCCACGCCCTGAGCTCGCGCATGAACTCATCGACTAGCGCGTCATACGCCTCACCTTTCAATCGCTCTCTTCGTAAGCCCTTATAATTTGGATCCTTCAACAAGCGCTCGTTATTGGTCCCGACGTCCAAGCACACCGGCAAGCACGTCGTCGGGTGCACGCCCGCGCACACCGTATACAACAAAATCTTTCCTTCACTGATCCCCATACCGCCCGCACCTAAATCACCAAGCCCTAAAATACGTTCACCATCGGTCACGACCGCCACCGCGACCGGGGCTTCGCCTGCGTTCGCCCCTGTGCCTCGAGCCGAGACGCCCCGCGCCGACGCCCCCGCGCCCTCTCTCAACCACGCCATCTTCGTCGTCCAATGCTCGCGCAACTTTGCCCCAACGCGCCCGGCGTCGTCGGCAGTAATATACACCCCATTTACTTCGGTCGGAAGCTCGTGGTAGCGCTCGCACGCCTCGCCAACCGTCGGCGTGTACACGAACGGCATGAGCTCCAAAGGCTTGGCCACGAGCGCGCGATAAAACGTCGACGTGTCGCGGCGCTGCAGGTGACGCAAGAACACGTACCGCTCGAGCGGGTCCGCGATGGCGCGAAACGCATCGAGCGCGGTGCGCAGCGCCGGCATCGCGCGTGATGAAGGCGCGCGGCGGCGTGTGAGGCGAAAGATGATGACGCGTCACTCTCCACAGAGCGCGCCGCGCGCGAGCGGACGGCGAGCGGACGGCGACTGAACCGCGAGCGGACGGCGCGCGCGCGCGAGGACGATGCCTGCGCACCGCGTGGAGTCGCTCGAACTCGCCGGTGGATGGCACGTGCGCAGCGAAACCACAGCCATCGTCCCGCGCGAACGCATCGAGCAAGTGGAAGCATCGACGGGCGCGCCGACGACGCCAGAGATGCTGTTTGATTCGTCGCTCACGTTCACGCACGCCGAGAGTGGGGTGACGTTGAGTTTTAACGCCGAGGACGCGCTGCGTGAGTGGGTGGAGGCGAAAGGGGAGGTGATAAAGGTTGCGGCGGCGGCGACGTGGACGCGCGCGCACGTCGAGCGCTTCGGCGACGGCGCCGCACCCGCGCCCGCGTCGGCCGCGGCGCAACGTGACGGTGACGACGTGGCCGACGATGCGAAGGCTCGAGCGCCGCCGCCGTCATCGGCGGCGTGGAACTCCACGGAGACGTCGACGAGCTACGACTGGACGTTTACCACGCCGTACGGCGGCTCGGTCTCCGTCTCGCCTGCGCGCGCTGCACCAGCGCCGACGTGGGAACCCACATCCTTGCGCATCGACCGAGCGATGCTCACCGAACGCGACCCGATTCAGTTATACGACGAGCTCACGCTGTACGAATCCGAGCTCGACGACAACGGCGTCGCGCGCTTGGCGTTAAAAGTGCGCGCCATGCCCAAATGTTGGTTCGTGCTCCTCCGCTTCTGGCTCCGCGTCGACGGCGTGCGCGTGCGCCTGCGCGAGACTCGATTCTTCTGCGACGTCACCCAACGCGATAAAACCGGCGCCGTGTGCGTCGTGCGCGAAACGCAGCTCAGAGACGAAACGTGGGACGAACTCCGCGCGCGCGGCGCCCCGAGCGCGCCGTCCCAATACCCCGATTGCGACCAAGCCGCGAGCGTGCTCCTCGCCGCGGGCGGACCCGTGCGCATCGACACCCACGCCCTGCACCTCACCCGTGAGCTCGCACGTATAATATAATATAACACACGCACACACACAGACCTTCGAGACCCAACGCGCGCGCTCGCCACCGCGCAGACGAACCGACGCGCACAGGGTACACACACACACACACACCATGGGGTACACACACGCCCGCCCCATCACCATCAACACTAAACCCGCGAGCGCCGCACACCACGTACACACACACCCCGAACGTCCATCACGCATCACGCCACGCCACACCCACCCACCATCCCCACGTACACACATAAATCACCATACACAACCCCATCACACGTCCATCACGCATCACGCCGCGCGCCATCCATCGTCGCGCCTTCCTGGTCGACGATCGCCCATCGACGATCGACCACGCGCGTGTGGCCACGCGTCGTCGCCATTTCCACGCCCCGATGTCCGCCATCGCGTCCGTCACCGCGCCGCTCACCGCGTCCCGCTCGTTGTCCCTTCGCGGCGCGAGCGTGAAGCATGGCTCGACCAAGCCCGCGTGCGTCGCCGCGCCGCGCGGCTCTTTGGTGGTACGTTTTTCGTCGTCGCATGCGTGGCTCGGCGTAATCGTTCGCGATCGATGGATGGATGGATGGATGGATGAATGATGCGGATTGGCGTCGCGCGCGCGCGTGTGGGATGGCGCGCGAGGCGTGGGTGTGATGGATGGGGTTTTGATGCGATCGAAGCGCGGTGGAGTGGGGCGTTGGCGTGGTCGGCGTTGGCGTCATGGCGCGCGCGAGCGATGCACGGGCGGTGTAGGGTCTGTGCGAGATCGCGCGCTGGATAGGCCAATCGTGGGACTCGGGGTCGTCGAGCGCGCGCGCGGCGGCGCGGTGCGCGTCGACGTGGGGTGTGCGGATGCGTGCGTGGATGGCGCGTGCGTCGAGCGCGTCGAGCGGCGAGGACGGCGCGCGCGTCGAGGGCGCGCGCGCGCGCGAGGGGGAGGGCGCCGGGCGATATCCCTCGCCCATCGTATCGTATCAAAAACCTGTCCGTCGTGGACGTACTGTTTGCCCATAGGGGAGGGGGTGTGATCCGAGAGGGCGCGCGGCGCGCGGCGCGCGGTCGCGCGCGGATGTGTGTCGTGACGTGTGTGAACGCGTGTACTGACGTGTGTTTTGTTTTCGTCATTTCGTGCAGATTCGTAACGCGTCGGCGAAGGAGATGCGTGACCGCATCGCCTCTGTCGGGAACACGAAGAAGATCACCGACGCGATGAAGCTCGTCGCCGCGGCCAAGGTGCGCAAGGCGCAAGATGCCGTCATTGGTGCTCGTCCGTTCTCGGAGTCTCTCGTCAAGGTGCTCTTCGCCATCAACCAACGTTTGTCTGGCGAAGATGTTGACGTGCCGTTGACCAAGCAACGCCCGGTGAAGAAGGTTTTGATCATTTCGTGCACTGGCGACCGCGGTTTGTGCGGTGGTTTCAACAACTTTATCATCCGTAAGACCGAACAGCGTGTTGCGGAGCTCAAGGCGCAAGGCGTTGAGTGCAAGCTCATCACTGTCGGTAAGAAGGGTGGTGTGTACTTCAACCGCCGCAAGGATCAATACGACTTGGTCAAGCGCTTCAACATGGGCCAGTCCCCGTCCACGCAAGACGCGCAAACCATTGCTGATGACATCTTCGCTGAGTTCACCTCCGAAGAAGTCGACAAGGTTGAAATGATCTACTCCCGATTTGTTTCCCTCATCGCCGCTGAACCGACTGTGCAAACGCTCTTGCCCCTTTCCAAGGAGGGTGAAGTGTGCAGCGTCGACGGCGTGTGCGTTGACGCCGCCAACGACGAAATCTTCAAGCTTACGTCTGAAGATGGTGAGTTCGCCGTCAAGCGTGTGAAGGCGGATACTGAGGTCTCTGAGTTCGAGGGTGTCATGCAATTCGAGCAAGACCCGAACCAAATCCTTGAGGCGCTCATGCCGTTGTACATGAACTCGCAAATCCTCCGTGCGCTCCAAGAGTCTCTCGCCTCTGAGCTCGCGGCGCGCATGAACGCGATGTCCACTGCGTCCGACAACGCCAAGGAACTCAAGAAGAACTTGAGCCTTGTCTACAACCGCGCTCGCCAAGCCAAGATTACCTCTGAAATTATCGAGCTTGTCGCTGGTGCCGCCGCCGCCTAAATGGAAATTTGATTGGATTTGAGACATGGAACCGCGTCTTTAGAAGCGCTTGATGCGGGGTAGGAATTTCTACTGAATTAGAAAATATAAATATTGCACAAACAATCGCGCGCATTTCTCACATAGCGGGATTAGCGATTGTAATTCAAAATATTGAATGAACCAAACTTTACTCTCGATGCGTCTCGTTCGTTGCGGAAATATGTACATGTTACAAAGTGTCTAAAGGTATTGTACAGTCGCTACGGATACCCGTAACTTGCGAGAGATTTTGGCGGCGTACACAATGCACGAGCCTCAATCAACGCGTCTTCATACTCCGCTCCGGTGACTTCTCGTAATTTTACTTCAAATAGCGTCGCCCACATTTTCCCCGTGACGAAGAGTCTGTCGCTCTCTTCGTCGTACGCGATGCCGTTCAACACTTCGCCGACGTTATCATTCGGTGACGTTGATTTTAACGTTCCCATATTCACCCAGCCCGTGATCTTGCCCGTTTCGGGGTCTATGCGCGCTAAGCATGGGCGCTCAAGGATGTTGGCGAACACCGCGCCGTGGATGACTTCGAGCTCGTTGGCAAAACGCACTGGTTCACCGTTATCCGTAATCGTCACCGAACGTCGTAGCGATGCCACCACACCTTCACCCGTAGGAACATCTAAAACGTGGAGCTTGTTGGACGCGTCCGTAGCGTACAACACCGTGGTGCCATCGTTTAAAGCGTGCGCCGCGAGTCCCCACCCGTCGGAGAGCGGCGTGCGAAACGTCCCCTTCTCCTCCAACTCATGATTTGCTGATAACGTGTACTTCAATCCTTTATCCGATTTCCAAGTGATTAAAAATAAGTCATCGCCTACTTTCGTCAAACCTTCGGCAAACGTAGGCGATGGAATGTCCTTGGCGCCGCTTTTTCTCTCACCCGTAGAGACATCCGTCACACGCACCTGACTCTTCATCCCATGCACAGCTCCCGTGCTTTCGCACAACACACCCTGACCACACACAGTCAACCCTTGCGTGAACGCTCGTCTGTCGTGCGGGTACGCGTTGACGACGTCATAAACGTAAACGCGTGGCGAACCGTCTTCATGCGCGCCCGCGCCCAGTTGAGCCCCACCGACAGCCGTAACGCCCTGCGACGTCAACGACAACGACGACGACGACGACGACGACGACGTTGAAGAGGAGGAGGAGAAGGAGAGTACGATGAACACTAGCACCAGCGTCATCGCCGCCACGCCTGCACTCGACACGCGCGAACCAGTAGTGCGCTTAGACCATTGCGGTGACTGATTAGTGTTCACCGCGCCGTGCCTCGCCATTCTCTCCGTCGCATCCACGAGCCCGCGCCGCTCGTTCGATCGTGAAAACTGCTCCAACGTCGATGTCGCGACCGCCTCGTCGTGGTGCATGGATGTCGCGTGGCGTTCTCGACACTGCTGCGGCACGCACTGAGGGGATAATCTCAAACAATCGAGCCTTGGACGTCACTTCCGAACACGCCTCGTCGCCGCCGACGTCATGGTGTCCGTCGACGACGTCACGAATGGTGCAATGACGGTGTTCCATTACGCGAACCGCGCGTTCGTCACCGTGCGCTCGATTGAGAGCACGACGCAGCGCTGGGGCGTCATCGCGATCGTCGCGCTTTTGCTTCGCTGGCTCACGGCGCCTCCGTCCGTGCCCAAGCTCAACGTGCGCTTGACCGAAGAGGAAGAGAATGGGTATCCCGACGAACGTTTCGACCCGTCTAAGAGTTGGCCCACGACGTCGGTGCCGTGCTACGACCCTGGTAACATGACAAAGCTGTGCGCGGATATGCCGGCGATGCGCGCGGATGAAGTCAAGGAACGCATTGCGAAAGCCGCGGCGGCGCAAAAGATTTGGGCGAAATCGTCTTTTGCGAAACGCCGTGAGCTTTTGCGCGTGATCCAGCGATTCATCTTAGAAGAACAGGATACGATTTGCCGCGTGAGCGCGCGGGACAGCGGTAAGCCTCTCGTCGACGCGGCGTTCGGTGAGGTATTGGTGACGCTGGAGAAGATCCGTTGGTTGTGCAATGAAGGTGAACATTGGTTAAAGCCAGAGCATCGTTCGAGCGGAGCGATGATGTTTTACAAGAAGGCTCGGGTTGAGTACCATCCAGTCGGCGTCATGGGCGCAATCGTGCCGTGGAATTATCCATTTCACAACGTGTTCAACCCGTTGGTGGCCAACTTGTTTGCAGGTAACGCGCTCGTGGTCAAAGTGAGCGAATATGCCAGCTGGAGCTCGCAATACTACGGTCGCGTCATCGATGCCGCGCTTGAAGCCGTTGGCGCGCCGAAAGACTTGGTGCAAATCATCACCGGTTATGGTGAGGCGGGCAACGCCTTAGTTACCGGTGGTGTTCAAAAGCTCGTTTTTGTCGGTTCAACGGGCATTGGGCGCAAGGTCATGGAAGCCGCGGCGAAGACACTCACACCTGTCGTATTAGAGCTCGGCGGTAAAGATCCGTTTATCGTTTGCGCCGATGCAAACTTGAACCAAGTCGTCCCCATGGCGCTTCGTGGCGCTTTCCAGTCGTGCGGTCAAAACTGCGCGGGTGCAGAGCGGTTCTACGTGCATGAAAAGATCCATGACAAGTTTTTGGCTAAAGTCTTGGAGTCTGCGAAGCAGTTACGCCAAGGTTGGGCTCTCAACGCGTCGGTTGATTGCGGCGCGATGTGCATGCCCAAGCAAGCGCAATACGTGCAGTCTCTCATCGATGACGCCGTGAAGCGCGGTGCAACCGTCCATGTCGGCGGCTCCATTGAATTGGGCGCAAAGGGCGGTCAGTTCTATCCGCCGACGGTTATTTCTGGCATCACGCACGACATGCGCATCGCGCGCGAGGAGGTCTTTGGCCCGGTGCTAGCCATTGTCAAGACGAAGAGCGATGAAGAATCCATCGCACTCGCCAATGATTGCGATTTCGGTCTCGGCTCGAACATTTTCACTCGCTCAACTCGTCGTGCTGAAAAGCTCGGTGCGCAGCTTGAGGCTGGTATGACGTCCATTAACGATTTCTGCTCCACATACATGGCGCAGTCGCTTCCGTTTGGTGGCGTCAAGGAGTCTGGTTTCGATCGCTTCGCCGGTATCGAAGGCTTACGCGGGTGCTGCGTGCCCAAATCCGTCGTCGTTGACAGATTCCCTTTGATTATGAACACCAATATTCCCCCGCCGTTGTGCTACCCCGTTGCGGACAACGCATTTACCTTTTGCAAGGCGCTTTCGCGCATGTTCTTTGGCATGACGCTCGGTCAACGTTTCGGCGGTATCGTCGCCTTGGCCAAGTGCTTCTTGCTTCCGAGCAAAACGTACACCAAATACGATTGACCGGCATGATGCCATGATGATGCACTGATGGATGCGTCTCTTGGCGATGCCATACGAGGTGGGAGGGGAAGAGGAGAGACACAAACCCATAATAGATTATTTGCAAGCGTATTCAAGCTTAGACTTTTGTTATTCGTCCCAAACACGTCTCAGTCAGTTTGTCTATCCTCGAAGCGAGCAACCGCAGAGCGCGGCGCGCGATGAAGCGTCGACCCTTCCCCGGCTCGGTGGCTAAACAGCCCCCTCGCACGAAGATCACATCCATTGTGACGACGCTCATCGTCGCGGGCATCACCTACGCGCTCATCGTTCGGCAAATCACGCCAAACTATGTGGATTACTCTCCAGTCACGGATACCGTCACAGACTTTGCAAAGCAAAGCGTGCGCGATGCCTACGTTGCCGAGCGCGTCAAACAGTTGAAACAAGAAGATGACGTACGTCGTGCATCAAGGGAGGCGGTAGCGAAAGAGTCGAAGGTTGAGACGCCTCGTGAGAGCGTTGCGGGTGCGGGATCAGCGACGACGAAGCGCGTGTCGGAGGCGACTTCGGTGAAGGATATATCTGGTGAGCGTGGTTACGACGACGCCACGTGGCACATGATTCAAGCCAATGAGCCAAAAGATGACGAGTGTCATGTACTTCCTTTGAGTGACTATTGGGGTCCTCAGAAAGTGGGTGAAGGGAGTACGACGGTGGCGGATGACGCCGAGTGTTGCGCGCTGTGCAAGCAAACGGCAACGTGTCGATTTTGGCGCACTGATCCGTCAAATCCGGGTTCGTGTTTCACGGGAGTTCTCCCTACAGTGTACATGCCGCCAATGTACGGGCAAGAGCACAATAAGAAAACGACAAGTGGGACATTATATCCAAACACGCCAAAATACGCCGGCGGCGGAAGCGAAGGCTGGGAGACATGCGTGCACACGATGATCACCAGTAATGGATCGCCATACATGAACTGGCAAACGAGAATCTTTTACGAGACGTGGAAAAAGGCGGCGAGCGAGAAAGATAGTATATTGCGTCGGTTTACGCGAGTATTGCATCGATCAACAGAGGACGAACTGATGAAACTTATTCCTACGTGGCGCGTTGACCCGACACACAAGGATTGCGACGTATATTGCGATTATGCCGTTAAAGATCGCGCCCGCGCGATTTACCAATGGTCGCAAACGCAAGACGCGAAGCAGTGCTCGCATGTATTGATGGCGGAAACTGATTATTTATTCATTCGTAGTCCGCCGCCGAGCGTGGTGCTCGCCAAAGGATTTTCATACGGGTTTATGTTTGGTTATATCGTCCCTTCTTATCCGAACGCCAAGCCTGCATCGTTAGAGCTTCACGATGAAGCTAAAGATGGTCCGCTGAAGGATGTGTACCAAACAGGCAATGCCCCACAATGTATTCACCGCGATGATTTGGAGCGCGTCTCTGAGGTATGGGCGCAAAAGGTGGAATTAGGCGAGACGAGCGAAACTGTCAAGAAAGTATTCGGATGGGTACGAGACATGTACGCGTGGTCGTTTGCAGCAGCTGCCGTGCGGCCGAAATTAGAATTCGAACTTCCGCCCGTACCATTCCAGAAGCTCATGATTCAGCCGCCAGCGGACATAACCATCGGACAAGCGTCGCTTATGCACTACACCTGGGGTACGACGATCAAAAACTCGAAAAATGAGAAGGTATGGAGTTTTGATAAGCGCTCGTACACGGGCACATCGTCCAAGTTGATAAAGATTCCGCCCATGCCCAAATGGGACGCGGAAAAAGGGTACAAGTTGCAAGATGATAAGATCATCCAAGAGTCGCAATATGAGGTGATTAGGAAGATGGTGGAGATATTCAATGAAGCCGTCGATGCCATCCAGTAGACGATTAGCACAAGGTTATAGCACGCCACGCGGGTTCGACCGCATCTGAAGTAAGTATGTTGCACGCGTTGCCTCGAGACGCACTAGCGACGTAATTTCTTTGAAGCGGTTAAATCGATTATTACACACACAAAACTGAATGCGTGAATGAGTGCTTCCCACTCAAACATTCCCCAGACTATCACTATAATAAACCCACTCGTCGACGCGTACAACTGTTAATTTGTTTTGCCTATACACTCTGTTCTGGCTGGATCGTTCCTCCAACTGAAAATTACCGAAGTATGTTACCGACGGTGACACTTAGTCCGAATTGGCAATGTTCACGCGAAGCACGCGACCATCGACATCTTGACCATTGAGTTGGTTGACAACTTCGTCGGCCTCGGATTCGCTGCTCATGGTCACGAAACCAAAGCCGCGGGAGCGGCCGGTTTCGCGGTCCGTAATTAAGCGGCTGTCCTCGACGTTACCAAATTCAGCGCAAAGGTCTTGCAGGTCCAAGTGATCCATACCCCAGGAGAGGTTACCGAAGTACACGCGACGCTTGTCGTTGACCATCCCTCGGCCACGACCGCGGCCACCATCGCGTTCCATGCGCGGGGGGCGATCGGCGCGGTCGCGCGGTTGCGTTTGCGCTTGAGACACGCGAATTTCCCGACCGTCGACGTCAGCACCGTCAAGAGCGTCGATCGCACCTTGCATAGCTTCTGCACTTCCGACGGTAACGAATGCGAAACCACGAGATCGACCGTTCATTCTGTCGATCACGACGCTTGCTTCCTGCACGTCAAAATCGGAGAACACGCGGCTGAGCTCTTCGTCCGTCGTGTTCCAGCTCAAGTTACCAATGTAGAGCTTGTTTTCTTCGCCACGGGGCGCCGACGCGGCATCATCACCCTCGCTTTCACCCGCTTCGGCGACGATAGAGAAACCTCGGCTCGGGAGAATCACCCGAGAAGACGCGTGCGCGGATCTACCTTGATTGGCGGCTACCTTGGCCGCCATGGCATTGTAGCTTCTCAACGCCATGCCGCGGACGGGCGCGAAAGTCGAGCAACTCGACATGATTCTCGAAGAAACAATAATTTCTTGATTGGATTTCGCGGTCAACGAAGTGAACGCGCGAGCGGTGGCGGCAACAAGAGCCTGTGTGCGGCGCATGTACTAGGTCGCGGAAGAGTGCGCGGTGATCCTACAGAATCGGCCGAAACGCACGTCTAAGGGATTTGGCGAAAGGAGTGACGGTGAAGTGAGACGTAGAGTTAACTACGAATATACTTTTGGCGTCTTTTCGCGAGGTTTGATGGGCGTGAACGAAGTCGCGCGCGTCAAAGTGGCGGACGCACTTGCGTCAAGGTTAACCTTGACGAAGTTGCGCCACTAATGTAAACATACATGTGCCGGTGAAGTCGCACTTGTCACGCTGAAGCGAACGCTGGGCGCGTAATTGATGCATCAATTATATTGATTTAGTTGTCATTACAATGGCCTGGATAAGCTAAGAGGTCTGTGGTACAAGAAACTGCTAAAATGATGTGTGTGTCGAGCGGCGGCTGGCGGCTGAAAATATCTTTGGCTCTGGCGACGTCGACGATTGCGGCGGCATCACTGAGCTACTATTTATCGACGCCGTCACCCGTGGCGCCAATAGCCCAACCCATCATTGACTTGAGCGAATTCACAAAACCAGGGGAATTAATTGCATTTTGGTTGTTCGCATCCATTGGCGACAGTGCCGAACGCTTGGATGGCCACTGCGGCGAAAGCAACGTTTGCTCTACATCTGTGCTCCGAGTGCGTCTTTTCGACGTGCTCGGAGCGTTTTCGAAATTGACATCACCTCTAAAGTGTACTGCAGCGCCTGAGTTACGCGTCTTGCGCTTACTCGTGCGATTGCCAACGCCTCCCAGTTTGATTTCAGGCGGTGGAGGAGCATTTGATGGTCTAACGAAAAAGCTCGACAATCTAGACTTCCCACCGGCTGCGCGCTCATTTGGCTTTTGCGCGGTGACCAATTCGGCGACATCGGTTACTGATGCCATTCTCGGCATGCTCACCGACGCTTCCGCTTGCTTACGCTTGTACGTGCGCGCGTCCTTGCTTGCTCGCTGCGCTTGGTGCGTACGAATACCAGTCGGCGAGATCCACGGCGCCTCGTTCGCCACAATTTTCTCATCATCGCTATCATCAAAAGTATGCAAAGCGCTCATACCGCTCGGTACTGGTGAAAAGAGCAAACGAGTTGGGGCGAGACCATTCGGTGATGGCTGGCGGCTTCGCAAACCACGCACCGGAATGTCATCAAAGGCTTCGTCAGACACACCTGGAGCGGACGCCACAGCCGTGGTCATCGATGCGGGGCGCACATGCGTCTTAGCATTGACTGCTGCCGTGCGAGGCTCAACAGTATTTTCAATCTCTTTGAGAGCCCTGCGGGTAGTGCGTCGAGAGCCAGTCGGTTTTTGTACAGATACTGAAGGCGCCGCCGCCTTGACAGACTTCGCACCACCTTCGACAGTGTTTCCACTCGCGAGGATAGATGCTAAGAATGCATTTGGCGTCGCTTTTGCCTCTGCGTTCTTTCGCGCAGATCGAGTAAACGCTCGAGACATCGTCTTGCCTTTGAACTCAGAGGGCGTTTGCTTAAAAGCGCTCGCCAAAGGCCCGAGAGAACCGAGCGAGGCGAGGGAAATGCTCCCCAAACTTCCGGTGCTACCGATAGGAGGAATTACGCCTGGTGTAAACCGCATGTGCGCGAACCCACCAGTCGTTGGTGGAGGCATCATTTCTGCACTTGGAAATTGTGTGTTTTGTCTTTGATCTCCAGGAGTGCACAACGAAGGCAAATCCGAGGTGTTCAACACGTCACGCATGTCAGCGCTGCACAACAACTCAACTGGCGTGCCAAACATCCCGGCGAACCCTGCTGCATCGGCGTCTGGAGGCGTGCCTAGCGGCGACGTCATCATTTGCAACGGCAAGAAGGATAAATCATGAGATTCTGGCGGAGGCATGTCGAGGGTGTCTTGCTGGTTAGGCGAAATCGGCAACTCCTGTAAAGGAAGACTTTGCGCCTTTTGCTGGTGTTTCTTCAACATTCTGCCCGAAAGTTCCTTGTTACGTTTCGTTGGTGCAACACCATTATGCTTGGCGGACGGGCGTTTTGTACCCTTGAGCTTGACTGGAGGCGCTCGAGCGCTCGGAGCGGTGCCGCGCCCCGTTTCGGGCGCATCAGCAACAAGCTTGTCGCGAGGCTTTTCCTGGTTCGATTTGCCGAGTTGCTTATTCACACACATGCCCTTGAATATTTCAAGCAATTCGTCCTCACTGTGTTCCGTAGTATTCCATCCACCCCATGAACCGTCCAACACACATCGAACACGCATAGCCGCGGCGCCCTTCGGGACGTCATTATTCGCCAGAACGCGAATCGGCCCAGAAACACCGCTGCCCAAGAATTCATTGGTATCATGCGTATATACGCCAAATAATAATCGAAAAACTTTGCACTTGTTATACGGACACACGTGGTTGCTCGCCTCATCGATAGAAATGAACAAATTACGAGAATCCTTCCACTTCTCATCCGCCGCTGGCTTCACGGGCGCGGCTTGTGCCGCCGCCGCGCTCTTCTGCGTACGGCCTTGCTTACCAAATCGCTGAATCGCACTGAGAATAGGACCATCACAACCCTTGACACATCGATCACGCGATACAGGTAACCACGTGTACCCATATCCATCGCTCACACCGCTCTTCTTCCCGGGCGCGACGTCCGCCTTCAACGGTTCGGCGTACACCAAGTACACCACCGCGCGCGCCAGCTTGCCGTTATACAACTTCAATTCGTACTCCAACGCCGATTCCTGGAATTGTCGTGGAACATCATCCCCGCATGTTCGTTCTGCCGCTTCAAAGATTCGCATCGTCGTCTCTTCCTCGCGCCCCGCATGCTTCTTTCCGTGTGCCTTTGAAAAGTTGCCGTTGTCCTCCCGTTGACGTTCAAACGTGAGCTCAACCTGGTTATACGACCGCTTTTTCTTCCCCAACTTGTACGCCCTGCGCGCAAATAAAACACAAATAAACTCAGTCATCGCTCGCACCCCGCATCGCACACCCCGCGTCGTCGCATCGCGCGCGCGTCGCGCGCACCGCATCGTCCCATCGGCACGCACCTCACTTCGTGATTCCGCGCTTCATCCTCCCCGCGCCGTAACGACGTCAACTCATCCGCACCGAACGCATACGGCGTGGCGATCGGAACACACATCGCATGATCATTCTCATTCGCCTGAACGCTTGCGGTTTTCGCCGCCGCGCGCGCGCTGGCCATGGTGAGCTCGCCGCGCGTGCGCCGCAAATGCAATCAACGATTGGATTCACGCGCGGCGCGAGCTCCGCGTCGTCTGGCGGTCTACGCGACGTCGCGAGGACGCGATCGGCGGTGGCGAATGGATGTGTTAAAATGTGCGCGCGTCACGCTCGCGAGTGCGTCGTGCGACGGGTCGTCGGCGGCGCGCGCGCGTCGTGGTATGCCGCGTGATTGCGCGCGACGAAACCTTCTAAAAATCGCGGTCTGGATGGGTATACGTGTGTGATAAATAACGTTAAATGTCATACTATACGTAAAATTCGAATTTGGTGTCAGCTGTCGCTGTCCCATCTGTCGCTGTCCCATCTGGGACGATGCGGCGCGACGACACAGCATGACGCCGGCGACGCGGAACAACGCGTTCGTGCTCGCAGTGCTTGCGACGAGCGTTATTTTCGCCACGAGGTTGACTGGGTACAGAGAACGACGCGCGGGCGGCGGCGGTGGCGGTGGGAGAGGAGACGCGCGAGCGGTGTGGTGGAGGCGTGACTGATGACGATGGGCGATGGCGCTCGTGGCGAAGAAGAGGACGAGATGCTGGCGCATCGACGCGTGCGGTTACTATCGTCTGCGACCGCGGTGACGAGTGGGGAGCGTTATAAAAGCGCGAAGCGGCGGGTGTCGATTGAGGATTTACCGTTGGAGGTGTTGCAAGACGTCTTCGCGAGGTGCGTCGAGCGCTCTGGGAGCGCGGTTCCGACGACGCCGAGGCTCGCGTGCGTGAGTCGGACGTTTAGGGATGCGATTAATAGCGCACCAGAGATGTTTTGGGTTGATATTGATATGAGTTCGGGGTTTTGTGCGCCGACGGACGCGAAGATTAAGACGATGTGCTCGACGGGACGCTGGCGGGGCGCGCGAAGCGTAGATTTTTCTGGGTGCGGAAAGTTAACGGACACGACGCTGCGTGTTATTGCTGCTGAATGTCCTCATATTAGCGAGCTCAAGTTTAGTGGCGGCAAGTTTACCAAGGCTGGACTCGAGCAACTGGCCCGTCGTGGTGGATTTCGGTCGATAACGATGGATTTGACGAATCCCAAGCTCACGCCGAGCGATGCGCTGTTCGCGTTGCGCGCGTTCATCGCGCATTCAAGCGATACTCTCGAACGCGTGAGTTGTGGACGCGCTGCGCCGTACTCACCCGCCGAGCGCCGGGCATTCACCAACGCGTCGACGCAGCTGTTCAACGATTTGAAGAAGTGCGCAAACTTGAAGGTTTTGGATTTCACCAATTGCGGCGAAGACGTGCGATTTCCACTGTACGAGTTGCAACGCTACTGCCCGCACGTCGAGGAGTTGCGCTTAAACTACTTTGGTGGCGATCCAGGGTGGACGATCGTCGGCCATGCGCCGGTAGATTTTGAAGACACGTGCTGGCGCAAGCTTCGCGTGTGCGAAGTCGCGGTGGCAATGGAGACGACGAGCGTGGGATATCGTCTCGGCCGTTCGAACATCAACGACGCCGGACTCATATCAATCTTGTACGGCTCGATCGAAACCCTAGAAGTACTAGACGTCACGGGCTGCTCGAATCTCGGTAATTGGTCTTCCGTCGTATGGGACAAGCTCCCGACGAATCTCATCGAGTTGCGTTGCGCGCGCACGCCTCTCGCGAGCGACGAAGCCGTGCGCCACGTCTTGGCCCACCTCTGCCCATCGCTCCAACACTTGGAACTCTCCTGCGTCGCCGCCGCCGCCACGCACGTCACAGACGACGCATTCATCCCTCACTTTGCCCCTGGCTCGGGCCCGCCGCTCGCGCTTCAAACGCTCCGTCTCGCCGGTTCCTCCGTCTCCGAACGCGCCGTGCGCGTCCTCTGCGACGCCCGGCGATTCCCGCATCTCCGCGCCATCGACCTCAGCGCGTGTCGCGCGTGTTCACGAAATATTCGACGCATCGCCGTCGATGCGTTCCCGCGCGAGAACATCCGCGCCCTCGCGCGCGCCCTGCGCGACGACGACGACGACGACACCGACCGCGTGTAAGATCAAGACCGACATCGCGTGGCAGCACACACAGCGTTCGCGCGTAGTCCACGACGCGTGCGCGCATGCAATCCGATCCAATCCGATCACGCGCGATGCACTCCTGTATGTACCACACACCATACACTCCACCATACACTCCTGTATGTACACACACACACACACGCGCGCACGCACGCACACACACATCTAATCTATCGAACCCAGATCCACCCGCGTCGCTCGCCCACGTATGGATGGATGTGGTTTTCGCGCCTTTTTTTTGATGGGGCTCGCGTTCACCGTTCACCGTTCACGACCAGGCCAGGGGCTCGAGCGACCGCGCACACCCATCGATCGATCGAGATATCGAG
>Ga0255763_1000176_pt1 | contig 67984 bp, 39 predicted proteins | sample 041ome_2_FD_179963 | JGI IMG/M metagenome (GOLD analysis project Ga0255763, IMG submission 179963) | Coastal salt marsh microbial communities from the Groves Creek Marsh, Skidaway Island, Georgia - 041406US metaG (version 2) | ecosystem: Environmental > Aquatic > Marine > Intertidal zone > Salt...
TCGTTTTTTGGTGGAGACGAATGCACCCGAAAACGCTCGAATGCGGCGTAAAAAGTATCCGCGCGCGCGTTTCGTGCGTTTACCGCGCGGTTTCGCGTTCGCGAGGCGTCTTTTTCGGCGCGTTCTCTTTCGCATTTTTTTTTGTTCTCGAGGATTGTGTTAAAACCTGAAAATCCGCTGACCTCGTCTCTCTTCTCACGCATACACGCGACAACAGTCCGCTCCTCGTCCTCTTCGAGCCGTCAATCTCGCATGAGAATCGTCGCCAAGGACCAAAACTCGCGCCCGTCCTTGGACGAGCTCGCCGAGTTCAAAATTAACCCGAACGATACCGGCTCCGCCTCCTTACAAATCGCCTTGCTCACCAAGCGCATCGAAAACTTGACGGTGCACTTGCAAGCGAACAGAAAAGATTACGCCACGCAGAGAGGATTGAAGTTGTTGCTCGGCCGACGCGGGCGATTGCAAAAGTATTTGGCGAAGGAAGATCCGGCGAAATATCAAATGACCATGAAAGGTTTGGGGTTGAAGATTAAGTCTGCTTAAAAAAGAAAGGAGCAGAGTTTTAGTACTTAATATTTTAGCCTTCCTCTCGAGTCGAAAGCTCTCGCGCTCTCGCGACGAGAGAGCGGACGACGACGACGAGAGAAATATATAAACAGTAACATACAGAGAGAGAGAGAGAGTATTATTTGTATAAATAGATTTTGGAGAGAGTTGTTTTTATTCGAAAGACAAAACACGTTTACGTACGTAGCTATTATTATTGTCGTCAAAAGCGACTTTTGAAGCCACGAGCTTCTTGAAGCTCTCGTTCGCCACATTCGCACTCACGTCTTTTCGTCTTTTCATTTTTGCTCTGCCTGTCTGCGGAGAAAAAAAACGCTTCGAATTTTTCGACAAAAAAAAAACAGAGAGTGATCGATCAAAACCACTCTTCTCTACCCATCGATCGCTGTGAAACGCGTCGATAACGATGACGACGCGTAGCAATAACGACGAGAACAACAACGGGAAGAAAGACGACGAGGAAAGCCAAGTGTTCATCTCGCCTTTGGAAATGAGCGAGCGGGACATTTACCCGCTCCTGTTCGTCGGTGCCGGGAGATGCGCTTTGACGACGCTGACGCACTTCCCGGAAAACCGTCAGCGCGCGTCGCTCGTCGTCGATGCGTTCGGAGGGTGGTTGGAGTCGTGGGCCGACCGCGCGATGCGGTTAGGGATGACGCACGCGAGATATCCAATCACGCAAACGCCGTTCGCGAGCAGTTCCATGGCGATTCAGAGTTTCAGCTCGAGGATGGGAAGGAACGAGGAGCTCGCCTATTCCGGGAGCGATAAGTTCGCGCCGTTGCCGTCGACGAGGCTGTACGCCGAAGCGTGCGCGATGAAGATTCGAAGCGACGAAGACGGTGGAATTTTGAAGTCCGTGCCGATCGTGAAGGATGAGGTTACGAGTTTGAGGAAGATTGAAGCGAACGAGGAGTACCCGGGGCTGTTAAAACGAGGAGGTGGGATTTTGGCAAAGACGAAAGGAGGGAAGGAGTTTATCGCCGCGCAGGCGGTGGTGTGTTGCGCGAAAAAAGAAGCGGTGATGCCGGAGAAATTGAAAGCGTTTATGTCGAAAGAGAGTGGCGGTTATGGTCGGGTGAAAACGAGCGAATCGATAAACGTGCTCGATCCCGAGGGCACCTTGAGCGGGAAGCGGCTTTTGGTCGTAGGCGGAGGCATGACGGCGGCGTCGGTTGCGTGCGGAGCGGTGGAAAATAGTAAAGTGAAATCCGTCACGCTTTTACACAGGAAGAATTTTAAAAGACGCGAATTCGACGTAGAGCCGGAGTATTTCGGCGCGAAAGGGTTGCGACCCTTTCACAACAGCGAAGATTTTGAGTACCGCGCGAAATTTATAGACGACGCGAAAGGGCGAGGGACAATTAACGGCGTCACGTGGAAGCGTGTGAGAAGCCATTCTGTCGCCTCAAAAGCGGCAGCGACGACGCAGAGAAAGAATTCACCGCCAAAACTTTGCGTGGTGGAGAAAGCGGAGATTGTGTCCATCGGATTTGACGAGAACACGAAGAAGTTTTCGACGACGATTGAACTAACGGATGTAGCTAAACGCGAGCTTGCGGCAAAACGCGCGCGAAGTATCATCGAGGTCGATGCCGACGATGATTTCCAAGCGTTGACTATGACAGTCGAAGAAGCGTCGTACGAAACGCCCAAAGTTGAACATTTTGATGAAATTTGGGTTTGCTGCGGCACCGTTGTTTCCGCCGAGACCGATCCTTTACTCTCTTCACTTCCCAAAACGAATTATTTCAACGGTTACCCGCAACTGGTAGAAACATCTCTTGTATGGGAGCACGGACCAAACGAAGTATCGTTGGCGAAAGAAAGAGGCGGCTGCAGATGGCCCAAATGTTCGGTTTTTGTCTCTGGACGATACGCGGCATTACACGTCGGCCCGGTGGCATCTCTGCCTTTGGGCTACCGCACGGCGGGGAAGGAAATTGCAGCAATTTCCACAAAGGCGCATAAACAAAGCCTACGTATGCGTGCGGAGAACCCATACGAGAGCGGTTTAGAAGCAATCGCATCCAAAGCATCGACGTCTTTGGAAACGAGAAGCAAAGACAACGCCTTGGAGGACGCATCGAAATCCAACAGGAGGAAAAATCCGCGACTCCCGCCTGTGTTGTGGCAAAAAGTAGGCATCATCGATGTCTCCAAACTCTTGCCATCTGAAAACTTTCCGCGAGTCGATTTACAAACCTACTCTCACGAGGACGTTGGCTTTCAAATCAAAATATATTTCATTCTCCCAGAGGAAATCGAGAGCGAAAACGTCAAGATGGAATTTTTGGAGCAAGCGTTTGAGATTTGGGCCATATGCGCCAAAGCGGCGTACAGGGTGTTTTTACCGAAATTGTATAAAACGATCATCCCAGAGCGATCGTCAGTGAAGGTCATCGCTAAGAAGAGAAAAATTATCGTGACCATGCAGAAATACGATAACTACGAGTGGCGATTCCTAAAAGTTTGATTTTACTTTCTACAATAGCGCTTACGCGATGAAAAAAATTTTGTACGTGAACGAAACATGTCAAAAAAACTTGTTGGACTTTGTATCGTTGGTTTTCATTCATCATCATCATTACAATTCTTCGTGTTTATTCACCATCTTGTCTCCTTTCCTAATTCCACTCGACCATTTACACGCGCCGGTTCCGGCGCAACTTTGCCAGTGATGTTCCTCGTCAATCATGAACAGTGTCACCAAATCCTTAAACGTGGCGCTCTTCACCATCGCTTCGCATTGCATTCCCAAAACCATCTTTTGTCTTTTGCTCGACCACGGATGCGTCAAAATTCTTTCCCTTATGAGCTCCTTATCTTTTTCGCTCAACTCTTTTTCCTCGTCTTCGTGTTGCTTGAAAATGTGATACGCCAACCGTTTCGGGTCGAACCTTTCCGCCTCGCCTTGCTCCAATTTTTTGACCGCATCTCTTCCGTGCAAACCAAAATCCACATCTTCTTTCGCCCTCGCCAACACTGCTACCGCGTGCTTTCCAATGTCCCCTTTCTCGAGTGTCACGCCTTTTGCTTCCAAATCCAAGCTGGACAGTTTCTCCTTCAGCGTGGACGCCGTCACGAGCGCCTCCCAAGCTTTCGCCAACGTCAACCCGTCCTCGTACTTCACCCCGTACAAATCGCCAATCTGATCGCACAGCTCTTCGTCGTCCAATTTTTCCAACAACTTCTCCAGCATCTCCTCTCTCGTCAGCTCCGCTTCTCCTCCCGCTTTATCGACGATATCGGTCAACATCCACTTCGTCTCGTTCAGGACCGCAAAACACGACCCGCACTTCAATCCGTGCGCGAACGCTTGTTGCATGTCGTCCGCGAATAAACCGGTCCCTTCGTCGTCGAGCGAGTACGCCGGTCCTTTCAACGGTTCCGGTTTCTTGTGCAGAGTGTCCGTGAAGTCTTGGCCGAACCTGTGTGTTTTAAATCATCGTCATCATCAGTACACAGAAAGATATTTTCCCCGGGGAGAATCGAAGAGAAAGAGGGACGCGTCAGCAGCGTGTCGGAAAAATGAAAATTCAGAGAGAGAGAGAGAGAACAAAGTAAAAGCAAAAAGAAGACGCACTTGACCGCGCTCGCGGAGCCGAGAAAGGCGAAGAGGGCTACTTTTTTAAACATGTTTTTGTTCTTTCGAGAAGATCAGAGTGAGGTGACTGATCGCGCGCGTTTACGAATGTGAGGAAGGTTGATCGAAACATTTTCCCGACACTAATAAAAATCCGGTCAATTAAGTGCATAAAAATACAATGGGTGTTGAGAACGCTCGCGTCTCTCTCTACGTAGCTCTCTCTGCGTCTTTTTACAAAAAAGTCTACGGGTTAGCCTCGCTGAGAAACCCGAGCGCTTGCAACTGGTCCACGCACGCTCTCTCGGCTTTCACCGCGTGGAGAAGCGTTCTTCTTTGACGTCTGGTTCGATGTTCTTTTTCTTCCATCTCTGCGTCTTCGTGGACGCCTCCGGGAGCGCGAGTAGTAGTACTACTACTACTATCGAAGGCTGCGCTATCGCTATCGCTACTAATGCTACTGCTACTGGAAGGAGGACGGAGAGTTAAATCGCTCGTTCTGTTGTCATTGTTCGCGAGGAGAAGGCCTCTGCGAGAGAGGAGGTTCCAAGACGACGATGACGACGACGACGACGACGAGCGAGAGAAGCGGCGTTGTTTTCGAATCCGTCTTCGCGTTCGTCTTTCGGCGGCGCTTTTCTCCTCGTCCTCCTCCGAGACCTCCTCGTCTTCTCGAACGTTTGGATCGTCGTCGAAAGTATCGCTCGAAGGTCTCGCGTACACCCAATCTCCATCTACCGTCCATCGCTTCTCTCTCAACCAATCTTTCTTTTTCGGTGCATTTTCACCTTTCTTTCTCTTCGGGTAATACCAGCGCTTCAACTGCTTCCCGTTGAATCCGTACAGCGTGACTTTTTCGCATTTGTGCAACAAGAGCAACGTCATCACCATACCGCTGGACGGATGCTCTCCGAGTTTTCGAAAATATCTCGAGTTGGCGTAATCAAAAAATCGCGGGTTTAAGCCGTGCGCTTTCTTCTCGATCAATCGCGTCAACTCGTCCCTTTTGCCGCACGGCGCTCGACTCGCTTCTTGGCACCATTTCGCCAACACCGCCTCTCCATCCTTCTCTCGATAACCTTGAAAAATAGCATTCGTTAACCTCAAACTCGTCTTCCCTCCGACGTCAGCTTCGTAACCTTTCGTCGGTGCGTTATTAAAGCGAACGACAATTTCATTCGCGTCGATTTCTGCGCCGAGATTTGATCCCGACATGCTCGCGCCCGAAGAGACGAGCGCGCACGACTTTGCCGCCGCGCGGCGGCTTCGACCGCTCGTGCCGAATACGTCAAATTCAGGAAGCATCGCCGCAGTTTCTTCCGAAATATCTCTCGGTGCGCGCCAGTAGTTGCCCTCGCCCTCGTCGCCGTCTTCATCGTTAACTTTCGCTTCCCCTTCTTCTTCGCCCATCGCCGCCGCCGCCGAAGAAGAAGGAACGACCGCGTTTCGGTGCAAAGAAATCCACCCACCATCGAAAGCGCCATCGACGCACTCCGGAAGATTCGCTCGCAACTCCGCGCACGCTTCCCCGGCGAACAACGCTGGACACCCGCGGCGCGCTTCGGGTTCGTCTCGCGAGGCGGCGGCGACGTGAAAGAAGAAGAAGAACATCGCCAGAGAACACGACACCAACGACGACGACGATGGCGTTCGAGCGAATGCGCTTTTGAATGGAAGAAGCATTCTTTTTTAAACCGCTGCTGTCATCATCGAGCGCTCATCCGTGCGCGCGTCTGTGCGCGTTGTCCGACGAATTGGTAAGGGGTCTCTTTGTTTTTTGGAAACGGAGAAGAAGAAGAAGAAGACGAAGAAGAAGCGCTTTGCGTTTACGAGAGAGGTGTCTTCGGTTTCTTCTTGTTTAGATACAAGTTGTGAAGTGATTACAAAAAAAATTAATGTATGTGTCATCATCGTCGTCGATACTTTTCAGTAAACTCTCAGTTTCTCTCCCTCCCGTTATACTCTCACGCTCTGTTCGCGAGCCACTCGCACATTTCCTCGCCGATGGGTTCGCTGTACCCCTTAACGTGTTGCAAGTCGTGATGGAACGCGTTCGAACATCGAACCATGGTTTTATCCTTGGATCGACAGCGCTCGATGAAGGACTCCGAACCGGAACAGTCCGTCATGGGATCTTCGACGGAGTGGAAGGCAATCACCGGGTGGGTGAACTTTTCAATCACGCCGGGTTTGTTTAAGCGAACGGTGCCGAAATAGCACTCCGCGGCCGTTCTCGCGCGAATGCCGCGGACGCCGGAAGGCCAGCAGAGCGGATCTTCTTCCATCTCTTTTTGACAGAGCGGAAACTTTTTGTTCTTGTGCGTTTTGCCGACTTCCCACGTCGGGGTGAATATGGAGAACAAGCGCAAGATTTTCAGAACGATTCTGTTCGACGCGTGCGCGCGCAGCTTCTTCAAGGAAAGCATCGGACACAATAAGACGACGCCGTCGCTGTATAAACTCGGGTACTCGATCCCCGCTCTCGCGACGACGAACCCGCCCATCGAAACGCCCGCCGCGAACACTTTCTTTCTCCCAACGCTATCTTTACTGCTACTACGCGTGCTTCTACTTCGACTACTCGTTCTACCAGCGCTACTTTTCTTGCTATCACTTCCACCGTTGTGTCTCTCCCTCACGAGCTCCATAAATAGCGCGTTATCTTCCACCAAATCCGATTCGCGTTCCATAAACGCCACGCAGCCTCTCGCACACTCGCTCCTCCCGGCGCCTTGGTGATCGTACCCGTAAAACGTAAAACCTCTCTCGTTCATCATCTCAATCCAGGAATTCTTGTATTTGTTTCTCGGCGTGCCCATCGGGTCGCTTTGGAGCCACTCAAACATGGCGTGCGCTCCCGATCCGTGCGCGCCAACCACGATGCCGATCTCGTCGTCCTCATCTTCTCCATTTTTCTTCGTCTTTGTCTTCTTCGCGTCCCACGCGTACCATCGTATCTTCATCCCTTGCGCGTTGATAAAATACCCGGTCCGGCTCACGTTGGCGGATTTCAACGCCACGGACTTTTCCCACTTCGACCGAGGGATGTGGTGCAAAGGGTCTCTCTTTTTCATTTCTCTTTTTGTCCGCGCGTGTCGTTGTTTCTCACCGGAAGAGTGAGAAAATTTTGGAGAATGAACGAGTGAAAAAAAAGGGAAGAAGATCGATCTCCTCTTTCGCGAATACTTACGCGAGCGCTTTTTATTATTAGATGATATATTACACACGATGACTGTTACTACCATCAGTTTGCGTTGTTGTTCTATACACTCTCTCGTTTTATCTGTGCGCTGCCGCGTGGCGCGCGCGTTTTCTTTTTCTTTGATACATGTTCACCTTAAAAACCAACGCTCGGCGAACCGAGGGAAGGAGGAGGCCTTGGCGCGCTCTAAAGCGTCGCGAGATTCGCGGAGGAGAAACTGACGCTCATCCCAAACTTGATCGGCACCGATTTTGTCCGCGTTGAAATCTAAGAAGGCAGAAGCGTTTACTGCTATTGTTGTTGTCTTCGCTTTGTCGTCTTCTTCGCTCAATCGAATGACGCACTCGGCGATGGCGGCAGCCGTGTTAGGGTCCACGCGGTCGTCGTCCAGTTCGCATTTGACTCGTTTTTCTAGAATTTTGCCAATCATGACGTTCGTGAGTTGACCTTGGATGCCTGAACGGACTGTTTCGTCCATTAAATTGACTCTTGGGACCATCATTGCGTCCGCTAAGCTTCGACTGACTGAAAGCGCGACGAATGGCGTCGCGCCATTTGAAGTTGACATGCCGCCGATGGATTCCGACCAGCGAGAGACGAGCGAAACGCATTGTTTCAAATGCGCCCCAGCGGAGAAGCTCACGACGCCTTTTCCCGGGACTAGATTAGCGACATCTTTGATAAGATCTAAGGTATCGTTCGACGCTTCCTCCAACAATAAAATTGTTCGAACTAATGCGTTATCTAATCGAGAAAGTATCGCTCGTAAGATGGCCGCATTGGCAATCGCCAAGCCCGGCGCTTGGTTCGCGGTTTCGTTGACGCCGAGGAGAATCGCAGCACGATCCAAAGCACGAACGTAGACGCGCCCAACGCGTTCGCCGTCACCTTTTAGTTCGTTTCGTTTTTCTATGGATTCTGCCGCACACTCGTCGTCGCTCGTGCACATGATGCATGGATACATCGCGCGGCGCCACACAGCTTCAAACGCAAACGTGAACGTTTCGTCCCTCAATTTTCTGGCATCTTCCCAAGCAGCGGCAAAATTGTTGCCTTTCGATTTCAAACCTCTCGCGAATGCAGCTATTTGTACCCAAATTGCAACCAATTGCTTCGGTTCATCGAATGCGTAACCTCGAATGCATCCACTAAATGCGTCGAGGACGCGATAACACCTCTCTTCTCTTGATGCTTCGTCTTCTTCTTCGTCGTCTTGAAAGGCGTACGCAAACAACGTCTTGGCGACGACGAAATTCTCCGTCGTTTGCGGCGTTCGAACGAGAGCGGCTTCAATGAGTGCGCTGTGTTCTTTTATAGTCGTCGTCGTCGCTTGGTGTTGGTGATGCAACACTCCTCCTTGTTCATCTTGAGGAACTACTGGATCGTTATCATCGTTAACCTCTTCGCCATCGTCCGTTTCCTCCTCATCAGTTGAGTCTTCGTCAACAATAGCCCTGGTTGATTTGAGACGGTCGAATTTTGTGACAACAGTCGTGCTTCTTTTCGCCCACGGTGGAATCATATCCCCGTCTGAATCGTTCCCACTCGAAGAGTACGCATGACCGGCTTCTCGCATGATGACGTCGGATTGGTCGTCACCCAAAGACGATTTACGCATGGCGAATTCTAAGGACGTCCTCGCCTTTTCGTTACTCAAATCCGTTCTCAAAGTTTCGATGACTTGACGCAGTTGTTCGATTTCCTTTCTAGCCTCTTCTCGTTCTGAAGATGCTACTTTTAAAGAATTTTGCGCCGCGGCGATTTCGGCACTCTCGTTGTTTTGTTGTTGGCTTCGCGCCGCCGCCGCCATATTTTGCTTCAGAGTCTGCGCAAGATTCTTCAACTGTTCGTTTTCATCTTCCAGTCTGGCGTGAGAAACTTGCGTGGCTCCGAGCTCCAACTTTGTTTCGTCCAAGTTTTTCTTTGTGCGTTCGAGTTGTTCAGATATTCTCTGGTTCTTTTGTTGCTCTTCAGAGAGGTCGTCTTTGAGTTCGGAAATTTCATGCTCGTATCTCGTTTTGACCATTTCTAGTTCTTGTTCTAGTTGTTGTACAGCGCCTTTAGTATCGGTCGACGTGCGATTAGTTGGTTGACTCTCCGCGTTCAAGAGAGATGAGCGAACGCCTTCGGACCGATTGCCCTCAGAACTCGCGCGAAGACTCGCACGATACTCTAAATCCCAATCTTGTGAAATGCGCTCAACCATGGAGAGTTCAGAATTTTTCGTCGGTGACGAGGGAGCATCGCTTCTCGCCGTGTGCGAAGAAGCGGCATTGTTATTACTGTTGTGTCTCTGCGATTGCAACAACAAACTTTCCGCTGCGACTTGCGGCATAGGTATGCTGCTCCAATCAAAATCGCCTCTGGATCGATCCATGGAATTATTGAAGGATCGTCGGCGCAAATCGTCTCTGTTACTTTCCAAGGAGACGTCCACTAACAAACTATTCGTGCGCGCATTTCGAAACGGCGGCGAGCCTTTCGATTCAAGAACGTCATCTGCAAACAATTGTTTATCCGTGCGAAACTTTAACGATCGTCTCCTAAATTCAGGAGACTTGTCCACAAACATCGGACCGCCCGCGGGATTAGGAGTGCCGTGCGTCGCGAATTCCTCTCGATCTCGTAACTCAGAGCGGTGATCGACCGAACTTCCCGCGTACGAACTTTTTCTATGCGGAGGCGTCGGCGGTGGTCGCGTAGGTCCGGGTGTCAGAGGCGGCGTTGTGCACCGATCGTCATCATCGACGTACGTCTCGTCGTTATGAGAAGTGCGATGCGTGAGCGCATCGTCAATGTCATCTTCATCATCTTCTTGCTTTTCGTCATCATCCTCGTCACTAACGAACTCGTCATCTTCCGTTTCTAAATCTGAATCTAGGAGGAAGCCGTCGCTATCGACTTCTTTGTCGTCAAGAGCATCATTCTTGTAGGCATTGTTGTCAGGAGCATTTGAATCGCCCATACGTGGCGTCTCGCTTCTATCCGCTGCGCTTATCGTTGCGCCCAAGTTATTGCTCGGCGACTCGCCATTTCCGCGACGTGCAGCAAACGGATTCCAGTCTTCTTCGGTGGCTTCTTTCTCTTCTTCCTGTTGCTGATGTTTCTGATTATCGTGCTTATTGGAAAATGGGTTCCATTCTCCATCATGATGATCATCATCATCGACTTCATTCGCTTGCGGTTGCTCAGATGCGGTTGATGGTACATTCTCGAATCGGTTGCGGGCAAACATCTTAGCGGTAGATTTGGACGCATCCATCATAATTGCGTCGTTTTCGCTAGACATTGCTGGTCTCGCTGCATTTACTACAACCCCTGCTGCCCCACCCGCACCAAATCGCGACGCGTGTAAGGACGACGATGGTTTCGCCAGCGGCATGCGATTTGTGGCGACGTTTCCGACCGGTCGCTGCCCTGGCTTCACGACGTCCGCCACTGAAAATGTGGATATCGGCCGAGTATCTTGGTCTTGACTACCACCACCACCACCACTACCGTTGCTATTGTAAGTGTTGTTGTTGTTGCTGTTCACGTTGTTATCACTACTAGTACTCGCTTCTTGCTGCTCCTGGTTTAATCTCAAGAAACGATTGTTTTTATTTTCTGGTCCCACGCTCTGAGCGCTTCCATCCGCAGCCGCGGCGAACGAGCTTCCTCCCGTAGGATCCTCCCCGTCGTGTCGAATTGTCATCGTCATTCTCGCTCTCCCACTCACTCTTGGCATCGATGAATACTTCAAAACATTCTTCCCTTTCCCTTCTAAAAACTTCTGCTCCAACTCAACCTCCACCGTTACCTTCTGGCCCATCCTCCCGCCTCTGCGCTCCGGCCTCATAAAATCGCACAAATCGCAATCCACCGTCCCCACGTGCATCCCAGCCACCTTCTTCACCCCTTCCTTCGGTGCTTCCGCTTCGTTTTTGTTCGCCTCTAGTATTAAAAATCGCAGAGATTTCTTTTTGTTCTGATTTTCCGTCATTGTCGCCTCAAACGCGAACGTTTCGTCTGCGAAATCGTGCCTTTCCCAAAGAGAGGGAGAAGAAGAAGAATTGGGGGCATCCCCAATTCGATTTTCTCGGTGCCCTTCTCCTCCTTCTCCGTGCGGTTTCGCGACGGTGCTTCTCGTCACGCCCGATTTCCTGTTCCCTCGGTACCACGCGATTGCTCTCAACGCGTTCGTCGTTTTGTCGTTGTCGTTGTTGTTCCGAGAAGCATCACCATCGCCGCGAGAAGTAGTGGTGGTAGGAAAGACCGGGAGAATTAACTCGTGAATGGTCACCGTAAAATTGAGCTTTTTGGCACTCCCGCTCGTGGCGTTGGATTTTGAGCGCTTAAACATGCTTTAGAGAGAGAGGGAGAAAAATGGAGGGGTCTGTTGCGTGGGTTTCTCTCTCTCTCTCTCTCTCTCTCTCTCTCTGCTTCGCGTTTGCGTTCGTATTTTTGCGCGCTCTCTGATTTCGTGTGTGCGGGAATTCAGGATTGGAGGAGGACATTTTGCGTATCTTAAACCCTAAACACTATTTTGAAGGTGTGTGCTCAGTTTCTTCAAACGCGAAGCAGAGAAGAGCGAATGAATGATGTATACGTTACCGCGCTGTATGCGTCTCTCTATTATGTTCATGCGTTTTAAAACGTGAGCTACTTTTGTTGCAATTCTACGGACATACTTTTTATATTTTCACGCGAAAGGATCGTCGAAACTATCCTCGACTTCGTCGCCGTCGGCGAACGGGTCGACGAAGTTTTCCGGCGTCTTTACGACGTTGGGAGAAGTCGGCGCAGGCGAGACGCCGCTTTGTTGTTGGAGATTAAACAGAGCAGGTGCCGATGACTCGCCCCATGTCGCGGTGGTGTTAGTGTTGGTGAAATTGATTCCGTCTACCCCGCTCGGATTTCTCGAATGGTTCGGCGTCGTCTCGTCGTCCGAGAAGAAGCCTCCAGAACTGCCTTGCGAGTACAACGCGGCGGCAACCGCCGGAGGGGCGAAATCTCGCGGCGTTGGCGCGGAAAAATCAAAGCTGTCCGTCGTTTTTGGTTCTTGTTGCTTTTGTGTCGGTTTCGTATGCACCGCAGCTGGAGGAATGAGTGGAGGTGAATTGCTGAATAGGTCATCTTGAAGTTGCGGTTGCTGTCGCGGTTTCGCCGCAACCGGCGGCGTCTTGGTCGTGTTCCACTCGTTCCATTGGTCGAAGCCTACTTTAGCAGCCTCCGGCGTCGGTGGTGCCGGCGTCGGCATTGGTGGTAAAGGTGGAATTTGAACGCCTCCCCAAGAACCGTTTGGCGTCATGGCCGATGGTTGAGGAGCTGGAGGAGGAGGAGGAGGAGGAGGAGGAGGTTGTTCTCGCTCTTTCTTCTCCGCAGCCATGGAAACATTGGCCAGTTGCGTCGTCAAATCTGCGCGTTCATTCGCCACTTGCAATCGTTTTAGCGCTAAGGCGATGTCATTTTTTAATTTCGCAACGTCTCTCTCCGCATTTTCAATCTCTCGTTCCATTTCCGCCGTATTTAAGGCACTCGACGCGCTATTTCCACTCAATTCTCGAAGTTTCGCGTTTTCCTCCTCCAACTGCGCTCGCAACGCGTCTCTTTCCTCTCTCGCTTTCTCTAATCGTTTCGCAATGGAATCGTCACCATCTCGTTCGCTCTTCTGAATCAGCTCTTCGCACATTTTTTTAGCCTCTTCGACTTTTTTCTTTAACTCGTTCGCTTCGCTTTCCGCGACTGAGGCTTTATTCTCCGCCTCCGCTAAATTCGCCTCGCATTTCCTACGAAACAACGCTAAATTACCTAAAGCCTCTTGCGCAGCTTTAGCGGACATTTTATTTTCGGTTTCTCTGTTTTCTTGCGCGAATAAGTTTTCGTCGGCTTGTTTTGCGCCATTTAATTGCGTTTCCGCGAACTGTCGCTCGGCTTCTGGGACTGCAGAGAGATCGAGTTGCGGACCGCGAAAGGTAAACGACGCATCGCTGGTGTGAGATGTAGTGCTCACCGTGGCCGAGACGGTATTGAACTCATCGCGAAGTTGAGAACCAGAGATAAAGCTAAACGTATCTGGTTGCGCGACTGGTGCTTGGACACCAGCAAACATTTGTTGTTGCTGCTGTTGTTGCTGTTGCGGTGCGGCACCGGCAGCAGCAGCGGCAGTATTGGGAGCCATCGAAAACGAAGGCGCGACGTTTGTCAACAAACCAGCCGCGTCTTGATCAAACGGAGGAAATGGCAGCGGCGGCATCACTTCTGGACACTGCATACCCCTCGTCTTTATGACATCTGCTAAGTACATTCCAACCACAAACTCTGGCCACGCCAGCGCACCAATCTTTCTCGCATCTGCAATTTCCCAAATTTGCTTCAAAACTTGTTTCTCCAACCCGGATGCCGCAATCATCGGAGCGCACACTTGCGCCGGAATCGACGCGTTCGGATCATTATTCGTGCTTTGTAAAAACTGGATTTGATATCTCTGGTAATCGCTTGGGCCCATTGGCGGCCAAGCTTGCGAAGAAGCATGCATTCCAACGGCGGGAGGCACCTGCGCAGCAGGAGCAAAAGCCTGCGACGACGGTGGCGGTTGAAAATTGGAATCGAAACCGCTGCTAAAATCAGACGACGTAGAAGGATGAGCGTGAAACCCTGCTGATGCTGCCGAAGAAGAAGGCGCACTACTGAACGCATCGTTGCTAAATGAACCTACCGGTGGACCGGTCGCTGTAAAACCGCCGTCAAATCCTGTTCCTCCGGCAGCATTGAAACTGTCTAATCCACCGCCGCTCGTCTGCGGCGGCGGTTGATCGTACGCCGCGAATATATCGTCGCTCAGCATCGGTCTTCCACTCGTCATCGTCGTCATTGTGGCAGCCACCTCCTTCTGTTCTTGTTCTTGTTGTTGTTCCATCGCGCCGTTCGCCGCCGCTGCTTCGTTCTCGCCGGATGAAGACGACGAAGGCGCTCCACCTCCACTCGGAGATTCCCCTAAACGCTCCCCGCTCTTTAAAACTGGCGTCGGTAAACCTCTCGTCTCTCCGCTTCGCAAAAGCTGCACGTGCGCTGCGGTAATCTCTCGCACCCCGGCTTGTTTCAGCGACACCACCCCCATGGCGACTTTGAACTCTCTCAGGGTTAAAAATCCGCGCTTATATTCGTCCGCGATTTCCCAACACTCGATGAGATCTTTTTTCACCAATTGGTCGAATTTCGTAAAGAACGAAACGGCTTCTTGACCGGAGACGCGATCGTCTCTGTCCGCGTCCGCCAGGGCGAACCACTCGGTGAACACATCTCTCGTTCCCGGTGGTTCGGCCATTATTACGTGCGTGTGCGCGTGTGTGTGCGCGCGATTTGTTTACAAACAGCGAAAGTCTGAGTTTGGTGACGATTCGAATTGGAAAAAAATTTTGACGTGTGAGAAAAGTCAAACCGGAATATGTGGAAAAAAACAACGACGACGACGACGCGCGCGGAGGAAAAGCTTTCGTGTGCGTGTATACGATTACGTCTAATAATAACAACAACAGCAGCAACGGCAATCTCTCTCTCTCTCTCTCTCTCTCTCTCTCTCTCTCTCTCTCTTTCTAAAGTAGTATTAATGTTATTTAAAGTTCCGATTTACCGCTCGCTTTTCTCTTCTTGGCGTTCTCCGCGGCCATCTTTTCTCTCTCCGCGGGATAGGCAGGTTTGATCAACTTCGGGTACTTTTTCAGCGCCGGCGGGTACCGACCCGGGCACTGCCAACTTCCCGGCGGGTCGCACACGCGGTTGTTGGGATCCGCGAGCCAGTTTCGGGATTCTATGTCGACATCGACGACTTTGTACACGCGGACTTTTCTAAATTTCGTCGTGAAGACTTCCTCGAAGTGGTCTTCGGAGACGCCGCCTTCAAAGGAGACGAGTTTGTAGAGTAAAGAGTTAGCCATCATGGGCGTCGGTCTGCCTTGGCGGTCGACGCCGAATTTACGGTGGATGTCCATCATGTCCACGGTGCCACCCTTTTGACCGATACTGGCGCCAATGCGGAAGAGGTGCGGCGATTTCGCCATATCGTCGGAACCGCCGCCCGTCCACACGAGAACGTAATCGGCCAAGTGACGGATGACGTCGTACGCTTCATCTTCCGGAGCGGTGAGTGTTCGCGCAAGGTTGGCAATGTGCTCGTGGTTCCACGTGTTTCCATCCGCAATGGAGGTGCGATTGGCAATACCAGTGATTTGGTAACCGTAGTCCCACCATGCCATGATGCGAGCGTCTTCCGGCGTGTTGTCTCGAACCCACTCGTAGGCGTCCATGTAATCGCGAACGAGAATGACTCGTCCGTCTCGGAGTTGGCCTTTGAACATTACAGACGGCATAGACATGCCTTCCGCCATATCGTGGGAGTATTGCATGAATGCAGGCCACATGGTAGCAAAGTTCGCGAGACCGAGACAAATAATCACCAGACGAAACAGGACGGAAACGTTGGAGTGGTAGACTTTTGAGACGGCTCCTCTCGGGTCGTTGGCAAAGGATTCTTTATTTTTTGCGCTCGAAGAGGAAGAGGCCATGTTGCCGTTGGAGTATTTCTTCTTCATTTTCGTGTTGGAAAGCTTCGCCGGCGGTTCGTTCGCTTTATTATTTGCCTCCCCTTTCGCTTTCTTCTCGTCTTCGTCGACGTGGAACAAAACGGATTGGCCTTCCAAGTATCGAACGGCGTATTTCTTGCAAATCTTGTGCAAATCGTCGAGGGCGTAACCAACCGCGATCCCGCACAAACTCGCCGCAATCGGACCTAAGAAGATGATCAAACGAACCATTCTGTTCGCGAAATAATACGCTACGCACGCGTACAACGGTAAGAACAAAGATTGCGGATTGACGTGCGCAAAAAAGTGCGCAACGGCGAAGAGGAATCCAATCGGGGCAGTCATGAACATGGACTGATGCAGGTACCTCTCGTACGCGTCCGCGGTCCCCGGTTGATGTTCAGCGACTGAATCTACCAAGGGGTTCCCAGTTTGCGTGTGTTTGATGAACAAACCACGCACGCGGACAGACAACGGTCCAAACCATCCGGTGGGCGCCAAAGCCGCACAAATAGCGCACGCAATCGTAGCCGCTCCCGTGTACACCCTTATTCGTAACTGCCACGCCTTCTTCCTGTCGCCTTGCAGCTTTTGCTTCTTCACCAACATCTCCCCATACCCGATAATGTTCAAACCGAAAAACACAAACATCGGACCGATTTGCTCGGCGCTTTTGATCGGTTGTAACCCAACCACTGGAAATTGAATCGCTCCCAACGTACCCACGATCCAAAACAACGAATACGCCTTTCTCAATGCATCCGTGTAATGGTTCAACGCGACTAACGCCGCCGCGTGTAAACCAACCATGTTCAAAACGAACGTGTACCCGCCCCAAGCGGCGACCATGTACACGTAGCACAAACCGGCAACCGCGCCCAACGGCCACGACTTTTCGTTTCTATTCGACCTCGCCCACGAGTAAAACGTCAATATCATAGCCGTCACCGCTAAGGACTCGTTATCGTAACCGCCCGCGATGGATCTCATCGTGTGCGCCGGAATCACCGCCATAATCAACGCCGCGACCACCCCGGCCCACGTGCTCCCAGAACACTCGTACGTCAACATTGCCGTCAATACTGTCGCCGCCGCGCCGAACCACGCCGGAAAAAACACGCAAGTATCGTTCAACGAAAACGGCGTAAACACATTAATCACCTTCCACAGCGTCACCGCGGTGATTTGCATCCCGGGATAAATCGTCGACCCGACCGGTCTCCCCAGCGGGTACCAGCTCATGTAATCGAACCAGGTGGAAAATTTCTTCCATCCGTTTTCCGCTAAATATTGCGTCGCTCTAAAGTTGAACCACGGGTCGAATTCGTGAATGATCCTCCCGTATTCGTGCACCGCCATCAATCGAATCGCGTACGCAGAATACGCGGCGTAGCCGATTAAAATCGCACGGAGGAATCCCGAGAAGGACGCATCGATGAGCGCCATATTGTTTCTTTTCCCGGCGTGTGAGTAACGTGGGAGTGAGCAAATCAATCGAATCTAATCGAGAGAGAGAGAGAGAGAGAGAGAGAGAGAGGCCGCCTTCCCCGCGATCGTTTCAGACACGAGGCGAGCGCTCTCTTGCGTAGTTCGATGTAGAGGAGTTTCTTCTTCTGAACGACAACGCGCGCAAAAACAAACGACAGGACTGTCCTGTGTCTCTCCGTCGGTCGCGGTGGTGGTGCGCGTGGGTACTCCTTTTTACGTGAGTGACGCGCGCGCGCGAATTGGAGAAAATTGATTGACTTTTTTTTCTTTTCTTTTTTTTTCTGCGTTTTTGGGCTTTTTGATGCGTGACAATTGATGTGGTGGTGATTTTGCCGCTAAATCGCCGTCTCTAATCGCTACTATCATTACTATTACTACTACGACGACGACTAAAACTACCGTGAATAAAAACTATCATCGCATCACCTACGAAGTGCACACGTTGACGTACCCGCTGAGATGCAACAATCTGACCAACATGGTATCGAAGGCCCAATCGTGGAATCGAGACATGCGAGGAGATCGAGCGTCGTTGCGTTTGTTCAACATGTCCATGCTGTAACTGAAACCGAATAAGTTGACACGTTCGCACATTTGCATGGCCATGTACATGGCGTGGATCCCGGAGTTTACGTTGGTTGGGCACTGGAAACCTTTATATCCCAAACGGTGTAAATCCGATCGAGATTTGAAGTAGCCGTTGATCATGTATTTGATGACGTCTGGGGCCATGATGGCGGTGTTTTTGTTCGCTCGTAAAACCGGAGGGAGGAACGGGAAGGACATGTAGTTCCAGAAGATCCACAGCTCATTTTCGACGTCTTTTTTATCTTTCGCTTTCGTGGACGAAATGTAGACGTTTTTCGTGCTCTTCATGGTCTCCGCGCGCTTTTTGTTGAACACGCGCAAGGTGGATTTGACTCCCGTGTAGTTTTGCCAGACGCCACTGGACACGAAGGTGTTGAATCGAATGACCGCGTCGTGCTTATCGATGATTTCACCCATACCGTCGCGTTGTAAGCCAGGACCGTTACCTACCAAGGCGCATGTTTTATACGTTCGCGTCGTTTCTTTCTTCGCTTTCGGCGGTGGTTTTGTCCCGATATACGGGTACGTTTCCGGATTGCCCGAAATCGATCCGCATCCCTTCGCTTGCCCGTTGACGATGATACAGTTGACGTAATTTTTCAAAGATTTAATGCCATCCAAGTTTTGCACGGCTTTAAAGACGTCTTCTATGGCGTGCGAGCACCTGTTGGTTTTCAAGCACCCGACGATGGCGTCTTCACCGGCCCTTATGCTTTTCTTCACGCGTTCGCTCGCCGCGCACTTTGGTTGTAAAGGCTTATATTTCCCAGCCGGAAGTCTGTACGCCAAAAGCTTCCTCCCGCTCGTCCTATCTTCTACCGTTTCTTCTTCTTCTTCTTCTTCTTCTTCCGCGAAATCAAAGAGCACATTCCTCCTCCTCGCGCTCCTATCTCCTCCTTTCCCTCTCACGTTCCCGTCGTTATCCTTCTTCCTCCCGGCGTCGAACGGCGACCACGGTTCCGGCGCGTTCAAACACCGCAACCGCGCCAACTCCATCGTCCTCGCTGGTTCCTCCGGCCCGCGCTGCGCTCTCGCTCCGTGCCCTATATCTCGCTCGATGTTTTCAATTATTGCTTCCGGGAAGTTGTTTTCGTCGTACTCTCTCTTCCGCTTTTCCGGCGTCATCCCGTCTTCTTCTTCTTCTTCTTCTTCGCCTTCTCGCGCGATAATCAACTCGCCTTCAATCCGTCGCTTCTCCTCTCTCAACTCTTCCAATCGACTGGATAACTTCTCCGAGTCCACTCGCTCTAAATCGTTTATGCTCGCCGCGGAATCTTCCCTGAAAACGCCTTCGTCGCGAAAAGAAGAAGAAGAAGAAGAAGAGGAGGAGACGTTCTCCCAGTCGTACAGCGCGACGAGCATGAACAGAGACGCGAAGGTGACGATGTACACGAGCGATTGTCGTCTCGTCGTCGTCGTGCCGTTGCCTCCTCCTCCTCCGGGAGAAGAAGAAGGCAAAGAAGCACCGCCGGCCATTTTAAACGTATATATATACGTATAGCGACGAACGCGCGAGCAAAAAAAAGTAGGACTCTCTTTTCTTTTTCTCTCCACGTATATGTCGTCTCTCGATTGCGCTTTGCGCGTGCGCGTGGTGTGTCGTGCGGTGATGATTTGCGCGCTTTTTTCTCCCCAAAAATGAGGGGCACACACCAAACCCTAAACCCTAAACCCTAAAGAAAATAAAACCCTAAACAAATCGGATGCGCTTGTTTTTTTTCTCATTCGCATCCACACAAAACCTCTCGTCGTCGTCTCTTGCGAAAAAAAGAAGATGGCGGAACAAGGACCAAAAGTAGGCGACGCGCGAAGTTTGTGGAACTTCACCCCTTCTCCAGGTACGCGTTTGTTTCTTCTTCTCTTTTGTTCGCTTTGCCTTTTTGGGCGCGACCCTTTTCTCGCGCGTTCTTTTAAAAGATGTGTGCATACGCGTCGTGTTGCATTTTGAAAATTTTTGAAATCTGTTTTTTCCCCAACACACGCACGCGCTTTGGAGTGTTTCTCTTTGCGTTCGTTTTCCGTCCGTCCGTTCGTTGAACTCTCTTTCTCACGCTCGCTCTGTTGTTTCTTTCTCTCTCTGCGCGTGTCTTTTCTGCGCGATGCGATAAACAATAAACACAGGGTGGACGAAACCGGAGGTTGAAAACTTAGTCATCGTTTTGAAAAAGTTTGGCGTCGGGAGATGGGTACAAATCGTCGACTCGGGAGCGCTTCCCGGGAAACAGATCCAACAGTTGAACGGTCAAACGCAGCGTTTGCTCGGAAAACAGTCTCTGGCGGAGTACACGGGTTTAAATTTGGACGTGTTGGCGGTGAAGCAAGCGAACGATGCCTTGACGGGCGAAGATGTGGTTCGTAAGAATGGGTTGATTACCAACCAAGGAGGGAAGATGAGCAAGGAAGAGTTGAAGGCGAAGCGGGAGGAAAACGTGCGCTTGTACGGCTTGACTCCGGAGCAAATCGAGGCGATCGAGGTTCCGAAACCAGTTCGAGATGCCGGTTTAGGCGCGGCGGCGTACATGGGGAAGAATCACAATAAAGGCGGCGTGAACGGCGGATTGGGACCGATGAAGCGCGTCGTGAACGTGGACGAGGTGAAAGTAGGAGAGTTGAACGAAGAGGAGAAAGTGGAGGTGTTGAAACAATTGAGGAAGAGGTTGTTAGCGGTGAGAATGGCAAATACGACTAGCGAGAACAGCAAAGAAGGTAAATTACAGACAACGACAACGACAAAGACAACGAACGAGGAGAATGCGAACGTTACGGTGAAGGACGTGACCAACGTCGTCGCAAACGAGGCTAAGAAAACAGCCGGGGTGGCCGCAGGAAAGAGAGCCGCGGTGGCGAAGAAGCCTGCCGCGAAAAAAACGAAGAAATCGAGAAAGAGTAAAAACGACGACGACGACGACGACGATGACGATAACAGCCCGAGCGCCGAAGGGCCAGTAGAGATGCTTGTGAACATGGGTTTTACCAAGAAAATGGCAAAAGATGCAATTCGAGAAACGGGCGGCGATATTTCTGCCGCGACCGAGTGGTTGTTCGCGAACACATGAGCAAATAAATTGTTGTAGACTATTCAAATTTGAGAGATAGGGATCCTACGTTTTGAAAAACTTAACTATACGTACGTCCTATAAAAACAATAACTAAAATCTCTATAAACCAAACTTGTCCGGTTTTCTCGTGCCGCTTTTGAACGTCCCGTTCTTTGGCTTTTCGTTCTCCGGCTTCAACCACTTGTTCGTTTTACAACAGAAATACAGCTTGGTTTTTGGATCGTAATACTGCATCTTCGACGCGTCGAAGTAGTAACCGCTCTTGCTGTCGTATTGCCAAGTCGGTGCGTTACTTGCCGTCGCCAACGAAGCGCCCGCGGACTGTTGCAGCAACGAACCGACCAAGTTCGTCGCCCCAGTCGGTTCAATTTTAGCCACCACCGCAGGAGAGGCTGTCGCGATGGTCTTCTTCTTCTTCTTCTTCTCCCCTTCTTCTTCGTCATCTTTCTCCTCCTTTCCTTCTTTCTCCTCCTCTTTCTTCTCTTCTTTCTTCCTCTTCTTCCTCCTCTTCTCTTCCTCCAAGTTGTCTCTCTCTTCCTCTAACTTTTCCAATTTGGCCAACTTTTCCGACTTCTCTCTCATGCTCTTATCCCTCAACTTCCTCTCCAAATCCCCACCGACGTTGTGCATCGACACGTCTTGCACCTCAACCCCGCACATGGCGCATTTCCCTTGCTGAAACGCGCACGGTTGGCAAAACAAACCCGGCTGGTGGAGACTTTTTTTACAGATGGAACAGGACTGGCTGCCGAGAATGTAATTTTTAGAAGACGTCAACGCTTTGTTCTCGTTCAAAAGAACCCGCGGCGCGGAAGAAGAAGCGGAAGAGGCGCCAACCACCTCACCGCCTTTCGCGGCGGCGGCGACTCTCTGCGCCCACGGGTCTGGCGTGATCACGCGTTTCAGCTTCACCTCGCACTTCGCGCACACCATTTTTTTCCCTTTTTTCTCGGGAAAAGTATCTCTCTCACATCAGAAAAAAAGCGCATCAGCTGTATATTAGATATACACAATAGAGAGATAGAAACACACACGAAAACAAGAGAAGATGCGCGCGTCGAATATCCTTTGCTCGTGCTCTGCTTCGTCGTTTTCGACGAGTTCGGTTGGCAAGAAGAAGAAGAAGGTCTTTCAAAACCCGTCGTCGGCAACGGCGACATCATCGTCGCCATCGCCGACGAGAAAAAAAGATACGGAGAAGAAGAAGAAGAAATCAAACGAAGAGGAAGGCGTCGCCTTTTTTCATCGCTCCGCTGCGCTCGGAACGATGACGACGACGACTTCGACGCAGTTTCCAGAGTTCGCGAGCGCCAGAGAAGACGTCGAGCGACACAAAAACGTCCTCCGCGCGCATCGTAAAGAGAAAATAGAAACGATTGAACACCAACAGAGCAATCCGTCCTTGTCGGAACTTTCGATGGATGTGTTCCGAGCGGCGACGGACAATCCGGAAGCGGCGGCGGTGATCGCGCTGGCGTCTTTGATCATCATCCCGAAAGCGATCGAGCAAATAGGAAAGAAGATAGTTTTACCCTTGGGCGCGATTTTGGTCGCGTATAGCGTCCTGTCGCATCCGGAGAGCGCGGGGACGTTTGTCGCGGGCGCCGCCGGATGGGCGTTTGAACACCCGATGGCGATTGCTTTCGTCGCGGTTGGGTTGTTGGCGTTACAGCTGAGTCCGTACATCATCATCGCTTTGTTATTGGCGTTGATTTTTAACATCAGCAACGTCGTTCCGGACGAGCTCAATCCTCTTTTACCGAAAGACGTGAAAGAGAACATTCGAGAGGTGAAAAAAGACGCCCAAATAGCCCGCGAAGCGTTGGCGCCCGTCGAGCGCTCCTTCAGCGAACTCGAGAGTTTCAAAAACGAAGTCCAAATCCAAAAAGAGCGAGCGCGTAAAAACCGCCTCGCTCGCGAAGAGCGAGAACGACGAGAGGAAAAGGAAGCTCGAGAAAAACCGATTAAAATCGCCGAATTGAAAAAGAAAGCCGCCGAGGAAGAGAAGGAGAAGAAGCGAAAACAGTCGCAGAAAGCGTCCGCTTCGGTCGAGGACATCACGAGATGCATGTCGTTGCCGACGCCCGAGCAGCGGGTCAAGTGCGTCGACCGAAACCACGAGAAATATTAACGCACCATAGCATCTCTCGTATTTAAAAAAACTTTAGCAGAACCGCAGCATGCATACACACACGTACATTAAACGCGTTCAAAACTCTTGCACGTTATGAAGTCGATCCTGTTTTTTCAGCCATCGGTGGTCGACTTCACAAAAATATCACAGAGAGAGAAGAAATTTCTCTCTCTCTCTCGAAGCAGCGCGACTCATACGACGACACCGCAAGAAAGAGAAAAACGAAGAATCGCTTTACAATCCACGAATCAGATTAGACGTCTTCCCGCCGTGCGACGTAAAAATATGCTCGCTCGCGTCCACCTTTCGACGGAGAAGAAGAAGAAAAAGAGAGGATTCATCTCGTCGTCGTTTGGCGAACTTGATTGATCGAATTCTACGGAAAAAGAGAGAGAGAGAGAAAATGAATCGTCGCGCGGGAACAGGGAGGAAGGTTATTTCCGCGTCGTCGTTCTTCGCGACTTTCTTGCTTACCATCATCGCGATCTTCTCGCTGGCGCGCGTGGTGGTGGTGGTGCCGATCGGAAGCGAGGCGAGAGAAACGGGAGAGCGGGAAAATTTTCGGCGAGAGGACAGAGGTGCCGGGAGGGAGGATGAGAAAGCTTCGTCTTCTTCGACGGGCGCGTCGTCGGCGTCGAGTCAACGCGAACGAACCATGTTACCGGAGGGTGCAAAAACCACGCAAGACTTATCGAAACCTCGCAATTTCAAACCCGTATCGAGGAGGATGTTTAAAGAGTACAAATTGAACCTTGAGCCGTTGGTGTTGCGTTTCGAGGAGGCGCAGGTTGGGTGGCCGACGACGAAAAATTTGACCATCAGTAACTTGAACGAGGAGGAGCCGTTGAAAGTGTACATGATCACCAGCGATACCGTGCAAGTGTACACGGAAGGGGTTTCGTACGGGAGAACGAAATACGAGGAGAAAGTGATGCAGCGCAATTTGCTCATGGCGAGGGGGGTGTTGGAAAATAGGACAGACGAGGTGGAGAAACACGAGGAGAAGATTAGGTACGTGAGGCGACGCATCGACGAGTTAAGCGAGAAGTTGAGAGCCGCGAAAGAAGACTTGGACAAAAAGGCGAGAGAAGATGCTCTGGACGCGAATAAAAAAAAGCACGAGAGTTTGAAGCTGACCGTGCTCAGAATGCAAAAGATGATTGAAGATACGGAAGAAGACGTGCAAAGAAGTTCGAATCAGATGGAGGAAATCATGAAGGTTGGCGGCGAAGCGTTGGAGGAATCTCGGTTGCCTTTCGGAGGAAAAGAGCCTGTTTTCGTAATTCCACCTCTAGGAAGTATAGATGTAGTCATAAGGCACGCGCCGTTGCAAACTGGGAGAGGCAGAGGGACGTTGAGTGTACAAACGGACAGAGGGGATATCTTGATGCCGTTTACGTTTTTGACGAAACCGAATGAATTTCGCGTGCAGTCATTGAGCACGAAGCAAGTGTACGGCGTGCCGCACGATTATGATTTGGGGTTGTTTAACCCGTTATTAAAAGTACTGAACGTCACGGACGTTTGGACGCGGTCTGATTTTATTAAGATTGACGTTCCATGGGCGAATAATGAAGGGGGAGATGAGGAGGATTCTTCTTCGACAAAATCACCGTCACAATCACCATCATCAATTTCACCACCATCATCATCATCATCATCACCATCATCACCATCAATTTCACCATCATCATCATCACAGTCATCACAATCATCATCATTCGACGGGAACAACGAAGGAGGCTCTCCGGCTCCATTTGGATGGTCCATACAGCCGGGTACATTTTCTCGCCTCGTGAGGGTGACGCTCACTGTACCGCTTAATCGACATGGAGAAGAGAATGCACCTTCCAGCGGGTCCGTGCATAGCGTTCATGGAGCAAAAGTACACCAAGGCATCGTATTTGTCAAAACTGCTACACATTCACAACCGTTCGAGTTTCCGGTCAGTGTAGAAGGGGTTGATAACACCGTATTCACACATCCAACCGAAATTGATTTCGGCACGATCATAGTGAGTGAGGAAAATCGAAAACAAGGTTCGAAAAAGCCGAAAGAGCGCCGATCTATTTACGTCACGAACGGCGACTTATGGCCGATACGCATTACTAGTGTCTCTTCACCAACTTCTGATATTCGTCCGCAGCTCGTCTCTGGTCGAGGCGTCACGGTGAAACCGGGCGCAAAAGCTGAAGCAGCGAGAGTTTGGTACGATGTGAAAAGTCGTCGCACTGCACCGGAGACTTTTGTGGCGGAACGCGTGACGTTTACCGTTGAAAACAGCATTGGAACGAAGTTCAACCTTAATGTCCTCGTCCGAGCTTTAGTTTATACGTCTGTACCGTTCCGTCCGATCGAAAAGTACGCGCTGACGTTTCCAACTATTGAAGAACCGAACACCATCGAAGAACGAGAACTTCTTTTGCAGAAGAGCAATTCCGCCACTGAAAACGGCAAAAATAATAAGACGAAGAAGAAGGGAAAGAAGAAGGAAGAGGAAAAAAAAGCGCCACTCGTTGGACTCGAGCACTTTATCAAGGAAAGAAACGTAACGTTCGAACATATCGGTAAGGAACCGCTACGTCTTTTGAATGTTGAACATCCGCATATCAACGCTTCAAAAACAGCTGTCATTGGGTATCCAAAAGGCCAAGAAATAAATTCAGGCGAGGAAATAACGTTCACGTTCGTTGACAGACCACCGATGCGTTCGTGGAGACTGAACAAGAATGAGGATGAAATCACAATAATAACGAACCTTTTGCGGTTTCCGTTGCGTATTGAACGCTACGACGCCCGTTTACATTGCGTCAACGTGGATTCTAAAAGGTCATATGATACAAAAGCGCTGCTCGAAGACATGGGCGAAGAGCACGAGAATTCCGCTGAAAATGCAGAGGGTTTGAGTGGCGTAAATATTCCGAAAACAACGTGTCAACCGGTCTCCTTTGGCATCATAGGACCCAGCATCAATCGCACGCGCGTGATCACCCTCACAAATCCGCATACAAAACCTTTGAAGATTGCCTCGACGTGGACAGATATGCCGGGCGCGAAAGTGGCTCGATTAACAACATTCGACCCAGAATCCGCGCGCATATCTGGTTGGAACGGCCAAGTGATGTATGTGTTCGATAAGTCGCACTCGATAGAAGAATACTATAAGAAAGACGAAAACTCCACGCACCACGCGCCGTGTCAACCGAACAAGAAACGGTTCACGGACATGCCGGGTGGTTGTCGTCAAGACTATGTTAGCGATTTGAAAAATGGAGAGAATTCACGAAATGGACGCCAAAAATATGCGAACGATGAAATTGAAAAATGGGCAGAAATCTTGACGAGCGAATTCGTGGTGCCACCGCGCGGTCGCGCAATATTCCACATCGCAGCTAATGTCGGTGAAGATAATGCGTTCATCGAGAGCACGTCTGATTCGATGCGCTCAAATTACACTTTCGCCGTTCTCACGGATGATCGTTGGATGCGAGTGCCTCTCGCTGCCTCTTTTAGTACCGGTACACTGCTCCCGGTCCGAGATGTGGTGCGCGCGTCTGCATCAATAGGAAAACGTCATGCAAGCGTCCCTATCGAAGTTGTTTCTACACACAGCGTTCCAGTCATGACCAGGGTGAGCGTGCTACAGCATTCTATGGATGGCAAGCGCGGAAGCCAAAAAGGTGTCATTGTTCGGCACAACGAGAATGACGGTTTAATCCAGCCTGACATCAAGGAGCCGCAAATCAGCGCCTGGGTTAAACTTGACTTGTTGAGCATGCATCAAGAAATATTCGGTAATGACGATATTATGGTCGATACCGCGACCAATGAGGATTTTGAAGACGGTGAAGGAGGAGAAGATTATTTGGACGATGAAAATGATGCGGTAGAAGCTGCGGCTGCAGAATGGTTGCGCAAGAAAAAAAAAATGGTATCAACTCCACCCAGTAAAATCGAAGCGAAGAAACTTCGGTCCAGACTTGATAAGATTGCTTCGCTCGAGAAGCAGAATGCATTTCACGTGAAAGCAACCGTCGTTGTATCTAACGAAGCGACCAGTCTAGGGGACGTCGATACCGTGGCGGTTTTAGTAAAGTTACAAAGGCCAAGTATCATAGAATCGCTCGCTTCTAGCAGCGATGAAACTGATGATGTAAAAAACTATTCGCCGTCATCGTTTAGGGACTATGCGGATGATAAAGAAGATGAAGAACGAGAAGGACGTGTGGCGAACCTAACGGCATCTACCTTTATTAATTTCATTGCTGCCGGTCAGCGCTCGTCGAAATCAAAGTTGCTTCGAGTTCGGAATCCTACGTCGAAACAAATGTGTTTCGATGCAGAACCGTACGTGTTTCCTGGAGCTTCGCACGCCGACACACCTGATTTAGCCATTGGAAAGTTGCTCAAGCGCGGCGGTGGAATGTTTTCAGATTTGTTCACGACCTTGACATTTGGGGCTATTTCTACGACTCCTTCGAAATTAGGGAGTGCTCGCGAGGGCGAAAATGCGTTTATCTTCGAAAGCACAATCAACAACAGCAACGAAGACGTTAACTTGATTTGCATTGATCCTAGTCAAACAAAAACTCTGGGGGAAATATACTTTGCACCACCGAAAGCGGCTGCGAAAGGACAGGTTTTGAAATCTTCCGTCTGCGTGAGAAACTCTTTCACTTTGTTAGAGTGTGTAGATGTGGAGGGCAAAGTTTCCGAGGCGTATTCATTTGAAGCTGAAAGAACCGAAAAAGAAGCCATGAAGGCATTGAAGGCCAAGGAAAGACGCGAAAACAGTTTCGTGACTAAACTTCACGCGTTTGTTACGAGGATATTTGCGAATATAGCGTTGAACGTTTCCGGAACGCTTGAGACAGTTACGTCCCCAAACTTTTTGGCGGTGTTTTTTGCCGTTTGTTTTGTTGTGACGGCGTGCCTTTTTGCAATTTCTGTCATCAATCAGAAAAAAAGCGTTGCCTCTTTGAAACCAGTGGTCGTCGCTGATACCAAAATAGAATCCTCATCAGAGCGTCGTTCTACTAACGGCACGGCGCACGCTGTTGATTCTCATGAATTGCAAAAAAGTGAGGACGCCACTACAACGAAGATTCCGAGTCCAAGACCTTCAAGTTTGAAGACGTCGCTCAAAGAGTTTCCTGACTCGCCCTCTCCAGTCGCGACGATTGATGGTGTGGAAGGCAAGCCGTTACCACCCATAAAGGAGGTGTCAAAACCTACTCCGCTAAAGGCAAATACCCAGGGATCTTCTCCGCGGGCGAGTAAAAATAATGTCACGATTGAGCGCAGAGTATCCGGCTCATCGCCTACTTCCGCTAAAGAAGTTACGCATGCATCAAAGAAGGATACATGTGCTCAATTGGTTGCGCCGCCTGGAGAAAACACGGAAGTTGCAAAAATGCAAACTAGTGCGAAGAAGTCGTCAAGCGTGGACAGTAGCTTGGAAGAGGCAAAGCGCAACGCTGCCGCCGCACTCTCGAGGCCGGTAAGACTTGGAAATACAAATAAACTGGTGGATTTAAATAGTTACGTCGCTCCTAAACCGGCAACAACAAGAGAAACTTCCCATAAAGGAGATAAAGGAGATAAGAAGACGTCTGTTGATCCACCACGGAAATCCCTACTTCCGCCGTGGGGGAGGAAGCACATTCCCGAAAGCAGCAGTAATCCTGCAAACAGCTCGTCGTTAAATCCACAGCACCACGTGCCACCCGTCGCACCTAAGCATCGCATAGAGCAAATTCAACAGCAGCGGCAACAACAAAACAACTTATCTTCTGCGTCGGGATCTCCGAGGGGCTTTGCACCTCCTGGGTTCGAGAATGCGCAAGGTATGTTCTTGCCGCCGGGAGCTCCCTCCTACGGAGGATCACCCATGCAGCAGCAGCAGCAACAACAACAACAACAACCGTCGACAGCACCAGCGCCCCTGCTTACTCCCGCTCATTTATCCATAGCTACGCAGGAAGATCGACCGGCGTTTGATTTGTGGGGAGGTTTGAGTTTCGGGTCGATGACGAGTATTTTCTCGGTTCAACCCGATACCACGAATGGGTCGAGCAGAAACCAACAACTCGAGCGAACGCAAAGTGAAGGCGTGAAGGATGAAGACGAAGGTTTGAACTTCCACTTGCCGGATATGGATTTAGACGAATTGGAGTAATTGGAAACGTATACAGTTGTAAGATTTTGTTTGTAAACATTTGGCGATGCTCAACTAAAATGCATAGAGTTCAGCTCTAACTTGTTTTTGTGTTCTTTTGTTCAGGCGAGCGCTGCCTTCCACTCCTTCATCAGCTGAGCTTCCGACATTCCAAATTCATTGAGTACTTCACGCCACAACATCTCTTCGTCTTTTTCGCTCATGCTGTTTGGCTCGCGCAACTCGCACGCGGAATCAAAGTAGCTCCCAAACGTTCCTTTAGCCTCCTCAAACGCTTTTTCGCTTTGCGCGCAATACACCGTCACCCTCGCGCCTTCGTCGCAGGTGAACAAAATCTGTCGCATAGTCGTTCGGTACAAGAACTGAATCACTTTCGGTAAAGTTTTCACGACGTTCGTAATAATATTACCCGGATGCAAACTCATCATCTTTATCGGCGCGTTCGATGGGTCCCTGCCATCCTTCGCTTTTGTATAAAAAGCTTTACACACTTTCCTCTCCAACACCTTCGCAAATGCAATCTCTGCCATTTTACTATTCGCATACGCCCTCTTCGCGGAGAATCCGAACGATTTCTTTTGCATGTCATAATTCTTTGCAAATTCATGCAGTTTTGAGCTCACAAAAACGATGCGACTGTTTGATTGCCTCGCAGCCGTTTCGCACCCTTCAGTCGTCTTCGTTTCCAACATTTTACCTACCAGCAGAAGCGACAGTAAACTCGGCGCTAAAAAGTTTGTCCCGTGGTGCTGCTCGTACTCGTCCTCCGTGATTACGTATTTATTCGACATATCAAAAACGCCAGCGTTGTTTATCAACACGTCTAAACGTTCTTCGGTGTCGATAAATGCTCGCGCGAAAGCGCGAATCGAGGCTAAACTGTTCAAATCAAGCTTCAGGACGACGCAGTCGAGCTTTGAATTTGGGTATTTTTGTTGCCAATTCTTGAGCATCATCTCGCCTTTAGAGACCGTTCGACAGGCTAAAATCACTCTGTGACCTATCAAAGCTAACGTTAACGCGGTGGTTTCACCGATACCGGACGTTGGGCCAGTGACGATGATGGTTTGTTTTTCAATCTTTAGTTTGGACTCGTTACCCGGAAAAGTAGCCATTTCCCGAGACGTTTTCGGAAGGTGTTTGCATCGAATTTTCTGGAATAGAACGTCGGACAGGACGGACATCCACGTCGGGGCGAAAGAGTGATACGATTTTTGCGTCATGCTCTTTTACTCCTTGAATTCTTCGATGGGGATAAAAGAGCAGTAAGCGCGCAAGAAATTTGTGTGGGGTGGTTGGTGGATTTTGATTAATATGTATATATATAAAAACAGATGGATGTTACGGGATGTAAGGATGTGAGCGAGCGCTCGCCCACGGCGAACAACTCATAGTTCTCACATGCTAGCACAGAAACATTTTCATTGATTAAACGGCCATCTTCATCTCGATTTTCGGGCACGGATCGTATCCGATAATCTCAAAGTCTTCAAACTTGAACCCGTCGATATCCTTCACGTCTGGGTTGATTTTCAGCTGCGGGAACGGTCTCGGCTCGTTTTTCAATTGCGTTTCCAACGGTTCGACGTGGTTAGCGTACACGTGCGCGTCGCCGAGGACGTGGACAAAGTCTCCCGGTTTGAGGTCGCAGACTTGCGCAATCATGCAAGTCAACAACGAGTAACTCGCAATGTTGAACGGAACACCTAATCCCATGTCGCACGAGCGTTGGTACATTTGGCAACTCAACTCGCCGTTCGCGACGTAGAATTGACAGAACATGTGACACGGCGGCAACGCCATTTCTTTCAATGCTGCCGGGTTCCACGCGGTTAAGAGAATGCGTCGATCGTTTGGATTGTTTTTGATTTTGTGAATCACTTCGGCGAGTTGGTCGACTCCTTTACCGGTGTAGTCCGCGTGCATGTCGGTGTACTCGGCGTTAAAGTGTCTCCATTGGAAGCCATAGACTGGACCTAAATCGTTCACTTCGCGGTGGTTTAATCCGATTGAGTCCAAATATTCGCGACTTCCGTTGCCGTCCCATATGCCGACGCCCTTTTCTTTCAATTCGTTCGCGTTTGTTGAACCCTTCACGAACCACAACAGCTCTTCCGCCACACCTCTCCAAAAAACGCGTTTACTTGTCAACAAAGGAAACGATCTTCTCAAGTCGTATCGCATGGAGCATCCAAATTTAGAAATGGTCCCGGTTCCAGTTCTGTCGCCTTTGACGTTCCCTTCATCGATGATTTCTCTAATCAATTCCAAATACTGCATCTCTTCGTGTTTTTGCTCCTTCAAAATCTTCGCCGGCAAAACTTTTTGCGCCTCCACGCGAAACTTCCCGGCCGGACCACTCTGCGCGACGTACGTCAACGTCGTGTACGAACACTCTCCATCTTTCACCAACTTAGAGCTCGAATACAATCGAAACCTTTCGTTATCCAACGGTAACGGGATGAATGCATCACAGGCAAAATGTTCTTTCGGATCCTTTCCGGCGGGCGGTTTCACCTCGGTCAAATGAACAGCTTCGCACCGTTCAGACTTCAAAGCTTCCTCGTACACTTTCGCACCGCCAATGACAAACACTTTCTCGATGATATCCTTATACTCCCCAGTCGACAACGTTTCCAACGCTTCCTCGATGGACGCTCTCGCGAGCACGCCTTCGGGCAAACACTTCGCATCCTCCGCGCCTCCGTTCTCTTTATTCGACTTTTCATACACCTGACCACTGGCGCTTAAAACCACGTTCAATCTCCCTGGCAACGGTCGAAACTTCTCTGGGATCGATTCCCAGGTCTTCCTTCCCATGATGACCGCGTTTTGCGTCATCGGTTTCGAGACGTCCGAGGTTAAAGATTTAAAATGCTTCATCTCTTTTGAAAGTTTCCACGGTAAAGTTTGATTCTTTCCAATCCCACCGAGTTCGTCCGCGGCGACGACGACTTGAAACTTTTTCAAATCTTCTCTCGGGATATCCATGGCTTCGACCGCACTCGACATGGTTCTCTCGTCGTTCTGAACGTTGCGTCTACTCAGCGCCGCTTGGTTGTGTTTTTGTTGTTGTTGTTTTTGCTGTCGTCGGATGATTCGGAATTTCGTTCCAAATTTGTGGAGCAAACCTGTGAATCCTCGTATGGGCGTCGTCTTGACTTTACTTATCGCGCGAAACACGGGAGAATAGAACCAGGAGGCGCGTTCTTCGAGCAATCTCTCTCTCTCTCTCTCTCTCTCTCTTATTCGCGAGCTTTGCGTTTTCTCTCGCTCTTATTTAGTGTGGTCCGAGTTTTTGAATTTTTTGAAAATTGCACAAAAGTTTAGGGTTTGAAACACGTCCGGGGAAAAAAACGGCCGATCGACTCTCGTCGCGTCCTCGGTCCGTTCCCACATAAACGCGCGTTCTCTTCTCGAGACACGCCGCGCCGCAAAATATATATATAGTATTTTTCGATCGTTAAAGAGCGCAACGAGTCGCGAAAGATATATCGAAGACAGACAGACAGAGAGAGAATACGCGGTTACTAATACTATATATTATCGATATGAGTTCAGGAGGAGGGTCTCTCCCACCGTTTCAACAACAACAACAACAGAATGCGTCGTTCCCGCACAACCCTTTGTTGATGAAAGCTCCCGGAGGAGGAGGCGGACCACCGGGTGGTGGTGGTGGGATGATGATGACGGGCGGACCAGGAGGAAGAATGATGCCACCGCCGATGATGATGCAAGGAGGAGGAGGGATTGGTGGTGGTCAGTTCCCACCGAATCCAATGCTGATGATGCCGCCCGGCGGTGGAGGAGGACCGCCGGGCGTCGCGGGACCTCCGATGATGATGCCGCTCATGAATCCGGCGATGCTCATGCGACCGATTAATTTGAATCAACACCCGACCGGTTTGCCTCCGAATTTGTTGGTCATGTTTAAGGCGAGGCCGCCGGTGAAGTGGTTTCCGCCGGCGAAGGCGAGGAAGACGTGTAAACGTTTGACCGGCGTGGGGAAGTATTTGGATTTGTTCGACGAGAACGACGCGGAAAAGAAAGAGCCGACGACGCGAGGAGCAGAAGGCGGAAAAGGTCACGATGATGACGATTCGTCCGACGTGGAGGTGAACGACGACGGGGAAATCATCGAAATTGACGAGGAGACGAAACGCAAGAAACGAGAAGAGAAGGAAAAATTCGCTCTGTTGCCGGAGAAAACGAAGAAAAAATTAGAAAAAGGCAAGAAGATGTTGAAGGAGGCTTTGAAGGCTTGGGATCCGCAAAAAGACGAAAAAGCGACCGGAGATCCGTACGCGACGCTGTTTGTTGCGAGATTACCGTTCAGCGCGTGCGAAGACGAGGATATTTTGCGACGAGAATTTGAACGGTACGGCGATATTAAATCGGTAAGGATCGTCAGAGATATCGATACCGGGAAACCCACCGGGTACGCGTTTATAGAGTTTGAAACGGAAGATGACATGAAAAGGGCTTTCACGCGCGCGAATGGAACGAGAATTGAAGGCAAACGAGTCATAGTAGATGCGGAGAGAGGACGCACGACGCCGAATTGGCGACCGATGCGCTTAGGGGGCGGTTTAGGAGGGTACGCCAAACAGCCGAGCAAGAAAGAAATTCGAATGAGAGAGATGGGTAATCAGCGAAGAGGAGGCGGTGGTGGTGGCGGCGGTGGTGGTTTCCGAGGTGGTGGTCCTGGAGGAGGCGGTGGCAGAGGCGGAAGATCTGGATTTGGCGACGATCGTACCTGTCACGTGTGCGGCCAAACCGGTCACTTTGCGCGAGAGTGCCCGGAGAGAAGAGAGATGAACAACCGAGGCAGAGGAAGATTCGGTGGTGGTCGAGGCGGCGACGATATGCGCGACAGAGGAGATCTCCCTCCTCCTCCATCGAGAGGAGATAGAGGTGGTATCGGATTTTCCGGACGAGACGATCATCGCGAACGTAGTCCAGGCGTGGCGCCGAGGTTCGGCACGGGCATGATGATGGACGAGGATCGCGACAGAGGAGGAGATAGATTCGGCCGAGGTGGTCGAGACAACAGACGCCCACCGCAATACAGCGATGATTTCGACCGAGACCGAAGAGATCGCAAGCGCGGAAGGTCCCGCTCTCGCTCTCGTTCTCGTTCTCGCAGCCCGACGCGACGAAGAAGCCGATACGACGACGATTACGACCGCGAGAGAGGCCCAGACCGCCGCCGCTACGATCGACGAGACGACGACAACTATTACGGCAGGGGAGACAGAGGTAGAGATCGAGACCGTGACCGTCGCGGAGGCTACGGTCGTTCCCGCTCGCCCTCGCCAAACTACCGAGATTTTGTCGACGAACCTCCTCCCCCGCCCCGCCGAAGAGGAGGTCGCTCGCCCTCGCCCGCTCGGGCGCCGCCCCAAAAGGAAAGCTCGGAAGAAGGCGAACTCGGAGAGTTGCCCTCTTCTTCTCCCGATAAACGATCATCGAAAAGAGGACGCCGAAGCCCGACGCCCGAGAAGGACTTTGGAGAACCGACCAGACGTAGTAGCCGACGTTAGAGTTTCATTTCTTTTTTACATACCAGTGGCCAGTACGTGTGATATAGCAGAGTGTTCTCATCTTCTTCTCTCAAAGCGCTCGAGATGAGAAAAAATCTCGACGCTTTTTCGGTGCACTTTTTAGCTTTTTTCTCGACACTCACAAGCCCGGCCGGGGGCTTGCGTGGACTCTCACTTCACACACATACACACTCTCTCTCGCCCTCTCCCGCGATCAGAGAGAGTCAGAGGGACAGAAAAGAAAGACGTCGCGTCTCGTCCCGAATCGCTCTTCTCGAGCGACCCGCGAGATCGTCTTTCGCGTTCACTTTCTTTCGCGCGGTGTCGTAGACAATTATTAAGAAAAAAAAGACCCACACTCGTCAGCTGTTATTTCCAAAAGGAAACGAGCATGCGACACCGCCGACAGCTTTCCTCGACGCAGTCGTCCACGCCGGAGAATTTGGCGTCGAAACAGCGTCTGTCCTCGAACGACGGTGTTGCCATCACCACCACGACGACCGTTTTAAGGCGAGCGGGCTCGTCTTCTCCGACGACTGAGAGCGAGAAAGTCGTGGCAGAGCCGGCGCTCGCGTCGAGTCGACAGCGAGACCGACAGAGAGGGAAAAAGAAGGTGTCGTTTTGTGACAACTCGACGGTGCTCGTGTACGAGGACGACGATGATAACGAGGTCGACGATAATGATACAAACATAGCGAAGAATATTAGTAGTAAGCTCACGTACCAAGAAGAGAAGCTGATGGACGCGCCGTCGAAAATTCGCTTGGAAACGAGCAACGAGTTGAAACACCAGCGAGCGAAGATGAAGGAGAAGTTATCGCACGTGGAGGAGCAGTTCGACCAGGCGAAGAAAAGCATGCTAGAAGGGAGGTATCGCGAATGCGCGTCGGTTTTGGAGAACGTGGTCATTCGAGAACTGGCGGAGAGGATAAATGCGAGACAGTTTCAGATGAACTTGGAGAAGTTGAGATTTCAGCGGCACCGGCGATTGGCGATATTAGAGGAGCAGACGAGAGTCGGAGGAGGGAAGTTCAAGAGAAAGTCGACGATTGAAAACGGGATGGAAGGACGATCGGATCATCATCTCATAGAAGCAGAGATGACGACGACGACGACGACGACGACGACGACGACAACAATAACAACAGCGTCGACAATGGATGTTGCCATGGACGTTGGAGAGGATGATTCCGTTTCCGGGAAGAAAAAATTTTATGCAGGAATAAACGCAACCACTGAAAAGACTCTGAGAAGACGAAGCGGCGAAAGCTCGGCGAGTGAAGCGAGTACATTACGAATGAAATTGCAGTTGGGATTGAATACAAATAGTAGCAGTGGTAGGCGTGATAATAGGAAAAGCGAATTTCCGCCTTCACCCGTGCAACAAAAACATCTCAATGCGTCTGTAATGATGGACGGAAGTACGAGAAGTAGTCCGAGTGCCTCGACAGACAGTTTCGTTGATATCAATAGGGTGACGCAAATTAACACCCAACAAGCAACCTCGGAAATCGCCGCTACTCAGGAGCAAAGGATAAACTTCAAAGTGTCTCCAGCGCCTCCCGCTCGAGCATTGGAAACACCGCAAGAATTAACGATGATTGAAAGCGTGTTGGAGATGTGCGCCAAGGCGTACGAAAGTATGGGGAACAAATGGGCTGCTGAACAGAAACTAAGAGAGGCGGAGAAGATAAGAGAAATCATAACGCGATGCGATCCTTCGACAGATACCGTCGCAGCGGTCTCGTCTCCGTTACAAAACTTTTGTCCGATCGAACCTACATCGATGAATTCCACCTTGACCCATCAGACGAAGCTTTTTGAAACGAGGATGAAACAATTGTTTTCCTCTTCGGTATCGTCTACGGGAGCTGCAGCAGCTGCATCTGCTGCAGCCTCAGAGATGCAGAGTTAGAGAGTACATTATAAATATCCTTTGATCGTTGTTTCGTGAAAGTCGGTTGATGGGCTTCTGTATATATAATTTCCCAAGATTCAAAGTCGAAGGACGAAACAACGAAAGCGAGCGATTCTTTTGAAGCTACGTGACATTGTATTTGTACATAGTTTTTAGTAATGTTACGAACAAGCTTTCCGCCATACACCGCATCTTACAACAAAAACTATCACTATCACCCCTAATCGCATACTAATGTATACACTAATTGACTTCTACACTATACATTTTTTCCTCCGAGTAACGCAAGCGATTCCTCTCGAGAAGGCACGTTCTTCCCGGCATTCACGTTGGCAAAATAGTCCTCTTTCAATATCAATTTTTGCTCCGCATCTTCTTTCGCATTCTCTGCGTCTTGGCGCATGAATAAAGACGCCATGAACCACGAGATTTGACCTAAGACACATAAAATGGCGCTCGCTGCTAAAGCGTATCGCAAACCTTTCTCTTCACCGTACTCATCCGAAAGTCGATCGCTCACCGCACCAACCACCGCCGGTCCAACCGAACCCCCAAAGACATTCGTGACGACTTGAAACAACGCCGCCGAAGTTGCTCTCATAGAATCCGGCGACAGAATTTGTACCACAGCACCTGGCGGACCAACCATGACCATAAAAAACGCCACCGCAACCGCTGCCAATACTAACGACACAACCTTGTTGTTCACCAAAAAAGCCGTCACGAGTAACGGCGTGGCGATCACGTTGCAAGCGATCATGAACCACAAGTACCAACGCGCATCGCGGTACTTAACAACTAACCAATCGCAAACAAAACCTCCCATTAGAATACCTAGAGCGCCAAACGCGCCAGAAACGACCGCAATATCCAAACCAGCTTCTTGGTTAGACATCCCGTGTGAGCGAATGAAAAACGTTGGCAAGAACGTCAAAATTGACAAACCGACGGCGACTTGTAACGAACACGCGACTGCGAGATACACGAATGTTTTCCTCCTAAACATCTCTTTAGCACACTGCCAAACGTTTCCCCAAGCATCTGAACACGCTCGACTAAACTCTTTCGCGATAGATATATTGCTCTCCCGATCAAAATCCATCCCGTTCGCTTTCGAATTCGTCCTCAAAACAATCGGCGCATCTCTCAATGTAAAATATACCAACCCAGCTAAGAAAAATCCTGGCATACCAGCTATTACAAACACCCATCTCCATCCAATCCTATCAACTAATATCCCACCTAAAATATTCGCCAACGCGATCCCTACGGCCAATCCCAGCGCCTGTATTGCCATAGCGCTGGCCCTTTCCGACGGCTTGTACATGCACGCGATCAACGACAACGCTGCTGGTGCACACCCAGCTTCCCCGACACCAACACCAACTCTTAAAACCGCCAACCATTCCTTATTTTGTGCGGTGGCCGACAACACCGTCCCGAGCGACCACACCAACAAACAAAATATCAAGATTGACTTCCTCCCTCTCATATCCGCCAGTCGCGCCAAGGGAATCGCCAACACGCAGTTCACGAGCAAGAAAAACGCGCCGTTCACCAACCCGGTGTCCACATCCGTCATATCCAACTCCACTGCTAACGTTGGAAATAGTATGCTCGGGACGTTTCTGTCAAAATTTTGCATCACCGCAATCATAAACAAGAGGAATAGCACGTATTTCCGATACGTTGGCTCACCTTCGTAACACGAAACAAACTGCTCATCTCCCGTATCTAGCTTTGCATCTTCGGATTGCAAGTCCGCGATGTTTAACCGGAAATACGCCTTCTCTTTCTCCTCCTCGTTGTCTTTTCCACCTCTCGCATCGACGATCCCGCCCATGGCGCGAACCTTTTGCGCTTCCTGTGCTTCCTGTGCTCGAGAGAACGAAAGCCTGATTCTCCACCCCGCGGCTGCGCGCTGATGATTCTATTGCCACCCAGAAGAGGGCGCCGCGCGAGAGAAAAAGCGACCCGAAAACAAAACCGCGAGCAGAACGTCTTCTCCCTCGTTCGAGTCTTCTCTTCGTTTCTCTCTCGCGCGCGTGTTCTCTATCTCTCTCTCTCTCTCGTCCGCGTGCGTGTGTTTTACTCGAGTTTGTGGGGAACAAAAGTTGGAATTCGAAAGAACGAATTCATCACTTTTTGACGTCTACCACTCTGTTCAATAATACTATAATAACAACAACGTTTAAAACACGATGACCGTAAACCTGCAATCAATCATCGTCGACGAGGGTTTTCTCCGCTCGGCGTCGATGATTTTAGCCTCGGAAATTGGCGATAAGACGTTTTTTATCGCGGCTATTATGGCGATGAGTCAGAGTCGTTTGACGGTGCGTTTGTTTTTGCCAATTTGAATTGTTGTTGTTGTTGTTGTTGTTGTTGTTGTTTGGGTTTCGCGCGTGTAGATGAAGACGCGCTCTTCAATTCGTTGTCGTGTTATCGCGTTCTGTATATGTGTGCGTGTGCGCGCGTGCGAATGACCGTTCTGTTCTTCTCTCTTTTTTCTTCGTGTTCGCTTTGAACAAACGATATAGGTTTGGTCCGGTTCTGTGTTCGCCTTGGCGCTGATGACGGCGTTGAGCGCCTTGATGGGTGCCATCGCACCCAACTTGCTGAACAAAACGACCACGCACTACGTGGCGACTGGTTTGTTTTTCTTGTTTGGTTTGCGGTCTATATACGACCAAACGATTGGATACGACGCGGACGCGGAGTCTGAGTTAGAGGAGGTGGAGAAGGAGCTGAAACAGTCGTCGTCCTCCGTCGCGCGGCGCACGAGGAGTTCGACGAGAGCCTCGACGTCAAAGTCGACGAAGAAGAAACAAAGCGGCGGCAATGCGGTCAAAAACATCCTCTCCGTATTCTTTTCGCCAATCTTTCTCCAAGCGTTTCTCATGACCTTCCTCGCCGAGTGGGGCGACCGGTCTCAAATCGCCACCATCGCGCTCGCCGCGGATTACGACCCGATCGGCGTCACGCTCGGAGGTATTTGCGGTCACGGACTGTGCACGTCCGCGGCGGTTCTGGGTGGGAAACGAATGGCTGGAGCTATCAGCGAACGAATGGTTGGTTTGTGCGGTGGCGTATTGTTCTTAGCGTTTGGCGTGCACGCGTTGGTAGTCGGCGAATAAGATCGAGAAATAGAGAGAGAGGGGTTTTAACGCGTGAGGGTTGTTATTTATTCATTTTGCTCTGATATACCGCTAAATGGCTCGAGTCCCTCAACACAAAGAAGCGTATTTATTCTTCGTCTGTTGGTTCCGGGCACCTTTTTTCTCGCGCGTGGTAGTTTGACTCTTCTTTTTTCTTATAAAAAACCTTTTTTTTTCACATCACGCGAGATTTTTTTGAATTCGCGAAATCAAAAGTGGATAAAACAGTTGCAGAAGGCACTTCATTCACGACACAACACACAACGACAACAACGACACGCGCGGAAACGAAAGTAAACGGACGAGCATGCGGTAATCGCGACTGAATGAAAGAAATGTACCAAACGTCTTCACCGCATTCGCAGCAGAGACCGTTACCTTCGGTCCTCGAGGAGTACCGCGAAAACGACGACGATCCGCGCGAAAAGTTGCTCCACGCGGAGTCGTCTTTTTCCCGAAGCGACGCGCGAGGCACGGAAGACGAAGAAATAGAGGACGACTTCCACGCGCCGCCCGGTTTATCGCACGGGAGAGATCACGAGGACGAGGACGACGAGGACGATAGTTTCGACGAGGATGACGAAGAAAATCTCGACCGATTCTTCGCGCGCTTGTACCAGCACTTCATGGGGAAAGGATTCCTTGGACAAGTGTTCACTCGAATCGCAAACGCGCTGATACTCTTGTTTACGATTTGGATGTCTGGTTTTTTACTTCTCAGCGTGGATTGGCAGTGTTTGAAAACCACGTGCGCGGAAAATGCGGAGCAGTGCGATATCATGCGAGATTGCGTGGTGATTCGTCACCCTTTGCGGGGATCGACGCGATTCGTCAAGGACGCCGTCGTGTGCTCGTATTTAGCGTTGGCTTCGGCGTATTTGTGTTGGAATATGGCGCGGTTAGTGCACGATGTGCCAGAGTTGAGAGAGATGCGAGAGTTTTGTAGGAAGAAGTTGGGGTTGAGCGATAGGGATTTTTGGACCGTCACGTGGCTGGAAATCGTGGAGAGGTTGGTGCACGTGCAAGAGACCGGGGTGTTGAAGTTGAAAGGACGGAGGAGGAGAGGAGCGGTGTTGGATGAGAGAGACATCGTGGCGAGGATCATGCGGAAAGAAAATTATTTGATTGGAATGATCAACAGAGACGTGGTTAACACGAGATTAGAACCGGTTTCTGTGTTGTTTAAGAAAGACGCGTGGATGACGAAATCCGTGCAGAGCAACTTCGACTTGGCGGTGTTCAATTGGATGTTTGACGAAAAGTTTCACGTGAGAAAAGATTTTTACGACGTCGAGGCGCTGAGGAGACGATTTAAGACGCTAGCCGTCGTGAACTTCTTTTTGTGTCCATTCTTAGCGATATTCATGACGTTTTATTTCGTCTTGCACAACGCCGAAAGATTTTACCATCAGCCGAGCGCGGTTGGAACGAGAGAATGGAGCTCCGTCGCCTTTTGGAGAATGAGAGAGTTTAACGAGTTGCCTCATTTCGCGAGGTGGCGCTTGACTGCAGCGCATAAGTACGCGACGAGGTACGTGCAGCAGTTTCCTAATCCGATAACAGATATATGTGCCAAGTTTGTCGCGTATATTGTCGGCGCATTCGCCGCGTGCGCTTTACTGCTCGCATTGGTGGATGACAGACTTCTGAACGCATACATCGGTAATAGAGACGTTTTTTGGTTGACCGCTTCTTTAGGCGCAGTCTTGGCTACCTCGAGAGCGTTCATAGTGGAAGAAAATGTCGCGTTTGAACCAAATTTGGCGATGGCAAGAGTTGTCGCGCACACGCACCACTTCCCGAAACACTGGAGAAAGTCAGCGCACAAGCTGGAGGTGAAAAGCGAATTCACGAACGATCTCTTTCCTCTGAAAGCGACGATGTTTTTTGAGGAGTTGGTCGGTATTTTCCTGTGCCCGTTCGTTTTGTGGTTTCCTTTGAGCGATTCTGCGGGTGAAATCGTCGAGTTTGTGAGAAATTCGACCGCTCGAGTCCCCGGAATTGGCGACGTGTGTTCATTATCTGTGTTTGATTTCTCAAAACATGGGAATAAACGGTACGGTGCGAAAACCAACGCGAGGAAGCACATGCGTTCGCGACAAGGCAAAATGGAAAAATCCTTTCTGAGTTTCACGGAAGCTTATCCAGATTGGAACCCAGGAGAACGTGGGCTTGAAGTTTTAGATAATTTACGACGATTTGCAACGAAACACGAAAGTGTTGTGATGTCCAAGTCTTTGCATTTTGGCGCCAGCGCTCTCCCGCCGAGGTCGATGTCGCCAACGATAGGAGGTGGTGTGACGACGCCTCCGGGAAGTTTCCATCAACATCAACACCATGCGAATAGTATCATGCGAGGTAGCTCGATATTTCGAGATCGCAGCAACGATGAGTCTAAGAATAGAAAACGCGGCGGGAAATCGTTCGGCATTGGTGTCCACGGCATCTCGAGTCCATCTAGTAGCAGGTTTGGTGGGAAATCATCTCTTCGCGGAGGAGGAGGACGAGGAGTAGGAGATCAGCAACAACAAGCCACGTCTTCTTCGATAGTCACGGGCGACGACGAGCTCCCACTTCTCGACGCCTGGCTTGCAAACACAGCTTCAAGTCATCAAGTCATGCAGTGCTTTTACGAGAGAGCGTTGGAAAGGGAGGAAGACGATAGCGCAAACAGTGGCAGCGATAGCGATTACGACAACGACGATAACTTCATCGACGACATTGCAAACGTATTATCAAGCCAAACGATGACGACGACTGCGAACGTCGATTTGATTTAGAATACATTGAAATGCTGCGAGAGCAAATCTGATTGTTGTGCGTTGTGTAAAAATAAAGAATGAGTGTGTACTTTTACTTGTACAATTTGAAACTATTTCTTCGTTCGCTTTGACGCAGTTTTCTTTGTTCCAGCGGCTGCGTCTTCAGCTTCAGCTTCTCGCTTCTTTCCTCTCGCTTCTGCGCGGTTCCTTCGAGCCGTTCTAGGCGTCGGTTTTGCGTCTTCTTTCTCCTCTTCAGCGTCAATCTTTTCCACTTTCTTCTTCGCCGGCGTCTTCTTCGGCGCTTTCGTTTCTGTCGTCTTTTTCGTCGTCGCTTTTTTAACTACTGGTGTTGCTACCGCTTTCTTCTTCGTCTCTTTCGTCGTCGTTGTCGCTTTACTGGTTGTCTTTTTCTTCGTTTCTGTCGTCTTTTTAACGCTCAAATCTTTCATCTTTTCCGCAAGTTTCTTCTCGTATCCGCCTTCGAAGTCGTAATCGATACCACTCTCTTTAATCTTTTTCATCCTCTCCTTCTCCTTCTTTGCCAACTTCTTCAACCGATTCCTCTCCCCTTTCTCATCTCTCTTCTTGTTGTGCTGCTCGGCTGCCCGTTTATTCCACGGCACAATCTTAAACCCGCTCCTCTCGGCTACTTTCTCTCCTAAACCTCCCTTCACGCCTTTAAACGTCTCCGGATGCACGTCCTCCGGTCGCATCAACTTCACTTTCAACACGTGATTACCGAGCAAGTAATTATCCATGCTCTCCGCCACGATAGACGCCACTTCCGCGTGCTTAAACTCCACGAACGCGTAGTGCTTCGATTTCCCGGTTTTCTTATTCCTCGAAACTTTCACGCGCAACACGTCCCCGAACTGCCCAAAGTACGACCGCATTTGCTCCTCGTAAAAACCGTGCGGCAACGAGCCGACGTATATCACTCGCGGCTTCGAGCTCTTTTTCTTCTTCGTCTTCGTCGCGCTCGGTAAAGCGACGAAATCTCCCGTGGGTTTCATCTTCGTCGTCGTTTTTTTCGCGGTTGCAACCACCGCGAGCGTTTTATCCGCGTATTCGCTGTCTTCGTCGATAAAGTCGCCACTTCTTCCCCCGTCGGCGGCGGCGGTTTGTGCGCGTCGGTTTTTCTTCATCTCTCTCTTCTGTTTCCCGGAAGGTTTCGAGGACGTTTTGTGCTTCGACGGCATGATTGTTTTATTACTTTTAAATACTCTCGCTTCTCTCTCTCTCTCTCTCTCTCGCTTTGTTTGTTTGCCGTTCTTTCGTTCGCGCGGCGTTTTGTTAGAGTGCGTGCGTGCCGCGAATCGAATTTTTGACGCGTTCGATGATGTAAACTTTTTCGTGATGGGGAAAAAAAATGTGTGCTTTTTATAAATACTACAAGTACTATTTCGTTACCATGATGCTTTTACAACGACGCAAACGCGGACGAAACCGCACGTCTGACGAACGCGACTTTCTCCCTCGCACTTTCCGCGAACGATTTTTGGTTTTGGTTTCGGTTTTGGTCTTCCAAATTGTCCCCTAACGACCACACCAAGAGCATAAACAGGAGGATAAAAACACACGCGGAATAAAAAGCGCGCGCGAGCTTCGCGGCGAAGTCTCCTTTTCCAGCCAAGAGTTTCTCTTTTTCTCTTTCAAACTGTTTAGATTTTTGCTCGAGTCGAGCGATGGCGGCGAGTTCGCGTTGGCGAGCGAGGGAAAGCGAGCGCTCGAGCGCGCTCTGCGAAATTTCCATCAGCTTTGTCGCGGTCGTCGTCGGATCGTCTTCTCTCGTCGTCGTCGACGACGCTCTTTCTCTTTTGCATTGTCTTTGTTCGATTTCGGATCGGAAGCTCGCTTTTTGAACTTCGAGGTTCTTCTCGTACTTTGCGCGTAGTCGCGCGAGTTCTACGCTATCGATCGGGTTGCTTCTACTAATGCTTCTACTAATATCATCATCATGGTCATTATTATCTTTGCCTTTGTTTTTCTTTTTCTCAATCGCGAGCAGATCGAGTTCATTCATGGCGATGGAATACCGAGCGTGCGTTAAAGGCGCAAAGTCGACGATTCCAGCGGTCACGTACCAAGGCGGTTGGTACGTTATCTCTTTACCTGCGTATAAGATCGTCTTATCGTACGGTTCCATCACGAATACGCGTCTGTATACGTTACGGATGATAGATACGACCAGTCCCACGAATTTTATGCCGAAGAAAGCGCACGCAAACACGAAAAGCGCAATCAAAACAGCGCGCACCTTCGCATCGCGCTCGCGTTTTTGTTTCAGTCGGATCGTCTTCAGATGCTTCTCGCGTCTGTATATGCGCTGCAGAGCGACAACGCATCGAATTTGGTGTAACTCTCTTTCTAATTTAATAATTTCTTGTGGATTTTTGTCCTCCGTGAGATGTCGTTTTTGCAATAAAGCCGTGAGTATCGACCGCGTGATGAACGACGATTTGTCGTTTTCGTTGTCGTCGTTCTTCTCGTCTTCATTATACGAATTTCCACTCTCTGTATTCGCGGTTTCGTTATCATCGTTCGCGCGCGCGTCGTCGCTCAACACGTCCGAAAAAGTCGAGGCTTCGCTCGCTTCTTCTTCCTTGCGATGATGAAGCTCTTTCTTTTTTTCTAATGATTTTCTAACGTTCTTGTTACTATTATTATCGGCGACTGTTGCCGCGGCGGCGGTGGTGGTAGTAGCGGCCGAACCATTCCGATCGCTCGCGCTTTTCTTTTTCGGTGAACTACTTCCGTTTTTAACTCTTAAATCGCTCGAACTTCCATTCCCTGATCCTAAAAGCTTCTCCGCCAATGCGCTGCTCACGAACGAGTTATTCTCGATGAACTGTTCCCTCTCCCGTAACTTACCGTACGCGCTCGCGAACGCCTCGTCCGCTTCCGCTCTCAGCTGTTTCTCCTTCTCTACTTTTCGCTTCAACTTATTCACTCTCCCGACGATTTCATCCGTCAACCGATCTTCCTCCATCGCTTTCTTCCTCTCCTTCTCCGCTTCTCTCAACCGAATCTCGCTTCTCACCAACTTCGCCGTGTAATAACAAAACCGCTTCATCTCTTCTTTTTCCTTTTTTCGCAAACTATCCAGCTCCATCTCCGTTCGCGTTTTCATCACCTCCGGCATGTGCACTTTCAACCCCATCTTGTTCAAATCTTTCGAAAATTTCAGCGCGTTTTCCTCCAGAAGTTTAATCTGCGCGTCGTGCGTTTTTTGCACGTAATCGGACCAGTTTTGTTTCATCTCTTGGAACGAATTCATCTGAGGAAACGAGATTTTGTGTAAAGAGTTTTGCGCGTCGAAGAGCAACGATTTGAACGACGATTTACTGTTGTTTTTGTTCTCGCTCGAAGTCGCCGTCTTTCCTCCATCGTCTTTGACCGCCGCTGGTGCCGCCGTTGCCGCTGTCGTCGTCGTCGTCGCACGCCGCGCGGCGTTGTTCCCACTCGACGAGGATTTGGATTCGTCAACAACCGCGTCGTCGTCTTTCGTCTTCGAAGAGAAAAAAGAAGAAGCTAAGTTGTTCTTCTTCTCGGGGGCCGCTTTCGCGTTCCGACCGAACATTTCTCTCTCTCTTCTCTCTCTATCTCTCTCTCGCGTGCGCGCAGCAACAGCGTAGTAGTAGCGTGTCTCTCTTTTCTTTCGTGTTCCACAAAGAGAGGAGAAGAGAAATGGAAAAAAAGTCCAACAGGACGAGAAAACAACGAATTTATTTATTTAGGGTGTTAAACCCTAATCATTTTTTTGGTGCCTTTTCACCGCCTTCTTTTTCCGGTTTTGGTGTCTTTTGGCGGTTTGTGCGAGAGATAAGACACAAGCCGCACGCGCGTCAGTATTAAGTCGAGAGAGAGACGTCGTCAAAAAGTAAAAAGCAGCATGTCCGGAGAAGAAGAAAAAACCTCGTTCGTCGGTCGCAACAGCAAAGTCTGGTTCCTCTGGACGTGGGCGTTGCTCATTTTTGTCCTCGACGGCATCGTCTACGCGCCGGATGCGCCCCCGGGGGAGAGCGATTGGGAGTACGGAGGCGCACTCATGCTGATGGTTTTAATAGTCGCCGCGATTTGGGGCGGGTTTTCCATCCGAAAGACGGAGAATACGTTTAAGGCGGAGCAAAAGAGAAAATCGGAGACGAAGACGTTGGCGGAGTTGATGAGCATCAACATGGGCGCGTAAAAGAAAGGGAATAATAGAGAACGCGGCGGTTTTATTCCTTCCTCTTGTTGCGGGAAGCGTCGTGCTTCGCGCTTACGGAAACCTAAAACGTATTTTAAAAATGTTATCGTAGACAAAGTATACACACATTCTTACTATTATATATGCATCAAATTAAATTAACCCGCGGTGTTCGTGGAGCGCTGCGCGCGCGATGGTTTTGCTGCTTTTTGTTTCGTTGACTCTTTGTTGGTTTACATCTCACATGGTGTCGTACACGGAGGAGGCGCCTTTTTTCGCGTCCTTCGGCGAAGCGGCGTCGCCGTCGACGTCTTTTCCTCCAGATCGGAAGAGTTTGGCGAACATTTTTTTCAAACCGCTCGGGCCTTTGGGGTCTGCTTTGCCGTTTAAGTGTTCTTGGCTGCTCGAACGCTTCACGGCGACGACTTTATGTTGATCGTCTTGTTTTGACGCCGCGGCGCCGGAGTCTGTTTTTTGCGCTGCCGTTTGCGGCACGAACGGGGCGGATTTGGAAGAAAGTGTCGGTGGTACAAACGGTGGAGCGGATGGTTCGAGTTTTTTCGTCGTTGTCGTTTTCGTCGTTTTTTTCGTTGCTGTTGTCGTTGTCGTTGCCTGTTTTGACTTGGCTTCCGCGGACGTCCTCTTCTTCCCGTCGGCGGTTTTGGTGTTGCTATTGTTGTTACTACTTTCCGTGCTCGCTCGAGATTTGCCGAAGGAACTTTCCGCAAACACTGATCCATCCACGTTCTTCTTGGTCGTCGCGTTGGTACTCGATTCGACCACGTCTGATTTTCTTCTCCAGTTGTCCACTTTATCGCTCACGTGGTCCCCGGTGGCCCACTTGCGCGACCGGTGTTCCTCCAACGACCTTCGGGGAATCTCGTTCGGACATCGCAACTCATCGATAGATTTACGCTCGCCGGATTTTGAAACCACAAAATTGTCTTCATTCATCAATCTCTGATTCTCTTGGAATTCGTGCGCATCGAATCTACGCTCTGGCACGCCCGATCGGTTATTGGAGCTGGACGACCAAAACGACGTGAACTCGAAAGGCTGCAAATATTTATGTCCGTAGACGAATCTTCCAGATGGCAAATGCGTGATCGGAATAGCGTCCAGTGACATTGGCGGAGCGGAAACCTTTATCGCCGCATCTTCACCACCCGCAGCGCTGCCTTCCTTACCCCAATTGTACGGCCTCGCCTCGTCCATCGATTGCCTGGACGTCATCGGATCGCTCGGTTTGTGCGTAAACTTTTGATCTTGCGATCTCGGATCCGTGCTCGCCCTTCTCTGCGAGATCGCTTGAATTGCTCCCATACCTCGAACATCTTGTGAATGCCTGTGCGTCACTCTGCTACCCTGATCTCCGCTCAACGGCCACCTCGACGGACTCTTATTCCCGATTCTCGAGCAAAACGCAACCAGCGTCCCGTCCGTCCCGTGCCCGAAACTCAACGGCGCCGAATGTTCCGTCGCCGCACAAAACACCCTCCTGGTGACGCAATCTAAAACAATAAACGAAAACTTATGCTGCGTCCCGAGCTCTTTACACATCTCTTTCAAAGACACCGCCCGTTGTCTCAAGTCGCTGTGTTTATCTCTCACGTGGAAGAACTTATCCGCCAACACGTCCACTTTCAACGAGTCCGAGTGTAAAAGAAACGCGGCGTCGTGATATTCCGCGTGTTGCACTTTATCCGTCTTCGACGCGCGAATAAAACCTCCGCCTGGGTATATCGCGCGCTCGAACGTTTCCGCGGGTAAAGACTCAAACGCGTGCGTGACGCGTTTTCTGTTGTTTTTTCACACATTTACACAAAACACACACAATAAAGGATAAAAAAAAGAAGAAATTCGCGGTGAGTCATCATCAAAATCATCGAACAAAAACGAAACTAAACGCCCGCGATCGACGCCCGATCTGCGCGCAAACCGACTCTTCGCGATCGTCCACCCGTTCTCACTCTACCGCGCGCGCGAAAAAGCGAGCGAGCGAGCGAGAGTCAAGCAGCGCGACGATGTAAGAATATAACGAGAAGAAGACACAAAATTGGAAAAAATAAGACGCACTTCACTTCCTCCGGGTCGCACTCTTTCGCCGGCACGCACGCCGCGAACAAGCACTGATGCTTCTTATTAGTAGTGGTGGTGGGGTTACCACTCCCTCCTCCTCCTCCTCCTTCGGTGCTGCCGCTGCGATCGATCGATCCTCGCCACGAGTCCGAAGAAGCGCGCATCGTGTGCGTTTACCTTTTTTTTTAATGAGGGCGAAGAAGATATTTTTTATTCGTTTATACGTATTACGTTAAAACTCGTCGCGCGGATGCGAAGCTACGCGTTGTTTACTATTATTATTTTGCCTTCGTTCGTTCTCTCCTCGTTCATTCACACTCTCGCTCTCTCGAGAACAACCTGGACGACTTTCTCGGCGTCGTTGTCTCCTCCTCCTCCGTTGTTGTTGTTGTTTCGGAAAACGGTCACGCGAGCGGTATCGCCGACGTTTTCTTTCTCGACCAAAGCGACGAGCTCGGCTTCCGTGGAGACGGGTTTGTCGTTGAATTTAACGATCAAGTCGCCGGCGGTGATTCCACCGAGGCCGCGACGTGTTGGGAGTAAACCTGCTTTTTCCGCGTTGGTTCGCTCTTTGCCGGCGATGAAACCTTGGATGAGAACGCCGGGCGCGTCGTTTTTGTTTAGAGCTTTTTTCACCGCGTCGTCGGCGAAAACGATGTTTAAGGAAGGGAAATCGAGGACGGCAGAACCATCGTCGATATTGCCGTTACCTTTCTTGGAGTTTTGGATGAGTTGATCCGCGACGCGTTTCGCGACGTCGACCGGGATGGCGAAACCGACGCCTACGTTTTGCCCGGTATTCGTGAAGATGGCGGCGTTCACGCCAATCAGTTTACCGTCCGCGGAGACGAGCGGTCCACCACTATTCCCAGGGTTAATCGCGGCGTCTGTTTGCAACGCGCCAGAAACGAACGAACCTGGGAAGGTTTCCACCGAACGATTTTTACCGGAGATGATCCCAGTCGTCAGCGTGTGATCGAAACCGAACGGATTCCCGATGGCGAGCGCGATTTGTCCAACTTTTATTTCTTCCGCGCTCGCGCCAAACTGTACGGGCGTCAAAACGCCTCGTTCGCAGTTTATTTTCAAAACCGCGATATCTTTAGATTTCGCGTAACCAACTAATTCGCCCGGGTACACCTTCGATTGGCCATTCGGAAGCTCCACGGTTACTTTCGCCACCTCCCCTATCTCTCTCCCTTTCGGTATCGCCGATATCGCGCTCGACACCACGTGATAATTCGTAACGATGTACCCATTCTCGCTGTCCCAAACGATCCCAGACCCGTTCCCTTCTGGCACGATGGCTCCTGCTTGCGCTTTTTGCCCTCCGGATTGCGACAAAAGCGTCACGTCGACGATGTTCACGCACGCCTTGGACGCGCGCGCGAACGCTTCGGTTATTTGCTTCTCTTTCTCGCTCAACTGCGTGGGTGCGGAGACGAATCGTTCCGGCTGCGGCACCACCGGATCCGCCTCGCTTTGCTCTCGCTGTTCGCAGAGAAGACAGATAAAACTCGTTCCGCCGACGAGAATTGCGTCGCGACGCGTCGTTTTCTTCCTCGTCGTTTTCTTCTCTTCATCATCATCATCATCTTCTTCTTCTTCTTCTTCTTCTTCCAAAGCGTCGTCGTCGTAATCGTAATCGTCCCGACAGTTACCAGAAGAAGATGATGAAGAAACAACGCTCACTCGAGAAGAGCGACGAAAAAAACACCTCCCGCTGGTCGAACAGCGCGAAGAAAACGAGGACCTCCCGCGACGAGTCGCGGCACCAACGACGATCGACGACGTCAGCAGACCGGCGCTTCTTTCCAACGTCATAACGTGTGCTTTTCTTTCTTTTTGTGTTAGATTTTTTCCCCACTTTTCTTCATTTTTTGTGGGGAAAAAAAAGCGCATCGGCGTATCTTCTCTTCGTATCAGACAGATAAAGAGAGAGAGAGAGAGAGAGACGCAGATCTCCGTGCTCTCGAAGAGAGAGAGAGAGAGAGAGTATTTTCTTCTTCTTCTTCTTCTTCTTCTTCTCTCTCCCCTCTTTTGGTTGGTCGTTGGGATTTCTTTTTCCACGCGTATACATCTCATCAACTCATCAGAGTAACGCATTGTTTCTAAAAATGGAACCACCGGCTTTTAACGTCGTTCGAAGAGGAGGAAAAGGGCGAAGGCGCGAAGACGGGTTTTTGATTTTACCGTCTTTGCTCTTTTTCGTTCTTCTTTTCGCCGCTTTGGCGATGATGGCGCTTTGCTGTTGTTCTGTCGTCGCGGACGGCCACGGTGGCTTAGTTGGTGAACCGAATGGTGGAAGTGGTCTCTTCTCATCATCGACTTCTTCGCGTCCGAGGAGGACGCTTCAACAGACCAACGCCGAGGAAAACGACGACGAGAAAACAACGTCCTCCATAGAATTATACGTCATGATTCCGTTCGTGTGTGGTTTAGTTGGATACGTGACGAACGTTTTGGCGTTGAAGATGACGTTTTATCCGCTGGAGTTTTACCCGCGGTGTTTAAAGTTTGCGCAAGTTCCCGGGCAACCGTTTGGGTTGTTGGGCGGGTGGCAAGGCATCATACCGTCCAAGGCGGGGAAGATGGCGGAGATTTTGGTAGATTTAATGACGGAAAAGTTGATCGACGTGAAGGAGACGTTCGCGAAATTAGATTCGCACGAGTTTGCGCACGTGTTGAAGCAACCGATGAGGGTGAAAGTGAGAGAACAGTTCGAGGAGGTGATGACGGAAAACGCGCCGGATTTGTGGTTGACGCTGCCGGAGTACGTGAAGAATGAAATCGTGGAAACTGTGATGGAGAGATCGCCGTTGTTTTTAAAGACGTTGATCGACGCGTTGAAAGAGAGGGTGTATGAGGTTTTAGATTTGAAGAGTATGGTCATACGATTAGCGGAAGATAATAAGGATAAAGTGGTGCAAATGTTTAAAGACGTCGGCGAGAGCGAGTTTCGATTCATCGAGGTGAGCGGTTTGTATTTCGGCTTTTTGTTCGGTTTAGTGCAAATGGGCGTGTTTTACATCGTCGATCAAAGTCATCCGGAATATGGGATATGGTTGCTGCCGTTATTTGGATTCGCGACGGGGTATTTAACCAATTGGGTCGCGTTGACGGTGATTTTTAAACCGGTTGAACCGATACATTTCTTCGGCGGGTGTTTCACGTTGCACGGCGTGTTTTTGAAACGACAGGTGGAAGTTTCCGCGGAGTTCTCCAGATTAAACTATTTGCACTTTTGCAACGCGCAAAATTTATGGGACGAGATGATGCACGGAACGTTCCGAGCAAAGTTTGAGAGCTTGATTCGAAAATCGTCCAGGGAGTTTTTTGATTCGCAAGCCGGCGTAACCGGCAAGTATTTGACGAACGAGTTTTTAGGTAAACACGCGTACGAAAAGATCACGGATCAAATGAGCGATTTGCTCGTTAGAGATATCGAGCACATAATTCCGCACAGTTTCGAGTACCAGGACGAAGCGTTAGAGATTGAAGTAACCGTGAGCGAGAGGATGGGCGCCTTGCGATCGGCGGAGTTTGAGAGAGTTTTGCACCCGGTGTTTGAGCAGGATGAAATTAAATTAATCATAGTCGGAGGCGTTTTAGGCGCCGCGGTTGGCGTGATCCAATATTACGCCGCTTTCGGGGGATCTTGAGTATTCACCAAATCGTAAATCGTAGTTGTAAAAAATGTAGTAGAAGAATGTGCTTTCGCGAGAGGCGAACGATTAGTAGTAGTGAGTGTGTATCGATGCATCTTGGTACGTAAATTTGGAATCCTCATTACATCCTCATTTTCTCTTCGGTTATTAAAACTAAAACTCGTCGTGAATCGGCGGTCTCGTCGGGTCCAACTTTGTTCTCTCCGCGATGAATTTAACAAACGAAGCTAAATCTTTTCTCTCGTCGAACTCTTCGTGTCTCGGCTTATCTCCGCTCTTGTAGAAATAAATGGTCGGGTAGGATTTGATGTGGATACCTTTCGCCTCGTTCTTAGTCGCGTCCATCTTGGCGATGGTAATCTCGTCGTAATCCCTGTACATCTGCGCGAGTTTATCCCACAACGGCATTAATGCCTTACTCGTTTGGCACCACGGCGCGTAAAAGAACAACATGACGTTTTTGTCCGATTGCGTGACGATTTCATCGAAGGTTCGTCCGACCACGACGGTGGCTTCGTTCGCGCTCGGCGCGCTCTTCGGCGGTTTCTCGGATTTCAAAATCGGCACCAACTTCCCTTTTTCGTACGCATCTACAAACTTGAGTAAATCATCATACACTTTCGACGTTTGCGATGCCATCTCTTCCTCGTATTTCGGGTTTGGAATATCGTTGCCGTCGTGATCCTTGATTGTTTTCATGACTTCTTTTTTCCCTTCGTCCGGTTTTAACGAACCTTTATACGCGTACTTCAAATCGTGCGCGTACAATCTCACCGTCGGCGTATCTTTCGATTTGATGGCAAAAAACGAATACAGCGCCTGCTCGTCGTAACCAACGGAAATGAAGTGCACCTTCCCGTACAACTTGTCCGCGGCTTTCGCAAATTCCGCCTCCAACTTGTCCGCTTCCTCCTCGTTTTGTTGTTTGAACAAAAATACGTTTGTGGCAATCGGCCCTTCAAAGACCCTCTCCATTTGATCCTTCTTCGAAAAGTCTACCACCTTCGGAACCATGTTTGTCGCGATAAACTCTTTAATCTCCTCCAAACTGTTCACGTTTCCTTGAAAATGCGCCGGCTCCGCGAAATCTCGAAACATGATGATCCCCGGTTGTTGCGTCTTGTACTTCTCCGTGGCGATTTTCGAACTCGTCTCCCCGAAATCCAAATGAAAATCATACGCCGCCGCGTGGAAATTATCCAAATGCCCGGTATCGTCGAAGAAACCAACGATACAAACTGGTCTCCCCATCGTAAACACGTGCACATCGTCCACGCCTTCCAACCACGCCGCCGGCTTGTGGTGCGTATTCCTCCTCAACCACTTCCTCAACCCGTCGCTTCCGGCGACGAGCGACCCTTTATACTCCTTCGGTTGCCCGTGACGAAACAAAACCACCTGAGGATACGTCTCCACCTCAAACTCCTCCGCCAGCGCTTTCTCGACCGTCGCGTCCACTTTCCCAAACTTCAGCTCGGAATCGCTGGAAATCGTGTGCGACGTCCCCATCTCGTGAAATTGCTTCAAGAACGATTTCGAGTGCCCGTCCCACGGCGCGTAAAACGTCACCAACACGTGCTCGCTAGACGTGGTAAACCTCTGAAAATTGTCTTTCGTCAAAACCTCCACGTGTTCATCCGTCCCTTTCGTGTACTGATGCACGTTCGGATCCTCGGCGACGTTGATGGCTTCCGGCGCGTCCTCGTCGTCGTCGTCGTCGGAATTGTCTCTTCCTCCTCCCCCGCGGTTCGACGACGACGACGACGATGATGATGGCATTCGTCCTCTCTTCGGCGCGGCTTTCGCGGCTTCCGCGACATAATTATTGGTCCCGAAAAGAGACGAAGAAGAAGAAGAAAAACAAGTGAGCGTCAAGAACAGCGCGATCGCCATCTTCGCGAGCAGAGCGTTGTTGCCTCTCAGAGCTCTTGTTCTTCCTCCTCCTCCTCTCGTCGTCGTTGTTCTTCGACGCGTCGTCATCGTGCAATCCTGAATTTTCCAATCGGGGGAACTCGACGAACGAATGTGAATATTTTTTGTGGGAGATTTTTTCCTTTTTAGGGTTTAGGGTTTAAAAGTTTTCTTCCCCATCGCGAACGCGCATCGTCGTCAGAAAAGAAATGTCGCTGCTGCCGACGACGACGAGTACGACGACGTTCAGAAGAAACGCTTCTCTCTGTTTTAAAACCACCAACAAAACCGCGAGCGCAACAACCACCAAGTTTTTTTCGTCGTCGTCGTCGTCGCGCGGCTCTGTTCCTCTTCTCCTCTCGAGGAGGAGAAAGATGCGACGATTGAAAAATGTCATCCTCTCGTCGTCGTCGTCGTCTTTGGCGACTTTGTGGACCGCGCGATCGCCGGTGCTCTTCTCTTCTCGTCGTTGCGAGAGTAGTTTTTTGAGGAGCGGGCGCGGTGATGGTGGTTTGTTGCGCGGTTTGGGGCGGTTTCACTACTCCGCGCTCGCCGCGACGACGACGACGACGACGGACAACCAAAAATACGAAGGAGAAGATTTCGAAAAAAGACGCGGGAAAAAATTTAATAATACGACTGCAAAGTCGAAGAAAAACGACGCGACGGCGAAGACAACAAAATCGCTTTGGGCGCAAACCGCCTCGGAGGCAATTCCAAACCCAGAGACGCTTTTAACGTATCGATGCGCGGAAAATCTGTCGAACGCGCAAGCGAGCGCGGTGCTCTCGCCGAATCCGTCCTTCGTGAGAGTTTTAGCCGGGCCGGGAAGCGGGAAGACGCACGTGTTAGTCTCGCGCGTGCAGCATTTAATCGAGGATCAGAACGTGTTGCCGGAGAATATTTTGTGCATCACGTTTACGAATAAAGCGGCGAAGGAGTTGAGGAATCGTTTGGAAAAAGCGATGGGAGCGGAGGTGAGTCGAGCGATTACGGCGGGGACGTTTCACGCCGTCGCGGCGAGGATTTTGAGGAAGCACGTGGATAAGTTGCACGAAGAGTTGGAGAGAACTTCCGATTTTACGATTTACGACAGCGACGATAGTAAATCGGTGGTGAGAGATATTCTGGTGGAAAAGTTAGGGCAATCGAAAAAGTCAGCCGCGCCGTTGCCGATGAAGAATTTTATCAGCGCTGCGAAGAGTTCGATGAAAACGAGCGTAAACGTAAACGCGAGGACGGCTATGGATTCCGCGTTGAGAATGAAAGCTAGAAAAGGAAATAGTACTAGCAACTTCGATGATGATGATAGTAATGATGAAAGGGGACGGTCATCGATGATGGCTTCATCGTCATCTTCAGGCATCGCGTTACTTCGCGAGCAATTTGATATAGTCTGGTCGGAATACGAGCAAAAGTTGAGAGAGGCGAACTCGTTTGATTTCGACGATTTGCTCTCGACGGTTGTCTATTTGTTTGAAAACAGACCAGACGCGAAACGATACTTACAAAACCGATGGTCGCACGTGCTCGTTGACGAGTTTCAGGACACTTCTTTGGCGCAATATGAAATGATTCGGCATTTAGGTGAGAGAGCCGAGACTCTGTTCGTCGTCGGCGATGCGGATCAAGCCATTTACGGTTGGCGAGGCGCCGAGGTGTCGAACATCCGATCGAGATTTGACGACGATTTTAGGAACGCGCAAACGTTTCGATTGACGACAAATTATAGGTCAACTGCAACCATTGTCTCTGCCGCGAGAGCGGTCATTCAACAATCGGAAATACCGAGCGCGTTGATGTCTTGGGATGCGATTAAGGAAGGCGGACAGGACGTGGCGGTTGTGGAAGCCGGCGACGAAAGAGAGGAAGGTGCATTTATTGCCATGCAAGTGAAACAGATGCTAGAAGACGCGGAAAAGAAGACGGCAAGTAATAATAGGAGTAGTGATGATGATAGCTTAGAAGGATTAAGGAAGAAAGATATTGCGGTTTTGTATCGCACGAATACGCAAGCGCGCGCTTTGGAGGAAGCCTTTGTTCGTGCTGGCGTTCCGCACGTAGTCGTCGGCGACCAAAGTTTTTACGGTCGCAAAGAAATTAAAGATTTGATTGCATATTTGCGAGTCGCATCAAACTCAAGCGATGGCGTGAGTCTTCGACGAATTATAAACACGCCAACGAGAGGCATTGGAGAGAAAACGATAGAGAAACTCGAGGAGTGGGTGAGTCGGTGCGAAGCGCCGTCGCTCGGCGCGGCCTTATTTGATCGCGCATGGGCAACGAATAATAGCAGTGACGACCCAGACCATGCCATCTTACCGTCTGCGAAAGAGATTGGAATAAGTGCGCGCGCGCGCAATTCTGTCCTCGCGTTCGCGAAAACTCTCATAGAGATTCGGAAGACCGCGGATACGGTGACCAACCCGGGGGAGGTGCTTAAAAAAGTCATCGCAATGACTGATTACGAGAACTACGTTAAGGATAAGGACGACGCGAGCGAACGATGGGACCACGTAGCTGAGCTCATCCAACTCGCTACTGATGCAGAAGAAAATCTAGCGGAAAACGATATCGAAGGAGATGGCACGAATGCGGTGAGTAAAAGTCCCAAGACGACTTTAGCCGCGTTCTTGGAAGGCGTCTCTTTACTCTCCTCCTCCGAAGCGACGCACGGCAACGAAACGTTCGACGACGAGGAAGACGAATCGAGAAAAGAACGCGCAGATGCCGTTAAATTGATGACCCTTCACGCGTCAAAAGGTGCCGAATTTGACGTCGTATTCATAGCTGGATGCGAAGACGGATTAACGCCAAGCGCCCGAGCGAATGAAAGCGCGGAAGAACGCGACGAGGAAGTTCGCTTGTTTTACGTTGGCGTAACGCGAGCGAAAAAGAAGCTCTTTCTGTGCCACGCGAGTACTCGCAGACGTTTCGGAAGCAAGCCAGAAGTGCGCACTCGCTCCCCGTTCGTCGATGCTATCGCAGAGGCATTGGGCCAATCAGGAAATTCAAACGTATTGAAACCGAAAGTGCCAAAGTCAGCGAAGCCAGCGAGGAAAAACACTTCTACTTTTGATTGGAAGAAACGCATCGTTGTTGACGTGAACCAAGAGAATATCAACGGCGGAGGTGGCAGTGGGGATGACGAAAAAGCGCGCCGACTCCGTCGCGCTCGCCAATCTGTCGCCAAAGCAACTGGGTTAGACGGGGCAAATTCTATCGAGTTTTGAAAAAAGTTTGTAGCGACGAGAAGCCGCGCGCGAGAAAAACGTCAATCAAATTTCTCTTTGTTCTTTCAAACGAGAATAATGTTGCGACGTTTTTTACTCGCGCTGTTCGTGGCATCACGATCTGTAAGCGCTCAAGTAGTTGCGCCAAGACTCGCGACGAGTTCTCGCGCACACGACGCAGAGATTGTGAAACAACAACAACGTGTTTTGGACTTTATGCCGTGCTCGGAGAGAAAACTATTGTTTCGTCCACACCACGAGAGTTTTTTTCCGGACGACCCAGAAGTGCTTTCGCGACGACGCGAAGCCACCGGCGAGAATGAAGTTGCGCGAAGGATATCGCACCCAGTTGGCGCGTGTTTCACCGCGCGTTTACCTGAAAGCATCGCGAACAACTGCATTCCTGACGTCCTTCTCACATTGGACGATCAGATTTATAGTGCGGATGTTTTTCGAGTTTCGGAGTACGTGGACGTTCATTTCCAATTAGAGCGACCATGCGATTCGTGCGAACTCAAAATTCAGGTCAATTGTCTCTCTGGCGACGTCGAATCTGTCGCCGCGGAGAGATTGAAAACTGTTTTCACGACTGTCTGGATTGAAACGGTTACGGTCAAGCCGACTTTTTTCAACCACGCGGCGACGCTTGCGATTGTTCAAGCGGAAAAGAATTCGAACGAAACTCTCACTGAAGAAGAAAAGTTGGAAATCAAAGAAGGTCTGATAGAAACCACCGTGACGAAGTGGCCGTGTACTGAAGAGAAAGTCGAATGCGATGAAAATGGCGTGCCAACGCACGAGCTGCCGCAAGAGCTGAAAGACAAAATCGAGTACGCCGAATACATCGCCGAAACGATGGAACGCAATAAAACGGTTACGCCGTTCCACGCGGTTCCTGAATTCGTTCGCAACGGCATGAACTCGTATTAACACGAAGTTTTGCGCACAGTGCTTCGCATCTACTTTCTGGGTAATGATAGTATTCTGTTTATTATTATGCCTTTGAATTGCTTTCAATTAATAATTTGTAATAGTACAACTAAACTGACGCGCTTTCCGCGTCTCCTGCTTGCTCTCTCTCTCTCTCTCTGAGCGCCAACATCATGCTAAAAATATTATCGCCTCGCTAATATGCGGCGCTTTTCTCTCACTGCGCCAACAAATACTCCAACGCCTCCTCTTGGTTAAAATTACACTTCGCCAGCGCCCTCTCGGCGTCCTGTTCTAGAAAACCCATCTCCATCAACTTCATAACCTTCGGATCTTTCACCGGTTCTATTTTCTGTTTTTCCTTCGCGTACTTCTCAGTCCACTCCTTCGCTTGCGCGTCAAATTGCGCGCGATTTGAAACGTACATCTTTGCAACCACCGCGTCCTGCGGATCGTCTGGCTCCGCCGCCGCCAACAGCGCTTGCACCGACAACAGCGCCGTCTTTATCGTCAGCGCCGGCGTCCACTGGTCCTTCAGAACGTCCAAGCATATCGCGCCGCTTTGCGAAGAGACGTTCGGATGCCACACTTTGGTCAAAAATTTCATCTTCGGAGGTTCGAACGGGTACGAATTCGTGATGTGAATGTCGACGAGGAACGTGCCTCCTTGGTACGGCGTATCCGACGGACCTGTTGCGTTTTGCGCGCGCGCGCGAGTTCGTTTCACAAAGAGAAGAAGAGAGGATCAGACGACGTATTTTTTTTTCCCGCGTAATAAGAAACGCCAAGCGCCGGTACACGAGAGAGAGAGAGAGAGAGAGGATCCGAAAAATGAGCGAAAGCGCGCCTCGTCCTTCCGCGCAAACGTAGCTTTTGCATCGAAGAAGAATAAGAAGAAGAAGAAGAAGAAGCGCGAGAAAAACGAGAACAATGATTTTGCGATTTTTCGACGATATATGGAAAAGGCACATCTTCATCATCATCAATCCCGGGGAAGAAGAAGAAGAAGCACAAGAAGAAGAGACACACACGACGCACCGGTAATCGTCCCGCGCATGTGTGCCAACGAATCTCCATCGACGAGTTCTACCGATACGCCCGAGGCTTTATCCGAGGCGATTTCGCGCAGTTCTTTCGATAAGCGATTCGTGTCCATGTTCTCTGACTTTTGACGACGCGTTTGTGCGTTTTTGCAAAAGAAGAATTTTTTTTGTGTGCGTGTGTTTAGGGTGTCAAAAGTAAACCCTAAACCCTAAAACCGAGCACCGGGAAAAAAAGTGCTTCGGGAGAAGAAGAGCGAACGAACGAACGCAAAACAACGCGCACGACGCAATATATAATAATGACGACGACGACTTCGACATCGACGAGTTTCTGGCGCTTTTGCCGCGCGCAAAAAAATGTCGCGAGGAGGAGGAGGAGGACTTTTACTACTACTACTCGAACGGCGTTTTCGTCGTCGTCGTCGTCGTCGTCGTCTTTCAGCGCGAAGGTGGGGGCGCTGAAAAATGACGACGACGACGCGTTTAATGATGCTTCTCTCAGCGGCGAGTTCGTACCGTTTGCGATTGAGCTCGCGGAGGCGGCGAATGGCGAGACGTTGAAATATTGGCGCGAGTCGTTCGCGGTCGAGACGAAAGGCGACGAGAGTCCGGTGACGATTGCGGATAAAAACGCGGAATCGGCGATGCGGAAACTGGTCAAGAGTCGGTATCCGTCGCACGCGATATTCGGCGAGGAACACGGGATCGAGTTAGGGGAGAAGAGCGAGGGAAATGGCGATGGTCACGAGTATTTGTGGGTGTTTGACCCCATCGATGGGACGAAATCGTTCATCACTGGGAAACCTTTGTGGGGGACGTTGATTGCGTTGTTGCGGGACGGCGAACCCGTACTCGGCGTGTTGGAGCAACCGGTGCTTAAGGAACGATGGATTGGGTGTAAAGGCACGCAGACGACGTTCAATGGGAATCCAGTTTCCGTTCACGGAGACGAGCAGAAAGCGTTGAACGAAGCGCTGATGTATTCCACGACGCCGCTCATGTTTTACGACGAAAACGAAGTTCGATACGAACAGTTGAAACGGGACGTGAAAATCCCAATGTTTGGCTGCGATTGCTACGCGTACGGTTTATTAGCGTCCGGTTTTTGCGACATCGTCTGCGAAGCGGATTTAAAACCGTACGATTACATGGCACTCGTGCCGATAGTCTTAGGCGCGGGTGGAAAAATGACCGATTGGGAAGGCGAGGAGTTGAAGTTTATCGTCGGCGAAGGCGACGGCGAAAGCTTCCAAGGCGAGGTCCTCGCGACGGCGAGCGAAAGATTGTGGAAAGAAAGCTTGGCGAGTTTGAAGCGTCGATGATTGATCGATGAGACCGCGTGAGCGTAAAGAGAAAAACGCGTCGCGTATTAGATTTTTAAATAGCGATGATTTAGTAATACGATAGAAGCCGGCGTGTAGTCTTTGACGCGTACGTTGTTAACCCCTCTCTTTCTCTCGCATAAAAACACCGGAGAGGGAACGCTCTCCGACGAAAATAAGCGGAAAAAAAGTGCAAAAATCGTTACTTTTCTGTTTCACACCAACAGCGAGAGTCAACTCTTATTATACGCACAAAACGAACGGAGAATATAAAATAGCTCGCGAAAATGGTCAAGGTACGCGTTCCGACCGTTTTTTCGATCGTTCGCGCGTCGCGAGGCTCTATCTATCGCCTCTCGCGCATTTCGTTCATCTTTTATGCCTTTTCGCGGCGGGCGGTTAGTAGTGGAAAAAAAAAAGAGACCAAACGACGGACGGGATTGGATAAGACGCGCATCGCGCGACGTGGAAAAAAAGATCGTGTGAACGCGTAAACGCGCGCGGGGTGTTTTTGAGTGGTTTTTCGGGGAGAGCAGACGCGGAGCGCGGTTTCTTCGCCCCTTTCGAGCGCAAAGTTCGGAGGCGACGTTTCCCCGGATTTTGATTTTTGTTTTCCGCCCACCACACACAGACGACGACGACGTCTTTTCGCGCCGAGATTTTTTCCCCGCACTCACTCACAAAACTCAACACCTCTCTGTGTGTATCTATTTTTCGACCACGCAAAAACAGATCGGTAAAACGAAGATCACTCTCCCGCCGGCGAAGGAAATCGCGAAATACGTGTGCTTCATCTTTGCCTTGTGGGGCGTCGTCGCCGGCTTGTTTGGCGCGTTGTTATCCATCTCGGTGCAAATGCGAAGGTACAAGTACCGGTCCTTGCCGCAAAAGTTTATCGGCAGCTTTCGGTACGGGGAGAGCGCGGACGTGACGTACCCGACGAGTACGCGTGGGTTATATCCGTGGGTGGCGAAGAGTTGCGGTTTGACGACTACGTCGAACCCAGGTAGCTATGTGAACAATGACGTGACGTTGTGGCCGGAGTGCTTTCCGTCGGCGGCGGTGTCGAACCCGCTCGGTTTTGACGTGGATGCGTCGTGCGGCACATCGTGCCAAAATCCGTTTGGCAGTGTTCCGTAAAACACAACAACTATACATTATTAATTTCATCTACACACATACCCTAACTATAAGTAAAAGCACTACATCACTACGCTACTACGCTAGTAAAACTGAATACATACAATCTAGGCTGGCTGAAACCGATTTTCTACGCCAGTCATTGGTTGTCGTCCTCGGCCGTCGACCATTCTCGTAATTTTTTCCCCGTCGTTCAAAATCTCCACGCCTTCGCTCGTGTTTCCGCCACACCCTCGACTCATGCCGACGTCCACGCGCAAAACTTTCCCATCGCACGCTGCCGTGGCGCCTCCGCCGCCTTTTTGAATCGTGTGCCCGACGACCACTCTCTCCACGCCCGGTAAAAAGCGCAACGCTTTCGACAACTTGGCGCAGTCGCACCTCTCTTCATCCGTGTGTGCGTAATCTCTCGCCCAAACGATGCTTTGATCGGATTGCACGTGCGATGGTGGTACACCTCTCGGATTTTCCGCGTTGATTGCCCACTCTCGGATGTCTTTATTAATATTCTCCAACCCGTACAACGCGTGATGTTCTAAAACGCCCGCGTGAACAAACAAGGTCGATCCTACTCTTTCGGCGACGTTTTTTCCAGAGAAGAAGCGTTTCGTGAACTCACCTCCCGGACAAACCGCTTTCCATCGATTGATTGAGTGAACGTCGTCTTCGCGTATCCAGCTCGGAAGCTTTTCGTGTCTCTTCTCCCCAGTTTCGTACGCGCACCAATTTTTTTCCTTCTTCTTGCGATATCGTCTCTCCATTTGCTTCTCGCTTCCGAAGCACATCTTCTTCATCTCCATCCCAATCTTCTGCCGATCGCGCCATCTCGTAAAATCCGCGCATCCTTCCCGCTGCGCGTACCTAAATCTACCCGCAATGTTCAGCGTTTCGTGATTCCCTAATATCCTCACCAATTCACCTCCGCTTCTCTCCGCTTCTTCCGCGACTCTCTCGAGAAAGTACATCACGGCGACTTCGTCCGGTCCTCGATCGAGTTGATCGCCAACTTGCACGACGATAGTTTTACCCCCTATCCATTTATCCCTCGAGTCTGTCAAATTACACGCTCGAAACGCGCGTTTCGTCTGTTCCAAGTCGCCGTGTAAGTCGCCAATGGTGACCAATCGCTCCCGCGCCGCTCTTCTTCGTCCTCGTTCGTCTCCTTCCATCTTCGTGCCATCAACATCACCATCAGAAGAACAAGAAGAAGAAGCAAACGAAGACCCGCGCCCGGCGCGAGACGCGCACCCGGCCCCGCCCTGCGCGTGCAGCGTCCCCACAAAACTATCCACGAACGCGTCCCAAATCTTCTCGATGTCTTCGCACCGCTCCCTGTGCTTCTCTATCGGTGCTTTTGAAGAAGACGTGAAAGTCGCGATGAAATCCAAACTTTTCCTCTTCCCCGAGGCGAGTTTTGCTTTCCAACGCTCGAGGAGAACCGGGAACGTTTCGAGCGCTTTTTCTTTCGCGGAGGTGAAATAACCCATGACGAGTGATGTATGCGTTCTACTCTGTTTCTCACCGAGCGGCGCGAGAAGTTTCGCGTCGCTTCTAAAACCGGTTTGAAATAAACGCGCGAGCGAGTTTTTTGAAGTTTTGTCGTGTTGTGGTCTAAAAGTAGTAAAAAATTCAAAATAAAAAACGCACACTCTCTCGCCGAAACTCTATTCTTCTTCTTCTTCTTCTTCGACGGCGGTCAATCCCTCCAGCTTTTCCTCCAGTTGGTCCATGTCCTCGCCGTACTTCTCGACCATCTCTCGAAAGAGCCACTCTTTTTGCCGCTCCTCGAGGCCGAGAACCTCGAGCAAATCGTCCATTTCTTCTTGCAAATCTTTGAGCGCGTCCGCCTTCTCGAGGTCGAACCGCTCGCGCAACTCGTCTTCGCGAGAGGCGAAATCGTTTTCGGCGTCGCGCAATCCTTGGGCGATGCCGGCTTTTTTGGCGTTTTCGAGGAGCTGAGCGGTGGTTTCCGCGTCGGATTGGTTTCCGTTCCTCGCTTTGCGAAGAGATTGGAGTTCTTCTTCGGCTTCGGTGAATTGGTTTTCAACGGCTTGGTAGGCGGAGGCGAGCGACTTGAGCTCTTCCGTTTTCTCGCGGATAATGTTGGATTTGAGCTTAATTTCGCGTTCGAGCTGTGCGATGCGAGGGTCCTCTTTCTGTTGATGTTGTTGATGTTGATGCGTAGAAGGAGGAGCGAGGGACGGTGATGGTACTCCCGCATTTGCTTCGGTTGCCATCGGGGCAGAGGTGGTCTGCGCGACGACAGCCGGTGCTTCTGTGTGCGCGCGAGAGTTTGCGACGGTTTCCGCGAGCGTCTTGTTTCTCTGATTCACCACGCGTAACTCGTTGTTTAACTGTTCGCACGTCGATTTTAACCTTTGCGCGTACGCCTCCGCGTCTTCGTTTTCTTGCCGATCAAAGGGCGACGTTTGCGTTCCGTTCATGCCTCCCGCGAAGCTCGCGTTCGAATCATTCGTCGACTCGCCGCCGTATAATCGAACGATAGCTTTGCGCACGTCCGGCTCAAATCTCTGAATGAAATGGGCCGTACTGTAATCGTACGCGTTGAATTCTTTTTCATTCGTGCTAGCCGCCTTCAGATCACCACCGCCGTTTGGCGACGACGTCGATTCTGCGAGTAATGCAGCCACGGTCGCTCTCGTCACCGTCGGTGGCGGCTTTGGCGGGAGCAAGGCTCTCTTAAAGCTGTCTGTGTGCATGACGTGTTCGATTGCGGCTAAGAAATCGTTCGTACCTATTCGTCTGGCGACAACATCGAGCACGTTGGATGCAATCGCGTAATCACGTTCGCCGTAATAGGCCAAACAACAACCTAAACACACGCACGCGAGCGTGCGAACATCTTCTAACGAAGAGTATTTAGCTAAATCACTCAGAGTTGGAAGATGTGAAGCATCTGAGGTGACGAATGAGTGTACGGCTAAAGCGCAATCGCTCAACCACGCGATGAGTAGCCGCAAGATGGCACATTGTAAACTTCCATTCGCGTCGTCTATTTTTTGTGCGATGGCGAGCGAACGAACGCATCGCGGAAGTAACAGCTCCGCAGATTTTGCCGATCCCATTTCGGAGAGAGGTTGTAAGTTGACCCGCAACGCGCGCATTTTCGCGTCTTCGTTATCTTCTAACATCGCTTTCAACGCAATCGTGCTCGCGTAACTTTCTATGAAATGCTGTTTCTTTTCGTCCTCAGAAATAAAACTCCCCGCGGAAGAAGCCGAGGAAGACGTCGACGTCGCTCTCAACATTGCGCGCGCGAACAAGCCGCCTAAACTGGTCTCGCCGGAGAAGTCGTCGTCGTCGTCGTCGTCGTTATCATTTTGTATGTCGTCGAATCCACCTAGCCCAGTTGGTGCTAACGTACTAACGAGTAATATTTGTCCGTCCGCATTACCTCTCACGGCGCTTTCCAAGGCCATGAGCGCCGCTTCGCGTTCTGATTTCGTCTCCGCTTTCAATGCCGTCCGTCCAAGTGCCAATAAAGCTGGTTCAGGACCACCGCTCCCTTTCCTGGTCTCTCTCGCAACTTCCGCGGAAAATAATCTCGCTTGATTCGCGTCGTGGTAATCCACCGCGTCTCTCAAAGCTCTCAACGCCGCCACTCGAATGGCTGCGGATTCTACTTTACCGTTCCCGAGCGCACACGTACACAACGCCTCGATCCCGCCTCTCGCCGCTAACTCTCCTCTATTAGTATCCCTGTTATCCTCTAAATTCGATAAAATCATCTCTCTCGCTTCCGCGTCCTGTGCAAATTCACTATCTTCTTCCTCGGGTAAGTTCACCGCGCCGACTAACAAAGACACCGATTCTAATGCGCACAAAGCGTTGGCCGCTTTCTGTGCTGGGTACGCCGCCGCTGCGATATCCGATCCTATCCGCCGTTCCAATCCTTTTAAAAACTGCACGAGTCTACCGACACACCCGTTCTCTCGAAACAACGACTGCGCTAACGCGTTCCCTCTGATCAAATTATTACACAATTCCAAACAATCTTGCACGACAATCCCGCCGTCTAATCCGTTGTTCGAAGCGCTCTCGCCGACTCCACCGGCATCGTCTCCTCCCGACGATTCCGCGCGTATGATATCAAACGCAACCTCAAACATCCCTTCAAACGCGACTAACTTTTGAATCTCGCTGTGCCCTTTTGTACACCTCGCCAATAAAAGCAACGTTTCGTTCCTCAACACTTCGCTCTTCTCTTTCCTCGGCGAGCAACTGTTTACGAGCACCTCCGACGCCCCGGGTGACTTCACGATCTCTTCTTGCACCTTCTTCCTCGTGTTTCGTCTGCTCGACATCGCGCACAAAATCTGCGTCGCGTGATATTTCACATAAAAATCGTTCGAAGAAATCATTTGCAACAGGCTAAACACGTTCGCGCTCTTCGCCGACAACGCCTCTCGATTCATTTCGCTCGCCGTTCGCGAACGCAGGCGCTCATCTCCTTCGTCGTTCGTTCCGTCCCTCTTATTCAAAACTCGCCGCTTCGTCTTCCCTCGCTCCTCGTTCGCTTCTCTTTCCTTCATTATTTTCAAATCTTCCTCGTGTTCCGTCGTCACCGCGGCGACTAATACTTCCAGCGCCGCGTGCGCGCACTCGCTCGTCGTCGCTTCCTCGCCCGCTTTCTCTCTCTCATTTTGCTCCTCTAACAAACAATCGAAAATCACATCTATCCCGCCAACTTTCGCCAAAACGACGTGCGATAACCTGCTCTCTCTCACGCAGTCTCTCAACTGATTCATGGCGTCTATTTTATCTTCCGTTAAAAGCGCGTCCGAGACTTGTTCGAGCAAGGAGATGGCGTTCGCTTCGTCTTCGGATTCGAAATTTCCATCGCGCGTGTTGAGCGTCGACGGAGCGCCGAGGACGATATTTTTAGCCACGCCAGCCACGGCGGATCGGAAACCCATTCCTGTGCGTGTGTGTGTGCGCGCGCGTGCGTATCGTTTGAAGATGCGTTTAAAAACGCTTTTGAAATGATTTGTATGTGATACTCTGCGCGTGCTTCAGAATATTGACGTTTTTCAACGGCTTGTCTAGACTAAAAAATGTACTCGTACGAAATACTCTCTCTCTCTCTCCCCAACGTCATCGATTTACGACCCATCCGCGAATCTCTGCGGCAAGCGCGCTTTAGAACTATCGACGACTGGACCAACCTCTGTCTTTGCCGTCGAACAACTCCCCGCTTCCCGTTCGGTTATGCCTACCAAAGCCTCCTCGCGCTCCTCCTTCGCGTCTCCCGCGCCAGTCGCCTCCGCCGCCGCGCCGCGCGTTCGCGAAGCCGCCCGCGTCTGCTTCCTCTCGCTTCTTCTTCAACCGTTCCAACGCCACTTGCTCTCGCTCTCGCTTCGTGAGTTGTTCTTTCCCACTCTCGTTCTTCTTCTCTTTCTTCCCGCCTTTGTAATCGTCCGGATCTTCCTCCTTTCGCCGCTTTTTCCTCGCGAGCATCTCTCTCATCGTTCGCTCTCGAATCTCTCGCTTTTCCTTTTCCTTTTCACTCGCGACGCGCACCCACGTCTCTCGCCAAACGTCGTCGTCGTCGTCGTTCGCTTTAGCGTCAAAGTGGTATCCTAAAACATTCTTCTCGTTTCGTCCGAAATAGTACCCCGGTCGTTCTCCTCTCCACGTCTTTTCCGGAATCGTTTTCTGAGCGTCCTCTTTCCCAAAGTCGCCGCTTTTTATTCTCTCTCGA